>Ga0318507_10000309_pt1 | contig 9705 bp, 8 predicted proteins | sample GRESIP084b2f20_FD_203662 | JGI IMG/M metagenome (GOLD analysis project Ga0318507, IMG submission 203662) | Tropical soil microbial communities from Luquillo Experimental Forest, Puerto Rico - GRE.SIPMG.084b2f20 | ecosystem: Environmental > Terrestrial > Soil > Tropical forest > Bulk soil | place... | reverse complement strand
GCTCATCGCCAACCGGGGGTTCGAGGCGGTGGTCGCCGTGCTGGGGCACCTCGGCGAGGGGATGAGCATGGACGCGGCCCTCGAGGCCGTCTACGGCGAGGACTACGAGCAGCTCGCGCGGCGCTGGGCGGATTCGCTTCACGAAGGGGGAAGCGAGTGAAGCGCGAGGCGACCCGGCCCGTGTCTCGGGACCGGGCGTTCACGCACACGCTCTGCCAGATGGCGGCGACCGGCCGCTCGGGCATCGTCACGGCCACCTCGGGGAAGCTGCGGCGATTGTTCTGCGTGGACCGGGGAGCGCTTGTCTTCGTCGCGTCGAACCTGGTCGAGGAGCAGTTCTCGGAGTACCTCGCGCGCCGCGAGGTCGTCCCGGGCGCGGCCCTCGCCGCCGCCGCGGAAGAAGCGACGCGCACCGGCAAGAAGATCCCGGAGGTGCTCGTCGACTCGGGGCAGGTCGGAGTGGACGCGCTCAAGCTCGCGATGACCCGCCTCATCCAGGAGCTGTTCTCCTCGAGCCTCGAGTGGCCCGACGGAACGACCTCGGCCGAGGTCGGGACGCCGCGCCTCGAAGGCGAGATCGTCGCGCGCGTGGACCCGCGGTCGCTGGTGCTCGCCCACGTCAAGCGCTACCCCGCCAGCGTCGACGCCCTGCGGATCCGCATCGGCCCCCCCGACTTCCGTCCGGTCGCGGCCGAGACGCTTCCCGACGGCCTGGAGGTCGGCCGGCTCGGCGATTACCTGCTCGCCCGCGCCGACGGCGAGACGGAGCTGGCGGCGATCGTCGCCGGATCGCCGGAGGGAGAGGAGCCGACGCTCCGCATGATCTACGGATTGCTCCTGATCGACGTGCTCCAGCCCGAGGACGCGGAATCGCGCCAGGCCCGGTTGAGCTTCGGAAAGGAAGGCCCCCTCACCCGCGACGAGTGCCTGGGGCGCCTCGCGATGGTGGCCGCGCAGGACCACTACGGCGTTCTCGGCGTCGAGCGCACCGCGCGCCGCGAGCGCATCCGCGACGCCTACTACGCCCTGGCCCGCCGCTATCACCCCGACCGCTTCCGCTCGGGGGGCCTGTCGGACCTCCTCCCCCGCTTCGAAGAGTTCTTCACGCGCGTCACCGAGTCGTACAACACGCTGATCGATCCCGAACATCGGAGGGAGTACGACGCGTCGCTCACCGGGCCGGCCGCCGAGGCCGCCGCGGCCAGCCGCGACACCGGCTACCTCGCGCGCCAGAACTTCCTCCGCGGCCGGGCGCTGGCCGGGCAGCGGAAATTCTCCGAGGCGGTCGGCTTCCTCGAGAACGCGGTCCAGCTCGACCCGAGCCAGGCGGAGTACCGGCTCGAGCTCGGCATCGTGCTCTCCTCGAACCCGCGGCGTCGCGACGAGGCGGAGCGCCACCTCCTCCAGGCGGTCACCATGGCCCCGGCGCTGGTCGCCGGCTACGTCACGCTCGGGAAGATGTACCTCCGGTCAGCCCGCAAAGGACGGGCCGCGCGCATGGCGCGCGAGGCGCTGCGCTGGGAGCCGGGTCACGCCGAGGCCACGGCGCTGCTGGCGGACGCCGGAGATGCGGTGGACGAGAGCGACGACGGCGGATTCCGCCCGGTCTTCTCCTCATCTTCCTAGGGGAGCGACCCCGTGCCGCGGCTCGTCGACGGCGACAATCTGCTCGGTGCGTGGCCGGGCCGGACGCGCTCGGACGCGGAGAAGCGGCAGCTCGCGCGAGAGATCGGCCGCCTCGCCTCCCGCGAGGGACGCCGGATCGTCGTCGTGTTCGACGGCGTAGCACCGCCGGGGGTCTCCCTCGGCCCGGACGTCCACTTCTCGGGAGCCGGCCGCTCCGCCGACCACCGGATCCTGGAGCTCCTGCGCGCCGAGCGCGACCCCCGGGGCTGGACCGTCGTCACCAACGACAGGTCGCTCGCCGACCAATCGCGCTGGGTCGGCGCTGCGAGCGAGAGCGTCCGCGAGTTCCGTGCGCGCCTGTCGCGGGAGACCGGCGCCGAGAAGCCCGAGGGGGCCGGCGACATCGATTTCTGGCTCGAGACGTTCGGCGGTGGCGACGACTAGCGCATCGTGACGACCGTCGCCCCGTCGCCACCCTCGCTCGCGCCCCCGGCCCGGACCGCGGCGACGAGCGGGTGCTTCGCGAGGTGGCGCCGCACGGCGGCGCGCAGGCGGCCGGTCCCGTGCCCGTGCACGACGCGTACCTCGGAGCGCTCGTCCCGCGCCGCCGCATCCAGGAAGCGCTCGAGCTCGGGAAGCGCCTCGTCGACCGTCCGGCCGATGAGGTGAAGCTCGGGCGCCGGACCCGGGAGGTCGTCCGCGCGATCGCGAGCGGCGGGACCCGGGCGGGCGCCGGCAAACCTGGGCGTCCCCGGGCTCGCAGGAACCGGGGCGTCCGGCGGTCCGAGGTCGCCACGTGCCACCGTGAAGGTCGCGCGCCCCATCCGCACCTCGACGCGATCGCCCCGGATCGAGAGGATCTCCCCCTCGCGGTCGAGGGAGAGGATCCGGACGCGCAGCCCCGGCGCCGGGGCGAACGGCGCCACGGCGGCCGCGGGCGGCTTCGAGGCGGTCCGCGCGGCCGCGCGCCGGGCGGTGGTCGCAAGGCGCGATTCCGCCGCGACCGCGCGCCTCTCCGCGCGGGCCCGCTCGCGCGCGTCCTCGATCGCGGCGATCTCGCGGCGGGAGTGCTCGCGGAACTCCCGGAGCGCATCGCCGAGGTGCCTCGCGGCGTGCTGCTCGCGGTGCGCAGCCTCCTCACGGGCTTCGCGCTCGAGAGCCTCCGCGCGCGTCCTCAGATCGTCCTCGGCGCGCGCCGCGGCCTCCGCGCGCCCGGCAAGCTCGACGGTCAGCTCGCGCAGGCGCGCCATCGACGCCTCGGCACGACTCGCATCGGGACCGACGAGCTCCCGCGCGCGCGCCACGAGCGCGAGGTCGAGGCCGAGTCGTGAGGCGACGTCGATCCCGGCCGAGGCGCCCGCGGCGCCCTGCAGCACGCGAAAGCTCGGGCGGAGGGTGGCGGCGTCGAACTCCATCGCCGCGCTTTCCACGCGCGGGTCCCCGAACGCCCACGTCTTGAGAGCGCCGAGGTGCGTCGTCGCCACCACTGTGACGCGGTGCCGGAGGAACCTCTCGAGGATCGCCTGGGCGAGCGCCGCGCCCTCCCCGGGCTCGGTTCCGGTCCCGATCTCGTCTAGGAGGAACAGCGCCGGGGGATCCGCCTCCCCGACGAACCGCGCCACCGCCCGCACGTGCGCGGAGAAGGTCGACAGGTCGGCCTCGATCGACTGGTGATCGCCGATGTCCGCCCGGATCCGGCGATACACGGGGAGGACTACCTGCTCGGCCGCCACCGGCAGCCCGCACTGGGCCATCACGGAGGCGAGCCCGATGCTCTTGAGTGCCACCGTCTTGCCCCCCGTGTTCGGCCCCGAGATGACGAGGACCCGATCCGACGGGTCGAGGGCGACGGTGATCGGCACGCAACGCCCGCCGGCCTCCCTCAGGCGCCGGTCGAGCAGCGGGTGCCGGACCTCGCGCAGGCTCAAGCGATCCTCCCCCACGAGCGCCGGACCGACTCCGTCGATCGCGCGGCCGAACAGCGCCCGGGCCTGGAGCGAGTCCGCCCGCGCGAGCGTCTCGACCGCCGCGCGCACCTCCGGCAGGCGGGAGCGGAGCCGGTCGGCCCAGCCCCGCAGGATGCGGAGGCGCTCGGCCGCTTCCTCCTCCTCCAGGCGCACGAGGTCGTTGTTGAGCGGCACCGACTCCATCGGCTCGACGAACAGCGTCTGCCCCGACGAGGAGGCCGCATGCACGATCCCCGCGACCGAGCGCGTTGAAGAGCAGAACGATTCCGATCGTGACCAGCTCGGTGCCGGTCGCGATCTTCCCGGCGAGCGACGGGCGGAACCGGGTCTCGCCGTACGCCAGGTGCAGCATCCACGCCGTCGAGACGATCAGCACGTCCCGACTGATGACGAGGATCGTCAGGAAGATCGGGATGCGGTTCGTCATCGCGATGCTCTGGAACAGGTTCGGATAGCGGGTGAGCAGCACGAATCCCGCGGTCAGCAGCAGCTTGTCCGCCGCCGGGTCGAGGTAGGCGCCGAGCTTGGTGCGCTGCTTGAAGACCCGCGCGATCAGGCCGTCGAGAAGATCCGTCACGCCCGCGGCGATGAAGATCCCGAGCGCCAGCGTGAATCGCGCCTCGAGCACGGCGAGGATGAAGAACGGAATCGCCGCCAGCCGGAGGAAGGTCAGCTGGTTGGCGAGGGTCCAATTCCCGACCCGAGTCTTCAGATCCTCCGTGCCCATGCCGTGCGGCTTATAGCCCAGCTTCGAAAGGGCCGTCAAACCGCCGCTTGACCCGGGGCGACCCCGGTCCCTATGTTCCCTGGGCCGCCCCGCGGGGCACGAGGAGACGATGACGATCGACGACCTGCTCCGCTACGCGGTGGATCAGGAGGCGAGCGACCTTCACCTCAAGCCGATGCGTCCTCCGCTCCTGCGCATCAAGGGGAAGCTCGTCCCGATCGCGACCGAGCCGCTCTCCCCCGACACGCTGCGCAAGCTCATCGAGGGGATGCTCCCCGAGCGCCTCAAGCGCCAGCTCGACGAGCAGTGCGCGGTGGACTTCGGCCACAGCGTCGCCGGGATCTCGCGCTTCCGCGCGTCGGTGTTCGTCCAGCGCGGCACGCTCGCCGTCGTCTTCCGGCGCGTGCCCTTCGAGTTCCCGACGCTCGAGGACTGGGGGCTCCCCGACATCCTCGCCTCGTTCGCGACCCTGCAGCAGGGGCTCGTCCTCATCGTCGGCCCGACGGGCTCCGGGAAGTCGTCGACGCTCGCCGCGCTGATGCGCCTGATCGTCGATGCGCGAACCGACCACCTGGTCACGATCGAGGATCCGATCGAGTACCTGCTCAAGGACAGCGCGGGTGCCGTGACCCAGCGCGAGGTCGGCACGGACACGCCCAGCTTCCAGGCGGCGCTGCGCAACGCCCTCCGGCAGGACCCCGACATCATCATGGTCGGCGAGATGCGCGACCTCCCGACGATCCAGACCGTCCTGACCGCGGCGGAGACCGGGCACCTCGTCTTCTCGACGATGCACACCAACAGCGCCGCCCAGACGATCGACCGCATCATCGACCTCTTCCCCGAGGGCAGCCACCGACAGATCCGGCAGCAGCTCGCGAACGTCCTCCAGGGGATCGTCTCGATGAAGCTCGTCGAGCGGGCCGACGGAGTCGGGCTCGTCGCCGCGGTCGAAGTCCTGACCCAGACGCCGCGGGTCGCGAAGCTGATCGCCGAGGGAACTCTGGAGGCGCTCGAGGAGGAGATCGAGTCCTCCGTCGTCTACCACCGCATGCAGTCGATGAACCAGTCGCTCGCGGCGCTCGTCCTCCACGGCGTGGTCACGCGGGAGGTCGCGCTGGCCACCTCGACGCGGCCGGGCGATCTGGACCTGATGCTTCGCAAGATCCTCTACGCCGCCGACGCACGCACGGACGAGGAGGGAGACGGGATGGCCCAGCCATTGAGCGACTTCTCCAAGATTCAGGAGCTCCAGGAGATCAAGAAGCTCTACGACGAGATGCAGGAGCGCGTGCGCCAGGACCTCCAGGACAAGGACCTCGAGATCGAGCGCCTGCGCGAGGCCCTCTCGGACCGCGAGGGGCGGCCGGCGGCGCCGGACGAGGCCGCGCTTCGCGCGGAGAACGAGCGGCTCGGGCGACAGATCGCGCTCGTGCGGCAGGAGTACGAGGCGAAGATCGACCGCCTGAACGCGCGCATCCGCGAGCTGTCGGCGTCCTCGGCCCCGGCTGCGGCCGCCGCCGGCGAGGCCGACAAGAAGGGCTTCTTCAGGCGGTAGGCGACAGCCTTCAGCGCGTCCTAGACGTGCTGTGCGGCATCCCGGGGCGCCGGGACCTCCTCCTCGCTCGTCGTCGAGCGGGCGGGACCGACGGTCGAGATCGCATGCTTGAAGACGATCTGGTCGCCGTAGTGCGTGTCGAGCAGCACGGTGAACTTGTCGAACGCCTTGATGCGCCCGATCAACCGTTTGCCGTTCGCGAGGAAGACCGTGACCTGCGTGCGCTCCTTGCGGGCCCGGTTGAAGAACTCGTTCTGGATGCCCCCGGTGTCACTCTCCATCGGGACCTCCCGCGCGCGACGTCCTCGCCGATCGATCCTAACACGTCTTCCCGGGCACGCCGTCCGGAGCGAACCTCTTCCACGCCGCCGCTATCGTCGCGGCCAGCGACGGGCGATCCTGCGCCGCGTCGAGCCAACTGACCCCTTCCTCCGAGCGGAACCACGTGCGCTGCCTCTTCGCGTACCGGCGCGTCGCGAGCTCGATTGCGGCGCGCGTGTCCGCAGGATCGGTGCCCCCGCGGATCGCCGCGACGACCTCCCGGTAGCCGATTGCTTTCAGCGCATTTGCGGTGGGCGGGAGCCCGGCGCCGAGGAGTCCGCGCACCTCCTCGACGAGGCCCGCGGAAAAGAACCGCCCCACGCGCTCGCCAAGCCGCGCCGCGAGCAGCGAGTTCTCCATGGCGAGACCGAACTTCAGCGCGCGATACCGCTCGGCGGAGCGCCCCCAGGCCCCGTCCTGCGCGAGCCGGTCGCTCCAGCGAGCGCCGCCCGCATAGACGAGCTCGAGCGCCCGGACGATGCGCTGCGTGTCCGTGGCTCCCACCCGCGCGGCGCTCGCGGGGTCCAGCCGACGGAGAAGGCGCCACACTCGCGGCGCACCGTAGCGCGCGGTCAGCCCACGGAGGCGCTCCCGGAGTGCTACGTCCCGCGCGGGAGCGGGAACGAGCCCTTTGAGGAGCCCGCGAAGATACATTCCCGTCCCGCCGGTCACGATCGGCACCCGCCGCCGCGCGGCGATCGCGGCGATGGCCGCGTCGGCGCCGCGCACGTAATCGGCGACCGAGAAGTCGGTCGCGGGATCCGCGACGTCGATCATCCAGTGCGGCACGCGGCGGCGATCCTTGGCCTCCGGCTTCGCGGTGGCGGCGTCGAGCCCGCGGTAAACCTGGATCGCGTCGCAGGAGACGACCTCGCCGTCCAGCGCGGTCGCGAGGTCGATCGCGAGCTCGGACTTACCGGTTCCCGTGGGTCCGACGAGGACGAGAATAGAAACCGGGGGCTCCGGCCTCGTCAGCCGCGGCGGCCCAGCCGGCTCGAGGCCTGCTCCCGCGTCTCGTCTCTCCAGGTGTTCACGTTGTCCTGGAGGTGGACCGAGCAGTAGAGGTGGCCGGGAAGCACCGCGCTCCCGCAGCGGACGCAACGCCCCGACTGGAGCCGTCGCCTCACCGGCGAGACAAGGCGCAGCGCGAGCCCCGCGGCCAGGAGCACCACCCCGAGCTTGGCGCTCGGCTGCGAGAGCCTGTCGGTCGAGCCCGCGGCGAGCCAGCCTGCCGCTTCGGCGACCCAGCAGGCGATCGTCAGCGCCACGAGCCCGGCGCCGGTCGCCATCAGACCTCCACCCACCGCCCGCCTCCTCTTCCCCCGTCAGGGGGCTCGAAGAGAACATAGGCGCGGCCTCAGCGGGAGCCAACAGGACCGCCCGGGGCGAGCCCGGAGATCGGCGCCAGGGCGATTCCCGTGTAGTAATGCGACAGGATGGTCTTGTAATCGGCCCCCCGGACGGCCATGCCGTAGGCGCCGACCTGGCAGAGGCCGACGCCGTGCCCCCACCCTTTTCCCGCGAAGACCGCCGAGACGACGTGCCCCGCGGCGTCCCGCTGCAGCTCGATGACGGTCAGGCTCTCGCGCAGGTCGAGGATGTTCCGGACGTCGAATCCCTTGACGAGGGTCGTGGCCTTCGACCCGACGACCTCGAGCTCGACGATCCGTCCCGAGGCGCCCCGGCGCTTCACCTTGAGGTCGAGAAGGGTTCCGACCGCGACCCGCTTGTCGATCGCCTCCTGAAGCTCGGCACCGCTGCGCCGGACCTCCCACGAGTACACGACCGCGAAGCGGTCGTCGGAGACCCCCTTGAGCGGCGGCTTGAGCTCGAGGAAATCGATGCGTCCCGAGGCGTCCCGGTGCATCCGTATCTTGTCGCCCGGCCAGAGCGACAGCTCGGCGACCGGATACTCCTTGCTCCCCGCCGCGGTGAACAGACGCGCGGCGGGAGCCAGCGGGACCGGACCCGACTCCTTCTTGCGCAGCAGCACCACCGAACGGCCGTCGGATCCGGTCACGGTGGCCTCCTCGAGCCCGAACGCGTCGTATGCATCTCCGATCCGCGCGAGCGCCAACGCCAGCACGGCACCGGTGGGCGCGCGGTCGAGCTCCCACCGGCCGTCCGCTCCGGGAGACAGCGCTCCCTGCGACGCCAGATACGCGAGCGCGCGACGCTCCTCGGGAGGCAAGGCGTCGATGCGGCGGTCGCGAGCCATCGCCGGAAGGTCCGAGTCGGCGGCGAGCACGCGCGCCCGCTCCTCCCACCCGAGGTCCCGGGCGAGGGCCAACGCCGCCCGCGGCAGCGTGGAGGGTGCGAGGGGAGCGCCTTGCGGCGCGGGCAGGCCCGACAGCCGCGCGAGTGCGTCCGTCCACGCCCGCAGCGTGGCGGCGGACAGCGGGCGGCTCAGGTCCTTCGGCCAGCCGCGCGAGGGCACGGTCCCGAAGACACCGGCCGCGGAGAGGAGTGCGAGGTCGCGCACGCCGTCCGCGGTGGCACCGTCCGGAGGCGGAGCCGGAGGAGCCCCCTGGAGCGTGGCGCGCAAGCGGGACAGCCCCGCGTCCTCGGCCCGGCAGGACACGCCGAGCAGGTAGGGCGCCGCCTGCTCGGGGAAGATGAGGGCGGCGTCCTCGGTGTGCCCCCCGCAGGTGGCGGTGTAGAGCGCGTCGATCGGCTTCCCCTGCCAGGTGGCGATCTCCCCCGCCGTGGCGAGGACGGCCCGATCGGAGAGCGGGTGCTCGGCCGAGGCTCCCCCGTATGCCTGGCAGCGCGGCGTCGCGCAGATGTCGTATCCGTCGTCGTCGAACTGGCCGCGGTTCGCGACCGCGTACGTCCGCGCCGCGACCGCCTGCGCCTTCAGCGCCTCGATCTGAGGCCACACCTCCGGGCCGAGCTCGGAGGGCACGACGCCGCGCAGATAGGACTCGAGCTCGATCCAGTCGATCGCGCGCAGGCGCCCCGACGCGTCGACGCGCACCTCGATCGCGCCGCGATACGGCTTCCCGTTGACCGCGACGAGCGCGCCCGCAGCCGGAAGCGCCAGCAGTCGCGGTCCGGGTGCGGCCGCGCTGTTCCACGACGCGTCGACGATCCGGAGCGTGACCGGCCCGCTCGCCGCCTGCGGCTCCTCCGCGACCCACATCCCGGTGCGTCCCGCATCGCGCAGCTTGGCCATCAGCGTCTGAAGTCCTGCGCGCTCGCGCGCCTCGCCGATCCTCACCCGCCAGGAGCCCCGGTCGGGCACGAACCGGCTCACCGCCGGAGCGCCGAAGCGCTTCTCGAGGTCGGCCCGCTCCGCCTCCGCCGCCGCCGCGTCGCCGAACGCGGCCACCTGGATCCGGAAGACGGTGGCCGGCTCCCCTTCCGGACCTCCGTCGGCGATCAGCGCCGTCTCCCCCGTGTAGGCGTCGCGCCACGCCGCCTTGCCCGTCGCCGGGTCGACGATGGTGAACGGCCGGTCCGAGGAGAGGAGCACGCGATGGCCCACGTCGAGCCCGACACGGTAG
>Ga0318507_10000294_pt1 | contig 9876 bp, 6 predicted proteins | sample GRESIP084b2f20_FD_203662 | JGI IMG/M metagenome (GOLD analysis project Ga0318507, IMG submission 203662) | Tropical soil microbial communities from Luquillo Experimental Forest, Puerto Rico - GRE.SIPMG.084b2f20 | ecosystem: Environmental > Terrestrial > Soil > Tropical forest > Bulk soil | place... | reverse complement strand
CTCACCATCGCCGTGAGCATGATCAACACCGATTTCGCCAACGCCAACCGCGAGCTCGTGCGCAACTATTACGTCGCCTACCTGCGCGCCATCCGCGACTACTGCCAGGCCTATCACGGCGGCGCGGAGCGGGCGGCCCTGATCGATCTCGCGATGCGCACCGGCACCGAAACGCGCCCGGAACTGCTGCACAAATATCCGTGGCCGGCGCGCAGCCCGAACGGCACTATCAATGTCGAGAGCATGCTCGACATGCAGGCTTGGTTCCTCAAGAGCAAGATGAGCAACGCCGAGTTCCCGGCCGATCGGATCGTGGACAAGAGCTACGTCGACTACGCGCTGCGCAAGCTCCCTCCGTTCGTGCTCGAGAACAAGGAGAGCAAGCTCGCCGGCTGCCGCTGAAATCGACGCATCCGCGGGGGAAAGACATCAATGGCCGTCGAGCGGCGCGGCGCGGCGATCGACATCATCGGATTGCGCAAGGAGTACTCGAGCGGTCCGGATCGCGTGGTCGCACTCGACGACATTACGTTGCGCATCGCCCCGGGCGAATTCGTCTGCATCGTTGGCCCGTCGGGCTGCGGGAAATCGACGCTGCTGCGCACCCTTGCGGGGCTCACCGCCCAGACCGGCGGCACGATCAAGGTCGAGGCGTCGGGCTGGGCGGTCGAGAACGCCATGGTGTTCCAGGAGAGCGGCCTGTTTCCCTGGATGAACGTCGAAGCCAATGTCGGCTTCGGCCTCATGACGCGCGGCATTCCCACCGACGAAGCGTCGGCGCGGGTCGAGGCCGCCTTGAAGCTCGTGGGGCTGACGCGATTCCGGCGGCATTATCCGCACCAGCTCTCCGGCGGCATGCGCCAGCGCAGCGCGATCGCGCGCGCCTTCGTCACCGACCCGGGCATGCTGCTGATGGACGAGCCGCTCGCCGCGCTCGACGCCCAGAACCGCGTCATCCTGCAGGCCGAGCTGGTGCGCATTTGGGAGCAGACCCGCAAGACCGTGATCTACATCACCCATTCGATCGAGGAGGCATTGCTGCTCGGCGACCGCACCGTAGTGATGACCGCCCAGCCCGGCCGGATCAAACAGATCATCGACGTGCCGTTCCCGCGCCCGCGCAACCTGATGACGCTGTCGGCATCGCCGGAATTCGGCCGCCTCAAGCTCGACATCTGGCAGGTCCTGGAGGATGAAGTCACGCGCGCGCGCAGCGACGAGGAGCAAGCGTAGGACTGTTTGCTGCATCACGACCCCGCGGACTCGGTCTGCTCCCCTCCCCCTTGTGGGGAGGGGTTGGGGATGGGGGGTCCAGCAGTGGATCCCTGCACGACGCCCACCCGGCTCGCTTCGCTCGCCACCCTCCCCACAAGGGGGAGGGTGGGACCGAGTTTGCCGCTCGCGCCGATCCATTTCATCGTAAACGGTATGGTGAAGGAGTCATTCATGAAGATCGAGATGTCCACCAAGGCGCGCGAGCGTTTGCTTTATCTGATCTCGCCGATCGGGCTCATCATCATCTGGCAAGTCCTGCTGATGACCGGCATCGGCGATCGCCGGTTCATCCCCGCGCCGAGCGACATCGCGCAGCGCTTCGTCAAGCTCGCCGGCAGCGGCCAACTCGAATGGCACGTCGCCGTCACGCTCTACCGCGTTGTCCTCGGCTACATCATCGGCGCCGTTCCCGGGGTCGTGGTCGGGCTGCTCATGGCCATGTTCAGGCCGGTGCGCATCTTCGTCGATCCGCTCATCGCCGCGCTGTTTCCGATCCCGAAGATCGCGCTGATGCCGCTTCTCCTGCTCGCCTTCGGCTTCGGCGACGCCTCGAAGATCGCACTTGTCGCCATCGCCGTGTTCTTCCCCGTCGTCGTCAATACCTATGTCGGGGCCGCCAACATCGAGACGATCTACTGGGACGTGGCGAAGAACTACGGCGCGAGCCAGACCGTGATGTTCACCCGCATCGTCTTCTTCGGCGCGCTGCCGACGATCTTCGCAGGGCTGCGCATCGCGCTTGCGGTCTCGTTCATCGTGCTGGTCGCGTCCGAATTCGTCGCCACCAAGAGCGGCATCGGCTACCTGATCTGGAACTCGTGGGAGCTGCTTCAGGTCGATGTCATGTTCGTGGGCATCGTGACCATCGGCATCCTCGGCCTGATCAGCTCGGCGCTGTTTCAGGAGATCGAGCGCAAAGCCATTCCGTGGAAGACGGAGTGAGCGGCCGCTACAGCCCCGCGAGCGGATAGCGCGAAAAGTCGTAGCCTTCCTTGACGACGATCTCCAGCAGGAACGGCGCGCCCGATTCGGTGACGCGGACCGCGTCCTTGATCGCCGGCACGATGTGAGCCGGTTTCTCCACTCGCGTCGCGGCGACATTGAGGCCCTCGGCTACCTTGGCGTAATTGCCGCCGACAGTCAGCGCGCCGTATTTCTTGGTCGAGAGCTCGAGCACGTCGCGCTCGGCTGCCATGACGCCGTTGTTGAACACGACGGTCAGGATGGCGATGCGGTTGCGCGCCGCGGTCTCGATGTCCATGCCGGTCATGCCGATGGCCGCGTCGCCCATGATGTTGACGCAAAGCTTGTCCGGCGCCGCGAGCTTCGCGCCCATGGTGATGCCGAGCCCGTAGCCGAGCTGGGTTGACTTGCCCCACCCCATATACGAGCCGGGCGCGGTCGTTTCCCAGAACGGGATGAGCTGTTCGCGCGGACTGCCGGAATCGTGGGTGATGATGACGTTGTCGCGGTCCACCGTGCACATGAGATCGCGGATCACGCGGTACTGGTTGATGGGCACTTCCTCGGAGTCGAGATGTTTTCCCCATTCCGCGAGCCATCCCTTCTTGGCCGCCGCGACTTCCTCCTTGAGCGCGGCGAGCGCATTGGCGCCGCCCGCCCCCTTTTGGCGGCCGACCTCGGCTATGACCGCATCGAGCACCAGCGCCGCGTCGCCGACCACGGCGTGATCGACGCGGTACTCCTTGTTGATGTCGGCGGCGTCGTTGGTGGAATGGATGATGGTCTTGCCGGCCGGCACGCCGGGCCCGAACGGGGTGCGGGTGAGGCTCGAGCCGATGGCCAGCACGAGATCGGCTTTGGCCATGAACTCGGTGAACATCTTCGGCCGCGAGCGCGTGGACGCCCCGAGGGCGAGCGGATGGCTTTCGGGAATGGCGCTCTTGCCCGGATTGGTGGTGACCACCGGCGCGGGAATGAGCTCGGCCAAGGCGCTGAGCCGGTCGCTCGCTTGCGCATAGAGCACGCCCTGCCCGGCGAGCAGCAGCGGATTTTTCGCCTTGAGCAGCATGCGCACCGCGGTCTTGACCGCATCGGGATCGGGGGCCGCGCGCTGGACCTGGACCGCGGCGTAATCAAGCTCGCCCTCGTACTCGGCCTCCCATACCTCGGCCGGAATCTCGATAAGGACGGGCCCGCCCTTGCCGCTGCGCATGGCGTGGTAGGCGCGGCGCATCAGGTCGGGGAGCTCCTGCACCGAATGCGCGAGCGCGGACCACTTGGTGACGGGCCGGTAGACATCGGCGGCGCGGAATACCGGCCGGACATATTGCCGCGCCAACGGCAGCCCGGCCGGAATGACCAACAGCGGAACGTTCTCGGAAAAGGCCTGGGCAACGCCGGGAAAGGCGTTCTCGATGCCGGGTCCGGCCTGGGCGGCGAATACGCCGTTGCGCTTGCCGCGCTTGATGCGGGTATAGCCGTCCGCCAGGCCGACGCCGACGCGCTCTTGCCGGCATAGAATCGGACGGATGTCGAGCGCGGCGCAGGCCTCGATCAGCGGGTTGCGGGGGTAGCAGGGGAGAAACTGCGTTCCCTCGCGCCTGAGGATTTCGGCGATGACGGCGGCACCGTTCATGGGCGTATCCCGCCTTTGTATATCTGTTCGCAGTCGCTTGCTGTCGTACGGGACTGTCCGTTTTGTGTTTGTATCACAATGGGTTAGAGTCCATGGCCGTTCAGGTCGGTGCGTCGGGTCCCGCCGAATGCCAGCAAACTTGTTGCGACAGCGTTGCGACGGACGGAACAAAAGAGGGGTAGCAAATGGCTTGTGGCTCGGGACTGACGCGGGGAACGGTATCGCTCACGCATCGTTCGGTCGAGGCCTTGCGGCCGGCGGAGACCCCGTATCGGGTGTCCGATCAGCGCTGCATCGGGCTGGCGGTCCGCGTGGCGCCGAGTGGCGTCAAGACGTGGGATTTGGCCTACCGCATTCGCGGATCGGGGAAGGTGCGACGGCTCTCACTCGGCCGCGTGACCGATGTGAGCCTCGAAAAGGCACGCGAGCGCGCGAATGAGTTGACCAGCGCGGCAAGGGCCGGCCGTGATCTGATCGCCGAGGAAGAGGAAAGCCGAGCAGCGGCGGCTTCGCGGCTCACGGTCGAAAAGCTGATCGAACTTTACGTGCGGCGCCGGGTTACTGGCCGCCTGCGGACGGCAAAGGAAATCGAGAGCCGTTTGCGGCGGGCGCTTGCTCCGATCCTGCCCCGCTACGCCGACGATGTTCGCCGACGCGACGTTCGGGAATTGCTGGACGCGGTGGCTGACCAGGGGATCGAGCGGGAAGCCGAGAAGCGCCGGCAAACTGTCGGCGCCATGTTCCGGTGGGCCTTGTCACAGGACATCGTGGAGACCGACGCCACCGCCGGATTGAAGGCTTACGACCCCGGCACTCCGTGTGATCGCGTGCTCACCGTGGAGGAAATCGAAGCGCTCTGGAAATGGCTCGATTCCGGCGCCCTCCCATCCGAGCCGGCGGACATCATGAAGCTCGAGCTTTTGACGGGTGCCCGTTGTGGCGAAATCAGCGGCCTCTGCGCCGAGGAAATTGATCGCGACGAATGGACCTGGACGCTACCTGCCGCGCGCTCGAAAAACAAACGGCCGCGCGTGACACCGCTCGTTGGGCTGGCACGACAAATCATTGAGGCACGGCTTTCCGTGGTCCAAGCCGGACCGTTGTTCACGGCCGAGACAGGTACCGTTCTGACCGCGGCCCACATCGGTCATTACCTGCTGGCGCGTCGGGACAAGCTGCCGATCGACAAGTTCACCACGCACGACCTGCGGCGCACGGTTGCGACTATGCTGGCGGAGATGGGCATTGGCCTCGATCTTGTTGCCGCGGTGGTCGGCCATGAGGCGGGCAGCAAGGAAACCCGTACTCTGGTCCGTCATTATGTCCGCACCGATCTGATCGAGCGCAAGGTCCACGTGTTGCGCACTTGGGATGAGCGGTTCCAGAACATCGTGGCGGGCCGCGAGGCCCGCAAGGTCGAGCGCCTTCTGAGGGCGGGCTGATCGGCCGCCGACCCTGCCCAAGTTTTGCGACCAGTGGGCACATCCTGCCTTGTCTTGCGCGCGATCGGCTTAGCTGGTGATGGCTCTCCACGCAGTCGCAAGGGGGAGCCAGAGGGTGAAGGAGCACCAAGCAAGAGCAACGAGGGATAAGGGTCGGGGTCAGCCCCTATCCCCGACGGATCGCTAAGTTGGAAGTTTGAGACAACATCTTCGTCGGTTTCTCAAAGTGCAAAGGTACCAGTGCCATGCTTCGTCACTTGAAATATACTTCGCCGGCAGCCGTGACGGACTTCACGGCGAGAGGGTGAGAGGGCATCGCAGGGTTCCACAGCAGCGGTTGGTACAGATGCACGTGAAAACGTTACGATCTCTAGATGTTTGAGGCCGATTCGTGAGCAAAGATTCCGACCGAACTCCCGTCGCTCCCGAAGGCAGCGGATATATGCCGCTCACGCAGGCCGCTTACTGGATTGCCACAAACGGAGGGATCAAGTCTGTTGACGTGAACGACCAAGCCGCTTGGAAACATGCGTTTGACGAACTACTGCCCCATATTGCCTCGAACGACGTCCAGATTATCGGCCAAAGTAGCGGCGGAATGAATGAAAAAATTGATGGTCTTCTCTTCGCAGGAGTGCGCGTTTCATACCCCTATCACGACACACCGAGCGAACTCTTGTTCGGTTCAGAGCCGCACATCGAAAGTTTTCCATTCATCGATGATGAACATTGGCGGAAGGGCTTTAATGACAAGCTTGTGCCACCGCGCGGCGGAAAGCGACGGTGGTCCCGACTACAAGTTAAAAAGGAAGACGTAAGGCGAATCTGGAGATCTGCAGGCGACCCAGGCGCAAGCATGGCAGGATCGAATAGCCATTTGGCTAGACCGAACAGGCGTCGCGGCCGCCGTCCGAAAATTGAGTGGGATAGGGTAAGAGACTTCGTTCACACAAAATTAGAATATCATGGTTTGCCTCAATCGGGTGATCCAGAGTGGAGCTGCCAGGCCGATGTGGAGCGCGCTGTGGCCGAATTCATCGAGAAGCGCTTTGACATTCATCTGGCTGTCAGCACCATCCGAGCAAGGACTGCTAAATTCATTGCTGAATGGCAGGCCGGAAAAGCCGATAATTAATTATCGGCCTTTTCCGGCGTTTCCGGCCGACTTTTACGCTTCGGGGCATTAAGCAAGCCGCCGGCATTCGCGATTGTCGCGGATGTGGTTGCCGGAACCATCCCGGCCAACGGCGGAAAGATTTATACTCATGAACTCGCCGCTTGCTTACAGCATCGCTGAAGCGTGCTCCGTCGCGCGTGCCGGTCGGACGGCCCTTTATGAGGCGATTCGTTCCGGCGCACTGCGTGCCGTGAAACGCGGACGCCGCACACTCGTCCTTGCGGACGATCTGCGCCGCTATCTCGAAAGCCTCCCGGCAATCGAGCCGAAGCGAGACCGAAGCAATCAGCCAGCGCGCACTAATCGACATTTTGCGCGGCCGACTTGACGCTCTCCTACCATAGACGCTGCCGCGCGTTTTAGCACGTGAGGCGCGTCAATGGCGACACCTAACCAAATTGTTGAGGTCCGCTCCATGATTGCCGATCTCCGCTCACTCGCCCGCGCAGTTGGTGGTGAAATTTCGGGCCGCCAAGTCCTAGCGCTCGGTCTCGGTCATAGGCCGCAGGACCGATCACTTTCGATCCGTATTGAGCCGGGCGCGCCAGATGGCTTCATCGTCTACTCTTTCCGGGCGACGAACCCGTTCGCCTGCAAGATTATGTGCGCGAACGTCTCGGCCTACCTGAATGGGAGCCCGGCGACGAGCAAGACCGGCGCGTCGAGCCATTGCGGCGAGCGCGGTTCGACCGCACGACGATCGACCGTGAAGCAACGAAGCGGCCGCGCACCCCCCGTTTTACTAAGAAGCAGTGGAGCGAGAGGGCCAGACCCACACCGGCCCTCTTGTCTGTTTTGTCATGCAACTTCCGTCAATTAATGACATTGCTTTGACTCTTGGCGGCAATGTGGTCAACAGCGAAGCGCTCGTACCGGGACCGGGACATAGCGCCGAGGACCGCTCGCTCTCGATAAAGCTCGACGGTAAGGCACGGGACGGTTTCATAGTCCACAGTTTTGCCGATGACGATCCAGGCGTGTGCCGCGATTATGTGCGACGCAAACTTGGATTACCGGAATTCAAACCGAGGAAAACGAAGACCAGCGGCGGCGCTAGGCCCTTCTCGCCCACGGTTGCGAAGTATGTTTATCGCCTAGCGGACAGCACACCCTATCTGCAAGTCCACCGCCTCGCCGACAAGTCCGGCTTTCCGCAATACCATTGGGACGGCGAGAAGTGGATTGCCGGAAAGCCGGGGGGACCGAAGGTCCCTTACATGCTGCCGCAACTAATCGCAGCTGCAGCCGCGACGCCGATCTATATCGTCGAAGGCGAGAAGGATTGCGACAATCTCGCTAAAGTCGGCTTCGTGGCCACGTGCAATTCCGAAGGCGCCGACGGCGGCAGCGGCAAGAAGTGGACCTCTGATCTGAACCAACATTTCAAGGATCGCCACGTCTACATCATCCCGGACAACGATGCGCAAGGCCACAAGCATGCGGAGCACGTTGCTCGCAATCTCAAGCCCATCGCGAAGAGCGTGCGCATCGTCGAACTGCCCAGCTTGCCGCCCAAGGGCGATGTGTCGAATTGGCTCGAAAGCGACAGCGCAGGCGTGAAGCTCGCCAAGCTGGCTGCAGCAGCACCATTGTGGGAACCGACGCCCGCGTCGGAGCCGCCGGAAGCAGAAGCCGAGGATGAAGCGAAGCCGGTTAGCGCGCTATTGCCGTCGCCGAATATGCCGATGGCGGTGGCCCGGCTATTCGTCGCCGAACGCTGTCTAGATGACGGCGTGCTCACGCTGCATCACTGGCGCGGAGGCTGGTGGCAGTGGCGACGTTCGCATTGGGCTGAGGTCGAAGACCGCGAGGTGCGTTCGCTGCTCTACGCCTTCACCGAGAATGCGCGTTATCGCGACGCCGAGGGCAACATGATGCCGTGGGCGCCGACCCGCAAAAAGATCGGCGATCTATTGGAGGCACTCGCTGCCATCACCATCCTGGTCGCCGACATCGATCAGCCGACATGGCTTGATGGCCGATCGACCGGCATCATCGTCGCCGTTGCCAATGGTCTGCTGGAAGTCGAAACCCGGCACCTCCTCCCGCACAGTCCGCAATTCTTCAATCAGACCGCAGTGCCGTTCGATTACGACAAGAACGCACCAGAGCCGAAACGCTGGTACGATTTTCTCGACGCATTATGGCCCGGCGAACCGACCGCCATCGACATGCTCGGCGAGTGGTTCGGATACGTGATCAGTGGGCGGCTCGACCTGCACAAGATCTTTGTCATGGTCGGGCCAACGCGTGGCGGCAAAGGCGTGATCGCGCGCATCCTCACCGCATTGATAGGCAAGCAGAACGTCGCGGGGCCAACGCTGAGTTCACTCGGAACCGAGTTCGGGCTGGCTCCGCTGCTTGGCAAGAGCTTGGCCATCATCAGCGATGCGCGTTCCGGCGGCGGCAAGAATTCGCCCGCCGTGGTCGGCGCCTGCTTTCGATCTCGGGCGAGGATACGCTGACGGTCAATCGCAAAATACCGCGAGCAATGGACCGGCAAGCTCCCTGATCGGCTGCACATTATTTCCAATGAGCTGCCTCGCCTTGGGGACGCGTCGAGCGCGATCGTTGGTCGCCTTGTGCTGTTGCTGACGACGCGCTCATGGCTGGGCAAAGAAGATTACGAACTGGAGAGGAACCTTCGCGACGAGCTGAGCGGCATTCTCAACTTTGCGCTCGATGGCTTGCAGCGGCTCACCCACGATAACGAGAACCGTTTCACCCGTTTCGCGGCCGCCGAGGAAGCAATCACAATAATGCGCGACCTCGCGTCGCCGGTGGGCGCTTTCGTTCGTGAGAAGTGCAAGCTCGACGCTAACGCGGAGATTCCGGTCGATGTGCTTTACCCCGCCTACAAGGATTGGTGCCAAATTTGCGAGTACCCGAAATCTCCCAAGGCTCATTTCGGCCGCGACCTGCGGGCCGCCTGCCCCTCGGTCAGAAAGACCCGGCCGAGAGATGGAACCAATCGTCAACATGTCTATGCAGGCATCCGCCTGCGCACGGAGAAAGATGAGGCGGATGAAGAGGTTGAGGCGGCGGAACCATCGCCCTTTAGTACACCCAACAATCCGCCGGTCACTGTGACCACTATGACCAGCAGCCGGGCGCGGTCACGGTCGGGTCACGGTGGTCACAGTGACCAGCTAAATGTAGCTCCCAATACGGAAGGCGGCTCTAGCCCCGCGCGCGAAAGAGAGCCGGGCACCGATCGCGGCAAGTCCGATGACTTCCACTATCGCGGGCCGATAAGCGATGTGCCGGATCTCGGGCCGGACGCCCTCGACGAGCACGGCGCGCCGCGGGCGGCCACCCTGACTCAGGGCCGCATCCGTGAGCTCGCCGCTTGGTATCTCAGCGAGGCGGCGGCCCGGCAGGAG
>Ga0318507_10000288_pt1 | contig 9929 bp, 8 predicted proteins | sample GRESIP084b2f20_FD_203662 | JGI IMG/M metagenome (GOLD analysis project Ga0318507, IMG submission 203662) | Tropical soil microbial communities from Luquillo Experimental Forest, Puerto Rico - GRE.SIPMG.084b2f20 | ecosystem: Environmental > Terrestrial > Soil > Tropical forest > Bulk soil | place... | reverse complement strand
CCCTGCACCTCACGCGGCGCCCGCGCCTCACCCGGCGCCTGTACCTCACGTGGCGGCCGCGCCGGCCGCACCTCGCGCGGCGCCACACATCGCTGCGCCCCGGGTTGCCCCGCACGTCGCCGCGCCACATGTGTCCGCGCAGCGCGCCGCGCCGCAGCAGTCGGCCCGGCCCTCCGGCCGGCCTCCAACCTCGGCGGTGGCGCGGCACGCGCCGACGCCGCGAACTGTGGCTCCAGCGCAGCAACAGCCGCAAACCACAGGCCGCAATGTCGGCCGCGGCGGGGCGAGACTCGCCCAGCCCAGCCCGCGCAACAATGTCGGGCGTCCATCCCCGACGCCGGGCGCCGCAGCAACGGTGGGCGCTGCGGCGGCGGGCGCTGCGGCAGCGGCACAGTCCGCTCACGTCGGACGCAACGCGGCGCAGCAACAAAATGCGACGGTGCCCAATCAGCTGAGCCGCACCGCTCCACCGGCCGCCCGAGCGGCCAGCAACGCCCGAGCCTTCTCGGGCGGCGTGCTGCGCAACCAGGCCTTTGCCAACCTCTCCGCCGCCCGCGATCCCAGCGCGCGCGCCTTGGCGGGCGCGACGTTCCAAGGCCGGTTCTTCGACCCGCAATGGCGACGGCATCGTCCTTTCCCGGTCGTCATCGGCTGGGTTGGCCCGCTGTTCTGGCCGTATGCCTACGACGACTTCGTCGACTACACCTTCTACCCCTATGCGTATGACACCTTCTGGCCCTACGCCTACGACGATTTCTACGACGGCATGTTCGGCACCTATGCCGAGGGCTACGGCGGCACTTACGCCGCGGTCGGACCGCCGAACGGCTATGACGGCGGTTATGCTCGCGGCCGTCAGGGTCGCGGCGCCGCTGTTCGGGGCGTTGCCGGCGGCCGCAGCGTCGGCGCCGACCTCTGCAGCGGCCAGACCGCCGGGCTGACGGACTGGCCGATCGAGCGGATCGCGCAAACGGTCGAGCCGAATGACGCCCAGCGCGCCGTGCTCGACGAACTCAAGGCCGCGACCGCGCAGGCGCTCGACATCCTCAAGGCGGCGTGTCCGACCGCGCTCCCCAGCACGCCGACAGGACGGATCGAGGCCATGCATCAGCGGCTCGACACCATGCTGCAGGCGGTGCGCACGGTGCGGCCCGTGGTCGAGAAGTTCTATCAGTCGCTCAACGACGAGCAGAAGGCACGCTTCAACGCGCTCGGCCCCGACAATTCGGACCAGCAGCAGGCTCAGCGCAGTTTGACGCAAGTCTGCGGCGAGCGCGCATCGGGCATCGCAAGCTTGCCGCTGGTGCGGATCGAACGCGCGGTGCAACCCGATGGGGCGCAGCGCAGCGCGCTCAAGGAATTGCAAGACGCCACGTCCGAGGCGGTCAATCTGTTGAACTCGGATTGCCCCACCTCCCGGGCGCTCACGCCGGTCGTCCGCCTGCAAGCGATGGAGCAGCGGCTCGATGCGATGTTGCGCGCGGTGCAAACCGTTCAGCCCGCGCTCGAGAAGTTTTACGGATCTCTGGGCGACGAGCAGAAGGAGCGTTTCAATCGGCTCAGCCCCACTCCGGGCTGACACCGCGAAAGCGGCAACTCTCCGCTCATTCCTCTGCGAAAGCGGGAATCCACGACTTCGTGTCCCGGGCGAGCGAAGCGAGACCCAGGACCCCGAGACCCGATCCGCAGCCCCTGGGTCCCCGCTTTCGCGTCGGCCTTACTCCGCCGCGATGCGCACCTCGGGAGCGGCCGAGCGCACGTCGGCGTCGACGTGCTTCTCGTATTTGACGAAGTTCTCCTGGAACATGCGCACCAGCTTGCGCGCGGTTTGGTCGAACGCGGCTTTATCCTTCCAGGTCTTCATCGGATAGAGCAGGTGCGGCTCGATGCCCGGCACCGAGGTCGGCACCGCGAAGGCGAAATAGGGATCGGTGCGGAAGCTCACGCCCCTGAGCGAGCCGTCGAGCGCGCCGGTGACGAGCGCGCGCGTCGCCTTGATCGGCATGCGCCGGCCGACGCCGTAGATGCCGCCGGTCCAGCCCGAGTTGACCAGCCAGCAATCGACCTTGTGCTTGGAAATGTACTCGCGCAGGAGATTGCCGTAGTCCGCCGGCGGGCGCGGCAGGAACGGCGCGGCGAAACAGGTCGAGAATTCAGGCTGAACGCCGACCAGACCCTTCTCGGTGCCGGCGACCTTGGCGGTGTAGCCGGAGAGGAAGTGATACATCGCCTGCGCCGGCGTGAGCTTGGCGATCGGCGGCATCACGCCGAAGGCGTCGGCGGTGAGGAAGATGATGTTCTTCGGGTGGCCGGCGCGCCCGGTGCGCGAGGCGCGCGGCATGAAATCGAGCGGATAGGCCGAGCGCGTGTTCTCCGTCTTGGAGTCGTCGTCGAAGTTCGGGATCCGCGTCTGCGGATCGAACACGACGTTCTCGAGCACCGTGCCGAAGCGGTTGGTCGCCGCGTAGATTTCCGGTTCGGCCTCCTCGGATAGCTTGATGCATTTGGCGTAGCAGCCGCCCTCGAAATTGAACACGCCCTCGGCACCCCAACCGTGCTCGTCGTCGCCGATCAGGGTGCGGTTCGGATCGGCCGAGAGCGTCGTCTTGCCGGTCCCGGAGAGGCCGAAGAACAGCGCGACGTCGCCGTCCCTGCCGACATTGGCCGAGCAGTGCATCGGCATCACGCCTTGCCCGGGCAGATAGAAGTTGAGCGTGGTGAAGACCGACTTCTTCATCTCGCCGGCATAGGACGAGTTGCCGATCAGGATGATCTTCTTGCTGAAATCGATGGCGATGATGGTGTCGCTGCGCACGCCGTGGCGTTTGGGGTCGGCCTTGAACGAGGGTAGATCGACGATGGTGAGTTCCGGAACAAAATCTTCAAGCTCAGGGGCCACCGGACGGATGAGGAGCTGGCGAATGAAAAGCGAGTGCCAGGCCAGCTCGGTGAAGACCCGCGTTTTTATCCGGTAGTTCGGATCGGCGCCGCCATAGAGGTCCTGCGCATAGAGCGTCTTGCCGCGCGCATGGGCGATGAAGTCGTCATAGAGCCGCTGGAAGTTTTCCGGGGTGATCTTGCGGTTGCCGTCCCACCACACCGTGTCTTTGGTCAATGCGTCGACGACCGTATGCTTGTCCTTGGGCGATCGGCCGGTGTGGACGCCGGTTTCCGCGCAGAGCGCGCCGCCCTCCACGATCGAGGCTTCCCCCGCCGCGATCGCGTGCTGGTAGAGCGAGGGCGCGGTGAGATTCCAGTGGATCGCGCGGAGGTTTTTGAAGCCAAATCGATCGGCGCCATAGGCGCTGTTCCGCAAACCCGTTTCCTGCACGAAAGACCTCCACGACGCAGCCGGCGGCCGCCGGGCCTACTCCCCGTCGCCATGTCTGCAAGGCTGGACCGATGATAGCGCCCGCCGTCCGATCCCGCGACCTATAATTGGCCTCGCGCGGCTGTCAATGCTGCGCCGCAGCAGCACCCGCGTTCATTGCGCCAATCCTTTGTCGAGCAACCATTTCTGGATGAGGTCGGCGACCTGATTATTGTTCTTGTCCATCATCATCATGTGGGAATTGCCCTTGATGCCCGCCTCCGGCAGATCGACCACGTCGATGCTGCCGCCCGCAGATTTGAGAACGGCGGCGTAATCGATGCCGCCCTGGCGGATCTTCGACCACCGCGGATGGTCTTTTGCATTGTCGCCGTAGACGACCAGGATCGGCGTCGTCTTTATGGATTCCACCTTGTTGCGATCGCCGCCCACCGTCGGCTCCACGGCGACCAGCGCCTTGACCTTATCGGGGCGCGCCTCCAGCACCCGGTAGCCGAACGTGCCCGACTGACTGTGCACCATCACTACGCAGGGGCAGACCCTGTCGACGAGTTCGATATAGGCGGCGACGATCTGATCGTCGGTGGTGAGCCAGCGCGGCACACCCTGCTTCATGAATTGCTCGTAGGCCTCGATCGGGAACTGGACGCCGGCATAGGTCCTGCGTTGGACCTTATTGTCATTCCACGAACCGGGCGGGCCGATGCGGAAGCGCTCCCACGGATCGCCTAGCGGCAAGGACAGCGCGTCGCCCTTGAAGGTGTCGGTCCAGCCGGCGCGCCCTCGCTCCACGGCGTCGGAGATGTAGGTGTCCCAGCCCTTGCGGATGAAATAGTTGAGCCAGCCTTCGCGGCCGTCCGGCGTGGTCTCGTAGGTCACGCCGGTAAGCCCGCCGCCATGCCACATCAAGAGCGGCAGCCTGCCCTTGCGGTTCTGCGGCAGGAAGTACTGCACGTACATCTGCTCCACTTGATACTTGCCGTTCGGGTCCATCTTCGCGGGCACGCCGCCGGGCGTGAACACGATCTCCTTGATCGGCTGGCCGGTGATCTCGATGACCCGCCCGCCGACGTGGAACGAACCCATGTCGCGTAAAAGAATAGGTTCCTTGCCCTGCCCCCAGGCCGAACCTGCAGCGAGGCCGAGCGAGAACATACTTAGCAAGGCGAGACCTAAACGACGCATGGCGCCCTCCCTTCTCCTTTTGAAAACGCAACTGTGCGACGGTCGAACGCGTCACTCGACCAAACCCTTCCCGACCATCCACGTCTGGATCACATCGGCGATCTCGGCATTGTTCTTGTCCTGCATCAGCATGTGCGAATTTCCCTTGATGCCGATGTCGGGCAGGTTGATCACGTCCACGGTTCCGCCGCCGGCGCGCATCGCGGCGGCATATTCGAGATCGATTTTCTTGTATGTCGCCCAGCGCGGATGCTGGTCGACATAGTCGCCGAACAGCATCAGCGTGGGCGTATTCTTCAGTGCCGCCGCCTTGCCGACGTCGCCGGCGGTTGTCGACTCGATCGCGACGATCGCCTTGACCTTGTCCGGCCGCTGCTCCGCGACCCTGAAGCCGAACGCGCCGCCCTGGCTGTGCAGCAGCAGCACGCAGGGGCAGACCTTGTCCACTAGCGCGACGTAGGCGTCGACGACCGCCTTGTCGGTGGAGAGCCAGCGCGGCACCGCCTGCTTCATGTAGTTGTCGTAGGCCTCGACCGGGAACTGGCTTCCGGGCAGTTCCCTGCGCTTGGCCGGGTCAGCGTTCCACGAGCCCTCGCCGTCGCCGATGCGGAAGCGCTCGAACGGGTCGGCGTAGTTCAAGAAGATCGGCTCGGACGGTCACACGTCCGGGCTCGCAAAGCCCGCGCGGCCGCGCTCGACCGCGTCCGAGACGTAAACGTCCCAGCCCTTGCGGACGAACAAGTTGAGCCAACCTTCGCGGCCGTCCGGCGTGGTTTCGTAGGTCACGCCGGTGAGACCGCCGCCATGCCACATCAACAGCGGCAGCTTGCCCTTGCGGTGCCTGGGCAGAAAGTACTGCACATACATCTGCTCCACCATGAACTGGCCGTTGGGGTCCAGTTTCGACGGAGGACCGCCGGGTATTCGCACGATCTCCCGCACCGGCCTGCCGCTGACGTTGGCAATGCGTCCGCCGACGTGGAACGAGCCCATGCCGCGCAGAACGATGTCGTCCTCGGCTGCGAGCGCCGGCAGGACGGCGAGCGTAAGGACTGCGGCGATTAACACGCGACGCATGCTGTTCCTCCCAGTCTCGTCTTGCCGGCGATGGCGGCGCATCTCAGCGGCGATCGCGGGCGCCGCGATCAGGCTGCGCGCCGCGCCTCCTCGGCCATTTGCTTGAGCAGGTCGCGCAACGCCTCGGGCGCGCGCACACGCTGCGGGAACGCCAGTCGCAACGCGGTGCGGTCGAGCTGCAGTTCGAGTCCTTCGGGGTCGCATCCGACGCAGCGCCATTCCCCGTCCGGAGCACCGAGGAGCTTGGTGGCGTAGAGCCGTAGCGCATCGGCGTGGTCGCCGTTCATGTGGGCAAGGATCGCGGGCTCGGCCGCGAGCAGTTCGGCGGCGTCGCCGGTCTCGGTCAAAATATCGCGCGGCTTGAGGTCGACGATGCGGCCGAAACCGGCGACCAGATGCGCGGCCTTGAGGGTCACCCGGTAGAAGGCGAAGTCGGCAAAGCCCGCGAACATCTCCGCCTCCGGCTGGCGATCGAGATAGCGGCGGCGCGCCTGCGGGTCCTCGGTTGCGGCAGCGGTTCCCATGAGCATGACGCGGGCCCCTTGCAGGGGATCGCCGGCCTTGCGCTCGTCGATCATGAGGGAGACGCGCGGGTCGGCGAGAATATTCTTGGTGTGCACGGCAAGGCGCGAGATCAACAGCAGCGGCGCACCGTCGGCCGCGGTCGCGACATTGACCAGCGAGCAATAGGGATCGCCCGAGCCCGGCATCAGGGTCGCCAATGCCCCCGAGCGGCCCTCGCGCAGAAGCTTCTTGGCGGCGACTGCGGGGTTGAAATCCGGGGTCGGTTGCATTTGGAGTCTCCGCCGAAGGATGTTACCAAGCGCCCCCCGGCTCGGCGAAGCGGGGACGCCCACGGCGAGCGCGGCAACTTGGCCTTGGCGCTGAACGCCGTTGCAAGCTATGCTAACAAACCCTTTGACGAATCACGCGTTTGTCAGGGTTTTGCCACATTTCAGCCTTGCTTTGGGGGCTTCAAAGTCTCCAGGGCGAATGCAGGGATAGGGGCTCCATGCCAACCATCGCTCTCGTCGATGACGACCGCAATATCTTGACCTCCGTCTCGATCGCGCTCGAGGCCGAAGGCTATCGCATCATGACCTATACCGACGGCGCTTCCGCGCTCGACGGCTTCAAGACCTCGCCGCCGGATCTCGCCATTCTCGACATCAAGATGCCGCGCATGGACGGGATGGAGACCTTGCGGCGGCTGCGCCAGAAGTCCGACATGCCCGTGATCTTCCTCACCTCCAAGGACGAGGAGATCGACGAATTGTTCGGCCTCAAAATGGGCGCCGACGATTTCATCCGTAAACCGTTCTCGCAGCGCCTCTTGGTCGAGCGGGTCAAGGCGATCCTGCGCCGTTCCGCGCCGAAGGACGGCAGCGCGCCGAAGGAGACCGATGCCGCCAAGGTGCTCGAACGCGGCTTGTTACGTATGGACCCGGAACGCCACACCTGCACCTGGAAGAACGAGCCGGTGACGCTCACGGTCACCGAGTTCCTGATCCTGCAGGCGCTCGCCAGCCGGCCCGGCGTGGTCAAGAGCCGCAACGCGCTGATGGATGCCGCCTACGACGACCAGGTCTATGTGGACGATCGCACGATCGACAGCCACATCAAGCGGCTGCGCAAGAAGTTCAAGGGGACCGACGACGACTTCGACATGATCGAAACGCTCTATGGCGTCGGTTATCGGTTCAAAGAAATGTGACGCCAGGCTCGACCGCCTAGGATGGACGCCGGCGGGGCCTGAACTGGGGGCGCGCAACCGGCAGACCGACCGTGCTCAATCGAACGCCGGAAAGCTTCAAGACCGACGTCGCGCCGCAATGGCCCGACGAGAGCCCATCGCTCGCTAAAGGCGGACGGCGGGCCGCCGACCTATTGCAAGCCTGGCACCGCTTCGTCGTTGGAGTCTTTTCGAGCTTCACCCAGCGCATTCGAACGCCGGACAGTTTCACGACAGACGACGCCAAGCAATGGTCCGACGACAGCCCATCGCTGCTCGCTAAAGGCGGACGGCAAGTCGCCGACTTATTGCAAGCCTGGCATCGCTTCGTCGTTGGGACCTTTTCGAATCTCAGCCGGCGCACGTCGGAGATGTTGAAGGCCGCCGCCGCTCCGGACCGGCCCGACGAGAGCCCATCGCTCGTCAAAAGCGGGCGACGGCGGGTCGCCGAGCTGTTGCTGCAAAGCTGGCACCTCTTCGTCCGCGTCGCCTTTTCGAGCTTGAGCCGGCGTATCATCTTTCTCAACGTCACCGGCCTGCTCGCGCTCGTGGTCGGAATTCTTTATCTGTCCCAATTCCGCGCCGGCCTGATCGACGCGCGCATCCAGAGCTTGTTGGTGCAAGGCGAAATCATCGCCGGCGCCGTCGCCGCCTCGGCGACGGTAGAGACCGACACCATCACCATCGATCCCGAGCGGCTGCTCGAGCTGCAGGCCGGGCAGAGCTACGGCCCCTCCGAGGAGGCGCTCTCAGGGCTTGAATTCCCGGTCAATCCGGAGCGGGTCGCGCCGGTGCTGCGCCGCCTCGTCTCTCCGACCAATACGCGCGCGCGGATCTATGACCGCGACGGCGTCCTCATCCTCGACAGCCGCAATCTCTACGACGTGCTCCGCTTCGACCTGCCGCCGCCGACGCAGAAGCCGGGCGTTCTCGAGCGCGGCTACGTCGCCATCCGCACGTGGTTCAGCCGCGGCACGCTGCCGCTCTATCGCGAGCTCGGACCGCAGAACGGCAAGGGCTACGGCGAGATCGGCAATGCGCTGCAGGGCTTCAAATCGAGCATGGTGCGCATCAACGAGCGCGGCGAGGTGATCGTGTCGGTCGCGGTGCCGGTGCAGCGCTTCCGCGCCGTGCGCGGCGCCCTGATGCTGTCGACGCAGGGCGCCGACATCGACACCATGGTGGGCGCCGAGCGTCTCGCGATCTTCAAGGTGTTCCTCATCGCCGCCGGCGTGATGGTGGTGCTCTCGTTCCTGCTCGCGGGAACCATCGCCGGCCCGGTCCGGCGACTGGCGGAAAGCGCCCGCCTGGTGCGCCGGCGCATCCGCTCGCGCGTGGAGATCCCCGACCTGAGCCACCGGCGCGACGAGATCGGGCACCTATCGGGCTCGCTGCGCGATATGACCGACGCGCTCTATAGCCGCATCGAGGCGATCGAGAGCTTCGCCGCCGACGTCGCGCACGAGCTCAAGAACCCCCTCACCTCGCTGCGCTCGGCGGTCGAGACGCTGCCGCTTGCCAAGAGCGATGAAAGCCGCAACCGCCTGCTTTCGGTCATCCAGCACGACGTGAAGCGGCTCGACCGGCTGATCTCCGACATTTCGGACGCCAGCCGCCTCGACGCCGAAATGCAACGCCACGAAGCTCAACCGGTCAATCTGGCGAAGCTTCTCACGACCGTCGTCAGCGTGGCCAACGAGCGCCATGACGACGGCGTCACCGTCACCTTGAATTTCGAAGGCGGCCGCCCCGCAGCCTTCACCGTGCTCGGGAACGATTCCCGGCTCGGGCAGGTGATCGACAACCTGATCGACAATGCCCGCTCGTTCTCGCCCGCCGGCGGCACCGTGCGCGTCACCTGTCGGCGATTGAAGAACGAGATCGAGATCACCGTCGACGACGACGGGCCCGGCGTGCCCGACGAAGCGATCGAGAAGATTTTCGAGCGCTTCTACACCCACCGGCCGCACCAGGCCTTCGGGCAGAATTCGGGCCTCGGTCTCTCCATTTCCAAGCACATCATCGAGGCGCATGGCGGCCGCATCCGGGCGGAGAACCGCCAGCGCGTTCCGGCGGGCGCGGACGAGAAGCCCCCGGTGGTCGGGGCGCGCTTCACCGTGCGGCTGCCGGCGATGTGATGGCGGATCAATCTCCGACCGTGCACGCCTCGGCGGTGCTGGCCGGCGCGCGCGCCGTGCTCATCCGTGGACCGGCGGGGTCCGGCAAGTCACAGCTTGCGCTCGCGCTCATTCAGGCGGCGCAAACCGGGTTGCTGCGGTTCGCCCGCCTGGTCGGCGACGACCGCGTCCACCTCGAAGCGCATCACGGGCGGCTGCTGGTGCGGCCGGCCGCGGCGCTGGCGGGATTGATCGAAGTGCGCGGGCTCGGCATTCGGCGGCTCGACCATGAGCCGATAGCGGTGGTCGGCTTGGTGGTCGACCTGGCCGCCGAGGATGCCGAGCGGCTGCCGGCGGCAAGGGAGACGGCGCTCCTCGGCGTGCCATTGCGGCGGCTTGCGGTGGCACCCGGCGCGGACGCGCTCGCCCTCGTCCTCGCCCTCCTGCGTTCACCGGAGGGTGACATTAAACCTCGGTCATGATCCTT
>Ga0318507_10000281_pt1 | contig 9993 bp, 8 predicted proteins | sample GRESIP084b2f20_FD_203662 | JGI IMG/M metagenome (GOLD analysis project Ga0318507, IMG submission 203662) | Tropical soil microbial communities from Luquillo Experimental Forest, Puerto Rico - GRE.SIPMG.084b2f20 | ecosystem: Environmental > Terrestrial > Soil > Tropical forest > Bulk soil | place... | reverse complement strand
GGGGCATGCGGGACCCGGGATGGCCCGGTCCTCGACCCGCACCTCGGGGTGCAGCGGACGGCGCGGCAGGTCGCGGAACCGCTGCCGCGCCGCGTCGACACCATCGTCAGCTAATAGCCGGAACGGAACGGCATCCAGTACCTTCAGGAGAATGGGGTCGATACCGGGTTTGCCGTCGGCGGTTTTGTCCAGGCTGGGCATGGAAGTACCGTACGCACCCCGCCTGGTGTCCGGCGCCTGGGTGCTGGCGGGGTGGGCGGGCGTCGGCTACGGCGTCTACCTGACCGTGCTCGCGCTGCGCTCGCCGCCGGGAGCCGAATTGACCGGGCACTGGATCCTGCAGCCGCCGTTCAAGGCATCGATGGCGGTACTGCTGACCGTCGCGGCGGTGGCCCACCCGATCGTCCGGGAGCGGCGGTGGCTGATGCCGGCGCTGCTGTTGTCGGCCGTCGGCGACTGGTCGTTGGCCATCCCGTGGTGGACTCTGTCATTCGTCTTCGGGCTGTCGGCGTTCCTGTTGGCGCACTTGTGTTTTCTGGCCGCGCTGGTTCCCCTGGCCCGCCCGAGCCGGGTGAGCCTGGCCGTCGTCGCCTTCGTGTGCCTGATATTCGTGTCTTTGTTGGCATGGTTCTGGCCGCACCTGGCCCGCGAGAAGCTGACGATTCCGGTGGCGGTCTACATGCTCGTGCTGACCGCAATGATGTGCGCGGCGATATTGGCGGACCTGCCGACGATCTGGACCGCGGTGGGGGCGGTGTGTTTCGGGGTTTCCGATGCGATGATCGCCATCGGCCGGTTCATCCTGTCCAACGAGTCGCTGGCGGTCCCGGTCTGGTGGTTGTACGCCGCCGCCCAGATCCTGATCACGGCGGGATTCTTCTTCGGTCGAGGCGATATGGACCACGAGCCCGATTACGACGCCGAGTACGACGCCGATTACGACGCCGAGTCTGACGAAGAATAGTCGTTGGCCGACAAGGTAACTCGGGGTGCGCGCACTCCTGTCGAGGTGGAGCCGATCGCCCGAGTGCTGCCTATGCTGTCGGTGCCGCACCTGGACCGCGAGTTCGACTACCTTGTGTCGGCCGACCAGTCCGACGACGCCCAGCCAGGGGTGCGCGTGCGGGTGCGGTTCCACGGCCGGCTGGTCGACGGGTTCTTGCTGGAGCGCCGCAACGACACGGATCACGCGGGCAAGCTGGGCTGGCTCGATCGCGTCGTGTCGGCCGAACCGGTCCTCACCGCGGAGATCCGCCGATTGGTCGACGCCGTGGCGGCCCGCTACGCCGGGACCCGGCCCGACGTGCTGCGGCTTGCGATCCCGCCCCGGCACGCCAGGGTCGAGCGCGAGGCGACGGCCACCGGCAGGCTGCCCGACACATCGATTCCGGCGCCGGTCGACCCGTCGGGCTGGGAAGTCTACGGCCGCGGCGGGCAGTTCCTGGCCGCCCTGACCGAGTCTCGCGCCGCCCGTGCCGTCTGGCAGGCGTTACCGGGCGAGGAGTGGGCGGACCGATTCGCCGAGGCCGCGGCGCAAACCATCCGTACCGGACGAGCGGTGCTGGCGATCGTGCCCGATCAGCGAGATCTGGACGCCATGTGGCGGGCCTCGACAACGCGGATCGACGAGGACAGTGTGGTGGCGCTTTCGGCGGGCCTCGGGCCGGCGGCGCGCTACCGGCGTTGGCTCGCGGCGCTGCGGGGCGCCGCGCGGTTGGTGATCGGCACCCGAAGCGCGGTGTTCGCGCCGGTGAGCGACCTAGGGCTGGTCATGGTGTGGGCCGACGCCGACGACACCCTGGCCGAGCCCCGGGCGCCCTACCCGCACGCCCGGGAGGTGGCCATGCTGCGCGCGCACCAGGCGCGATGCGCGGCGCTGATCGGCGGCTACGCGCGGACCGCCGAAGCCCACGCGTTGGTGCGCAGCGGATGGGCGCATGACATCGTCGCGGCCCGGCCCGTGGTGCGGGCCCGCACCCCGCGGGTGGCCGCCCTCGACGACAGCGGTTACGCCGACGAACGCGACCCGGCCGCGCGCACCGCGCGCATCCCATACATCGCGCTGCGGGCCGCCCGCTCGTCGCTGGAGGCCGGGGCGCCGGTGCTGGTGCAGGTCCCGCGGCGCGGGTACATCCCGTCGCTGGCATGCGGGCGCTGCCGCACCATCGCCCGCTGCCGGCAGTGCACGGGACCGCTGTCGCTGCAAGGGCGCGGCCCCGGCACCGTGTGCCGCTGGTGCGGCCGGGCCGAACCGATGTTGCGTTGCGCGCGTTGCGGATCCGACGCGGTCCGCGCGGTGATCGTCGGGGCCCGGCGGACGGCCGAAGAGCTCGGTCGCGCATTCGCCGGTACACCGGTCATCACCTCCGCCGGCGAGGCGATCGTGGCGGACGTCGCCGCCCGCCCGGCCGTGGTGGTCGCCACTCCGGGTGCCGAACCCCGCGCGGACGGCGGGTACGGTGCGGCGCTGCTGCTCGATACCTGGGCACTGCTGGGCCGGCAGGATCTGCGCGCCGCCGAGGACGCCCTCTGGCGGTGGATGGGCGCCGCCGCATTGGTGCGTGCCCGCGGCGACGGCGGCGTGGTGCTGGCGGTCGCCGAATCATCCATCCCCACAGTGCAATCGCTGATCCGCTGGGATCCGGTGGGTCACGCGGAGGCCGAACTGACGGCCAGGACCGAGGTCGGCCTGCCGCCCAGCGTACACATGGCGGCCTTAGACGGAACGGCCGGCGCCGTGGCCGCGCTGCTCGACGAAGCCGCGCTGCCCGATGGAGCCGACCTGCTCGGCCCGGTGGATCCGCCGCCGGGTGTGCGCCGTCCGGCGGGAATCCCGGCCGGCCTAGCTATGACCCGAATGCTGGTGCGAGTCCGACGTGAGCAGGGTCTCGCGCTGGCCGCGAGCCTGCGACGCGGCGTCGGCGTGCTCAGTGCGCGTCAAACCCACCAGCCGGTTCGGGTGCAGATCGATCCGCTGCACATCGGTTAGAGCGTGTCGAATGTGCGCCGTGGCCATAGTATTTATGTGAAATAATCACTGACTTCGATATTGGAAGGCTGTTACTCTCCAGCTCGCCGAGAGGAGAGGCACGATGGTGGCGGACAACGTGACGACGGCTGACGAGTCGCTGGACGAGATCACCGATGCGTTGATGACGGCTTCCCGGTTGCTGGTTGCCATCTCGGCTCGCTCGATCGGGCAGGTCGACGAGACCATCACCATTCCGCAGTTCCGGACCCTGGTGATCCTGGCCAGCCGCGGTCCGATCAATCTGGCCACGCTGGCCGGCCTGCTGGGTGTGCAACCCTCGGCTACCGGCCGGATGGTCGACCGGCTCGTTGCGGCCGGGCTGATCGACCGCCTGCCGCACCCGACCTCGCGGCGCGAACTGCTCGCCGCGCTGACCAGGCGTGGCCGCGATGTGGTTCGGCGAGTCACCGCGCACCGGCGCGCAGAGATCGCCGCCATCGTGGAGAAGATGCCGCCGCCGGAGGGCCACGGGCTGGTGCGGGCCCTGACGGCGTTCACCGTCGCCGGGGGCGAGCCCGACGTCCAGCTGGATGCGGATATCGATTTGTAGGGCTTCCTAGACTGTGCCCGTGCGTCTCGTCTTCGCCGGCACCCCGGAACCCGCGCTGCCCTCGCTGCGTCGCCTCATCGACTCACCCCGGCACGAGGTGATCGCGGTGCTGACCCGGCCCGACGCCGCCGCCGGCCGCCACCGGAAGCCGGAGCCCTCACCGGTTGCCCGCGAAGCCCTCGCCCGTGGAATTCCGTTGCTGCGCCCGGCGCGGCCCAATTCGCCGGAGTTCGTCGCGGAGCTGTCGGCGTTGGCGCCGCAGTGTTGCGCCGTGGTGGCGTATGGCGCGCTGCTGCGCGACGCCCTGCTGGCCGTGCCCACGCAGGGCTGGATCAACCTGCACTTCTCGCTGCTGCCCGCCTGGCGGGGCGCGGCGCCGGTTCAGGCCGCGATCGCCGCCGGGGACGCCATCACCGGGGCGACCACCTTCCAAATCGAGCCGAGCCTGGACTCCGGACCGGTTTACGGGGTCGTCACCGAGACGATCCGCCCGGCCGACACCGCGGGCGATCTGCTTGAGCGACTAGCCCTTTCGGGTGCGGCGCTGCTGTCGACCACACTGGACGGAATCGCCGAAGGAACGCTGATGCCACGACCGCAACCGACCGACGGGGTCAGCATCGCGCCGAAGATCACCGTCGAGCAGGCCAGGGTGCGTTGGGACCTGCCGGCACCGGTGGTGGAGCGTCGGATCCGCGCCGTCACACCCAACCCGGGCGCCTGGACGCTCATCGGTGACCTGCGAGTCAAGCTCGGACCGGTGCACATCGACGGCGACCCCGGGGCGCCAGAACCCTTGCCGCCCGGCGCTATTCACGTGGACCGCCAAAGCGTGTGGATCGGCACCGGCTCGGAACCGGTGCGGCTGGGCCAGATTCAGCCGCCCGGAAAGAAACTCATGAACGCCGTCGACTGGGCGCGGGGCGCCCGGCTCGACCCCACCGCACGGGCATCATGAGTCCGCCCCGCCCGCCCAACCGAGGGGGCGCACGGAGGCGCCGGCCGCTGGACCCGGCGCGTGCCGCCGCCTTCGCGGTGCTTCGCGCCGTCAGCGAGCGCGATGCGTACGCGAACCTGGCCCTGCCCGCGCTGCTGCGCGAACGTGGAATCAGCGGCAGGGACGCCGCTTTCGCCACCGAACTGACCTACGGCACCTGCCGCACCCGGGGCCTGCTCGATGCGGTCATCGGCGCGGCCGCCGGTCGACCGCCGCAAGCCATCAACCCCGTGCTGCTCGACCTGCTCCGGCTCGGCACCTACCAGCTGCTGCGCACCCGGGTCGACCCGTACGCCGCGGTGTCCACCACGGTCGAACAGGCGGGAATCGAATTCGACTCGGCGCGAGCCGGTTTCGTCAACGGTGTGCTGCGAACCATCGCAGGCCGAAACGAGAAGTCCTGGGTCGACGAGCTGGCGCCCGACCCGGCGCGGGATCCCGTCGGGCATGCCGCGTTCGTGCACGCACACCCGCGCTGGATCGCCCAGGCCTTCGCCGACGCGCTGGGCGCGGCCGCAATGGAGCTTGACGCGGTGCTGGCCGGTGATGACGAACGGCCTCAGGTCCACCTGGCGGCGCGCCCGGGGGTGCTGACCGCCGCGGAGCTGGCCGACGCGGTGGGCGGCACCGCAGGCCGTTACTCGCCGTACGCGGTGTACCTGCCGGGCGGCGATCCCGGGCGGCTGGCGCCGGTTCGCGAAGGCGCGGCCCTGGTCCAGGACGAGGGCAGCCAGCTCGTAGCCCGCGCGCTGACGCTGGCGCCGGTCGACGGCGACACCGGCCGCTGGCTGGACCTGTGCGCCGGGCCGGGCGGCAAGACCGCGCTGCTGGCAGCGCTGGGCGCCGATTCCGGGGCCCGGGTCACGGCGGTGGAGCCGGCGCCGCGTCGTGCGGACCTGGTGGTCGAGAACACCCGCGGGCTGCCTGTCGACGTGGTGCGCGTCGACGGGCGGGAGACCGGTCTCGAGCCGGGCTTCGACCGGGTGCTCGTCGACGCGCCATGCACCGGGCTCGGCGCGCTGCGCCGTCGGCCCGAGGCCCGTTGGCGGCGCGAGCCGTCCGACGTGCCGGTGCTGGCCAAGCTGCAACGCGAGCTGCTGGCCGCTGCGATCGCGCTGACCCGGCCCGGCGGTGTGGTGCTGTACGCCACCTGCTCGCCGCACCTCGCCGAAACCGTCGGCGTGGTCGGCGACGCGTTGCGTCGTCATCCGGTCTCTGCGCTGGATACCCGGCCGCTGTTCGAGCCCGTCGATGAAGGCCTGGGGGACGGCGCGTATGCGCAGCTCTGGCCGCACCGGCACGGCACCGACGCGATGTTCGCCGCCGCGCTGCGTCGCCTGACGTGAGGTTGGCCGTCGGGCTGCGTAGTCTGTCGCTCATGCCTCGCCCTACGGGACCTTTAAGGGAACCTCTGATGGCGCCGTCCATCCTTGCCGCCGATTTCGCCCGGCTCGCCGACGAAGCCGCCGCCGTGCGCGGCGCCGACTGGTTGCACGTCGACGTGATGGACAACCACTTCGTCCCGAATCTGACCATCGGCCTGCCGGTGGTGGAGGCCCTGCTGGCCGCCTCCACCATTCCGATGGACTGCCATTTGATGATCGAAGATCCCGACCGCTGGGCACCGCCGTACGCCGAAGCCGGCGCCTACAACGTCACCTTCCATGCCGAGGCCACCGACAATCCGATCGGGGTCGCCCGCGACATCCGCGCCGCCGGCGCCAAAGCGGGTCTCAGCGTGAAGCCGGGCACCCCGCTGGAGCCATACCTGGAAATCCTGCCGCACTTCGACACCTTCCTGGTCATGTCGGTAGAGCCCGGCTTCGGCGGCCAAAGTTTCATCCCCGAGGTGCTGGGGAAAGTACGTACCGTGCGCAAGATGATCGACGCGGGGGAGCTGACGATCGTGGTCGAGATAGACGGCGGCATCAACGAGGACACGATCGAGCAGGCCGCCGAGGCCGGCGTCGACTGCTTCGTCGCGGGTTCGGCGGTTTACGGCGCGGATGACCCGGAGGCCGCGCTGGAGGCATTACGCCGACGGGCCGGCGCCGCGTCACCGCATCTGCGCGCATGAACCAGCCCCAGTCGGTCAACAGCGTCGACGCCGCGATGCGCCTGGCGATCGAACAGTCCTATCTGGTCAAGGGCACCACCTATCCGAATCCCCCGGTCGGCGCGGTCATCGTGGACCAGGAAGGCCGGGTCGTCGGCGTCGGCGCCACTCAGCCCGCCGGCGGCGACCATGCCGAGGTCTTGGCCCTGCGGCGGGCCGGCGGTCTGGCGGCCGGCGGCATCGCCGTGGTCACCCTCGAGCCGTGCAACCACTTCGGCAAGACTCCGCCGTGCGCGAATGCCCTGATCGAAGCCAGAGTGGCGGCGGTGGTCTACGGCGTCGCCGACCCCAACGCGATCGCGGGCGGCGGCGCGGGCAGGCTGCAGGCGGCGGGCGTTCAAGTTCGGTCCGGCGTGCTGGCCGAGGAGGTGGCCGCCGGACCGCTGCGCGAGTGGCTGCACAAAGTGCGGACCGGGCTGCCGCACGTGACATGGAAGTACGCCAGCAGCCTCGACGGCCGCAGCGCTGCCGCCGACGGCACCAGCCAGTGGATCTCCAGCGAGGTCTCGCGGTTGGACGTGCACCGTCGCCGGGCCATCGCCGACGCGGTTGTGGTGGGCACTGGCACCGTGCTGGCCGACGATCCGGCGTTGACCGCCCGGCTGGCCGACGGCTCACTGGCGGAGCGGCAACCGCTGCGAGTGGTGGTGGGCATGCGCGAGATACCCTCGGAGGCAAAGGTTCTCAACGACGACTCGCGCACCATGGTGATTCGTACGCACGACCCCATGGAGGTGATCAAGGCGCTCTCGGACCGCACCGATGTGCTGATCGAGGGTGGCCCCACCCTTGCCGGTGCCTTCCTGCGGGACGGGGCGATCAACCGCATCCTGGCCTACTTCTCGCCGATCCTGCTCGGCGGCCCCATCACGGCGGTGGACGACGTCGGTGTGCCGACGATCGCGCGGGCGTTGCGTTGGCAGTTCGACGGGGTCGACCGGGCCGGTCCCGATCTGGTGCTGAGCCTGGTGCCGCGCAGCGGCTAGCGTTCGACGAGCGGGGCTGGGTTTGTTGCGGGCTGCTGCTCGGGAACTTCCGGTTCTTCGGCGTGTTCCTTGCGCCCGCTGACCAGCAGGCCCAGCAGCGCTCCCACCACGCAGATGAGTGCGGTGACTTTGAAAATGTCGCCGTACATCTCCGCGAACGCATGCAGATACAGCTGTCCCTGGGCCGCCAGCCGTTCGAACAGGGTGGCGTTGGGCGGGATCGCCGCCGTCGCCTGCTGCACCTTCTGGTTGAACACATAGAAGCCCCAGGCGGTGAGTGCCGCGACGCCGATCAGCATGCCGGTCATCCGAGCCACCACCACCGCCGCCGACGCGATCCCGTGCTGCGCCGCCGGGACAACACGCAGGGCGGCCGATGACAACGGTCCGATCACCAAGCCCAGCCCCAGGCCCGCCACCAACAAGTCGGCGTGCAGCAAGGGCACAGAGAACAGGCCGAAGATGTTGTGCTGGCGGCTCAAAACGTCTTCCCGCCAATAGTGAATGAGCCAGTAACCGTAGGCGGCGATGAGTAGTCCGACGAAAATCATTGCTCGGTCGCCGACCCGGGTGGCTATCCACCCGCCCACCAGCGCCCCGATCGGCAGCGCGATCAGGAACCACAGCAGAGTCCCGGCCGCGTCGGTCTGGCTCTTCTGCAGCACACCCTGAGCGAACAGCTCGACATCCACCAGGGTCACCATGAGGGCCGCGCCCGCGGTGACGGATGCGCCCAGCGTGGCCAGGAATGGCCGAAAACGCACCCCGGCCGGCTCGATCAGGTGTGTGCGCGAGAAGCGCTCCCAGATCACGAACGCCACCGCTGCGACGACGGCCCCGATAACCAACGGCAATCCGTAGCTGGGCAGCACCTGTTTGCCGTCGGGTGCGGGGTTGTACAGCCCGATAACCGCCAGACCCAGGGAGAGGGCGAGAAGCAGCCCGCCGATCACGTCGATTTTCTCCGGCTGCTCACTGCGGTCGTGCGACGGCAGGCTGAACTGGATCATCGCCATCGCGATCAACGTCAGCGGGACGTTGATCCAGAAGACGTATTTCCAGTCGTGGAACAGCCAGACGATGAAGATGCCGTACAGCGGGCCCAGCACGCTGCCGAGCTCCTGCGCGGCGCCGATGCCGCCCAGCACACCGGCGCGGTTGCGTTGTGACCACAAATCGGCACCCAGGGCAAGGGTGACCGGCAACAACGCGCCGCTGGCGACACCCTGGATGGTTCGGCCGGCGATCAGCAGGTGGAAGTCGCCGAAACCGCCCGCCAGCGCGGTAACCACCGAGCCGACGATGAACAAGCCGAGACTGGTCTGCAGCAGTGCCTTGCGGCCGAATCGGTCGGAGGCCCTGCCCAAAAGCGGCATGGCGGCGATGTAGCCGAGCAGGTACATCGTGACGATCCAGGTGATCCGTTGCAGCTGATTGATCGGGATCCCGACGTCGTGCATGATGTCGCGCATGATCGTGACCACGACGTAGGTGTCGAGGGCGCCCAGCAGCACTGCAAGGCTGCCCGCGCTGATCGCGACCCGGCGCCCCGCCTGTGCGCTCATGAGCTCACCGGGGGCTTGGTGACGCTGACCGCCTCGCCCCAGTTCGACATGGTCATCTGGACGGAATTGCCCGAGCTCTTTTGCAGGTTGGCCTGGACGAGCTGGTGGTCCCCGCTCTCCTGGATCCAGACCGTGGCGGGCACTGGGCCGCTCGCGGTGAACGGCGGCGCAATCTTGTTCACCGCGTCCGCCGTGACATTTCCGCTGATTTTGATCGTGGTCTGCCCGTTGATGGTCTCGCGGCCCTCGGCCTTGGCATTGCTGAAGTTCGCCAGAGCGTTGGCCAGGCCGCTGTCGGGGTTCAGGATCACCGAGACGTCGTAGACGTCGGTGGCCTTACCGAAATCACTCCATTTGTTCGGCGTGAGGGTGGCGTACAGCTCGCCGTCGACGACGGCGAAGTCGGCCTGGATGTCAGCACCCCCGAGTGTGAGCGTCGTGTTGCCCTGCGCGGCGGTGGCCGGCGCCGTCGTGAGGTCTCCGGTCAGCACTTTGATGGGCAGTCCCGGAACCTTGCCGTTGACGGTCAGCACCAGGTGCGCGCTCTTGACGTTCTTGGTGACGTCGGCGGATTGCTTGATCAGTGTGTTGGCGTCGGGTAGTGGCCCGCCGCTCTGCGTCGAGCCCGACGAGCAGCCGGCAACCAAAGCGGTGGCGAGGGTTAGGGAAGCGAGGACGGCCAATAGACGGTGGCGAGTCTGCATACCCTGCATCGTAGAGGGTGCCGATTGCCGGCCCTTCGAACGCG
>Ga0318507_10000280_pt1 | contig 9996 bp, 10 predicted proteins | sample GRESIP084b2f20_FD_203662 | JGI IMG/M metagenome (GOLD analysis project Ga0318507, IMG submission 203662) | Tropical soil microbial communities from Luquillo Experimental Forest, Puerto Rico - GRE.SIPMG.084b2f20 | ecosystem: Environmental > Terrestrial > Soil > Tropical forest > Bulk soil... | reverse complement strand
GTCGACGTCGTGGCCGAGCCGCTGGTGATTGCGGGAGTAGAGCGGGACGATGCCCGCCGGCGCGCGGCCGATCTCCTTCGTCGGCTCAACATTCCGGAGCGGCTGTGGCCGCTGCCGCCGGCGGCGTTCTCGGGCGGCGAACAGCAGCGCGTCAACATCGCCCGCGGCTTCATTTCGGATCTGCCGCTGCTTCTGCTCGACGAACCGACCGCCTCGCTCGACGCCGGCAACCGCGCGGTCGTCGTCGACTTGGTGGCCGAAAAGAAGCGGCGCGGAACGGCGGTGGTCGCGATCGTGCACGACGACGACGTGCGCGCGGCGATCGCCGACGCCGTCATCGACGTCAACCGTTTCACGGCGGCGGCCTGAGGATATCCATGACGCACCGCGGTCTGCTCCTGGCCAATGCTCGCGTGGTCCTTGCGGAGCGCGTGATCGAGGCCGGATGGGTCGCGGCCGCGAACGGCCTCATCGTCGAGATCGGCGAAGGGCGCGCGCCGGGCCATGCCGAGGACCTCGCCGGCGACCTCCTGCTTCCGGGCCTGGTCGAGCTGCATACCGATCATCTCGAGGCACATTACGTGCCGCGGCCCAAGGTGCACTGGGATCCGGTCGCGGCCGTGGTTTCCTACGACGGCCAGCTCGCGACCTGCGGCATCACGACCGTGCTCGATTCACTGCGAGTTTGGCGCGAGGAGTCGGTGGAAGACGTCGACGGGCAGGCGGAGATCCTCGCCGAGGCCATAGCGGCCGCGCGCGACGCGGAGCTTCTTCGCCTCGAGCACTTCCTTCATCTTCGCTGCGAGGTGCCGATGCCGAGCGTCGTGGCGGAAGCGAAGGCGTTGATCGAGCGTGCGGATGTCCGACTCGTGTCGCTGATGGACCACACGCCCGGACAACGGCAGTTCCGCGACGAAGGGAAGCTGCGAGACTATTACCGCGGCAAGAGCGGCGGCCTGACCGACGCCGAGCTCGACGTGCTGTTTGCCAAGCGCATTGCCTACCAGGCCGCGCACGCCGAGACCAACCATCGCCAACTCGTCGACCTCGCGCGCGCGCGCAACGTCCCTTTGGCGAGCCACGACGACACCACGCCCGATCACGTCGCCGAAGCGCTCCGCGACGGCGTGTCGCTCGCCGAGTTTCCGACCACGATCGAAGCGGCGCAGGCGCTGCACGCGGCCGGCATCCGCGTCTTGATGGGCGCCCCCAATCTCGCGCGCGGCGGCTCGCATGCCGGCAACATCGCGACGCAGGAGCTGGCGCGCGCCGGCGCGCTCGACGTGCTCTCGTCGGACTACGTCCCTGCGAGCCTGCTGATGGCGGCGTTGCGCCTGCCCGAGGCCGTTGCGGACATCGGGCTGGTGGCGGCGGTGCGCATGGTCAGCAAGACCCCCGCCGAGGCGGTCGGGTTGAGCGACCGCGGCGAAATTGCGGTCGGAAAACGCGCCGATCTCATCCGCGTGCACGTCGCGCACGACGTGCCGGCGGTTCGCAGCGTGTGGCGCGGCGGTCGGCGGGTGGCATGAGCTGGATCGCGAGAGTTCTCCGATTGTTGACGGCCCGACCGAAATTGATCGGCCCGGGACGTCTGGTGCTGGTCGTCGGCCCGAGCGGCGCCGGCAAGGACACGTTGATCGCGCGCGCTCGCGCGGCTTGCCGGGGCGACGCGACCGTGGTTTTTCCCGCGCGCGTGGTCACGCGGCCGCCGTCGATCTTCGAAGACAATGAATTCATGCCGCCATCCGCCTTCGAGCAAGCGGCGGCCAACGGCGCCTTCGCGATCTGGTGGAGCGCGCACGGCCACATGTACGGAATTCCCCTCGCCGTCGATTTCGATATCGAAGCCGGCCGCACCGTGGTCTGCAACGTGTCGCGCAGCGTCGTCGACGCCGTGCGCGAGCGCTACGCCAATGTGGTGACGGTGCTGGTCACCGCGCCGCGCGAGGTGCTCGAGCCCCGCCTTGCGGCGCGCGCGCGAGGAAGCGACGGCGGCATCGCCCACCGAATGAGCCGCGTCGAGCTCGCGGACGGCAAGTTGCGGCCGGATGTGATCATCGACAATGTCGGCGAGCCCGAGACCGGCGCGCGCAAGCTTGTCGACACCCTTTATGCCACCGGCGTCCTCGCGGGTTGAAGAACGCTCCCACAGCCGTCAATGTTTGGTTGGCGCAACCCGCATGCTCGGTCCCCGCCGCTTACCGTTATTGTAAAGATACGGCTTGATGCACTTGTCGCGCGCAGATTGCCTAGCTGCCTTGAGCGCGACCGGACCCACATTCGCGAGGAACACCTTTTCGTGAGCGCGCGTGAGGATCTCTATGGCTTGTTTCAACGGCAGCCATTTGACGGCCTTGATATCGTCCATCGGCTCGCGCATGGGCCCGCCGATGACTCGCATATGCCAGAACTGTACGATTTTGATCCGGCCATCGACCGAGTACAACATCGACCCGAGAAAACCGTGGACGGAAACCTGGTGTCCGGTTTCTTCCAACACCTCTCGTCTGGCGGCAGCGCGCGCATGCTCACCTGGATTGAGCTTGCCCTTTGGCAGCACCCAGGACTTGTCCCTTCGCAATCGCACGACTGCGATGCGCGGTCTGGCGCCTTTCTCTAAGACAATTCCGCCCGCGGCCAGAATCGCCGGTGGATCGTTCGCATCGGGTAGAAGATTCATGGCGCTCCCCTCGATCGTGAGCGCCGCACATGCTGGCCCGGCATACTTAACGCGGGGTTAACATGCCGGAGACCGTGGGTCCGGTGGTGATCTCGGTGGAACGAGGGTCGCCACCGTCTCGACACGGCGGCAGCAAGCTCGCCCTCGAAGTCACGGCCAAAATGGCTTCGCCTCAGCGAAGGCGCGGTAGGCACGCTCCGCATCCTTGAGCACGGACGCGACGCGCGCCTCCTCACGGCCGGAAAGACGTCCCGCGGCGAATGCCTTCTTGGCGCGGCCTTCGCGCTGTTTGCCGCTGGCGTCGTGCACGTCAACGATTTGCTCGCTCAGTCCCTCATGCACCGCGATGTCGTTGAGGTCACCGAGAGCGTCCTGCAGCTTCTCCAATCCGGCCACGAAACCGTTCCGTCGCCGCATAGCCTTCTTGCCAGGAAACGCGCCGGCAAAGAATTCCGAAGCGTACCGAAGTTTCTTGGCTTGAATGCGCATCTTATGTCGACGCTGCGGGTCGAGCTCCTCGAGCTGTGCACCCGCTTTCAAAATCTTCTTCCAGCGTCGCCTCAGCTCGTCGGCGGCGGCACCGACAATCGGCTGCTCTCGCAGTAAGCGGCTGAAATCCTCGGGGTTGCGCGTCCAGTCGCCGGCTTCGATCCAGCACGCAGTGTCGAGAACGAGATTGCGAAAGCGTGTGGATTCGACGGCCGCGCAGGCGCGGGCAAACGCCTCCTCACGTCTTCGCTGGAGGTCCTTGGCGAGAACCGCCACTCCCGGTCCATTCGGCTTGCCATCTGTGACCGGCCTCACAACGCGCTTGATGAACACGTCAAGTTCGCGCGCCGGGCCTAGTTCCTGAGTGATCCACTTGAACTGGGTCTTCATCTCCTCCGTCTGTGGATCAACAAGCATGTCGGCAAACAGCGAGACCGCCGCCCGCAAACGCCGAAGAGCGACCCGCATTTGGTGCAATCCCTCGGGATCCCCGCCTAGTGTGGCGGGTTGATTGGCGACGAGTTGGCGCAGACACGCCCTGGCAATGGCTTGAAATGCGGCTTGCCGGCTGCAGTCGGGCGTCAGCGCGACCGGTGCCGCCTTTACCGGCTGGGGCGCCTCGCCGGCGATGAGCGTGTACCCGCGCTCGGCCTTGCTCTTGACCGCAAGCTGAACTGGCACTTCCTCGGTCGAGCATGCGCGCGAGCTTGAAAAGCTCCGCGGATTCGCCGCGCTTGAGTTCCAATTCCACCTCGCAAAGGGGCGAAGACTGTCGACCCGCCTCGACCTTCCCCTTGTCGACGGTGAGTTCGATCTCGCTAACTCCACTTTGGATCGGATAGACCGTGCGGCGCACGCGCGTCTCGAATATCGGCTTCAAGCCGCGCCGCACCTTCTTGCCAAACACGGGTCCGAGCGCGGCGTCCTGCGCCACGTCGAGGTCGGGCTGCCTGCCGCTGATCGGGTGCTCCCATTCGTCGCGCGCAAATAGCGCGGCCGCCGTTTTCCCGCTTGATTGTCTGAACGTGGCGGCGGCCGATGCGCCGCACTCGCAGCGATAAACCCTTGTTGCGCAGCTTCAACTTGTCGGTGTCGAAATAGACCGACACCAGGGTTGCTGGCTTAGACGACGTCTTCCGCGCCGTCCGCAGCAACGAGCTGCGAGCCAGGCGATAGAAGCTATGGGCCGGCACTTCGAGCTTGAGCTCGACTTCACGCGCAGGCGACATGGGAAAATCAGCTGAATTCGGTATCTAATTTAACATAATTGCCGATTTTGCCCGCAATTTCTAGAGGGGCCGTGAAATCTGGATACCCGCGACGGCTGCGGCTCTGCCCGCTGCGCACAACTCGAGCCGCTTCGAGCGATCGTTCGTTTGGACCGCCGATTACGCTCAATCGAGCTCCTGCGTCTTCTCGCCATCGCCGGCCGATGTACTCCAAGACGCCGTGCGAGAACCACTGAGCGGTCTCCGAGCGCGCGATTGTAGTACGGGGCCTATCCATGCGTTCTGGGCCTCCCACGTATGCATTTGACCGCAGGCCGGGCAGCGCACTGGAATAGGGACGCGTGGAAGGCTTTTGAGTAGAACCCACTCAGTTCTCAGACCCGTTGAAATTGGTGTACCCGTGCGCGGGCACTGAACGAATATGTCAGCCACCTGCGACCCCTTGGTGAGAGGACAAACGTTCGCCGCTCAGTCGCCTGCGCGCATTTGCATCGCGTACGACATTGCTTACGCACGATCGTGATCGTGCCGTGCAAAATTTTCCCGCTGATTCGATTTGAGGGCGCCGAAAGAGTCCAGCAAATTTTTAAGGCAGTGGATAACTCACGCAAACTTCGGCCGGCGCTGCACAAGGCCGCGCAATCGTAGTACTGCCATCGATCCGCACGGCGCACGAAGTGGATGAGAAGATCATGCGTCGCCGCTGGTCGCTTGAAACGCCAACGCGATTGCGTGCGGCCCTTCATCGTCATCGCGCGGACATCGAACCAAGATAAAAGGACCTTTCGCGTCGTGTGCTCACTGCGGCTTGGATTGGTCCCGCCACAATGGTTCATTCAAAACACACCACCAAAGTCTTCGACTCTGACCTGCAGGAACTCGCGCGGGCAATCGCCGAGATGGGTGGGCTGGCCGAGCGGCAGATTGCCGAAGCGATCGAGGCACTGACGACGCGCGACAGCGGTCTTGCACAGCGGATCGTCGCCGCCGACGCGACGATCGATGCCATGCAACGCAACATTGAGGAAAGGGCGGTTGAGACCATTGCACGTCGGCAGCCGGTAGCCGGTGACCTTCGCGAGATTGTTGGCATCTTGCGGATTGCGAATGAGATCGAGCGCATAGGCGATCTTGCCAAGAATATCGGCAAGCGGATCATTGCCATCAACGGTGAAGACGCGTCGCGGGGGTCGATGCGCGGGGTTAGCCAGATGGCTGCTCTCATGCTGGCTCAACTGCGGGACGTCCTCGACAGCTTCGCGTGCCGCGATGTCGCGAAGGCGGTCGAAGTTTGGACGAGGGACCAAGACATTGACCGGCTGTGCACGAGTTTATCGCAGGAGCTTCTCGCTTATATGATGGAAAAATCCGTCGCGATGTCCTTTGGCGCTCACCTGATGTTTTGTGCAAAGAATCTTGAGCGTATGGGCGATCACGCGACCAATATCGCCGAAGCCGTTCACTACATGGTAAAGGGCGAGACGCTTTTGAGAGAGCGACCAAAAGCAGATTTCACCAGCATGCTGACCGTGGCCACGGGGCGGACATGACAAAACCGACCCCTGTGTGTACGGAGAGCTCCGTCCTTATTGATTGCGCGACCGCGTCGCCCGACGTCAACGGCGATGACTGCCGATCATGTCGGTCTTGGGTTACCCGGATGCGGTCCACTTCGATGCCACGAGGATTAAGAGCTGTGACCTCCGGGCTTTGAAGTTGCCCCTTTCAGCTATCGGGGGCCGCCGGGCCCCAGGTTCGGCAACCCCCGCACCTGGGGCCACGATGCCCATTCGCATTCGATCATTGACCGGAATCCGCTGACGGCAAAAAATCTGCCCATGCAGATCCCGCGCGGTCGGCACCCCCCGGTTGGCGGGATCGTCAAGGCAAAAGCATTGCGCAATGCGGGGCTACACGCCATCCTTCTAGCGCATGCCAGATTTGTTGCTGACACCCAACCTCATTCCTCTGCATGCTTGGCTCATCGAGGCCGGGACTAACGACGTAGCGACGGAAACGCTGTTCGACGGGTTCTGCGGGCGCTTGGCCGCGGCGGGCGTGCCGATCGCGCGGGGGTTTCTGTCCATCGCGGGGCTGCATCCGTTGCGGCGGGCGTATTCGCTCACGTGGAGTGACGGGCGAATCGTCGAAGTCACCGATTTCGGTCATGCGACCATCGCCACGGCGGTATGGCAGACAAGTCCGTTCCGTCACATGCTTGAGACCAAGACGCGGCGACTGCACCGACGGCTGGCAGGCGACGACGCCGTGCTCGATTTCGAGGTACTGCGCGAGTTCCGCGATGCAGGGATGAGTGAATGGCTAGCTCTCATGTACGGGTTCGGCTGGAGTGCTGCGCAGCCAGCGACAAATCAGTTCGGCGTCGTTTTATCGTGGACCACTTCCGCGGCCGTCGGACGCGGTAATGGCTGGAGTGCTATGGAACTGGCGGCGATCGAGGAGCTGTCTGGGACGCTGGCGCTGGCGATCAAGGGCAATACCGCGCCTAGCGCAGCGCACGACTTGCTCGCGGCCTATCTCGGCGGCGATGCGGCCGACCGCGTCAGTGCCGGGCAAGTGCAGCGCGGCTCCGTCAGCCGGATCGCTGCTGCCATTCTCTATGCCGACGTGCGCGGCTTTACCAACTTCGCTGAGGACACAGCGCCCGAGGAGGTAACCCGGCGTCTTAACGGCATCTTCGACTGTCTCGGTGATCCAGTGCGCGCGGCGGGCGGCGAAATCCTCAAGTTTCTAGGCGACGGCGTGCTAGCCGTGTTCCTGCCGCCAGACGGCGCAAACGTGGCAGTCGTGACGCCCGCGGCGCTGGCGGCGGCGCGCGAGATACTGGCGCGGGTCGAGGCGCTCAACGCCACCGAGGCAGCAGCCGGCAATCCAGCGCTCGGCTTGGACATTGCGCTGCACGCTGGCGAAGTCACGTACGGCAACATAGGCACCGCCGACCGCCTCGACTTCACGGTAATCGGCCCCGCCGTGAATGAGGCGGCGCGCCTCGAGGGATTATGCAAAGTGTTGGGGAAGCCAGTCCTGATTTCCACGTCGTTCGTGCAGGCCGCGCAGGGAGCGCGAGAGCTATTGTCGTCGGTGGGTCGGCACCCGCTGAGGGGCGTGCGCGAGCCGCAGGACGTGTTCACCATTTGCACTTGACAGTGCAGATAATGCCGCGTGCCGTTCAGACCATGACCGCCCCGCCAGCGACGTCCAGGGTAATGCCGGCGATCCACGCCGCATCATCGGACGCGAGATAGAGCGCCGCGTGTGCGACGTCCTCGGGTGCGCCGAGACGCTTGATCGGATGCAAGTCGATGAGATCTTTTCGCTGACCTGAGGGTATGCGCGTCTTGTTTCGCTCGGTCAGGATTGTTTCAGGAGCAATGCAGTTTGCCCGGATTCCGTAAGGACCGACCTGCCCGGCGAGGTCCTGCGTCAGAATTTCTATACCGGCCTTGGCGGCTGCATACGCGATCGGTGCCATGGGATAGGGCCTGCGCGCCGCGGCCGACGAAATCGTAACGATGTTGCCGGTTCTGCGCTCCTTCATGCGGGGCAGGAAGCTTTTGATCGTGAGGAAGGTCGCGGTGAGGTTGCCGTCGATCGATGCTCGCCACTCCTCCTCGCTCGTCTCTTCGATCGGGCCCGGGGTGGTGAAGCTGCCGCCGGCATTGGCGACGAGGATGTCGAGCGGCCCGAATTCCCGTTCAATCCGGCGGCGCATGGCTTCGATATCGCTGAACTTGGTTACGTCTGCGGTCACATCGATGGCTTCGCCGCCAGCCCGCACGATGTCCGCCAGCACCGCGGATAGCGCGTCCACATCCCTGCCGTGCAGCGCCACCTTCGCTCCTTCGCGGGCGAACAGGGCGCCAATCGCGGCGCCGATGCCGCGCGAGCTGCCCGTCACCAACGCGATCTTGTCCTTCAAGCGATCCATTCTCGTTGCTCGCAGTCAGCGGCAATGGCGCCCCATCAAGCGTAGCGTGCCGCCGCCATGCACGTGACAGTGATCATCAACAGGGCTGCGGCGATGCGCTGGCTCCTCGCCACGCGATGGCGCAATCGCGATCCCTCGGACTCTATAGGCGTGGAGAGTTTGCGCAGGGCCGACCCGCTCACCATGCCTTGAATACCGGCGGCGAGGACTGCGCATAACGCTCCGATGGCCAGGATGTGCCCTTGCAGCCCCAGAGGGCCGTCATGAAGCAGGAACCACAGCAGCCCGCCAGTTGCGACCGCAACAGCGGCAGCGCCCATCTGCGGCCGGAAGAACAGATCTGCTTGATTGCCGGCTGTGCGCGCTAATGCGAATGTCGTACCCGCCCAAAACACGCCGGACAGAACATGCAGCACGAGGGTGACGATCAGGGTGACTTGCATGGCGCCGATCCTTCCGGCCGAGCAATCTGATATACATACTGTATATCCAATTATGGCATTCGCGTGACGTGAGCCCGCGCGCCTACAACAGCCCTAGCCGTATCGTCGCCTCGACCAAGACGCGTCAGCGGATCGTCGCGGCTGCGGCGGCGATTCTCGGCACGGCGGAGGGGATCAGCGGATTCTCGCTGCAAGCCGTCGCCGCGAAGGCGGGCGTGACGCGGCTCACCGTTTATAATCGGTTCGGGTCGCGCAGGGCTTTGCTGGAAGCCGTGTTCGACGACATGGCGGTCCGCGGCGGGCTGCATCGCATACCCGCAGTCATGGCAGGTTCCGATCCGGAGGCCGGATTGCTGCAGGTCATTGCCATCTTTTGCGACTTCTGGAGCTTCGGTTGCGATTCGCTTGGTCCTTTGCACGCTGCCGGCGCAAGCGATCCGGAATTTGGGGCGAGTGTGCGCGAACGCAATGAGCGGCGTCGGCGCTTGTTGTCCGTTCTCGTTCGCCGCATGGCGAAGGACCGCAAGCTGCGCCCCAAAGCGTCGGGCGATCTCATCGACGTGCTGTTTGCCTTGACGAGTTTTCCATTTTTTTCGCAGCTGACTGCGGCAGGGCGGACCGCGCAAGCGGCGTGCGACCTCATCCAGGGGCTTGCGACGGACGCCGTGCGGCGGGCGATGAAACACGAAATGCCTGTCGGCGCTGATTAGTTCGCATACACCTGAGGCCCGCGCGCTAAACCGGCATCGACTGCGGTCCCCCTCGACGCGCTCGCCCGGCCAGCATCCGGCCTGTCTGTCTCAGAGTGGCCGCAAGTTCCTGCGGGTCGATCCCGTCCGCCTCTATAACGGCCCTGACAATGGGGTCGGACAACATCTCCTCGAGCGTCGGTTCGCCCTGACGGGAATTCATGGTGCGACTCCTCTCGGATCGGCCGGAGGGGTAAGAGTGCGCCATCCCAGCACTCACTCCGCGGCGATCCGGATGGGCTCCAGGTCGCCGGCAAAGGACTCCATCTGTTGCGGATGGAACGCGGGTGCATCGGCGGTCTCGTCGCTGCGCACTCGGAACCACAGCGCGTACAGCGCGGGTACCACGAGCAGCGTCAACGCGGTGGCAACGAACAGGCCGCCCATGATGGTGATGGCCATGGGACCCCAGAAGATGCTGCCGGCGAGCGGGATCATTCCCAAGATGGCGGCAAGG
>Ga0318507_10000259_pt1 | contig 10195 bp, 8 predicted proteins | sample GRESIP084b2f20_FD_203662 | JGI IMG/M metagenome (GOLD analysis project Ga0318507, IMG submission 203662) | Tropical soil microbial communities from Luquillo Experimental Forest, Puerto Rico - GRE.SIPMG.084b2f20 | ecosystem: Environmental > Terrestrial > Soil > Tropical forest > Bulk soil... | reverse complement strand
CGGCTCGTCGTAGTCTTCGGCTGCGGCGGCGACCGCGATCCCGGGAAGCGACCTTTGATGGGAGAGGTGGCTACCCGGTTGGCTGATCGCGTTTATGTGACCGACGACAATCCGCGATCCGAGCCGCCGGCTGACATTCGGCGCGCTGTCCTGGCGTCGGCCCCGAATGCCATCGAGATCGGGAACCGCCGCGAGGCGATCGCGACGGCAATCGCCGAGCTCGCTCGGGGAGACCTTTTGGTGATCGCCGGCAAAGGACACGAGACCGGTCAGATCATCGGCGCCACGACCTATCCCTTTGACGATGCCGCGGTTGCCCGCGAATTCGTGTGCAACGACTGATGATCCCGACCTGGACCGCTGCCGACGCGGAGGCTGCGACCGGTGGATCCGCAACCGCCAATTGGGTCGCGACCGGGGTATCGATCGATAGCCGCACCCTCGAGGCGGGCGATCTGTTCGTAGCGTTGCGCGGTCCGAACCACGACGGGCACGATTTTGTTGGTGCCGCGTTGGAGCGGGGCGCCGCGGGGGCAATGGTGGATCGCGAAGTCGCAGGAGTTGCGGTGACGGCTCCAATGCTGCGTGTCGCGGACACGTTAGCGGGCCTAGCCGCACTCGGCGCAACCGCACGCCGCCGCAGCCGCGCCCGTGTTGTCGCGGTCACCGGGAGCGTCGGCAAGACCGGCACCAAGGAAGCGTTGCGCCTGGCATTGGCCAGTGCCGGCGCGGTTTACGCTTCTGCCGGCGGGCTTAACAACCATTGGGGCGCGCCGTTGTCGCTTGCCCGCCTGCCGCCCAGGGCCGATTACGGCGTGTTCGAGCTTGGCATGAACCATGCGGGGGAAATTGCGAGCCTGACGCAATTGATGCGGCCGCACATCGCGCTGATCACAACGGTCGAGCCTGCGCATCTCGGCTTTTTCTCGTCGATGGATGCGATCGCAGATGCCAAGGCCGAAATCTTTCTCGGATTGGAGCCTTGCGGCGCTGCGATCCTGAACCGCGATAATCCCTACTATGCCCGCTTGTCGGAGCTGGCAGCGCGTGCCGGCGCGGCGTCAATAATCGCCTTTGGCGCGCATCCTGAGGCGGATGTACGCCTCGTCGATTGTGTGCTCTCTTCGCGCGACAGCGCGGTCGAGGCCGCCGTTTTTGGCAAGGCTTTGAAGTTTCACGTACCGGTTGCCGGTCGGCATTGGGTGATGAATTCGCTCGCCGTCCTCGCCATCGCAACGGCCGCCCAGGTCGATGTCGGACATGCCGCGGAGGCGCTGGACCGACTCGAAGCACTCCCGGGCCGCGGCCGGCGCTGCGAGCTTGCTTGGCGCGAGGGGATCTTGACCTTGATCGACGAAAGCTACAATGCGAGCCCAGCGTCGATGCGAGCCGCGCTCTCCGTGCTTGCGGCCACCGAGCCCGGTCCCGGAGGCAGGCGCGTGGTGGTGCTTGGCGACATGCTCGAGCTGGGCGAGGCGTCCGAGCGGTTTCATCGCGAGCTCGCCGACCCGCTCGAAGCCGCCGAGGTCGATCGGGTCTTTCTCGTCGGCGAGGCAATGGATGCTCTCTGCCGAGCCCTGCCCGAACAGATGCGGGGTGGAATGTGGCCTTCGGCCGACAGCGCAATCCCCGCGCTGCTGCGTTTTCTTGAACCGGGTGATGTCGTGACGGTCAAAGGCTCTCGTGCCACACGAGTGAGCAAAGTCGTCGAGCGCCTGCATGCGCAATCAGCCCGGCCGGCGAACTAATCCCATGCTGTACCCGCTGCTCTACCCGTTTGCGGAACAATTTCAGGCCTTCAACTTGTTCCGCTACATCACCTTCCGCTCGGGAGGAGCGGTCGTCACGGCGCTCTTGATCAGTTTCATTCTCGGCCCGCGTCTCATTCTTTGGCTCCGGCGCAAACAGACTAACGGACAGCCGATTCGACCCGATGGGCCCAACGGCCATCTGCTTCGCAAGAAGGGAACGCCGACGATGGGCGGTTTTCTGATCTTGCTCGCGCTGACGATATCCACCTTGCTGTGGGCAGATCTGAGCAATCCTTATGCGTGGATCGTGCTGCTCGTCACTGTCGGGTTCGGGCTGGTCGGGTTTTTTGACGACTACGCAAAGCTGACCAAAAACTCGCACCGCGGGCTCTCCGGCCGCACCAAACTCGCGCTCGAAGCCATGCTCGGCGCTGCCGCCTGCATCGCGATCGCCTACGTGACGCCAGCGGGGCTGAGCACTGCGCTCGTGATGCCTTTTTTCAAGAACGTGCTGATCCAGCTTGGTTGGTTTTTTGTGCCATTCGGGGTTCTGGTCATCATAGGTGCGTCGAACGCGGTCAACCTCACCGACGGCCTCGACGGGCTGGCGATCGTTCCCTCGATGATCGCCGCGGGCTGCTTCGCTTTCATCGCCTATCTCGTCGGCAATCTGGTATTTGCCAATTACTTGCAGATCCATCATGTCGCCGGAGCCGGTGAGCTGACCGTCTTCTGCGGCGCGATGGTTGGAGCGAGCCTCGGTTTCCTTTGGTTCAACGCCCCGCCAGCGATGGTGTTCATGGGGGACACCGGATCCTTGTCGATTGGCGCGGCGCTGGGAACGATCAGCGTCATCACCAAGCACGAGCTGGTGCTTGCCATCATCGGCGGGCTCTTCGTGCTCGAGGCTGTATCGGTCATCGTCCAGGTCGCGAGCTACAAGATGACTGGTCGACGCGTGTTTCGAATGGCTCCGCTTCACCACCACTTCGAGCAGTTGGGCTGGGAAGAACCGACGATCGTGATCCGCTTCTGGATCATTGCGTGGATCCTGGCGATCGCCGGGCTTGCGACGCTGAAGTTGCGGTAGCGGGATAATGACCGGAGCCTGCAGCAAACCATAAGTAGTAGATGACGCCGAGAGATTACGCTACATCTTCCACCGAAAGCCCCTAGGCCCTCACAACAAGGGTCATGGATGAGATTTGCTCGAATCGATCAGAGCCCTGTTGCGCGCTGGTGGTGGACGGTTGATCGCTGGAGCCTTGCAGCTCTCGCCACACTGATCGCCTTTGGTGTCGTGATGAGCCTGGCGGCGAGCCCGCCGGTCGCCGAACGAATCGGTTATGACGAGCTGCATTTTGTGCGCCGACACCTCGCGATGATGCCCTTCGCAATCGGCGTAATGTTCATCGTCTCCCTGCAGCCGCCCCGAACCATCCGCAGCATCGCCGTGATCAGTTTCGCCATCGGGCTTGCGCTGCTCGCTTTGACCTTTGTGATCGGCGTCGAAATCAAGGGGGCCCGCCGCTGGATCAATATGCCGGGCCTATCGCTGCAGCCTTCGGAATTCGTCAAGCCGACCTTTGCTGTCGTTGCCGCATGGTTGTTTTCCGAACAAAAGCTTCGCCCCCGCTTTCCCGGCAACCTGATCTGCACGGGATTGTTCCTGGTAATCATCGCGATGTTGATAAAGCAGCCGGACATCGGCATGGCCGGCGTTGTTGCTGCGGTGTGGTTCGCGCAGTTCTTTATGGCCGGACTGCGGCTCTATTGGGTCGTGGTGGGCGCGCTCGCCGGGGTTGGCGGGCTGGTCGGCGCCTATATGTATCTGCCGCATGTCAGGATCCGGGTTGACCATTTCCTCGACCCCTCGACAGGCGACAGTTATCAGGTGAACCGCTCGATCGAAGCTTTCGCAAACGGCGGCCTGTGGGGCCGCGGGCCGGGCGAAGGCACAGTGAAGGATGTCCTGCCCGACGCTCACGCCGATTTTGTCTTTGCCGTTGCCGGCGAAGAGTTCGGTGTGATCGTCTGCCTCGCGATCGTCACGCTGTTTGCGTTCATCGTGCTGCGGGGGTTTTCACGAATTTCGGAGGAAGGCAGCCTCTTCGTCCTGCTCGCAGCGACGGGGCTATTGGTTCAATTTGGCCTCCAAGCAGCGATCAATATGGCCTCGAGCCTGCATTTGATCCCGACCAAGGGCATGACATTGCCGTTTCTCTCTTACGGCGGGTCTTCGATGCTCGCGCTCGGGCTCGGGATGGGAATGATGCTCGCGCTGACACGGCGGCGGCTCGGCGGAGGCGAGCTATGACGGGACCCTTCGTCCTTGCCGCCGGCGGCACCGGTGGACATCTGTTCCCGGCCGAGGCTGTCGCGGCCGAACTTCTCGGCCGCGGCAACGCAGTCCATCTGATCAGCGATGCGCGAGCCGGCGCATTTTCCGGGCGTGTCCCGGCGATCGTGACCCATCATGTCCGCGCCGGACGCTTCGGGGGCGGCGCCGCGCACACCGCCCAGGCGCTCGGCGAGCTCGCGTGGGGTACGCTGCAGGCGCGGCGCTTGCTGCGCCGGCTGCGCCCGGCGTGCGTCGTCGGTTTTGGCGGCTATCCCTCGGTGCCTGGAATGCTCGCGGCCGTTTATCTCGGTCTGCCAACGCTGATCCACGAACAGAACGCAGTGCTGGGCCGCGCCAATCGCTTGCTCGCGCCGCGTGCCCGGCGGATCGCCGCCGCTTTCCTAAACACCGCGGGACTTCGCCCGGCCGACTGCGCGCGCACGGTTCACACCGGAAACCCCGTGCGGCCGGCGGTCCTGGCTGTCGATGGAATGAAATACAAGGCGCCGCAACGAGGCGGTGCGATCGAACTCGTCGTCCTCGGCGGCAGCCAGGGAGCCCGGATTATGAGCGAAGTCGTGCCGCCGGCTCTGGCCGCCCTGCCGCAGCGGTTGCGCGAGGCGCTGCGAATAAGCCACCAGGCGCGCCCGGAGGATCTTCCCGTTGCCGAAGGGGTGTACAAAAGGAATCGCATTCAGGTGGAGTTGCGAACTTTCTTCACCGACGTGCCGGAACGGCTCGCGCGAGCACACCTCGTCATTTGCCGCGCCGGTGCGTCGACCGTCGCCGAGCTCGCGGTGATCGGCCGGCCTGCTCTTCTGATCCCCTATCCCTACGCGACCGACGATCACCAATCGGCAAACGCTCGAGCCCTGGCCGAGGCCGGCGCTGGGTGGATCATTCCCCAGTCGGAACTGCACCCGGACACCCTCGCGCTCCACCTCGAAAACCTGCTCGGCGACCAGGCGGCATTGGCGACGGCCGCCCGGTGTGCCGGCGAGTTCGGCCGGCGCGATGCTACCCGAGATTTGGCGCAGCTGGCGATCGAGCTCGCTGCCGGGTCGCGACCGCTGGGCCGAGCGGCATGAGGGCGCTCCCCCGCTCGATCGGACCGATCCATTTCGTTGGCATCGGCGGGATCGGTATGAGCGGCATCGCCGAAGTGCTGCATAATCTCGGTTATCGGGTGCAAGGCAGCGACCTTGCCGACAGCGCCAATGTGCGGCGGCTCGTTGATCTGGGAATTCCGGTGGCTGTCGGCCACGAGGCCGAGAATTTGGGAGCGGCCGAAGTCGCCGTGATCTCCTCGGCGGTCAAGCCGGACAATCCCGAGGTCATCGCCGCCCGCGTGCGCCGCCTGCCGGTGGTTCGCCGCGCGGAAATGCTGGGCGAGCTGATGCGGCTCAAATGGTCGCTGGCAATCGCCGGGACGCATGGGAAGACGACAACTACCTCGATGATCGGCGCGCTGCTCGAAACCGCGCAGCTCGACCCCACCGTGATTAACGGTGGGATCATCAACGCCTACGGCACCAACACCCGTTTGGGCGCCGGCGACTGGATGGTCGTCGAGGCCGACGAAAGCGACGGGACGTTCACCCGGCTGCCGGCGACGATCGCAATCGTCACCAATATCGACCCCGAGCACCTCGATTTTTATCAGAATTTCGATGCGCTCCGCCGAGCCTTCGAGGAGTTCGTCGGCAACATCCCGTTCTACGGATTTGCGGCGCTCTGCATCGATCATCCCGTCGTCCAGCAGATGATCCCCAAACTGTCGGACCGGCGCGTCCTGACTTACGGGTTCAGCCCTCAAGCCGATATCCGAGCCGTCGATGTTCGCCTCGGTCGCGACGGCGCGCGCTATGACATCTTGGTATCCGACGCGCTAGGTGATCGAGGACGCACGATCACGAACCTGTTCCTGCCGATGTTCGGCCGGCACAACGTACAAAACTCGCTGGCCGTCGCGGCGATTGCCGAAGCAATGGCACTCGGCGACGACGCCTTGCAGGCTACGCTGCGTAACTTCAAAGGGGTCAAGCGTCGCTTTACCAAGGCCGGCGAGTGGAATGGGGTGACCATCATCGACGATTACGGTCATCATCCGGTCGAAATCGGAGCGGTTCTGAAGGCGGCGCGCGCAATCGTCAAAGGCAAGCTGATCGCGGTGGTACAGCCGCATCGCTTTACTCGCGTCGCCCACCTCTTTGACGGCTTCTGTACCTGTTTCAACGATGCCGACATCGTTCTGGTCGCGGACATCTACGCGGCCGGCGAAAGCCCGATTGAAGGTGTAAGTCGTGACACCCTCGTCGCCGGGCTGATCGAGCATGGCCATCGCAATGCCCGCCCGCTGGCCGAGCCGGGCGAGCTTGCGTCGATCATCTATGAGCTGACCGAGCCGGGCGATATGGTGGTCTGTCTAGGTGCTGGTTCGATTACCAGTTGGGCCAGCAATCTGCCGCGGGATCTCGCCGCGCTGCAATCGGCGAGCCGGGTCGCGTGAGCGTGGTGCACGAACCATCTACCGCCGCCTTACTCGCGCAGCTGCCGCCGGTACGCGGCCGGCTCACCGCTAACGCACCGATCGGCAGGCAGACTTGGTTTGGGGTCGGCGGGTCTGCGGAAGTCTTGTTCCGGCCCGCCGACACTGCCGATCTTGCTGTCTTTCTCGAAGCGCTTCCGCCAGAGATCCCGGTGACCGTGATTGGGGTCGGCTCCAATTTGTTGGTGCGCGACGGCGGTATTGCCGGGATCACGATCCGCCTGGGGCGGGGATGCGCGACCGTTTCGGTGGCGAGCGACGAAATTCGCACTGGGGCGGCGACGCTCGACCGCATCGTCGCGTTCAGGGCCGCCGCGGCGGGGATTGGCGGTCTCGAGTTTCTGGCCGGGATTCCGGGATCGATCGGCGGCAGCGTGCGAATGAACGCCGGAGCCTACGGCCGGGAGATCAAAGAGGTTTTGATTTCCGCAACTGCGCTCGACCGCAGCGGTCGAACCCATTCGCTCGATTGTGAGGCGATGCACCTTTCCTACCGTCGTAGTGAAGTTGACCCGGGCTGGATCTTCATCGAGGCGAGATTGCGCGGCATTCCTGGTGATCGCGCGGCGATCGCCTCTCGGCTGAACGAGATCAGAGCCGCGCGCGAAGCGGCGCAGCCAGTGCGTGCCCGAACCGGCGGATCGACGTTCAAAAACCCTCGGGGCGAGAGTGCGTGGCGGTTGATCGACGCCGCCGGGTGCCGCGGCCTCGCCCGCGGCGGCGCGATGGTTTCCGAAAAGCACGCCAATTTTCTGATCAATACCGGGAATGCGACGGCGACCGATCTCGAAGCACTGGGTGACGAGGTCAGGCGGCGTGTCCACGAGACTTCCGGGATTGTGCTGGAATGGGAGATCGAGCGCGTCGGCCGGCCGCTTGCTCGGATGGAGCAGAGCATCTCGTCATTCCCGCGAAAGCGGGAAGCTACAGATCCCGGCGAATCGGCTTGTCGGCTCTGGGCCCCCTCCCTGGACAGCCGGCCCTCGCGGGCCCTTCCCGGGATCGCGGGGGCGAAGATGACGCGCAGTGAGGGGCGAGCGTGACGAAATCCGTAGCGGTAGTGATGGGGGGGTGGTCGCCGGAGCGGGAGGTCTCGCTGTCGAGCGGGCGCGAATGCGCCAAGGCGCTCGTTGACCTCGGCTACAAGGTGCGGGTCATCGACGTGACACCCGATCTGCCGGCCCTGCTACGCGTGCTCGAACCTCGCCCGGACATCATTTTCAACGCATTGCACGGGGTCGGGGGTGAAGATGGGACGGTCCAGGGCATATTCGAGATGCTAGGCATCCCCTACACCCATTCGGGCGTCCTCGCCTCGGCCATCGCGATGCACAAACCGACGGCAAAGGCAGTCTTCCGTGACGCCGGCCTGCCGGTCGCGGAGGGGCTCGTCGCCCGCCCGGAAGAGTTCGCCGAGGGCGACCCGATGCCGGCTCCGTTCGTCGTCAAGCCGACCAACCAAGGCTCGAGCGTCGGCGTGCGCATCGTCCGGATCAACGACAATTCCTGGCGCGAGGAGGTGGCGGCGTGGTGCTTTGGCGGCGAGATCTTGGTCGAGCCTTTTATTCCCGGCCGAGAGCTGACCGTGGCGGTGATGGGTGACCGGGCGCTCGGCGTCTGTGAAATCGTCCCGCACGGAAGCTTCTACGACTATACGGCGAAATACGCGACCGGCGGGTCGGATCACCTCGTCCCCGCCCCAGTGCCACCTCCCGTCTACGAAGAGGCCCTCGACATCGCTTTACGCGCGCACCAGGCGCTCGGGTGCCGCGGCGTCAGCCGTGCGGATCTGCGTTACGACGACACGTCGGGAGGTTGCGGCCGGCTCTACCTCCTCGAGGTGAACACCCAGCCCGGCATGACGCCGACCTCCCTCGTGCCCGACATCGCGCGTCACGTCGGCATCGGCTTTCACGAGCTCGTCGGCTGGATGGCGGAGAATGCCTCATGCGACGGATGACTGCGCCGCAACGGCGCACGCGACGCGGAGCCTTCGTGTCTCGGGTACGGCGGTTGGGCCTATGGATTGGCGTTCCGGCCCTGATCGCGGGGGGCTTTTACGAAGCGGTTCAGCTGAAGGGGTCACCGCTGATGCAATCGGCGCTGGACTTCGCTGCCGAGCGCATCCTTGATGGCACCGCGCGCCTGGGTCTGGTCGTGGCAGACGTCAAGGTCGAGGGGCGCGAAGCTACCGACCGTGACACCATCCTCGCAGCGCTTGGTGCGGCGCCTGGCGCTCCCATCCTGGGCGTCAGTCCGGCGCGAGCCAAAGAGCAGCTGGAGAGGCTGCCCTGGGTCCGTTCGGCGGTGGTCGAGCGCCGGCTTCCCGACACGCTCTATGTCCGCCTTGTCGAGCGCAAACCACTCGCTCTGTGGCAGCATGGCGGCAAGCTCGATTTGCTCGATCACGATGGCACCGTCATCCCGGTGGGCCACCTCGACCGGTTTGCGAAGCTGCCGCTCGTGGTCGGTGAGCACGCCGCAAACCACGCCGCAAAACTGCTCGACATACTAGCGACCGAGCCTGATCTCGCCGCCCGTGTCAGCGCGGCCATCCGTGTCGGCGACCGCCGTTGGAACTTGCGTATCGATAATGCGATCGACGTGTTGCTGCCCGCCGATTCGCCGGCGAGCGCATGGGCTGAGCTCGCGAATCTCGAACGGTCCAGCGCCATTCTGAAGCGCGACGTGCAAGTCGTCGACGTACGCCTTCCCGACCGGCTCGTTGTACGGGTAAACCCCGAGGTTCCCAAAGAGGCGCCGACATCCAAAAAGGGACGCCCATCGGCGAAGAATACATGACGACGACAGACGAACCACCGCTCCGCACGAAGCGTAGGAAAGCATCGGCGGGTAATGGAACCGAGAGCCAAGCAAAGCTGCGCAAGCCGTCGATCCGGCCCCGCGGCAGCGTGATAACTGCACTCGATATCGGCACTACGAAGGTCTGCTGCTTCATCGCGCGGGTCGACGACGACAAGCCGCGGGTTCTTGGAATTGGCCATCAAATCTCTCGCGGCCTGCGCAGCGGATCCATCGTCGACCTCGAAGCGGCCGGGACGTCCGTTTTGAACGCCGTGCACGCCGCGGAAGAAATGGCGGGAGAGACGATTGCACGTGTTGTCGCAAATCTCTCGGGTGGCTTTTCCGCATCCCGCATTATCAGGACCGAGATCGGGATCGCGGGGCGCGAGATCACCGATGCCGATATGCGACGGGCGCTGGAAACCGGTTACTTGCTGCGCGAACCGGGCGACCGTCAGGTCATCCATTCGGTGCCGGTTGGGTTTTCGGTCGATGAGAGCCGCGGCATTCGTGATCCGCGCGGCATGCTCGGCGAGCGGCTCGGGGTCAATATGCATGTGGTGACGGCGAGCGGCGCCAGCGTGCGCAACCACACCGCGGCGATCGGGCGCTCGCATCTGGAGATCGAGGCTCTGGTCGTCAGCCCATACGCGGCGGGACTTTCGTGCCTTGTTGAGGATGAGATCGGGCTCGGCGTGACCGTGATCGACATGGGGGGCGGGACGACGACCATCGGGGTGTTTTTCGATG
>Ga0318507_10000258_pt1 | contig 10199 bp, 11 predicted proteins | sample GRESIP084b2f20_FD_203662 | JGI IMG/M metagenome (GOLD analysis project Ga0318507, IMG submission 203662) | Tropical soil microbial communities from Luquillo Experimental Forest, Puerto Rico - GRE.SIPMG.084b2f20 | ecosystem: Environmental > Terrestrial > Soil > Tropical forest > Bulk soil... | reverse complement strand
GCACCATAGGGCCAATCGGATGGACAAACTGCATATATCGGGCGTAGCCCCCAAGGCCACCTCCGAACTTTGGATAGCCAATAATAACGAGGGCACCGGCTTCTGGTACTTGATCAAGGTTGGCAACTCCCTCTGCCTGCGTGTAGCCGTTATGCATCAGCCAGTGCTCGCCCTCGAGGTTTGGAGTGGAATCGGTGTCGAGTGGCTCGTGTCCATGAAACAGGATCTTGCGCTGGATATGCAGGAACTTGAGGGCCTCCAGCCCGACTCCGGGGAATTCCTTTAGGGCAGCGAGCGTGGAGTCAGGCCAAGCTTTTGACCAGTCGGAGCGTACGAAGACAACGGAGCCCTCCGGGATGCGGCCATGCTGCTTTTCCCAGGCCTCGATGTCAGCGACTTGGAGCGCATAGTTTGGGTCAGTCTTCACTTGCTGCACGATTGATATGACTACGAGCGGTCGGATTGCGTAGCTTGCTGGGAGTTCATCAATGGACGGGTATTCCGGGGCCCAATGCGCCGGCGGATCGAGCTGTGTGCCGAGCTGATCGGTCCTTAGCGTATATTCTGTCGCTTCGAAGCCATGCTTCTGGTACGAATAGACCTCCCCCTTTTTGGCAAATCCTTCGATATCCGAACCGGCCTTTGCCGGTGAGAAGGTGGACTCGGCAAAACCCACCCAGACTGGGATTGTCGGGGTGATGGTATGGGTGAGATCGACGTACTTTGCGCTCTTCAATGCAGTCTCATAGACCTGCCATAGGCTAACGCTTTCGGCCGCAACACTGGCCGACGAAGCAGATATTGCACAATTGGCCAAAAGGCCGGCCGTGAACAAGACCAGCCGCTTTACCGATTTGCCTGATGCCATGCCGAACCTCCTTCCGCCGCAACGTTCACTCCCGGTCTCAGGTGAGCAAGACTTTCGGGTCTTGCTTTCCGTTGTCAACAGACACTCACGGGCCCGTTTTGCGCACCTTGGCGTCGTGCCGGCGTAATTCGCACAAAGGGGCGAAAACCGCAGAGGCGGAGAGAGCACATGGTTGGCTTACTGGCGCTGGTGACTGCATCCATCTTTTTGGCGCAGCGATCTACATCAATGTCGCCGAGCACCCATCGCGCAGTCCGGGTTGTTTTGCGAGACGGCACGTGACAGCCGTTGTGTGGCCGAGGCGCGCCAGAGGCGAGGTGAGCGGGTGCTACACCAAATTCACTTCAATTGCAGCATGACTGTGCCTTCCGAGATAGTCGGTCGGGCCACACCAGTTTTGCTGGCATTCTTGGCGATCCACTCTCGTGCTGCCCGAGTGCTCTCGTCGGCACCAGCCTTGTCCTCGTAGACCGAGACCGAGAACCCTCCGCGAGTAGTGCGCACGAGGGAATAGCTCACGAAACCCTTTACCCCCCGGATGAGACTTTCCACTTCTCCTTCGTTCTTCTCTAAGAGGTCGAAAAGCGCCTTCGTGCCTTTGCCAGAATAGCTTCTAATGACAGCATACATGACACTCCTCCTCCAGCCGATGTTCTTCACGTGAACGCCGCAGGCGCGTGAACGATAACAGATCTCTGCGTGCTCCTCACAGCCCCACCTTCCCCAAGCCCCGGAGCGGGCTGCATGAGACGGCGCGACTTCATCAAAAGTGATTGCTGGCTCGATTGCGGCGTGGTCGATCGCGGCGCGCGCGCAGCAGCCGGCAATGCCGGTGATCGGATATATCAGCAGCCTGACGCAGGCCGATTCCGTGAATTTCGATGCCGCATTCCGCCGCGGTCTTTCCGAAATGGGTTATGTCGAAGGTCAGAACGTGTCGATAGAAACGAACCGCGTGTTTGCTCTCGTGACCGCTTCGCAAAGGGCTTCAGCGTCTGCAGCATCGTTCTTCTGCCGCTTGACGTAGGGCTTCACGTAGGCTTTGAAGTCGCTCAGTCCAGCGTCGCGAAGTACATGGTCAAGCGATCCGAGCCGCCCTCCCAAGCATGGCGCACCTTCCTGCGGCAGGGCGTCCGCGCGCGGCAGCGGAAGTGAAATTGCACAGAGATCAAAAAAATTGACGATCGCAGGATTGCGAAGGACCAGCAGATTTTTGGCTGTCAGGCTTTCACTGCTCGAGACTTCGGCGATCGTTGGAGCGACGATCGACCTCGTCGGCAACACTAGCGCGTCGAGATCGGCGAGACGGGCGTCCATCGCGCGCACCAGCGCCGTCCGATCACGGAACATCGCCATATAGTCGGCGGCGGACAGCGCGCGCCCCAGTTCGATCCGCGAGCGAACGAAGGGATCGTAGTCTGCTGCACGCGTTGCCAGCCGTTCGCGATGGATCACATAGGACTCGGCGACTTGCCCGCTATTACAACGATCCGAGAACGCACCGATCGTTGGACAAAGACGCTCCATTCTCGCGCCCCGTTCAGCGGTCGCATCTGATCGCATGCGCTCCTCAGCGGACTGCATCACTGCTACATGCGAGTCTGAGTTTTCGGTACACACAGGGCGAGCGAGGGAGCCGGCCGATTTTGCAGCACTGTTCCGCATTTCAAGCGTGGGTCCATTCTTCCGCGCTTGCGCCGGCGAGCGCCTGGACCCGCGCCTTGTCGGCGGCGAGCTCGGCCGCCGGACCGGAATAGACGACGCTGCCGTCGTCGAGCACATAGGCGTAGTCGGCAATCTCCAGGCTCATTCTGGCATTTTGCTCGACCAACAGGACCGAAATGCCTTCGCTGCGCATCTGTGCCACGATCTGAAACACCTCGCGCACGATCAGAGGCGCGAGCCCCTGCGAGGGCTCATCGAGAATCAGCAGCTTGGGATTGAGCAACAGCGCGCGGCCGATCGAGAGCATCTCCTGCTCGCCGCCGGAGAGCTGGCGGCCCGGGTTCTGCTTTCGCTCAGCGAGGCGGGGAAAGAGCTTGTAGACGCGCTCCGCGGCCCATGGTCCCTCGCGCTCCAACGGCACTTTCAGATTCTCATCGACACTGAGATTGGCAAAGATGCGCCGCCCTTCGGGAACGTAGCCGACCCCCAATGCGGCGATCCGGAACGTGAGCCAGCGGGTGGTCTCCACCCCCAAGATCGTCACCCGGCCCTGGCGCGGCGGAGTGAGCCCCATGAGGCTCCGCAAGGTTGTTGTCTTGCCTGCTCCGTTGCGGCCCAAAAGCGCGGTGATCTTACCCTCGGCGACTTCGAGCCCGACGCTGTGCAGGATGTGGCTCTTGCCGTAATAGGTGTGAAGACCTTCGGCCGTGAGCGCGGCGGTCATGCGGCCCTGCCCAAATAGGCCGCCTGCACCGCTTCATTCGCAGCGATCTCCTGCGGCGTGCCATCCGCCAGCAAGCTGCCCTGGTCGAGCACGGTGATCCGGTCGGCGAGGTGAAAAACGACCCGCATGTCGTGCTCGATGAGCACGATGGTGAGCTTGCCGTCGCGATGCAGCCGGCGGATGAGCTGCGTGATCTCGTAGGTCTCCTGGTCGCCCATGCCGGCGGTGGGCTCATCCAGCAGGAGGAGATGCGGCTTGAGCGCCAGTGCTATTGCAATTTCAGCGGCCCGCTGATCGCCGTGGGCGAGCTCCCCCACAAGGCGGTGGGCCTTAGATTCCAGTCCGGCGAGCTTGAGGGTCTCGGTGACCTGGCGGTCTATCTCCCCGCGCTCGCTGCCGCCCATCCATGCCCGCAGGCGATAGCCGCCGGCGACCTCAGTGCTGATGCGCACATTTTCGAACACGCTGAGCTCGGGAAAAATCTCCGTGATCTGGAAGGTGCGGGCCATCCCGAGGATCACGCGCTGATGCGCAGGAAGCGCGGTCACGTCGCGGCCGTCGAACAGGATCGTTCCCGTGGTCGGCCGGAAAAAGCCGCTGATCAAATTGAAGAAGGTGGTCTTTCCGGCGCCATTCGGTCCGATGATCGCGCGCAGCTGGCCTTGCGGCACAGAGAGCGACGTGTCGCGAACCGCGACGAGATTGCCGAAGCGCTTGCTGACATTCCTGACCTCGAGCACGTTCATTTTACGGCCTGCCGAATGAACCCCAACAGGCCGCGCGGGAAGAACAGGACGACCGCGACGAACAACATGCCCACGAACGACATCCAATTGATAGTAATGCTGGAGAGATAATCCTGCAGCACTACGAACACGGCAGCCCCCAAGAGCGGGCCCCAGAAGTTGCGCATGCCGCCCAGCACCGCCATCATGACGAAATCTCCGGACTGACTGTAATGGAGCCCGCGCGGGTCGGCAAAGTTATTGACCAGCGCGTAGAGCGCCCCGGCAAATCCCATGAAGAAGCAGGAAAGCGTGAACGCGATCCAGATATGTAGCTCGACCGGGATGCCGAGAAAACGCGCCCGGCGCTCGTTCTCGCGAATGGCGATCATGGTCCGCCCGAACGGCGAACGCAGGATGAAAGCCATGACGGCCACGGCAACGGCAAAGCATAGGAGAACGAAGTAATAGAATGCATTGGCGTTTGAGAGGATGTCGATTGAGAAGGGGCCGACATCGATCGGCTGCCGGTAGAAGCCGCGCAGACCATCGTCACCACCGGTGACCGAGCTCCATTGAAACGCGATGTAATAAAAGACCTGACCGAACGCAATCGTGACCATGGCGAAATAGACGCCGCGCCGGCGCACGAGCAACAGGCCCAGCAGGGCACCGGCAATGCCGCCGAGCAGCATGCCGCAGAGCAGCGAGAGCGGCGTGCTCGGCGCCAGAAACTTCAGCGCAAAACCGGCACCATAGGCGCCAAGGCCGAACCAGGCGGCATGCCCGAACGAGAGGACGCCGGTAAAGCCCAGGAGGAAATTTACCGACATTGCCGCGAGCCCGAGCACAAGCACGCGCGTGCCGAGCGCTGTGTAGCCGCCAAGCGGCACCATCCAGAAAGGCGCGAGCACAAGCGCCGCCCAGATGGCGGCGAGCGCGATCAGCTTGCGTGCGTCCGCCTCTCCTCTCACGTCAGCATGCCTTCTTCGCCCAGCAGCCCGCGCGGCCGCAGGAGTAGCACCAGAGCCATGATCACGTACATGATGGCTTCGCTCGCCGCAGGCAGGAATACCGCTGTGACTCCCGATGCAACCCCAATCAGCAGTCCGCCCAGCAACGTTCCGGTCAGGCTGCCCACGCCACCGACTATAATGGCGATGAAGCTCGGCATGAGCAGGCCCGTGCCCATGGTCGGCTCAAGGCCGAGCTGTCCTGCTGCCAGCACCCCGCTCAGTCCCGCGAGGAAGATGCCCACGGCAAAATTGAGCGAGCGCAGCATGCGTACGTTGATGCCCAAAGCCGCTACCGTCTCCAGGTCGAGGGTGCCGGCGCGGATACGAATGCCCAGCCGCGTATATCGCAGCAGCAGGAACAACAGCACCACGGCAACCACCACCATCACCACCATGAACAGGCGGTAGCCCGTGACAAAGAAGAACTCGCTGCTCAGGGGCTGCGCCAGTACGGCGGGAATGGTTACCGGCTTGCCCTGTGCTCCCCAGAGGAATCGGGTGCCGTCCTCTATGATGAAGGCGAGCCCGAAGGTGAGCAGTAGGCTGTAGAGAGGATCACGGCCATAGAGCGGCCGGATCAGCACCCGTTCGACGATGAGGCCAATAACGGCTGTGAGCGGCGGCGCGATCAGCAGCGCGCCCCAGAACCCCAGGTAGGGCGTGATCGTATAAGCAATGTAGCCGCCGATGACGAGAAACCCGCCGTGAGCGAAGTTGATCACATTGCTCAGATTGAGGATGAGCGAGAGGCCGAGCGCCATGAGAACGTAGAAGGCGCCGATGATCAGCCCGTTAGTGATGTTGAAGAACAGAAGCTGCGTCATGTGGGCCCACTACCGTCCCCCTAGTAGCGAGGGGTTGCCGATGGGCTTGTTGCCCTCTGTGTTGCGAGGTAAATCAGGTTGGCATGGTCAGCTTGCATCCGGTGTCCGCCACCGGGGGCGCCGTCCTGTCGCCGGCGACGACCTGATCGACCTTGAACAGATCCTCCGGATCGTCCTTACCGTTCGACTGCGCCGAACCAACGAAGGCGGAGGTCATCAGCTGATGATCGCCGGCGCGGTAATAGCACTTGTTGGGTTGCAGCTTGACGTCGTCCGGCAGCTCGAAATTCCCCAGCGCCTTCGCCAGCTTCAGCGAATCGATGCTCTTTTCCTGATTGGCGACCAGCGCAAACGTCATGGCCGAGGTATATCCGAACCAGTGCCGGGCGGTCGGGACCTTACCGCCATTCACCTTGCGGATATCGGCGACGAACTTGTCGACTGACGGAACCCCCGGCTGCCTCCAGTACCATTCGAACATCCAGATGCCGATACGCGCCTCCGGCGGCAGGCCTTCGAGGGATTCGAGCTCCTGCTGGGTTCCTGCCACATGGATTTGCTTATCGATTCCGAACTGCACGATCTGCTTGAGACAATTGATCATGTCCGACCCCTGCACCAGCAGGATCAACACGTCGGGATTGGCGGCGCGCGCCTTGATGAGATACGCGGAGAAATCGGTGGTGCCGAGCGGGGTGAGCTCGTTGCCAGTCATCGTGCCGCCGAGCTTCTTGAGATTGGAGAGGCACGCCTGCTGCAGCGTATGGCCGAAGGCGTAGTCGGGCGTGATGAAATGCCACTTCTTCCCATATTTGTTGAACAAGAGATCGGAGACCGAATTGGCCTCCATGCGGGTGGTGTTGCACACGCGGTAGACATTCCATTTGCAGTCGCTGCCGGTGATCGTGTCGGTGTGTCCTCCCGAGACAATGTGCAGCACCTTCTTCTCGTTCGTCACCTGGGCGATCGCCTGCGCTATACCCGAGTTCACATCTCCGATGATGAAATTCACCTGATCGCGCTCGATCAGCTTGCGCGCTTTCTGCACACCGGTGCCGACATCGTTAGCGGAATCCTCGATGAGCAGCTCCACCTGTCTGCCGAGAATACCGCCCTTGGCATTCATCTGCTCAACGGCGAGCTTGGCGCCGGTTACTTCGTTTCCCGCCGGCGCGGAGTAGACTCCCGTGAGCGGGTCCACCATGCCGATCCGCACGGGGCTCTCCCCGTGCGCGTCGATTATGAAAGGTGACGCCATCGGCAGGACACCGGCAGCGGCGGCACCCTTGAGAACGGAGCGGCGGTCAAACTTGAACGTAAGCATCATGCAGTTCCTCCCGGACCTGGTTGAGGTGTACCGGCCGATATGGGTTAAACCGGCGCAGGATCGATCTGGCTGATCTTGGCTTTGTATGCGTCGCCGCACAAGAGCTGTCGTTCCCGAAAATTCAATCCGGTGGGCTTCGCACGGTGAGGCAGAAGCAGCGCATCATCGGATACGATGTTTGCAATCATCCACCTCCTTGCAACGTTTATAGCCGATCTGTTCAAGCCACCACGCCTGCGCCCAAGCGCGAGTGGCAAAGCGGATATGTTGAACGCTTGATCGGCTCGATCCGACGCGAGTGCACGGACCATTTGCCGGTGTTCAACGCCGAGCACCTTCGGCGAATCCTCGCAAAATACGCGACCCACTACAACGAGGTTCGGACCCACGTTTCGCTCGGTAAGGATGCGCCCTGCAGACGGCCCGTCGAACGGTTCGGTGACATTGTTGCGTATCCGGTCCTTGGCGGACTACACCATCGCTATGCTCGAATCTAGTTTTCGGAAGAGACAGGCCTGAACGGCGAAACCAACAGCCTCAAAAGGAAGACGAGCAGCGCGACCATCGTGGCCGACGTTACGTGATTCCTTCATCAGATCAAACGGACGAGGTTTTCGGCACACACAGGATACATTACTGCAGGCTGATCGAGACTAACTCACAAAAAATCCACTTGCAGATCGAGGGCGGGCCATACATTCGGAAGCGACACCCGTAAGCAGGCCGACGCTGTGCGACCGAGCGTCGCCCCTGCACGGTCTGGCTTGGCTCGCAGCTCAGGAGCAACATGATCAGCCCGGTGGGGTGACGCGTGATCCGCGAAAACCCGCAATGGGAGGGCGACATGCGTCTTGTGACATTGATCCGCGGCGTCACAATCGCGTTTCTCCCACTCTGCCCGATTTCAGTCGGTCACGGGCAAAGTTCGGCGGAGTTTTACAAGGGCAAGAATGTCAACTCTACATCCTCTCCCTTTGTCAGCGCCATCGATGATCAGATACTCTCGTGTAAACCCTGTTGGCTTCTGGCGACCAAGCAGACTGCGAGCATGCATCGTCGAACCATCGGTCACCTGGGGAGTGTAGGCTTTATTCAAATGCTCCGGGTGGATACAGGAATGAGGCGATGACCGGCTTAGCGCTTCTGAACAAAAGCGGTTACACGTTCAGGCTGTCCTTGGCTATCGCAGTCGCATCTTTTCTTTGGACGATTACTCTGCAAACTCGCGCAGTGCCTAAAGATGACGTCTTTCAACAAGCGGTTAACTACGTCTTCACCGGGAAAATAGACCCTAAAGCCGCTCCTGAAATTGTCGATCGAAAATCCTGCGTGGTTGTGGTGCCCGAAAAATTCGGAGGATACGCCAGATATTACTTGACACGGTTTAAGATGGACGACGCCCGTATTAGCAACAAATATTCCGGGCGTGAAGTCTCGTACGAATTGGAAGTCGCCGGTGATGATGTCCTTGTCGAGTACCTGAAAACCGACAAAACGACGGTAGATTATGGATTCAAGTCTGCGCACATTTCTCTGCCCGGGAATATTGATCAAATAAAGAAGGCACTTCAGCTTATTTTTGCGGAGTACTGTAAGGCCGACAAACCAAAGAGCCCATTTTAGCCGCATGTGGTCAAAAAATTGAAACGGCCGAAAGAATGGACGGCGTTACAAGCTTGCAGCCAACAACCTGAACACCGTGCGAAACCGGCCCCCCTCGCGGCAGACCTGAACCTTCCGGCCGACTTTTTCCGCCCTTCCTTGAGTTGATTGCCGGTCAGCGGAGCCGCGATGACCTTCAGGTCGATCGCTTCGGGCATCATGATGTCCAAGCCCCGCGCTACCTATTCAATTGCTGCTGTATCTGCCGGCATATTTCCTGAAGCGTCACGCGGTCGGTTGCGAGCAGCAGCCTTTTGCCATCGTCCAGCACGCAAGAAAGCCATGCGCGGATTCCGTGTGGATCAAACTGGACGTCAATGTTAGTGGCTACACGTTCGCAACCTACGCGGCCGCTCGATCGCCGACCAGGCGCGCACCATCCGCATCCCCGTCCATATGATCAGCAAGTCGTGCGCACGACCCGGCTGATAATCAACGAGATCGGCCGCGAGCCCGCCCGGAAGCTCGGCATGGCGTGAAGGCACGCAAGGTGATCAAGATCGCTAAGGAACTGCTCTCCCTTGAGACACCAATCGGGGATGAGGAGAACGGCCACCTCAGCGACTTCATCGAGGGACAAGGCCCCTTGGAGAATTGGATCAGCGTCTCGCATGCGGCGCGCGGCAAGGCTCGTCCTACGATGCGCTCGCGTCGCCAGTCCGGTCGGCGCGGTCGGCATAGATGTAGAGCGGTCGCGCGGTACCCTCGACGACCTCTTTCGAGATCACGACCTGTGCGTGCCGAAAACCTAAATCCGGACATATTGGTGATGCAGCCCGCCAGCCAGGGCGTGCGACACGATGCGTCCGATCTGCTGAACCGAGCGAGAGACCGGAGCATCCTGGTCCAATGACCGGTGCGTTCTCGCAGTATTGTAATAGCGAGCATACTCTCGCAGGATCCGACGCAGATGCGTCTCCCCCAGCACGACGATGTGGTCCACACACTCGCGACGGATCGTTCCGATCAACCGCTCGGCAAACGAATTCTGCCACGGCGAGCCCGCTGCAATGGGTTTGTCGCGGATGCCCATGGTTCGTAATCGGCGCCTGACCGCAACACCGTAGATCCCGTCTCAATCGCGGATCAGATAGCGTGGGGGACCTCATTCCAGGGGAATGCTTCGGTAATCTGCCGCGCGATCCATTCGGCGGTCGGGTATGCGGTCACGTTGATCCAGACAAGCTCGCGCCGAGCCTGTGTGTACCGAAAACCTCATCCGTATTGATTGCGTGACCGAATCGCCTAACGTCAGCGGCGATGATCGGCCAAGTCCGCTTTGCCCCTCAAAGCGGACATGCGCGAGCGATCTGCCCGTTTGAGGATCAGGGCCATCGAAGCTTCGTGAGCGCCCGCCGGCCAGCCCCGGTAATCCGCATGCGGGTGAC
>Ga0318507_10000245_pt1 | contig 10401 bp, 10 predicted proteins | sample GRESIP084b2f20_FD_203662 | JGI IMG/M metagenome (GOLD analysis project Ga0318507, IMG submission 203662) | Tropical soil microbial communities from Luquillo Experimental Forest, Puerto Rico - GRE.SIPMG.084b2f20 | ecosystem: Environmental > Terrestrial > Soil > Tropical forest > Bulk soil... | reverse complement strand
GCGGCCCGTGCCGCAGAGCGCAGCACGCTTGCGCGAGGCGCAAAAGCTAGGTTTTACCAAAGCCATTGGGCCGGAAGTTGCGGGCAATGAGGTCCCCGAGGGATTCGCCCTCTCGGCCATCGCCACACTCGACAATCTCGTGGTCAATATTGCATGCGATAGCGGTCCTGGCCTGCGGCGGGTCGGGCGGCAGGAAGCGTGATCAACGCAGCTATTGATGAGGTTAATTGTCGGTTTTTACGTTTTGGGGCTGCTTTTATCCCCGGTAGGCAAAGCTTTCGAGCGCGAGAAGACGGGTGACGGCATGGCGCAGCCCCGCTATACACGCGGCGGACGCTCAAAGCCGCGAGCTGTCAGCGAATCGTCGTAGCCTTGCTCGGAAGCCAATATGCCGATCACGCTGCTCGATATTGTTCTGATCCTCGTCATGCTGATTTCGGGGCTGCTCGCCATGGTGCGCGGCTTCATGCGCGAGGTCCTGTCCATCACGGCGTGGATTCTGGCGGCTGCGGCCACGCTTTATTCCTACGGCAAGCTCCTGCCTTACGCGAAACAGTACTTCAACAGCGACGTCGTCGCCGCGGTTGCCGTGGTCGGCGGGGTATTTCTTCTGACGCTGCTGATCGTCTCGGTTTTCACCATCAGAATTTCCGACATGGTGCTGGATAGCCGCGTTGGCGCGCTGGATCGCACCCTCGGATTTTTGTTTGGCCTTGCCCGCGGGCTGATCATCGTCGTCATTGCCTTCCAATTCTTCATCTGGCTCGTTCCCGACCGTAGTCAGCCGCAATGGGTCAAGGGGGCCAAATCCAAGGTGGTCCTAGCAAGCACTGGACAATGGCTCATGTCGATGTTGCCGGATGACCCCGAAAGCACCATCTTAAATAAGCTCAAGCGTGCGCGTCCTGAGGACACCGACAATCCCCCTGCCCCGCCAGACCAGCGGCGCAGCGAGCTCGAGAGGGTCGAGGTATCACGATCATGACCGGACCGACCGCCTTCGATCTCGACGCAGATCGGCTTCGCGAGGAGTGCGGTGTATTCGGCATATTCGGCCATCCTGACGCGGCGGCGATTACCGCTTTGGGCCTGCATGCGCTGCAGCATCGCGGGCAGGAGGCGGCCGGTATCGTCACATTCGACGGCAAGCGGTTTCATTCGGAACGACGATTGGGTTTAGTCGGCGACGCATTCTCACGCCGCGACGTAATCGATCGCCTGCCCGGCAATGCCGCGATCGGCCATGTCCGCTATTCAACGACCGGCGAGACGATCCTGCGCAACGTCCAGCCGCTGTTCGCCGAACTCAACGCCGGCGGCTTTGCCGTCGGCCATAACGGCAATCTCACCAATGGGCTGACGCTCCGGCGCCAACTGGTCCGTGACGGCGCCATGATGCAATCGACCACCGACACCGAAGTGATCTTACATCTGGTCGCGCGCTCGCATCGCAACCGTTTTGTCGATCGGCTGATCGAAGGTTTGCGCATGCTCGAGGGCTCCTACTCCTTCGTCGGCCTGACCAACAAGAAACTGATTGGCGCCCGCGATCCGCTCGGCATCCGACCCCTCGTGCTCGGCAAACTGGACGGCTGTCCGATCCTCGCCTCGGAGACTTGCGCGCTTGACATTATCGGCGCGCAATATGTGCGCGACGTCGAAAACGGCGAGGTCCTCATCTTCGACGAGGACGGCGCGCACACGCACAAGCCGTTCCCGCCGGTGCCGCCGCGCCCCTGTATTTTCGAATACATCTATTTCGCTCGGCCCGATTCGATTCTCGGCGGCCGCAGCATTTACGATGTGCGCAAGGCATCCGGCGCGGAACTGGCGCGCGAGGCGCCCGCTTCGGCCGACGTCGTCGTGCCGGTGCCGGATTCAGGCGTGCCGGCCGCGGTCGGCTATGCTCAGCAATCTCGGCTTCCCTACGAGCTCGGCATCATCCGCAATCACTATGTCGGCCGTACCTTCATCGAGCCGACACAGCACATCCGCCAGCTCGGCGTCCGTCTCAAGCACAATGCCAATCGCTCCGTCGTCGCCGGCAAACGCATCGTGCTGATCGACGATTCGATCGTGCGCGGCACGACGTCGGTGAAGATCGTGCAGATGATGCGCGATGCTGGCGCCACCGAGGTGCACATGCGCGTTGCCTCGCCGCCGATCACCCACCCCGATTACTACGGCATCGACACGCCGGAGCGCGACAAGCTCCTTGCCGCCACTCACGATCTCGAGGGCATGCGGAAGTTCATTGGCGCCGATTCGCTTGCCTTCCTTTCGGTCGACGGCATCTATCGCGCCATGGGTGAAAAGGGCCGCGATCCCGCTCGCCCGCAATTCACCGATCACTGCTTCACCGGTGAATATCCAACGCCGCTCACAGACCAGACGGCGAAGGACACCACACCCCGCCAGCTCTCGCTGCTCGCCGAAGCGAGCTGATCGATGACACAGCGTCTTGCCGGGCGCATTGCGCTCGTCACCGGCGCATCGCGCGGCATCGGCCGGGCGACGGCACTTACGCTTGCCCGCGCCGGCGCGCATATCGTTGCGGTCGCGCGCACGGTGGGAGCGCTTGAGGAAATCGATGATGCGGCGCGGAGCGCCGGCAGCTCCGCGACCTTGGTGCCGCTCGACATGCGCGATCACGCCGGCCTCTATCGCCTGGCTTCAGCGCTCAATGAACGCTATCAGCGGCTCGACGTGGTGGTCGGCAATGCCGGGGTCGTCGGCCAGCGCTCGCCGCTGGATCACATCGAGCCACAGAACTGGGATGAGGTCATGGCTGTGAACGTCACCGCGAATTGGCATTTGCTCCGCGCAATGGGTGCCTTGTTGAAGCGTTCCGCCGCCGGACGCGCGGTCTTTATCACCGCGGCCACGCATGCGCGTGCTTATAGCGGCGCGTATTCAGTATCCAAGGCGGCGCTCAACGTGCTGGCGCGAATTTACGCGGCGGAGACGGAGTCGACACCGGTGCGGGTCAATTTATTCAACCCTGGACCAACGCGCACTCGCATGCGCGCGCAGGTCATGCCCGGCGAAGATCCGATGACGCTGCCCACACCCGAGGCCGTTGCCGAAAAGATTCTTCCGCTTTGCCTGCCAAGCTGTTCGGAAACCGGCAAGCTTTACGATTTTCCCTCCGGCAAGTTTTTGCAGTTCATGCCGCCTTGTTAAGCGCCCTCACGGGCGTTTCCGCCTCGCGTAGGGATTTTGCTTGCCCCGCGCCATTAGCCTGACAGGCGTGCCAGGCAAATCGAACTGATCGCGCAGCGCGTTGACAAGGTAGCGGCGATAAGCGTCCGGCAATGCGGCCGCGCGCGAGCCGAACAAGATGAAAGTCGGCGGCCGCGACTTGGGTTGCGTCAGATAGTCGAGCCGAAGCCGCCGTCCTCGCAGCGCCGGCGGCGGATGCGAAGCCGTCACCGCGGCCAAGAATCGATTTAATGCCGCTGTCGGCACGCGGCGATTCCAGACGTCATGCGCCTCAACGACGGCCTGCATGAGCCGGTCCAAGCCCTGACCGGTTTTTGCCGATAGAACCGCAATGCCAACGCCCTTGATCTGCGGCAGCAAACGATCCACCGCATCGCGCAAGCGCGACATCGCCCCAGGCTCCGCCGTGATCAAGTCCCACTTATTGACCGCCATGACGATGGCACGCCCTTCCCGCTCGACCAGATCGGCGATGCGAATGTCCTGTTCCTCGAACGGCGCTCGTGCATCGATCAACACGATAACGACTTCGGCAAACCGGATCGCATTGAGCGCATCGGCAACCGAGAGTTTTTCCAGTTTCTCGTCGATGCGCGAGCGACGGCGCAATCCGGCCGTGTCGTGAGCGCGAAAGCTATGTCCGCGCCAGTTGATATCCACTGCAATTGCATCGCGCGTGATGCCGGCTTCCGGCCCGGTCAAAAGCCGTTCCTCGCCGAGCAAGCGATTGATAAGCGTCGATTTGCCGGTATTCGGCCGCCCGACAATCGCAATTCGGATTGGGCGTTGATCCGGTTGGGCACTGCGAGCCTCGTGGTCTTCGTGCTCAGCTGCGGCCGGTGGCAAGACCGCGCGCAGGGCCTCGTAAAGACCGGCCAACCCTTCCCCGTGTTCGGCGCTGATCGCAATCGGATCGCCGAGACCCAGCGCATAAGCTTCAGACGCACCGGCTTCACCAGCGCGACCCTCGCTTTTATTGGCAACCAGAATCGCGGGCTTGCCGGACTTGCGAACCAGATCCGCGAAGGCGCGATCGGCGGCGGTGCCGCCCGCACGCGAATCGATCAAAAACAAAATCGCATCGGCCTGTGCAATCGCTGCAGCGGTATGCGCCTGCATTCGCGCCGACAAACTATCGCGTTCGGCGTCTTCCAGACCAGCGGTGTCGATCACCTTGAATGCGAGATCGCCGAGTTGCACCTCGCCTTCACGACGATCCCGTGTCACTCCCGGCCGGTCATCGACCAGCGCCAAGCGGCGGCCAACCAACCGATTAAACAGCGTTGATTTGCCGACGTTCGGCCGACCAACAATGGCAACGGTGAAGGACATAGCGAACCGTGAGGGCGAGCCGCTTGGTAGCCGACGGCTTGGCGACACGGCCTCTATACCACTTAAAACCCGATTGGCGGCGCAGCTTAAGGCCAATCAGCATCCGCCAGCGCAGATGCAATTTATTGCGAAGAACCTGAGGGCGTCGGCGGATTAGGCCAGACCGACTGTGACGGCTGCGCCGTCTGTGAAGATGTCGCCGGCGGTGCCGGCCAAATCGAACGGGACGATTGCGCCTGCTGCGGCGCGCCGGTCGATGGCGGCGCCGGCCAGGCCGTTTGCGACGCGTTCGGCTGCTGCCCCGTCGCTGCTGGCTGCTGCGCTGGCCCAACCGTGATCCGCGTCGGGCCCGGCCCCGATACCGCCGGGGAAGCAGGCGGCTTCTGCGCGGCCAATTTCGGTTTGGGTTTCGGTTTCGGCTTGGTTTCGGCCGCCGCCGCGGGCGGCGTGGGCCCAGGGACGGCCGCATCCGCATCCGCCGGTTCCGGCGGCGCCTGATAACCCTTCACCAGATCCGGAGGCACACCCGTGGTCGCGCCGGGGACGCCCTCAGGAAAAACCGGAACGCGTTCGCCTTTCAGTTTCTTTTTGGTGTCGAACATATCCGAATTGAACAATTCAGTGGGATCGAATTGGCCGCCTTTGGTACAGCCAGCGATCATGAGCGCGAGCGTCAGCGCCATAGCGACGCGAAAGAAAAAGCCGTGCGCGCCTCTCGGCATCATCTCAGCCCTTTGCGCTTGCCGCGGCGATCAATTCGCTCAACATTTCCGCGCGGGTGCGCGGACCGGGCGGGGTCTGCGGATCGGTCATGATCATTTCAGTCCACCGCCGCGCCGCAGCCATGTCGCCAGCCTTCCAGGCGGAAAGCGCCAAAATCTCGCGGGCGCTGTGCCGGAATGCCCGGTCGGCGGCAGTCACAGGTTCGAGCCGCTGCAAAATCTCGGAATAGGGCGCGCTATCGACCAGCAAAAAAGCCGCGCGCACTGCAGCGAGGTCCTGGACAATCTGACCGGTCCGATTGTCGGTGGCGATCGCGTCATACGCGGCAACCGCGGCGTTGCGATCGGTCGGCGCAAGCTCGGCGGCTTGGCGCAGCCGCGCCAGCACGCGATAGCCCGAAGTGCCATCGCTCGCGACCTTGGCGAACGCGTCGGCCGCTTCCTGATGCTTGCCCGTTTCCGCAAGCGTCACCGCTTGTTCGAACGCTGCGCCGGATTGCGCCGCCTGTTTCGCTTGCCACCATTGATAACCACGCCAGGCGCCAACGCCGAGGACGATGACGATGCAGCCCGCGATGAGATAATTGCCGTAGCGCTCCCACAGCTTTTTCAGCTGCTCGCGGCGTACTTCTTCATCGACTTCGTGAAATATGTCGGTCACGGTATTGCCTTAGGCTTTAGCCGCGGAACAGACTGATCGCCGACAAGCGTGCTCCGCCCGGCATCGGGCAGCACGGTTTTGGCACACCGTGACACGATGAATCAAATCAAAGCCCGTCAAGAAGCCCTTGTCGCACCTAGTTTAATGTTGTGGCGCGAGCAAGGCAAAATGGCGGGCCAGACGGCGCGTCCCCAAGGAGATTGCGCATTCCAGGCAAGCCGGGCTGCCCCTATGCCCGTGACGGACCCTTGCCGCGCTCCGGCAGCTTAGTGATTGTGGATTCGCGCATCGGATAGACGTTTTCGGTGCCTGGAAAGGTGCGCGCTCTCACTTCCGCCGCATAGTTTTTAACCGCCTGCTCGATTGACGGTCCGAGATCGCCGAAACGCTTGACGAATTTCGGCACGCGCGGCGATAAGCCGAGCATATCCTCCAGCACCAGGATCTGACCGTCGCAGGCGGGGCTGGCGCCGATGCCGATCGTCGGGATCGCGACTTGCGCAGTCATGCGCCGCGCTAGCGGCTCCGCGACCGCTTCAAGCACGACCGCAAAGGCGCCGGCATCGGCCACGGCACGCGCATCCGCTTCGATCGGCGCCCAATCCGCTTCGTCGCGGCCCTGCGCGCGGAACGAGCCGAGCGCATTGATCGCCTGCGGCGTCAAGCCGACATGGCCCATCACCGGCACGCCGCGCTCGACCAGAAAGGCGATGGTCTCGGCCATGCGCCGGCCGCCTTCGAGCTTGATCGCGCCGCAACCGGTCTCCTTAAGCACTCGCGCGGCCGAAGCGAAGGCGTGTTCCTTCGACGCTTCGTAGCTGCCAAACGGCAGGTCGATCACGACCAGCGCGCGTTTAGAGCCCCGCATCACCGCGTGCCCTTGCAAGATCATCATGTCGAGCGTCACCGGAATGGTCGTTTCCAGACCGTGCATCACCATGCCCAGTGAATCGCCGACCAGGATAACGTCGCAATACGCGTCGACGATGCGCGCGGTGTGCGCGTGATACGACGTCAACGACACGATCGGCTCGCCGCCTTTGCGGGCGCGAATATCGGGCGCGGTCAAACGCCGAATTGTGTTTTGCACGGACACGATCAATGCCCCAATGCCGGCGTTGCGAATGCCGGAACGCCAATCACGACCGGATGGAATACAAAGCCGAGCGCCAAATAAATGGTGGTGCCGACAACGATGGCGATGATGTCGTTCTTGGCGCCGCCGACGGGAATTGGCGGTGCGCCCGCATCCTTGCGGTGTTTGAGCGTGATCCGATCGTACACCGCCCAAGCCAGCACCGATCCGAACAGGATGATGCCGCCGAGATCGCCGTTGGCGCACAAATGGGCGAAGGCCCAGGTCTTCACGCCGACCAGCATCGGATGCTTAAGCACGCGTTTGATATTGCCGGGAATGTAGGCCGCCGCGACACAAATGCTCGCCGGCCACATCAGCGCGACGACAATGTGCCGCGTCCAGCCCGGCGGGTACCACACCATGATCGGACCGGCGGCGCGATAGGCAGCAAAGCCATAGCCAATCAGAACGATGCCGACGATCGAGACCAGTGAAAACAGGCCTCGATACCGCCACTCGCCAATCCGCGCCACGACGGCAGCCCGGTGATCACGCATGGTCACGAACACATGCGTGCCGAGAAAAACAACGAGACCGAGAATTTCGAGCGCAAGACCCATACCGCAGCACTCTACGTTGAGTTCCCGTCGCCTGTCCTGTTGACAGGCTTCGACGCCCCGGGCGGCGGATCATGGCTGCCGGCCATTTATTGTCAATGACAGCCGTGTCGCTTACGAAGCGTAGTTTTTGCCGCGTGCGAGGTAAGCCGCGGTATCGACGATGGTCTCGCGTTCGGCAAAGGACGCCATGTCGTTACGCATAGAGGCGGCGCTGCCGTCGCGGGCGATGGCGGCGAGCACACGCTGCATCGCCTTGATGGCGGCGCGCTGCGTATCGCTCGGGATGATCACAAGCTGGTAGCCGAGCGCTTGCAGCCGCGACACCGGCAAAAGCGGCGTCTTGCCGCCCTCAAACATGTTGATGAGTTTCCATCTCGGCAGCCGCTTGGCGATTTCGGCAATGTCGGCTTCGGAGGCCGGCGCTTCGACAAAGCTCACATCGGCGCCGGCGTCGAGATAGGCCGCCGCGCGATCAATGGCCGCGGCAAGGCCTTCGACCGCAATGGCGTCGGTTCGAGCAATCACGACAAAATCGGCATCGTGCAAACCATCACGAACGGCTTTGAGTTTGCCCACCATCTCCGCCGCCGGCACGATGCTCTTGTCGTCGTAATGACCGCACTTCTTGGGAAATGACTGATCCTCGATATGAAACGCGGCAACGCCGGCGCGCTCGAAGGCGCGCGCCGCGGCTTGCGCGTTGAGCGCGTTGCCGTATCCCGTATCGGCATCGGCAATGATCGGCACGCCGACAACATCGGCCATGGAGGCGAAACGGTCGGCGATGGCGCTCACCGACAAAAGTCCCAAGTCGGGAACGCCCGAGGAACGCGCAATAGCGCCGCCGCTGGCATAGATCGCCGGAAAGCCGGCTTGTTCCACCAGTCGCGCCGAGAGCCCGTCATAAGCGCCCGGCGCCACCGTGATCCGGCCGGAATTCAATAGCGCCCGCAATTTCGCTGTGGCCCGCACGACATCCTCTCGGCTTCGCCTCGCATCACCGGCATGATACGTCATAGTGGAGCGGATTTGACATTCGCTACCTACCTAGTCGCGAGTTCGGAGAGCGAATGTCAAATCCCAAAGCTCCACTAACAGTTTATACTTGCTAGTGGTCCTTTGATTCTAACATTCGCAAAATACCCTCCGCACGGGGATGCGAATGTTAGAATCGGACTACTAGCGCGTGATCCGGAAAAGTGGATACCGGTTTTCCGAAAAGATCACGTGCAAACGAGAAGCTAAAGCGAAATTGTAACTCAACTTAGAATCATTTCGTTTTAGCCGGAGCGCAGCAAACGCGAAGGGAACAGGAATGAAGCGGATCGCCATCGCCGCGATGATCCTTTGCTTCGGCACGATTCTCGCCGCCGCTCAAGACTGGCCGACGAAGCTCGTGAAGATCGTCGTGCCGTTCGCCGCCGGCGCCACGCCCGACGTCGTCGCGCGGCTGATCGCCGATGACCTGCAGGCGCGGCTCAATCAGGCCTTCATTGTCGAAAACCGGCCCGGCGCAAGCGGCAATACCGGCACCGACGTCGTCGCCAAAGCCGAGCCGGATGGCACCACCATCGGCGTGAGCATCGGCGGCCCACTCGCGATCAACACGCTGTTGTTCCCCAATCTACCTTACGATCCGCGCAAGGACCTCACCCTCATTACTCTTCTCGTGACCCAGCCGAGTGTGCTCGCGGTCAATGCGGCGCTTGGCGTCGACGACACGCGCGCCTTGATCGATGTGATCAAGCGCAATCAGGGCAAATACGCGTTCGGCTCAATTGGCGCCGGCTCGCTCTCACATCTCGCCATGGAAGCTGTCGCGCTCAAAAGCGGCACGCAGCTTGTGCACGTGCCCTACCCGTCATCGCCGCAAGCGGTGACGGCGCTTTTACGCAACGATGTGCAGATGGTTTGCTTGCCGGCGATCTCGATCATGCCGCAGCTCCACTCAGGCGCCATCAAAGTGCTCGCGGTATCGACCGCCGAGCGCTCGCCGCTTCTCCCCGACATCCCGACCTTGAAGGAAGCCGGCATCGATGTCGAAGCCGATGCCTGGAGCGGGTTGATCGCGCCCGCCGGAATTCCCGAGGCCATGGCAAGGCGGATTGGCGAGCTTGTTGGCCAAGCCATCACCACGCCCACAATCCGCGACAAGCTCGCCGCGCAATACATGGCGCCGATTCCCGGCAGCGCGGCCGACTTCCGCGCGCGTATCGATGCCGACATCGCGCGCTGGTCGCCGGTGATCGCCGCGGCGAAGATCAAGATTGAATGAGCACTCAGCTCACGGCCCGAACTTAAAATTGATGCCGGCTTTGACTTCCTGGACGTTGAGCGAAGCATTCGCGCTGTAAGCCGGGAATGCCGGTGTAGGCAAATTCAAGGTCTGGTTGCCAAAGCCGAGATAGTCATATTCGATCTTGGCCGACCAATTCGGCGCGAAAGCGTATTCAAACCCAGCGCCGGCGGTCCAGCCGGTGCGCGTCACGCTGGCGCTGGCGGTGTTGCCGACAATATCGTTCAGGCTGTCGTTGTCATGGGCGAAGGCAACGCCGCCCTTGCCGTAAACCAGGAGGCGGTCGAAAGCGGCGCCAATGCGTCCGGTCACTGTCGACGTCCACTGCGTATCCGTGTTGATCATGTTGCCGCGCGAATCCAGACCGCTGCCTTTGAGCGAGGTCCAGTCGAAGTCGCCTTCGATACCGAGCACGAGCGCGTTGATCTGCCAATTGGCGCCGACTTGGCCGCCGCCGATGAAGCCATCCT
>Ga0318507_10000241_pt1 | contig 10496 bp, 5 predicted proteins | sample GRESIP084b2f20_FD_203662 | JGI IMG/M metagenome (GOLD analysis project Ga0318507, IMG submission 203662) | Tropical soil microbial communities from Luquillo Experimental Forest, Puerto Rico - GRE.SIPMG.084b2f20 | ecosystem: Environmental > Terrestrial > Soil > Tropical forest > Bulk soil... | reverse complement strand
CCAAGATCATGACGCTCTACCTGCTGTTCGAGCAGCTCGAGGCCGGCAAGCTCGGTCTCGATACGGAGCTGCCGATCTCGATGCGGGCGGCGCTGCAGAATCCCACGAAGCTCGGCCTCAAGGCCAATGGGACCATCAAGGTCGAGGACGCGATCAAGGGGCTCGTCACCAAATCCGCGAACGACGCTGCGGTCGTTGTCGCCGAAGCCATCGGCGGCAGCGAAGCGGAATTCGCCGAGCTCATGACCTTGAAGGCACGAGCGCTGGGCATGACGAGCACGACCTATGTCAATGCCTCGGGCTTGCCCGCCGAAGCGCAAATCACAACCGCCCGCGACCAGGCCGTTCTGGGTCGCGCTATCCAGCACCGCTTTCCCGGCTACTACCAATATTTTGCAACTCCGAGCTTTCACTATAAGGGCGCCGAGATGCACAACCACAACGCCCTGCTCGGACAGGTGAAGGGCGTTGACGGGATCAAGACCGGTTATACGGAGGCTTCCGGATACAACTTGGTATCATCGGTCCGCCGTGACGAGAAACACATCGTCGCCGTGGTTCTCGGTGGGACCTCGAATGCCGCGCGCGACGCTCGCATGCGCCAATTGATCGAAGACTATATTTCTCAAGCTTCGACGCAGCGGACCGTGCCGGTCATCGTGGATGCGAACGGCGAGCGCGTCGCAGATGGGGGATGGGCGCTCTATCTTGCCGCCCAGGGGCTCGAGGATGTGCGCTGGCGCTACCAGTCGCCGTCGCGGATCGCCCGCTTCTACGGCGCTCTCGGGTGGAGGGGGGCCGCCGCGGAGGTCCGTCTGGTCGCGAGCAAGGTCGGCCATTTCTTCGGCGTGATCGAACCGAATGAGGCGCGGCTGCGCGCCCCGAACGGCCGCTACGCCGTCACCGACCGCTGGAGCGTTCAGAGCAGTCTCTATGTCCGCACGTTTCAGCGCGGCAGCCTGCTATTCGACACGCTGTGCATGGAGGACGACGGATTCTCCGCCCGGCCGTCGGCGAATGTCCAAAGTCTCAACCCCGACAACCAGCCGCTCAGCTATGCCCCCGGCAGCGGCAACAGTTGCGCGCCCGCGCCCTGGGGCAGGGTCGACCGCGCCTTCATCAACGCGCTCACGACCGGCGAAGCCCTGCAGACGGGCACGACGACGCGGTGACCGGCGGACGATCCCCCGAGTGCGAGCGTCCCCTCAGCTCATGGAAGGTCAACCAGCGAAGCGGGTCCGGGCCCCGGTGTGATCCGCATCGGCCATTGTCTCGAGTCAAACGGCACCACCGGCGGCAGGAACGGCTTGATCCCGAGTTTGGCGCTTTGTCCGCTTCGAGCGGTGAAGCGGACCTCGTTCAAGCGACGCGCTGAGGTCTGCTTGTGGTCCGAAGCGGACGTTCGATGTCGCAGGGCAAGAGGTCCACTTCGCAGGCCTTGATCTGTAGGCCGAGATATTTCGAGTAGATGCGGCATTGCGCGAAGCTGCCGGCGATGAACCAAAGGCCCGGCTGCGCGGTTCGCGTGAACATGTTGCGCAATTCTTGTCCATCGCCGAATCCCCAAATCGGACCCACGCGGCGGGCAACATCATCCCCGAACAATTTGCTGACCAGATGCTCCTGCCCCTTGTAGCCCGTCGCCAGCACGATCAGGTCGGCGGCAAGCGTTTCGCCGCTACGCATGAGCACGCCTTTCGCCACGAAGGTGGCAATATCGGAGAATTGCGCCAATCCGATCTCGCCTTTGACGATCAGATCCGAGCAGCCGACATTGAAGTAATAGCCGCCTCCGCGGGTGAGGTACTTGAACTGCCAGCCGGCTCCGTCTTCGCCGAAATCGAGCTTGAAGCCGCGGCGCTCGAGCCCATCGAGCAATTCCTTGTCCATGTTCCTCGCGGTTTCGGTCAACGCGATGTGGCTTTTGCGTACCAGTGAAAGCGGCATGGATGTGGTGATGAGATCGCAATCCTCCAGCGAAGGTCCTTCGTCATAGAGCGCGTACTGCAGTTGCGCACTCGGCTCGACATTGACGATCATGGTCGAACTGCGTTGCACGAGCGTGACCTTCGCCCCCGCCGAATGCAGGTCCTGCGCGATGTCGTGGCCGCTGTTGCCCGAGCCGATGACAAGAACGTTCTTGCCCTTCCACACGTCGCCATCATCGTATTGACTTGAGTGCAGAATTTTACCGCCGAAGTTGCGCAAGCTCGGAATATCCGGAAGGCTTGGAATGCCGCTCACTCCGGTGGCCATCACGACGTGGCGCGGGTGCATCTCCCGCTTCGTGCGGTCGCTCCGACGCAGCACGACGGACCATCGTTCCGCGTCTTCGTCGTAGCTGCCGCCTTCGAATTCGGTGGCCGTCCAATAGTTCAACTCCATACTCTCCACATAGGCCTCGAACCAGGCGGCGAGTTTGTCTTTGGGAATGTAGGTCGGCCAGTTTGGCGGAAAGGGCATGTACGGCAGGTGGTTGACGTGCACCTGGTTGTGCAGCACCAGCGCGTGATACCGCTTGCGCCAGTTGTCGCCGATGCGCGCTTCACGGTCCACGATCAGCGTATCGACCCCCAATTGCGCCAGGCGCGCGGCGATCGAAAGCCCGGCCTGTCCCCCGCCGACGACGAGCACCGCGGGGTCGTGGTCGCCGTATTGCGCGGCGGCCTTGCGCAGGTCGAGCCAGTTGGGTCCGTGAAAGTCGCGCGAATAGGCCTTGGCTTGCGGCCGTGATCGTCCGAGCCGTTCCTCGTGTCCCTTTATTTCATCAAGCGACGTCAGCAGCGTCCAGGCCTTGAACGCGTTGCCGTCGTTGGCGTCGGGAGTGAGCCGCAGCACGCCGCTGCCGCGGCCCTCGCCCGTTTCAAAGCTGAAGATGGCCTCAATCGCATCGGTGCCGGCGCGCGTCACCTTGCGGGGCGCGGTCCGACGCGGGTCGATCTTGAAACCAGTCGCACGGGCGCGGTCGGCCTGCGTTGCAAGCTCTCGCAAAATCGCATCCGAACCGTCGACCGTCTTGATGTGCCAGGTCAGGGCCAGCACATCGCGCCAAAGGCTGTCAGGATGAAACAGCGTCTTGAGGCGCGCACGCCCTGGCGCTGCGAGCGCTCGGTCGAACTGCGCCAGCCAACTCTCCGCAATCGTCGCGACGGTGTCTGTTCTGGCCAGCAATGGCGCTCTCCCGCTTGGCTTCGGCAGCGGAACAGCCGGTTTGGACCGAAACTAGCATATTCGCCGCAGCCGCGCAGGCTCGAAAACATGCCGTCTTCATTTCGGCCGTCTTCAAACGACTCACTCCGTTACCAACCCGGCGCAGGTCGCCGGTCGCGCGGTTGGTAAATTCGCTCCGACACCTCCTGACCGACCATTGCTAATTCGATATCCTGCCATTCGCCACTGACTGGCAGCGGACCAAACGGAACGGCGCGAGCGCGTCACGCGTATTGGCGGCCCGGCAATAAGGTGGCCGCGCATTGCTCGCGCAAGAGATGGGGTGCCGGCAATCGGGTTCTCAGTAGTGGGCTCCCCGATACCTTCGCGCATTTGGCGAATGGGCTCCCCGCAGGGTCCTATCAGGCTGGTCGGCGCAAACATCGAGGGAGGTCTGTCATGGCACACGTTGCTAGTCCCCCAGTGCCGGGTCTGCTGCTCAACGCACTCGCCAAGCATTGGTGGCTGCTGTTGCTGCGCGGCATCTGCGCCATCCTGTTCGGGGTACTCACCTTCGTCTGGCCGGGAATAACGCTGCTCACGCTGGTGCTTCTCTACGGCGCCTACGCGCTCGCCGACGGCGTGCTGGCGCTCGCGGAGGCTATCATGGGCGGCGCCCCGGCGCCGCGCTGGTGGCTCGCGCTCGTCGGACTCTTGGGGATCGCGGTCGGAATCCTGACATTCGCCTGGCCCGGCATCACCGCGCTCGTGCTGCTGCTGTTCATCGCCGGCTGGGCGATCGCGACCGGGATCTTGCAAATCGTGGGCGCGATTAGGCTGCGCAAGGAGATCGACAACGAGTGGCTGCTGATCGCGAGCGGCGTGCTCTCGGTCATCTTCGGATTGATTCTGGTGGCGCAGCCCGCGACCGGTGCATTGGCGTTGCTCTACGTCATCGGCATCTACGCGATCCTCTACGGCATTCTCGAGGTCTGGCTGTCGCTGCGCCTGCGTGGACACACGACGGGCTAGATCGGAAGCATGGCGCACGGATGCATCTGACTTAATCGGGTCCGTGCGCATTCGACTTGACCAGCGCCAGGGCGCTCGGCCTCGCCATCGCGCCGACGACGCCGGGCCGCGCCGAGGGCGCGATTTTGTCCCATCTCGGCCTTCTTTGTTATCCAATTGGTAACACTTCACCGTCCAATGTGCCGGAATGCCCTGGAGCCGCGGCGGATCAAGGCAAGCCGCGTGTGGGAGAGTACAATGGCTAGAGTACTTAATGAAATCTTGCTGTATTCCTGCATGGCCGCGTTCGTCACGGGGATCGTCGTGCTCGCGGCTGCGAGCTGGATCAGCTGAAGCCGTCATCGAATTTCGGGTTGGTACTCGGCGACGTCGCTGACGATCCGCCGATCCAGCGGCGCCGTTGCTCACTTTGCGGGGCGGGGCGCCACTTGGAATCCTATGGCGACGCGGTTCCAGGCGTTCACTCGCGTGGGCGCCTTCTCCGTTCGTTCAGCCTCCAAAGATCACGCTGCGGAAGCGGCGCAAAGCGAACGCGAAGTAAATAGCGCCGATGACCGCCGTGGCCAAAATCTCAGGCCATACGATTGAGAGGCCGGCGCCGCGATAAAGCACGTCCTGGGCGAAAACGACGAAATGCGGCGTCGGGCTGACCACCTTCATGAGGTACTGCAGCCAGACCGGCATGCTTTCCATCGGCGTCGTGCCGCCCGAAAGCAGCATCATGACCAATAGCACGGGAATCGCCAGCAGTCCGAACTGCCCCATCGTAGCGGCGACCGTGCCAAGAAGAATGCCGAGCGCCGCGACCGTGAACACGTAAAAACACGAGCCGCCGAGAAACAGCAGGGTCGATCCGGCGATCGGCACATGCAGCCACCACTGCACCACAAGCAGCAGTGACAGTTCGGCGGCGGCCAGAATGACGAAGCCATTGGCCAGGATCTTCGACAACATGATCTCGGCCGGAACCACAGGCATCACGAGAAGATGCTCGACCGTGCCCTGCTCGCGCTCGCGGATGAGCGCGGCTCCGGTCAAGATCACGGTGAGCATGGTGAGATTGTTGATGACCTGCATCACCGAGGAGAACCAGCTCGACTTGAGGTTCGGGTTGAACTTTGCGCGGGTCACGATCTTGACTGGGGCACCCATCAATCCTTCGCGTCCGGTGACGAACTCCGTGACATAGTTGACGATCACGTTCTCGATGTAGGTCATGCCATTGAACGCCTGGGCCACGGCAGTGGCGTTTACGTTGATCTGAACCGACGGCTGCCGCCCCGCGAGAATATCCTCCTGAAACTTTGGGGGAATTTCGATGACGAAGATAAAACGCTCCGAATCCATCGATGCATCGATCTCTGTCGCGGCGATCTCCACCGCCGGCTTGAATGTCGGTGGAGTGAGGCCGTCCGCAATTCGGCGCGACAGGTCGGAATGGTCTTCGTCGACGATTCCAACTGAAAGGTCGGTCGCTTCCGTCGAGGCGCCGGTGGCAACGGCGTAGATGGCGACGGTGAAGCTATAGGCGACAAGCGCCAGCATGATCGGGTCGGAGCGAATGCTGCGCAGCTCTTTGATCATCAGCCGATAGATGTTGGCCAGGTGCACGCGCAGCTTGGCGAGCCGATTGCTCCCGGGCCGCTTCGCCTTGGTCACTCCTTGCGAGGTTGCCCCTGCCGATGGAGTTGTCACCGGCATCTCAGGCCTCCTGCTTTTGCAGCACTATCTGTGCGGCAAGGAGGTAGACGAGCGCGAAGGCCGCAAGGACCAGCGCATTGGACCACAGATCAGCAAACCCGAGTCCTTTGGTGAAGGTGCCGACGCTGATCGGCTGGAACCAGGCCGCTGGAAACATCAGGCCGATAAGCCTTCCCTGGCCAGTGAGGGAGGACACGGGCACCAGCAAACCGGAAAAGTTTACCGTCGGTATGACGGAGAGAACGGTGGTCGCAAAGACTGCCGCTACCTGGGTCTGGGTGAAGGTGGAGACGAGTTGCCCGAAACCGCAAGTCGAGAAAACATAGAGCAGCGTGCCGAGCGCTAGGGCTGCGAAAGAGCCCTTGACCGGCACGTTGAAAACGAAAAGCGCCATCAGCACCAGAAGGGTAAAAGTCAGCATTCCAACGGCGACATAGGGGAACTGCTTGCCCGCCAGGAACTCGAATTTGCTGATGGGAGTGGAGCGGAAATTGGCGATCGAACCGGTTTCCTTCTCGAGCACGACAGCGATGGTCGCCATGATCGCTGGGATCAAAATCAACATCATCACGATCACGGTCGGAACCATGGCGAAGACGCTCTTGAAGGCCTGGTTGTAGCGGAATCGATTTTCCAGATTGAGGCCGCCAAGGTAGACGTTCGACGCCGTGTTGGGGCCCAGGCGCTCGACCGCGAGATCCTTTGCATATTTCAGGCCCAGCCCGGTGACGTAGCCTTTCGCGGTCTCGCCGCGGAACGGCATGGCGCCGTCGATCCAGACGGCGACCTCAGGCGGACGCAGGCTTGCAAGATCGCGGCCGAAGCCGGCGGGAATTTCAACGACGACTGCCAGCTCCCCGCTTTTCATCCGTTGCTCGATCTCAGCGGCGGAGCTGATCGGAGGCCGTTCGGAGAAATAACGCGAACCCGAGAAGTTTTCGATCAGTCTGTGGCTTTCCGGCGTCTCGTCCTGGTCGAAGGCCGCAAACTTCAGATTCTCGACGTCGAAGGTGATACCGTAGCCGAAGGCCAACATCAGAATGACAGGACCGACGAACGCGAACGACAACCGGATGGGATCGCGCAGCAGCTCCATGGTTTCGCGCCGGGCATAAGCCCACAGCCGCCCGGGATCGAATCGCCTGGAAGCGCGCGACGGCGCAGCCGCCTTGGCCGGTGGTGCCGCCGGTTGCGCCGCCTCGGCCTTCTTTGTCTTGTCGGTTCCAGCCGCTTCCTCCAGATAGCTGATGAAGGCGTCCTCGAGAGAAGCGCTGCCGCGCTTCTTGACCAGCTCCTTCGGCGCGCCGACCGCAAGCACCCTTCCTCGGTGCATCAGCGAAATACGGTCGCAGCGCTCGGCCTCGTTCATGAAATGGGTGGAAAGGAAGATCGTGACGCCGTCATTGCGGGAGAGATCGATCAGCGAGCGCCAGAACGCGTCGCGCGCAACCGGATCGACGCCCGAGGTTGGCTCGTCGAGAATGAGAAGGGCCGGCCGGTGCAGCACCGCCACGGCGAGCTGCAACCGCTGCTTGACGCCGAACGGCAAGCTTGCCGGCCTGGCGTCCGCCACGGCCTTCAGATCGTACCGCTCCAGCAGTTCCTTGATCCGGCCTTCGATCTCATTTGCCGGCAGATGGTAGAGACGCGCATGCAGATCGAGATTCTGCCGGACGGTGAGCTCGCTGTAGAGGGAAAACGCCTGCGTCATGTAGCCGACGTTGCGCCGCGCCTCCATGTCGTCGGCGCCCATCGGCTTTCCGAACAGTTTCGCCGAGCCTTCGGTTACCGGCAGGAGCCCCGTCAGCATCTTCATGGTGGTTGTCTTGCCGCAGCCGTTCGAACCGAGGAAGCCGAAAATCTCGCCGCGCGCGATGCGAAAACTCACGTGGTCGACGGCGACGAAATTGCCAAAGCGGCGGGTCAGGCCATCCGCTTCGATCGCCGGGGTCTCATCAGCGCTGACAGTGCGCGGACGCACGATGACTTCTTGATGCTGGGCGCGTTTTTCCGGTGGGAGAAGGGCAATGAAGGCGTCATCCAGCGTGGTCTTTTGTGCCTTGGCGAGGATCTCCTTCGGCGCGCCACGCGCGATGACCTTCCCATCGTCCATGGCGGCAAGCCAGTCGAAGCGGCTGGCCTCGTCCATATAGGCCGTCGCCACGAGCACGCTCATGGCCGGACGCCGGGCGCGGATCGAATCGATCAGCTCCCAGAACTGCCGGCGCGAGAGCGGATCGACGCCGGTCGTCGGCTCGTCGAGAACGAGGAGGTCCGGATCGTGCATCAGCGCGCAGCACAGGCTGACTTTTTGCTTCATGCCGCCCGAGAGCTTGCCGCACGGCCGGCTAGCAAACGGATCGAGACCTGTTGCCGGCAAGAGAACATCGATGCGCGAGCGGCGCTCCGGGGCCGACTGGCCGAACAAACGGCCGAAGAAGTCGATGTTGTCGAACACGCTGAGCGTCGGATAGAGATTACGGCCAAGCCCCTGCGGCATATAAGCGATACGGCCATAACTGGCTCTGCGATGCGCGGCATCCGCCATGTTTCCGTCCAGCACCGTGACTTTGCCGGTTTGGATCTTGCGCACCCCGGAGATGAGGCCGAGCAAGGTGGACTTGCCGACGCCGTCGGGCCCGATCATTCCCACCATGCACCGGGCAGGAATATCGAGCGTGAGGTCGTTGAGCGCGAACGTCCTCCCGTAGCGGTGCGTTACCCCCTCGATTCTGGCGACAACGGCATCGGTCATTGGGGAAGCTTCACCACAAGCTCGTCAGGCCATGCGATCTTGGGATCGGTGCGCACGAAGCCGAGGCCGCGGACGCCCGTCTTCACCTGCCGATGGTATTTATCCAAAACCTTGGGATCTCCCTGGAGCTTGACGCGGAACATCAGTTTCTGCCGCTCCTCGGCGGTCTCAACGCTCTTCGGCGTGAACTGGGCGTCGGTCGCGACGAAGCTGATCGTCGCGGGAATGACAAATTGGGGAATGGGATCGGCGATCACGCGCGCCTCGTCGCCGAGCGTGAGCTGGCCGGCAACATCCGCGGGCAGATAGATCGTCATGTACACGTCGTTGAGATCGAGGATGGTCAGAACCCGCTGGCCCGCGGCAACCACCTCGCCGGCGCGGGCAAGCCGGTACTGCACCCTCCCACTTCTCGGCGACACGAGCACTAGGTCGGTCAGAATCGCCTGGAGCCGCTCGACATCGGCCTCAGCCGCCTTGATTGCGGCGTCAGCCTCGTCACGCTGGGCGTTGGCCGCAACATATGCGGCCTCCGCCGCCTCGAATTTGTTGCGACGCTGGTCCACGACCTGCTGCGGTATGTTCCCATGCTCGATGAGCATTTTTCCACGGTCATAATCCGTTCTGGTAAAATCCAAGTCGCTCTTGCGTTGCGCGATGAGAGCAACAGCTGATGCCAGCGCCTGTTTCGCTTTCAACACTTGCGCCTGGGCAGCGCGCAGCTGGGCTTCCGTTTCGGGCGACGAGATGGTGGCAACCCTCTGTCCAGCCGTAACCTCATCGCCTTCGTCCACCGTCAGCGTCGCCAGCCGGCCGGGATATTTTGCCGCGACATCGACTTGCGTCGCTTCGATGCGGCCGTTCGATTTCACGATTCCGTCCGGCATCGTGCGGCCGCGCAGCCGCGCGATGAGGGTATCCACCTGGGACCGCAACTGCGAGGCGGGGCTTTTCTGCGCGGATTCGGCGTGCGCGGCCGCCATAAGCAGGCTCCCGCCTGGGGATCCTACCGCCCATCCCACCAGGGGCAGTGCGCCGGCAATGAAAGCAGACGCCAGAACAATGGCGGCAGGCTGGCGAACGGGCATTGAAGGTCTCCTTTGCGCGGAACGCGTCGTAAATTTGAGCGCGGCGCCTGAGGTGGTCTCGCCGTCCATCATAGGCCGACTTGGGTGGTGATCAACCTTAAGACCGCGCGAATGCTTGGCCTCGAGATGGCGCCGACGCGCATTGCGCGTGCGGACAAAGCCATTGCACATCGATGAAATAAAAACGATCGCGCGTTTGCTTGCGGCCGTTAATCGGCATAAAACCTGATCTCATAACGCTAGCGCAAGGGGCACTCGTCGCGCCGATGCCGAACAAGGGCGACTTTGGCTCGAGCGAATTGCACAAAACGGTTCCGGGCGGCGAGCGCGTGCTGATCCGTCGGGCGCGGCCCGAAGACGTGGCGTTGTACCGGGATTTTCTGGCCGATGTCAGCGCCGAGGATCTGCGACTTCGGTTTTTTGCGGATGTCGCCGAGCTCAGCGCCGCGGAGATCGACAAGCTCACCCATCTCGACTACCGGCACGACATGGCGTTCGTCGCGCTCGATGAAGACACGGGTCACATGCTCGGGCTCGTGCGCTTGAAGGACGAGCTCGACGAAAAAACCGCGGAATTCGCGGTCTTGGTGCGCTCGCGCTTCAAGGGTCACGGGCTCGGCTGGCTACTGATGCAGCGGGTCATAGATTACGCCAAAGAAAAAGGTCTGCGGCGCGTGTATGGGGACGTGTTGGTCGAAAACGCGGCCATGCTGCAAATGTGCGCCGAGCTCGGTTTCTACGCGCAGGACATGGGCCCGCACATCAGGCGC
>Ga0318507_10000199_pt1 | contig 11216 bp, 10 predicted proteins | sample GRESIP084b2f20_FD_203662 | JGI IMG/M metagenome (GOLD analysis project Ga0318507, IMG submission 203662) | Tropical soil microbial communities from Luquillo Experimental Forest, Puerto Rico - GRE.SIPMG.084b2f20 | ecosystem: Environmental > Terrestrial > Soil > Tropical forest > Bulk soil... | reverse complement strand
ATCGTCACGCTCTCGCTCAAGCCCGAGGGAGCGCCGCCGGGCGACGCCACCGCGCAGCAGATGGACGCCATCGCCGAGCTCGCGGAGCGCTACAGTTTCGGCGAGATTCGCGTGGGCCATGAGCAGAATTTGGCGCTTCCGCACGTCGCCCAGCGCGATCTTCCGGCGCTGTGGCGCGCGCTCGACGAAATCGGCGTCGCCACGCCCAACGTCAATCTCATCTCCGACATCATTGCCTGCCCCGGTCTCGACTATTGCAGCCTGGCCAACGCGCGCTCGGTCCCCGTGGCCGAGGAAATCTCGCGCCGCTTCAAGGATCTCGATTTGGCTCGCAATCTCGGACGGCTGCACATCAACATCTCCGGCTGCATCAATGCCTGCGGTCACCATCACATCGGGCATATCGGCATCCTCGGCGTCGAGAAGAACGGCGAGGAATACTACCAGGTGACGATCGGCGGCCGCGCCGACGAGGGCGCCGAGCTCGGCAAGATCCTGGGTCCGGCGGTGCCGTACGGCGAGATCGCCGACGTGGTCGAGGACATCGCCGCCGCCTATCTCGAGCTGCGCGAGCGGCCGGACGAGATTTTCATCGACACCGTCGCGCGTGTCGGCGTCGATCCATTCAAGGAGCGTGTCTATGCGACTCGTTAAGGCAGGCCGCGTCATCGAAGATCGCTTCGTGCGCGTGGTCGACGACGCGCCGGTGCCGGACGGCGTTGCCGTCGTCTTGCCGGCGGCGCGGCTCTTGGCCGACGCACGCGACCTCGTCCTGCGGCAGGCGCCGATCGGCGTCATTTGGCCCAACGATCGCAAGATTGCCGAGCTCGCTCCGTATCTCGACTGGATCGCGCTTGTTGCCTTGGTGTTTCCGAACTTTCGCGACGGCCGCGCCTACAGCCAGGCCAGGCTGCTGCGCGAGCGCCATCAATTTCGCGGCGAGCTGCGCGCAACGGGTCAAGTCTTGCGCGACCAACTGCTGTTTCTGCAGCGCGCCGGCTTCGACACCTTCGAGGTCACGAAGGATGCCGATGCGGCGGCGTTCGCCGAGGCCGTGCACCGTTACAGCGTGTTCTATCAGCCGACCGGAGACGGCCGCGCCAGCACGCTGACGGCGCGCCGCGCCCGCGGCCCATCGCCGGCCGTTCGAAATCCGCGCGAATACGCCGCCTGACATCCACGTCCCGCTTCCTCCCGCCGCGTTGATGGCAACGGGGCGCCGCCCTATGCTGCGCGCAAAGACGCATAGGGAAAGCGCGAGATGAGGATGGCGAGCACCTCCCGATTGCGGCCGATGTGGGCTTGCGCCGCGGTCATCGCGGGGTTCTTGTGCGCCGCGGCTTGCGCTCACGCGCAGGGAGAGCCGTGGCGTCACGGCATCATCGAGCCCAAGAGCGATGCCGGCTTTCAGGTGATGGCGGTGCGCGGCGGCTTCGCGGCCAAGCAGGGCCTCAAGCTCGAGCTGCCCTATTTCCAGAACGACGTTATTGCGTTGCGCGCGCTGCTGGCGGGCGAGCTCGAGAGCTACGAGGGCGGTGCCGCGACCGCCATCATCGCGGCGGCGCGCAACGCCGACGTCAAGATCATCGGCTGTCATTGGCAGACGGTCGTGCACAGCGTGTTTGCCCGCGCCGAGTTCAAGGGACCGCAGGATCTCAGGGGCGCGACCATGGCGATATCGGCGCCCAATGCGACGCCCGACATGATCGGAAAGGCTTATCTAGCGCAGAACAACGTGCCGGCCTCCGAGGTGAAGTTCGCGAGCCTCGGCAACGACCCCGAGCGCTACAAAGCCCTGCTCGGCGGGATTGCGCTCGCCACCGTCATCTCGATCGAGTTCCTGCCCATCGGCAAGAACGACGGCATCAAGCTCATCGCGCGCGGCAGCGACGTGATGCCCAAATATCTGCGGCTCTGCGCCGTGACCACCGGCAAGGTGCTCGATGCGCGGCGCGAGGATGCCATCCGCTTCCTGACCGCACAGATGCAGGGCTACGGCTATGCGCTCGCCAACCGCGACGAGGAATTGAGGATCACGCGCGAGATCGCCGGGATCAAGGCGACCGATCCGCGGCCGGAGTTCATGTTCGGGGAAGCGGCGCGTGCGGATACCGGCATCGATCCCAAGATGCCGATTCCTATGGATAAGCTCGAATGGCTGCAGGAGCAGTTGGTCAAGGCGGGGAACCTGTCGCAGCCCTTCGACGTGAGCAGGATCGTCAACGGCGACATTCGCGCGCAGGCGCTCGCGCGCGCCGGGCTACCGCAGTGATCGGCGCTTTCGTCTCGCGGCCCTGCTACGCGTGGCCGGCGCGCACGAGGCGGCCGGGCATGGCGCCGGTATGCTCGCCCCGCTCGAAGGTCGGCGTCCCGGCCAAGAGCGTCGCGACATAGCCGTCGACCCGCTGCACGAAGCGGCGGCCGCCGGCGGGAAGATCGTTGACGAGCTCCGGCTGGTAGAGGCGCAGGCCCTCGAAATCGATCAAGTTCACATCGGCGCGCAACCCCGGCGTGAGTCGACCGCGGTCCCGCAAGCCGAAGAAATCCGCCGTCTCGCTGGTCTGGCGCTTGACCAGCAGTTCGAGCGGCAGTCGCGGCCCGCGCCGCCGATCGCGGCCCCAGTGCAGGAGCATGTAGGTTGGCACGCCTGCATCGACGATCGAGGCGCAATGCGCCCCGCCGTCGCTCAAGCCAAGCAGCGTCGCCGAGTCGGTCAGCATCTCGCGTATCGGCTCATGATCGCCGTAGACGTAGTTCACCACCGGGAAGAACAGGTATCGGTTTTCAGCCTCGGTCAGGTAGTCGTAGGCGACTTCGTCCGGCGTGCGTCCCTCGCGGGCGGCGATCGCGGCGCAGCTGAACTCGTCGCTCGGCTCGTAATCCGGCGGGTCCCCCATCACGAAGAACTTGTCCCAGCGCGTCGTGATGAGTTGGCGGAACTGCGCCAGGCGGCTCACCTCCTCCGCGGACGGCTTCTCTTGGAGGATCTTGCGCCGCAGCGCCGGGTCGCGCAGGCGCTTGCGTTGCTCAGGGATGCTCAGCCCGTCGAGCTGGCGGTAGCTCGGGCGGACCGAGAACGGGTTGAGCGCGGTTCCGATGCCGAGCATGACTCCGATCGGCCGGCCGGCGATCTGCGCGGTCAAGTGCGCGCCCTCGGCGCGCGCGGCATGCACCGCGGCCAAGAGCCGCCGCCAGCGCTCCGGATCCTCGTAACGGTCGGTCAGCAGGAACCAGACCGGGCGGCCCGTCTCCTTGGCGAGTCGCGTCATCCAGGCGAGCTCTTCAGCCTCGTCGTCGAAATCGCTGTTCATGCCAAAGGCACCCGCGCCGACGGCGCCCAGCGCGGAGCCGATGCCCAGCAGCTCTTCGCTCCCGGCATATCGCGACGGCACCATCTCTCCCACCGGCGTCTTGTGGGAATCCGTGCGCGAGGTGGTGAAGCCGAAGGCGCCCGCGCGCAATGCCTCGATCGTCAGACGGCACATCTCCGCGATATCCTCGGCGGAAGCGGCCTCGAGCCGAATGGCGCGGTCGCCCATGACGTAGACGCGCAGCGGATGATGCGCGATCTGGGCGGCGATATCGATCGCACGCGGCCGGCGCTCCAGCGCATCGAGGAAATCGGGAAAGCTCTCCCACTCCCAGGTCAATCCATCGTCGAGCACGACGGCCGGGATCTCCTCGACGCCTTCCATCAACTCCATCAGCGCCCCACGATGCTGCGGGCGAACCGGAGCGAAGCCGACGCCGCAATTGCCGAACATCGTGGTGGTGACGCCGTGCCAGCACGAAGGCCCGAGCAGCGGGTCCCACATCGCCTGCCCGTCGTAATGGGTGTGCACGTCGACCCAGCCGGGCGTCACCAACAACCCCGTGGCATCGATCTCGCGCCGAGCAGGACCCTGCTTGCCTCCGACTCCCGCGATACGCTCTCCCGCGATTGCCACGTCGCCGGTAAACGCCGCGCTGCCGATACCATCGATGATGGTACCGCCGCGAATGACGATGTCGTGCATGGAGCCGCTCCTTCGCCTTGCGAGCAAAGGACGATGCACCTTCCGCAAACGCGATGCAATGCGAGGGTTCAATAGTGCTCGGGTCACGCACCTCTCCGCTCACTCCCGCGGAAGCGGGAATCCAGTCTATCATCCCGGGTCTGGGTCCCCGCTTTCGCGGGGACGAACGGAGAGGGGATTCCGCTGATGCCCAAGACCCCGGACTATTTCGTTGGAAAGACGATCATCATCACCGGCGCGGGGAGCGGCATCGGCCGCGCCGCGGCGATGATCTTTGCCCGCGAGGGCGCCAACGTCGTGTGCACGGACATCAACGCCGATGGCACGCAGCAGACCGCCGAACGGATCGTTGCCCAAGGCGGCAAAGCGCTCGCGCTGCGCACCGACGTCACCTCGCGGAAAGACGTCAACGACATGATACGCCGGGCGATCGACACGTTCGGCGCCGTGCAATTTCTATTCAACTCGGCGGGCGCGGCGCTGCGGCGATCGAAGTTTCTCGACATCGACGACGCGCTCTTCGACAACGCGTTTTCGCTCAACGTGAAAGGCACGTTCTATTGCATGCAAGCCATTCTGCCGCACATGTTGCAGAATGGGCACGGCGTGATCGTCAACATGGCGAGCATGGCGCACCGGCGCGGCGGTCCGGGGTCTTCGGTGCACTATGCCGCGGCCAAGGGCGCCGTCGTGTCGATGACGCTCGGGGTTGCACGCGAATTCGCGCAAGCGGGGATCCGCTGCCTCTCGATCTCGCCCGGGCCGGTCCGCACGCCGTTCCAGAGCGCGGCGCAGACGTCGCCGGAACTGGTGCAGCGTTTTCTCGATGACGTACCGATGAAACGGTTCGGGGAGCCGGAGGAAATCGGCGAACTGGTGCTGTTCATGTGCTCGGATGCGTGCGCCTTCATGACCGCGGACACGGTCTATGTGAACGGCGGCGGTGGTTGGCGTTGAGTGGGTAGCAACACGGTCTAGTCCGCCAGCCGCAGCACCGAATGCAGCAGCACGGAGGCGCCGGCCTCAAGATGGGCGGGCTCGGTATGTTCGCGGACATTGTGGCTCAGCCCGCCGACGCTCGGCACGAAGATCATCGTCGCCGGGCAGAGCCGCGCCATCATCTGCGCGTCGTGGCCGGCGCCGGACGGAAGCCGACGGCAGGAGAAAGCAAGTTCGTGCGCCGTCGTTTCGATGAGCGACACCATCTCTTTCGGAAAGGAGACCGGCGCGAACCGTGCAAGGCTGCGCGTCGCGATCGCGACTTGCTCCTGCGCGGCGAGGCGGTCGAGAAAGCCGGCGACTTGTCGCTCGGCGTCCTGCAGCAGAGTGTCGTCGGTGTTGCGCAGATCGACCGTCAACACCGTCCGTTCCGCGACCACATTGACGAGATTGGGGTAAAGCTCGATGCGGCCGACAGTCCCCTTCTGGTGGCCGCCCATGGCTTGCGCGAGGCGGCGCACGAACACCGCGATCTCGCCCGCCGCCCAGGCGGCGTCGCGCCGCAGGTGCATCGGCGTCGTGCCGGCGTGGGCCGCCCGCCCGGTGATCGCGACCTCCGTCCACGCCAGCCCGGTGATGCCTTCGACCGCGCCGATGGCGACGCCTTCGCTCTCCAGGACCGGTCCTTGCTCGATGTGGAGTTCGAGATACGCATGCGGCGTGAGAAAGCCGGGGCGCGCGGCGCCGACATAGCCGATGCGCCGCAATTCCTCGCCGACGGTTGCGCCGTCGATGCCGCGGACCGCGTAGGCATCCTCCAGCGCAAGGCCGCCGACATAGACCAGGCTCCCCATGGCGTAGGGCGCAAAGCGCGATCCCTCCTCATTGGTGAAGGCGACGAGCGCCAGCGGCCGGCGCGTGGCGTGGCCTGCATCGTTGAGCGCCTCGCAAGCTTCAAGCCCCGCCAGCACGCCGTAGAGACCGTCGTAGCGGCCGCCGGTCCCGACCGTATCGATGTGGGAGCCGAACATGATGGGCGCCAAGTCCTCGCGGCCGCGGCGCACGCCGATGATGTTGCCGATGGCGTCGACCGTCACCGTCAGGCCAAGGTCGCGCATCCACCGCATGAGCAGATCGCGGCCGGCCCGGTCTTCGTCGCTGAGCGCGAGCCGGCAATTGCCCCCGCCGGGCAAGGCCCCGATGCGATTGAATGCATCGAGCCGGCCGAGCAGGCGGTCGAGATCGATCCGAGGCGATGTCGTCATCCCGCGCTCCATCGCTCATCCCCGCGCATAGCGCGCCGAAAAGATACGCGTAAACTGCTTATGCTGCGAATCCGGTACATGATGCCCGCCCCGATGTTAGGTTCGTGACATGAATTTCGGCATTACGCTGTCGAACCGCGGCATACCGGTGCGGCTCGTCGTCTGCGCCGGCGGCGGCGCCGGTCCGCTGTGGGAGGCGGAGAGCGCCGCGCTCAACATCGCGCCGGGAGAACGGCGCAAACGGATGATCGAGAATATCCACGTCCTGCGCCACCTCTGGACGAAGGACAGCCAGCCGTTAGCGGGCCAATTCACGAATTTCTCGAACGTCACGCTCGAACCCAAGCCCCTGCAGTCGCCGTGTCCGATCTGGCTGGCGACGAATGCCGAGCGGCTGGCGAGAGGGCAGGCCGATTCCGGCGGCTCGGAGCTTGCGCTCACGCGCATCGGCACGATCGCGGACGGCTGGATGACTCATTCGGTCAGTCCCGACGGATTCCAGCGCTCATGGGACTTCATTCTCAAGCACGGCCGCGACATGTCCGTCTTCGATAACGTTCTCTACCACCACATCAACGTGAACGCCGACAAGCAAGAGGCGCTCGCCGATTCCAAAAAGTTCCTCGACCTCTACTATTCCGCCGACTACACCAAAGCGCGGCTGGAAGCGTGGCTGACCTATGGCTCGCCGCGGGAGTGCGTCGCGCACCTCAAGCGCTTCAAGGCGGCGGGCTGCCGGCGCATCACCTTTCGCATCTCGACCATGGGCGATCCGATGGCGCAATTCCGGCGCCTGGTCGAGGACGTGCTGCCATACGTCGACTAGACCGCGGAACACGATTTGGAGAGACTTGCATGCAGACGCTCGGCCTAGGATTCACCTGGGAGCAGCTATCGCCCGGACAGCGCTTTCGCACCCTCAATCGCACCATCACCGAGACCGACTTGGTGCTTTTCACCGGCGTGACCGGCATGCTGGAGACCATTTTCATCGACCGCACATTCGCCGCCGAGAAAGGCGCGATCCAGGGGCAGTTCGTGCCGGCCGCATTGACCTATAGCCTGATCGAGGGGCTTCTTTGCCAAAGCATGATCCAGGGGACGGGGCTCGCGATGCTCGAGCTCAACAAGCAGGTTCTGGCGCCGGTTCGCGTCGGCGACACCGTGCACGGCGAAATCGAGATCACGTCGGTGCGCCCCACCTCGAAGGGCAATCGCGGCATCGTCGTGTCCAGGATCGACGTGAAGAATCAGCAGGACGAAGTGGTGATGACGTACGAAGCGACCCGAATGCTGGCCGGCCGCTCGGCCGGTCAAGGCACGCCGCAAAAGGGATAAGCGCGGAGCGCACATGCGCGGATTGAAGGATCGCACCGTGCTAGTGACCGGCGGCGCCAACGGCATCGGCGCGGCGACCGCCCGCCGCCTGGCGGAGGAGGGTTGCGCGGTCGGCATCTTGGATATGGATGTCGCGGCCGGAGCGGACGTCGCCGGCGGGATTGAGGCGCGCGGCCTGCGGGCAAAACTCTACGACGTCGATATCACCGATTACGATGCGGTGGCGCGCGCGGTCGAGAGCTTCGAGGCCTCCTTCGGGCCGGTGTCATTTCTCGTCAACAACGCCGGATGGGATCGTGCCGTGAATTTCCTCGACACCGCGCCCGACTTCTGGCGCAAGGTCGTCGCTATCAATCTGTTCGGGCCGCTGAACGTCACGCATGTCGTGCTGCGCGGCATGGCGGCGCGCGGCTTCGGACGCGTGGTCAACGTCGCCTCAGACGCCGGACGGGTCGGCTCCTCGGGGGAGGCGGTCTATTCCGCCTGCAAGGGCGGCATCATCGCGCTGACCAAGACGCTCGCGCGCGAGCTCGTGGGCAAGGGCGTCATTCTCAATACGATCTGCCCCGGCCCGACCGATACCGCCATTCTGCGCAGCTTTCTGGAAGGTCCCGACGGCGTGCGCATCGTCGAAGGGCTCAAGCGCGCCATCCCAATGCGGCGGCTCGGCGCGCCTGAGGACTATCCCGGGCTCATCGCCTTCTTGCTGTCCGATGACGCCGCCTACATCACCGGCCAGACCATCAGCGTCTCGGGCGGTCTCACCATGCACGGATAGGCAGGATGGTGGATACTTGCTCCGGGGCGAGATTCCGTTCGTCCCCGCGAAAGCGGGGATCCATAGCTCTCCTGGATTCCCGCTTTCGCGGGAATGAGCGGTGGAGAGTTCGTCCCCGGCCATAGTCATGGCACAATAGGGAAGGCGAGGCTCGGTCGCCCGCCCGCGTGATGATGATGATCGATATCTTCAACCATTTCATGCCGAAGGCCTATTTCGACCGCCTCGGCACGCTCATTCCCGGCCACGTGGTGCTGACCGCGTTTCCCAGGATCAAGACGCTGTGGGACGTCGATGCCCGCCTCGCGCTCCTCGACGCGTTCGACGGACTGCAGCAGGTGCTCTCGCTCGCCAATCCGCCGCTCGAGCTCATCGCCTCCCCCGACCAGACGCCCGAGCTTGCCCGCATGGCGAACGACGCGCTGGCGGAGCTCTGCCGCAAGCACGGCGATCGCTTTCCGGCCTTCGTCGCGGCGCTGCCGATGAACAACATCGACGCCGCGCTCGCCGAGATCGACCGCGCCGTCAACGATCTCGGCGCCCGCGGCGTCCAGCTCTTCACCAATGTCGCCGGCAAGCCGCTTTCGGCTCCGGAGTTTCGCCCGATCTTCCGGCGCATGGCCGCGCACGACTTGCCGGTCTGGGTGCATCCCATGCGCGGCCCGAATTTTCCCGACTACGCGAGCGAGCAGACCTCCGAGGCGGAGATCTGGTTCAGCTTCGGCTGGCCCTACGAGACCAGCGCCTGCGTGACGCGACTGATTTACTCGCGCCTCTTCGACGAGCTGCCCGCTCTCAAGATCATCACCCACCACATGGGCGGGATGATCCCGTACTTCGCGGGCAAGATTAATCTCGGCTTCCGCCAGATCTTCTTCGGCACACCCGAGCGCAACCCGGCGGCCGAGGACGCAGGGCTGAAGAAGCCGGCGATGGACTATTTCAAGATGCTTTACGCCGACACCGCGCTCAACGGCGCGATCGTGCCGACACGCTGCGGACACGCGTTCTTCGGAACGTCGTCCTGCCTGTTCGCGACCGACGCGCCGTTCGATGCCGAGCAGGGCCGCGGCCTGATCGCCAACACCATCGCGGCGGTCGCGGCGCTTCCCATTTCCGCGGCCGAGCGCGAGAAGATATTCGTCGGCAATGCGCGCGCGCTGCTCAGGCTGCCGGCGCGGACCGCGGCGCGGGCATCGGCATGAAAACGCAAGCCATCAGGGTCAAGCTGCGCGACGGCGAGATGGGCGCCTATCTCGCGATCCCGGACCGCACGCCCGCCGGCGCGATCATCGCCATCATGGAAATCTGGGGCGTCAACGACACCATGCGCCGGCACGCGCATGAATTCGCGCAAGCCGGATTCGTCTGCCTGGTGCCGGATCTGTTCTGGCGGCAGGAGCCGGGCGTCGAGCTCTCCGACCACGATCCCGAACACGTGAAGAAGGCGTTCGATCTCTACTACGACTTCGACTACGACCTCACCGTGCGCGACATGGAGGACACCTGGCATTTCCTACGACGGTTGCCGGAGTGCAACGGCAAGGTCGGCGCGGTTGGCTACTGTCTCGGCGGCAAGCTCTGCTACCTCATGTGCTGCCGCACCGACATCGACTGCGCGGTCGCCTACTACGGCACCTATATCGAGCACCACATCCGCGAGGCCAAGAACCTCCACCGGCCGTTCGTGCTGCACATGGCGTTGAAGGATCGCTGGGTGCAGGCCGAGGTCAACGAGCTCCTGGAGCGGCGGCTATCACCCAATCCGCTAGTGACGATCCACAAATATCCCGGTGCCGATCATGCCTTCGCGCGCCATGGCGGCAAGACCTACGCGAAGCCGGAGGCGGACCGGGCGCTGGCGCTGACGCTCGCGTTTTTCAAGAGGCATCTCGGCGGCTGATGCCTGATCCAGAACCCGCGGTTGACGTCGTTTCATGAGCAACGTTGGCCGAGTCGGGATTTCGCTTCACCCCGGCTGCTTCAATGCGGTGGCGTCGACCGGCATCGTTCGCAGGCGCTTGCCGGTCGCCGCAAAGATTGCGTTGGCGACTGCCGGAACGATGGCCGAAGTGCCGGCCTCGCCCATCCCGCCCGGCGGCTCGGAGCTCTGGACGATGTGGACGTCGATGGGCGGCGCCTGGTCCATGCGCAGGATTTGGTACGTGTCGAAGTTGGTCTGCTCGACACGCCCGTCCTTGAGCGTGATCTTGCCATAGAGCGCGGCCGTGATGCCGAAGATGATCCCGCTCTGGATCTGCGCCCGCACCGTGTCGGGATTGACGGCCGTGCCGCAATCGACCGCGCAGACCACCCGCCGGACGCGAACCGCTCCGTCCTTGCCCACTTCGACTTCAGCGACCTGCGCCATATAGGTCGCGAACACGAACTGAAGGGAGACGCCACGGCCGACCCGTTCCGGCAACGGCTGTCCCCAGCCGGCCTTTTCCGCGGCCAGCGCGAGGACGGCTTTGGCGCGGGGCGCCTTGTCGAGGAGGGCGAGCCGATACGCGACCGGATCTTGCTTCGCCGCCGCCGCCAGCTCGTCGATGAAGCTTTCGGTCACGAACACGTTGTGGGACGGCCCGACGCTGCGCCAGAACGCAGTCGGAATGCCGGGAGGTTCCACCCGCACATACTCGACGTGCATGTTCGGGAGCGCATAAACGAGATCGATCGCCCCTTCGGTGGTATCGGGATCGAGACCGTCCTTGAAGAACGGAGGGGCCCATCTCGCCAGAACCGATGATCCGGCGAAGCGATTGTTCCAGGCGACGGGCATTCCCTTCGCGTCGAGACCGGCGGAAAGTCGATCGAACCAGTAAGGCCGATACATGTCGTGCTGGATATCTTCCTCGCGCGTCCACACGACTTTCACCG
>Ga0318507_10000175_pt1 | contig 11630 bp, 9 predicted proteins | sample GRESIP084b2f20_FD_203662 | JGI IMG/M metagenome (GOLD analysis project Ga0318507, IMG submission 203662) | Tropical soil microbial communities from Luquillo Experimental Forest, Puerto Rico - GRE.SIPMG.084b2f20 | ecosystem: Environmental > Terrestrial > Soil > Tropical forest > Bulk soil... | reverse complement strand
CCGCGCGCAGCCCTTCGCCGCAAAACGGTTCGGCAAGCCAGTGGAACTTATCGACGACACGTTCCCAGGACATCGGCCGGGTGGGTGATCCCTCGTAATCGGTCTCCTCGCGGCTGAATTCCCGCCCGTCGCGCGTAACCACGTGCACACGGGCCGCCGTGCGTTGCGGGTAGTCCGCGGTCAGGTCGGCGGCGGCCTGCACATCGACACGCGCCAACAGGTCCTGGACATCGCCGCGCAGAACCCGTTCGGTCTCAAGCTGTTCGGGACCGACCCCGCCGTCGAGCAGCGCGACGGCACTCAGAAATTTGAGGTTGTAGTCGGCCTGCTCCTTGGTCAGCGGATGATCCTTGTTTCCGTATGCTCCCCCGCCGGCCAAGTCGTATGCGCCCGCAAAGACCTCAACGGTTACCCGCGCGACGTCTTCACCACGCAGATCGTTCTCGTCGCGAATTGCCAAGACAGCGTCAATGATGGCCTGTCCGTGGATAAGTGAGCAGTACTGCTTCAAGTAGGTCTGCTCGACGCAGGTGAGCCCTCGGTCGGCGGTGTGGAAATCGATGGGCTGACCGAACAGCTGCACCAAGCCGTGCGGGCCTTCGAATAATGACTTGGGCCCGGTGACCCCACGACCGGCCAGCATCGTCGCGTACACCGCACGCATGCCGGTGATCGCCGGCGAAATGCCCTTCCAGTTCGAAACGGGTTCGGCGTGCACGGCCGCGAGCGACACGTTGTCAGCCGCGGCGGCCGTGATGGCGTTGGCGGTGCGCTCGGCGTCCAGCCCGAGCAGCTTCGCCGACCCGGCCGCAACCGACATCGCCAGTTGCAGCGCGTGGTTGAGGCCGCGCGCCATGACGGGAACCTGGGCACTGAACCGGCACTGGACCTCGTAGGCGACCGCGAGGGCCAGCAGGAAATCCGCCCCGCCGGCGTTGACGTGTTCCGCTACGGCCAGGACCGCACCGAAGTTGTCAGCGGGATGGCACAGTCCTCCCACCGTCAGATACGTGTCGAGCAGATCGGGGTAGCGCACCAGCACCGCGTTGAAAAACGCCGCCTGATCGACCGACGCCCGTCCGCCTCCGACGAGCGTTGCCGTGGGGGCGCCGCCGAACTGGTCGGTATGCTCGCGGATCGTCGCGATCAGCTCACCATCGAGGGATCCGACCGCGCAGGCAACGCTGTCCAGCACGTTGCGTTTCAGCAACCCCCTGGGCTGCCCGTTCAGGTCCGCCGGCTCGGCGCCGAGGACGAAGCCGGCAAGATCGTCCACAATGTAGTTGTCCGCCATGGCTTTTCGTCCTTCCGTCGACGCCTCCGGTGTACGCTGAGCTCAGACGGCGCGATCCAGTGCGCGCTGCTGCGAGGTCGTAATCGCCGCCGTTTCGTCGGTGAGCTTTTTTCCGATGGTCCGGATCTGCCGCGCGCTGAGCGGGCACAGCGGATGGACGGCCACCATCAGGGCGACTTGTTGGTGTTGGTCGAAAACCGGTGCGGCGATGGTGGCGACGGGCTGTTTGCGGCGACCGGGGTTGTCGTCGGAGAGGAAGCCTATGGTGGTGAACTCGACGAGTAGCTGGTCCAGGATGTGCCGCACCGGGGTCGGCATCTCGTTGCTGTCCAGCGTGGTGACCACCTGCACGGCCTGCGCCAGCGCCGGCGTCGTCCAGTCGACGTCGAAGCCACGCTCGCGCGTGTGCTCCAGGATGCGTTCGAGGCGCTGAATGCGATCGGTGTTGTTGCCCGCACCGCGACGGATCCACGCCCGTTGTTCCTCCTCGGTGTCCCAGGCCGCAAGTGCCACGCCGAACGGAGGGGCATACGGGATGCGGTCACCCGGTATTCCCGCAGGTTGGGTGGCGGGGTCGCCCTCGAAGGCGGTAACGACCAACGAATCACCGAATCTCTCGACCACCGAGCCGGCGAAGCCCACCTCGCGCGAGAGTCGTAGCGCCGCCGAACGAGCGGCATGCGCAAGTGGTCGGGCGGTGTCGGTCCGCGCAGCGACGACAGCGAGCGCGGGGCCAAGAGTAAAAGTTTTCGAGGCGGCGTCGCGGCTGGCCCATCCACGGTCACACAGCGTCTTCAGGATCGCGTGCGCCGTCCCCTGAGTGAGACCGAGTTCGCGCACGATGTCGGAGAATCGCAGTCGCGCATTTGCGGACCGGGCCAGGAGCTCGACAACGTCGAGCACCCGCGCGGTCGGCGCCGATGTGGATCCGCGAATGGCTTGACTCCTTCGTGGCCCGGTTCATACAGTTACAACGAGATTTCGAGATTCTATATCGAATATTCGAGAAAGCATACGAGGTTGACTCAGTGCGCGCTGTTGTTTTGAGGGACGGCCAGTTGCGGGTCCGCGAGACACCGGACCCCGTGCCCGGGCCGGGCGAATTGTTGCTGCGGACACTGAGCACCGCGATCTGCGCATCCGATGTGCACTTCATGGACCACCCGGAACTGGCCGTCGACGATCCGACCGGTCGCTCGCTTTATGACGCGGGCCGCGACATCGTGCTCGGTCATGAGTTCGTCGGCGAGGTCATCGGGCACGGACCCGCCTGCACCGATCAGTTCGCGCTCGGCTCACGCGTGACCGCGATGCCGGTGCGTCTGGTCGACGGCGGCGCCGGTGGCGTGCACATCATCGGTCAGCACCCGGAAGCGCCGGGGAGTTTCGGTGAGCTGCTGGTGGTTTCGGAAGCGGCGGCCAAGACGGTCCCGGGTGACGTCTGCAGCGACGCCGTCGCGCTGACCGACGCGTTCGCCGTCGGCGAGTTCTACGTGAGATCGGCGCGGATCCAGCCGGGCGAGATCGCCGTCGTCATCGGCGCGGGGGCAGTCGGTCTGTCGGCCGTCGCCGCCCTGGCCGGCCGGGGTATCGAACCGATTATCGCTGCGGACTACAAATCCGACCGTCGAGCGCTGGCCCGGGATTCCTTTGGCGCCCACGTAGCGGTTGATCCCGCCGAGAAGTCACCGTTTGATGCGTTCAGGGAAGTTCGCGCAGAACGTGGATTGCCAGGCCCGGCCGTGGTATTCGAGTGTGTCGGTGCCGCCGGGCTCGTGCAGCAGATCGTCGAATCCGTCGAGATGACCACCCGAATCTACTGTGCGGGCGGCTGGTATACCGGCGACTCGCTGAACATCACCACCGCCACCCGGCAAGGCGTCACAATCCAATTCGGTGGCGGCCCCCACCCACAGGACTGGTATGGAACGCTCGACGCCATCGCAGCCGGGCGGTTGGATCCGCTACCCAGTGTTGGCAAAGTCATCACCCTCGACGACGTGCCCGCCGCGCTCGAGCTCGCACGCAGATCCGACGGTCCACCGCGGATCGTGGTTCATCCGAACGGAGAAGTCGCATGAGCGAACGGGAAGACCGCCAGGACATCTCCGAGTTGCTGGTGCGCTATGCCACCAGCATCGACCGACGTGACTGGCCGCTGTTCCGAACCGTGTTCACCGACGACTGCGAACTCGACTACGGCGAGATCGGCGCCTGGAAAGGCGTCGACGCCGTAACAGAATTCATGGAAAAGGTCCATGCCCTGGCGGGGCACACGATGCACCGGCTGAGCAATATCGCGATCACGGTCGACGGTGACCAGGCCCTGGCCCGCACCTACCTCGACGGACTGATGATGGCGCCCGACAACAAATCTGCCGCAAACCCCATCGGTTTTTACGACGACGAGATCGTGCGGACCGCCGACGGCTGGCGCATCGCCCGACGCCGGTTAACCCTGGTACGCATAACTACGGTCAGTTAGGGGCACGCGAATGACATTTGCAACCAAATATGGACCGTGGGCACTCGTCGCCGGCGCTTCCGACGGTGTTGGCGCCGCGTTTGCCAACGGACTTGCCGAGCGCGGCGTCAACGTTGTGCTGCTGGCACGCCGCCAGGCGGTGCTCGATCAGGTCGCAGCCGACATCGAATCCCGGACGTCCGCCCAAACCCGCACTCTCGCTATAGATCTCGCTCAGCCCGAGGCGGCAACAGCTGTCGCCGAGGCTACCGCAGACCTGGAGATCGGGCTCCTGGTGTATTGTGCGGGTGCCGATCCGAATTATCAACCGTTCCTTGCCAATCCGATCGACGCCGCCGAGGCGCTAGTGCAACGCAACTGCATGGTGCCGATGCAACTGTGCCACCACCTCGCTCCGGCGATGGTCGAGCGGGGCAGCGGCGGAATCGTCATCTTCGGGTCCGGCGCCGGATTGGCCGGCGGCCCTAACATGGTCGCCTACGGCGCCTCCAAAGCGTTCGACATGGTCTTCGCCGAAGCGCTATGGGCCGAACTGCACGACAAGGGCGTTGACGTCCTGGGCCTCATCTTGGGCAAGACCGACACGCCCGCTTTGCGACAACTCGAACACAGCCGCGGCCAGATAAGCTCGCCCGACGACGTGCCACCGGGCGCCACCGCGGTAGGTGATGTCATCGCGGAGGCGTTTGAAAACCTGACCAACGGCCCGACCTTGATGGTGGGTGAGGACATGCGCGCCGCCGTGCCGATGATGGCTTCGCTGACCCGCAATCAGATCGTCGAACTGATGACACAACTCGGCGCCGCGGCCATGGGTCCCGCGGGTTAACCGGGCGCGCACAACTCGCCGGGCCCCGAGCGGAACCTTGGACTCCTGCGGCGCGTCGTAGTTGATGTTGACGAAGGCGACAACCGGTTTGCCAAAGTTTCAGATCAGCACTCTCGAACTTTCGGAATCGCCAGATGTGGCCAGTAAAGACAGGATCCGGCACGCTGCCAGTTAGCCAAGCCGCAACGTTGCTGGCTAGAGGCATCGCGGGTAGCTTGGGAAAGCAGTTCGCGACGGCAAGCCAGCCGAAATAGCCGCCGATGATCGGCACCCCTCGATGAGTTGAAGGATGACGATGCGCGCCAAAGACCGGCCCGCCGCCGCGGTCTCGGCAACATCACGCGCGCGGCGGCTCACCTTGACCCGTTCGGCGCTGCTCACCGCGATATTCATCGCCCCGGCGGTAGTCGTCCGGATCGTCGGCCTCCGTCTTGACCCTGTCGCAGCCCTCCTGATCTTCGGGGCCGCGGTGGTGGCGGCCAGCTTCCTGCTGGCCTGGGCCGCCGAAGCCGCGCAGATCGATGTGTCCGGCGGGCTGGCGATCGCCGTGCTCGCATTGGTCGCGGTTCTGCCCGAATACGCCGTCGATCTCTACTACGCATACGTGTCTGGCCATAATGCGGATTACACCCAGTACGCCGCCGCCAACATGACCGGGTCCAACCGGTTGCTGATGGGCTTGGGCTGGCCCGTCGTGGTGTTGGTCGGCATCGTCGTGGCGCGAAGATCCGGCGCCGATACGCGCGCCGGCTTGGCGCTCGAGCCCGCCAATCGCGTCGAACTCGGGTTCCTGCTGATTGCCGGCGCGGTCGCCTTCGTCATACCGGCCAGCGGTGAAATCCACCTCGCGCTGGGGTTGGCGCTGCTGGCCTGGTTCGGCTTTTACCTCTACAAGGTCAGCCACGGCGACGTGGAGGAGCCGAACCTCATCGGTACCGCCGCCGCGCTCGGGGAACTACCGGACCGCAGTCGGCGCATCGCCGTCGTCAGTCTCTTCCTTGTTTCGGGCGCGGTGATCCTGCTGTGCGCAAAGCCGTTCGCCGAGAATCTGGTCGCGGCGGGTACCGAACTGGGCATCGACCGGTTCCTGCTGGTTCAGTGGCTCGCCCCGCTGGCCTCGGAAGCACCGGAGTTCATCATCGCGGTCATCTTCGCGTCCCGCGGCAAGGGCGCGGCGGCGATCGCGACGCTGATCTCCTCCAAGGTCAACCAGTGGACGCTGCTCGTCGGGTCGTTGCCGGTGGCCCATGTGCTCGGTGGTGGCGGATACTCCCTGGTGCTCGACTCCCGCCAGATCGAGGAAGTGCTGCTCACGGCCACCCAAACCCTGATGGGCGTCGCGATGATCCTCTCGCTGCGTTTTCGTCGAGCCGCGGCGTGGGCGCTGCTGGTGTTGTTCGTCGTCCAGTTCACTATCGTCTCGACGCACGGGCGGCTGCTGCTCTGCGGGATCTATACCGCGGTGACCATCGCCGCGCTGATCGTCAACCGCCGCTACCTGGTTCCCACCGTCCGGGCACCGTTTGTCGGGACGGCAATCCGCCACAGCGGTCGCCCCCACCCTGCGGAAGACGGTCCCGGCGAAGAGGCGTAGTTGGCGCTGTATAGCATCGCGAGTTGACTAGACCCGTCTCGGATTTGGAGCGCCGTGGTTCGCGAAGTGTTGGTCGTCATCGGCGTGGGCGGGATGGGACAGGCGATCGCCCGCCGCCTGGGTGCCGGCAAGACGGTGCTGTTGGCCGACTACAACAAAAAGACGCTGACGTCGGTGACCGAAGCGCTGTCCGCGGATGGCCATCACATCGAGAGCCGCCTCGTCGACGTCTCGTCACGGGAGTCGGTGCGCGGGCTGGCCGAGTATGCAGCCTCACGCGGTGCCGTCACTCAGGTGGCACACACCGCGGGCCTGTCCCCATCACAGGCATCAGCCGAAGCTATTCTGGCCGTCGATCTTTTGGGCGTCGCGCTTGTACTACAGGAGTTCGGCGAAGTCGTCGCGCCGGGCGGCGCGGGCGTCGTCATCGCCAGCATGGCCGGGCACATGTTTCCCCCGTTGACCGCCGAACAGGAACGCGCGCTGGCCCACACCCAGGCTCACGAACTGCTCGGGCTGGACTTCGTCAGCCCTCAACGAATAACCGATCCCGGTATCGCATACGGAATCGCGAAGCAGGCCAACCACATTCGGGTCCGCGCCGCCAGCGCGCAGTGGGGGCGTCGGGATGCGCGCATCAACTCGATCAGTCCGGGGATCATTTCTACGCCGATGGGGCACCAGGAGCTCGGCTCCCCGGTCGGTGACGGCATGCGAGCGATGGTCGCCGCCTCGGCGACAGGTCGCCTCGGAACTCCAGACGACATCGCCTTGGCCACCGCCTTTCTGCTTGGCCCAGACGCGTCCTTCATCACCGGCACCGACCTGCTCGTCGACGGAGGCGTCATCGCGGCCATCAAAGCGGGAACCCCAACAAGCTAAAAACGCGCCTTACCGGGCATATGCTGATCGGATGCCGCAAAAAGTGTTGCGTGACCGTCTGATCGATCTCGAGGTCCCGGGCGAGGATGTGGCGCGCGGTCGCGCGCTGCGAAAGACCGTATCGCGACGCGCCCTCGCTCAACTCTCCCCCTCTCCGCGAACTGCCACGGAGATTCTCGTCGAGCAAAACGCCAACCGGCTGCGCGAGCTCGTGCCGCTGCGTTTTGCCAGAATGCTCGCCGACCCCTTTGCGTTCTACCGAGGTTCCGCCGCGGTCATGGCCGCCGACCTCGCGGCGAACCCGTCGACCGGGATCGAAATCATGTGCTGCGGCGACGCCCACGTCTCGAATTTCGGCATGTACGCCGCCCCGGACCGTTCAATAGTGTTCGACCTGAACGACTTCGATGAGGCCGCTGTGGCTCCCGCCGAGTGGGACCTAAAACGCCTGATCACCAGTGCGATCGTCGGAGGCCGCCATGCCGAGTACCCGACCAAGGCCATCCGCAGCTATGTCGAAGACGCATTGGTGGGCTACCAAACCAGTCTGACGGCGATGCTCGAGAACATGAACGTTATGGACCGCTACTACCTGCGGGTGGAGCCGGAGCGCTACGTCGGGAAGGTATCCAAGGGCCTGCTTGGGGTGATTCAGAAAACGACTGCCCGAGCGCGCACTCGCACGTCGGCACAAGTCTTCAAACAGATCATGAAAATTGGACCCGACGGAACCCCGCGCCTGCGCGAACAGCCACCCGTCCTGCAGCACGTCGACGAGGAGGTCGAAGCCCCACTGGTGGAGGCGGTCCAGGAGTATCTGGCCGCGGTCCCGGCCGATGTTGCGCTGCTGCTGTCACACTTCCGCCCCACCGACCTCGCACTGCGGGTAGTCGGCGTCGGCAGCGTCGGTACCCGGTGTTACCTGGTCATCCTGGTCGGCCCCAACGACACGCCGCTGATCCTGCAGATAAAAGAGGCCACTCGATCGGTGCTCGAAGAATACGGCGGTTGGCGCCAGCCAGCCGCGATGGCGGCAGCCATCGAGGCGAAGGGCCAGGGTGTGCGCGTCACCGATGGGCAGCAGATCCTGCAGGCGATGTCGGATGTGTTCCTCGGGACGACACGCAAGGACGGCCGCGACTACTACATCCGCCAGTTCCACGACATGAAGGGCACCGTCGAAACCGAAGGCATGTCGGCGTCGACGTTCGGCGAGTACGTGAGCGCTTGTGCGGTTCTGTTGGCGCGGGCCCACTCGCAGAGTGCGAACGCATCAATACTGCGCGGTTATGTGGGCACCGCCAACACCGCACACGATGCGATCGCCGAGTGGTCGTACACCTACGCCGACAAGTCGCTCGACGACTTTCACCAGCTTCGCGCGGCGGCCAAGGCCGGTGACATTGAGGTTGCCGACGACCCGCTGCGATAGCCGGTCGGTCGCGCGACAAAGGCGGCAAGCGTCTATGAGAAGCCGCGCGGCCATCCTCTACGAATACGGCCGGCCGTGGTCCGTCGAAGAGTTCGAGCTGGATCCGCCGCGGTCCGATGAGGTCCTTGTCCGGCTCGCCGCCAGCGGGCTCTGCCACTCCGACGAACACATTCGGCAAGGAAGGCTGGCACCGCCACCGGATACCCTGCGCGCCCTCGGGTTGCCGGCCATGTCGCCGACGATCGGCGGCCACGAAGGCTCCGGCGTTGTGGTCGAGGTGGGCGACGGGGTGACCGGCTTCGCGCCCGGCGATCACGTGGTCACGTCCTTCGTCGCGGCTTGCGGGCAATGCCGCTGGTGCGCCTCGGGCATGGAATACCTGTGCGACACCGGCTCTGGGACCCTGACACCCGGCATGCCAACCGACGGCACCTTTCGCCATCACACGGTCGACGGGCGAAACCTCGGCCACGTGTCCAAGATCGGGGCGTTCGCCGAGCACACCGTCGTCGCAGCGAATTGGCTCGTCAAGATCGATCGAAGTTTCCCGCTGGTGCCCGCCGCGCTGCTGGCCTGCGCGGTTCCGACCGGATATGGCTCGGTGGCCCGTCGCGCGAACATCCGCGGCGGCGACACCGCCGTGGTGATCGGCGCGGGCGGGATCGGCACCGCCGCGATTCAGGGCGCACGTATCTGCGGTGCGGCCCGCATCGTCGCGATCGACGTGAGCGAATTCAAACGCGAGTCCGCGCTACGGTTCGGCGCCACCCACACCGCCGCGACGGCGCCCGAGGCGATCGAGATGGTGCGCGAACTGACCCACGGCGTAATGGCCGATGCGGTCGTCGTCTCCCCCGCGATGATCGGCGAAGCGGACGTCGGGACGGCTTTGACGCTCACCCGCAAGGGCGGCACGTGTGTACTCACGGGCCTGCCGTCGCCGATGATGCACTCGATCGCGGTCACGCTGCAGGAGTTCATCCTGATGAACAAGACATTGTGCGGCACCGTGTTCGGCTCCTGCAACCCCAGGAGCGACATCCCGGTGCTGGCCACGATGTACGGGTCGGGTCAACTACTCCTGGACGAAATGATCACCAAGCGGTATGCGCTCGATGAAATCAACGTCGCGTACGCCGACCTGGCCGACGGTCTGTTGATCCGTGGCGTCATCGATTTCGGCCTTGACTAGCCGGGAGCCGGTGCGGTGCAGCCACTCTCGCGGGCGTAGCCGCCAGGTACGGCGAGCGTATTCCAGCTCGGTGTAGGGCCATTGGGTTACGATGCGGCCGCTGGGCGAACGAAAGTAGCTGTCGCACTGGGTCCAGACGGTGCGCTCGAGATCCGCGGAAAGCTCTTCGTTGTAGCGCCTTTCGGCTTCCGGGTGCACATCGACGTACCCGCCGCGACGCGCCACCCGCGTCACCGCGCTGGCCACCAGTCGCGCACCGGCCTCCAGGATGTAGACGATAGAGTTGCCGCCCTGGTTGGTGTTGGGCCCGTACAGCATGAAGAAGTTCGGGAATCCGGCGGCGGCCACGCCCAGGTAAGCGCTTGGATCGGCGCCCCAGCGCTCGTGCAGCCGCTGTCCCCCGACCCCGATGACGTCGATGCCCGGCAGGTAGTGCGACGTCTCGAATCCGGTGGCCAGCACGATCACCTCGACGTCGACGATTCGGCCGGCCGCGGTGATCACCGACGTCTCGGCGATCCGCTCGATGGGGTCGGTGACCAGCTCGACGTTGTCCTCCTGCAGCGCGCGGTAATAGTCGTCGCCGAGTAGCACCCGTTTGCAGCGGAAGGGATATTCGGGCGTCAGCGCACGACGCAGTGGCTCGTCCGCGACCGTGCGCTCCAGGAACGACGTCGCGATATGCGTGCGTGCCACCACCACCGGATCGTCGGCGAACGTCGCCGTGTTGTCATGATGGAACTTCCAGATCTTCCAGCGCGTGCGGCGCACCGCGAGCGGGTTGCGCTTGAATTGTGCCAATTCGGTTGCGCTGTAGGGTCGGTCGTCCTTGGGAACCATCCATGGCGGAGTTCGCTGAAACACCGTCACGCGTTCGGCGATCTTCGCCAGTTCCGGAACGACCTGCACCCCGCTGGCCCCCGTGCCGATCACCGCCACCCTTTTGTCGGCCAGCCCGAGCGCGTGATCCCACCGGGCGGTGTGCATGATCGCGCCGCCAAAGTCGGCCAGGCCCGCGATATCGGGCGGCTTCGGCGATCCGAACAATCCGACGGCACAGACGACGACGTCGGCGGTCAGCGTGGCGGTGTGCCCGGCGCGGTCCAACTGGCAATCCCAGGTCGAGGTGTCCGGGTTCCAGCGGACGGAACGGACTCGGGTGCCGAGCAGGAGATGGCGGCGTAGATCGAAGTCGTCGGCCACCGACTCCAGATAGGCCAGAATCTCGGGCTGCCGAGCGTAGGTGCGGCTCCAGGACTTGTTGGGCGCGAACGAATACGAGTACAGATGGCTCTGGACATCGCAGGCGGCACCCGGATAGGTGTTGCGCCGCCAGGTGCCTCCGACGCCGTCGTCGCCCTCGATGATCACCAGATCGTCGATGCCGGCGCGGCGTAGCGCCACCGCCACGCCAAGGCCGCCGAAGCCCGCGCCGATGATCGCCACCCTCGGTGGGCTTCGACGCCGCGTCGCCGCCCGCAGCCGGCCGATTGCGTAGCGCCGGCGGGCTTGTCGGCTCGTCACGGGCCGGCCCCCGGACCGCGGATCTCGAGCCCTTCCATGTCCCCTTTGACCCGCCACGCCTTCAAGATGTCGGCGTATTCGGTTGGTGCACCGAAGAAGAAGCTGCCCTGCCGAGTCTTGGCGTCCGCCTTTCCTTCCCGGTTGTAGTAGCCGGGGGTGCAGGTCCTGGCCCGCTCGGCGGTCGCGGCCGACCGGGCCACGACGGTGTCGACCCAGGCGGCTTCGGCGCCGGGTGATGCCTCGACCTCGGTGCCGCCACCCGCAAGCGCCCAGGCAATGATCCACGCGGCGTGGCTCGCCTGGACGTCGAGCAGGTATGGGAAGTTCACCGTAAGCCCCGCCTGGGCGATGCTTTCGATGAAGCAGTTCGGGAAGCCGTTGGCGCACAGGCCCTGGAA
>Ga0318507_10000173_pt1 | contig 11672 bp, 10 predicted proteins | sample GRESIP084b2f20_FD_203662 | JGI IMG/M metagenome (GOLD analysis project Ga0318507, IMG submission 203662) | Tropical soil microbial communities from Luquillo Experimental Forest, Puerto Rico - GRE.SIPMG.084b2f20 | ecosystem: Environmental > Terrestrial > Soil > Tropical forest > Bulk soil... | reverse complement strand
GCGCGATCAGCTACGCCTTGTGTTCGAGGCGCTCGACGAGGATGCGCGCGTGCGGATCATCGTGCTGCGGGCAGCCGGCGAGCATTTTTCCTCGGGCGGCAATATCGCGGGGTTTCTGCAAGCGTCGCCAGAACAGGTTTCAAAACTGGCGTGGAATATCGCCGCGCCGGCGCGCTGCGCCAAGCCGGTGATCGCAGCCAATCGCGGCTATTGTTTCGGCGTCGGTTTCGAGATTTCACTCGCCTGCGACTTCCGCATCGCTTCGGAAACCTGCCTCTACGCGCTGCCGGAGCAGCGGCTTGGCCAGATCCCAGGCTCAGGCGGCTCCGCGCGCCTGCAAAAGATCATCGGCATCACCCGCACCAAGGACATCGTGATGCGTTCGAAGCGCATCACGGCGAGGCAGGCTTACGACTGGGGCATCGCCACCGAATGCGTCCCCGACGGCAAGCTGGAAGCGGCGACGGATGCCTTGGTCGAGGAATTGCGGAGCTTCTCATCGCTGGCGCAGCGCACCGCGAAAGCCCTGCTCAACGCCACCGAAGACACCAATCTGGCAGCCGCGATCGAGCTGGAAGGGCATTGTTACAGTCGGTTACGGCAGTCCGACGATTTTCGCGAAGGTGTCGAAGCCTTCCACGCCAAGCGCAAGCCTAACTTCCGCGGGACATAGATCGAGGCATGATCGGCGTGCTATCCGAGCCCGGTACGTTGGCCAGCGGTCCCCGGACACTATGACGCTAACCTCACAACGCGCATTATTCGACATCCCAAAGCATATCTGCTTTCTCAATGCGGCCTCCTATAGCCCGCTACCTTTGGCAACGCTCAAGGTCGCGGAGCGGGCTGTGGCGCGCAAGGGACAGCCTTGGCTGATCGATAACGACTTCGCACAATTTCAGTATGAGCGCACACGCAAGGCGGCGGCGGCAATTATCAATGCGGACCCGCATGATATCGCGCTTATTTCGTCGGTGGGCTATGGAGTTGCCACTGCGGCCAAGATCGTTTCTGTGCCACGCGGGTCGCGGGTTTTAGTGCTGCACGACGACCATTCGTCGGTGGTGCTGGAATGGATCACGCGTGCGACTGACGGCGCTTTTACCGTCGAAACCGTGCGACCGCCGGACAATCATGATTGGACGAGCGCGGTTCTTGCGGCTGTGGCGCGGCCGGGAGCGGCACCGCTCGCAATCGTTTCGATATCATCGGTGCATTGGGCGGATGGTGTGGCACTCGATATGTCCCCTATTGCGCGCACGATTCGCGCGCATGGGGCGATACTTCTGATCGATGCAACGCAAAGCGCCGGCGTGATTGATCTCGATGTGCGGATCCTCGATCCCGACTTCGTGGTGTTCCCGAGCTATAAGTGGCTGATCGGTCCTTACGGACGCGCCTTTCTCTATATTGCCAAACGCCATCAAAGCGGGATTCCGCTTGAGCAGACCAGCTACGGCCGCAGGGCGGTGAACGCCGAACAGGACATCTACTTGACCGACATCAACTATATTGGTGACGCGCGGCGCTTCGATATGGGGGAGCGCGATCATTTCATATCGATGGAGATGGCTGCGATCGGCATGGAGATGATAGCGCAATGGGGCGGCACGGCGATTAGCGCGCGGCTTGCTGCGTTAACGACGCGGCTCGCCGAAGGCTTGGAGGAAACGGCTGTGTCTTTTCCGGAGATGCGTTTTCGGGCACCGCATATTTTGAGCATAAGTTTTCCTGGAGGCGTACCTGGCGGGTTCGTTGAGGCGCTCGCGGCCGAAGAAGTTTACGTGGCCCGGCGCATGGGCCGACTTCGCATCAGTCCGCACGTTTACAACGATGAGGCGGATATCGAACGGTTCATCGAAGTGTTTCATCGGTTCGTGCGGCAGCACTGGGTGCAGCCCATGGAATGCCGAGCCGTTCGAAGCTAAGATTGGTGCAACAATACCTGAAAACGCGCAAGGAACCTGAACATGAAACTCACGCCCGCGCAAATCAAACAGTTCGACGAATTAGGCTATTTGTTTTTCCCGAGCTGCTTCAATGAGGAGGAGATCGCGCTATTGCGCGACGATGCCGAGGCGATCCTCAAGCTCGATCGCCAGGAAATCTGGCGCGAAAAATCGGGCGCGCCGCGCACCGCATTCGCCGCCCACACCTTCAACGAGACGTTTCGCTTGCTGGCCTCGCATCCGCGGCTGATCGAACCGCTGCGCCAAGTGTTCGGCGAAGATGTGTACGTCCACCAATTCAAGATCAACGCTAAAGCGGCCTTCGAAGGCGACGTGTGGCAGTGGCACCAGGACTACGGCACCTGGGCGCGCGACGATGGCATGCCCGAGCCGAAGGCGATGAATATCGCGGTATTCCTCGACGAGGTGATGCCGATCAACGGCGCGCTGATGCTCATTCCGAAGAGTCATATACAAGGCGTCCTTGCTGCCGGCCATGACGAGCTGACAACGTCTTATCCGTTATGGACGCTGGACAAAGAAACGGTAACGCGGCTCGCCGCCGAAGGCGGCATCGTGGCGCCGACCGGGAAAGCAGGATCGGTGCTGATGTTCCACGGCAATCTTGTCCATGCCTCGCCGCCGAACATCACGCCCTATCCGCGCAAGATCGTCTATTTGACGCTGTGCGCGGTGTCGAACCACATCACCAAGTTCACCCGGCCGGAATGGATCGCGCATCGCGACTTCACTCCGCTCTTGCCCGTCGCTGACGATGCGCTGCTCGCTTATGCACGCGCCCATAAAGTGGCGGCGGAATAGCTTCGCTCATCAAACGCTGGTGCCCGTATGAACCTGCAATCGCTGCTCGCCGCGCGCATCCAAGCCGGCAAGCCGGTCCGCGTCGGATTGATCGGCGCGGGAAAGTTCGGCTCGATGTTTCTCGCCCAGGTGCCGTCGATCGAGGGCATCGAGGTGGCGCGCATTTGCGACCGCGACCTCGATCGCGCCAGGGCGGCGTGCCGCACTGTGGGCTGGGACGGGAGCCACATCGCGCGCACGCAGTTTTCCGAGCGCGGCCGCGACGCCTGCATCGATGAACGCGTCGACGTGGTGGTGGAAGCCACCGGCGATCCGGCGGCGGGTATCGCGCATGCGCTCGCGGCGATCGAGGCGCGCAAGCCGATCGTGATGGTCAATGTCGAAGCCGACGCGCTCGCCGGACCCTGGCTCGCCGCCAAGGCGCGCGCCGCCGGTGCGATCTACTCGCTCGCCTACGGCGATCAGCCTGCCTTGATCGCCGAGATGGTCGATTGGGCGCGCTCCGCCGGTTTTATTGTGGCCGCCGCCGGTAAGGGCACCAAATATTTGCCGGCCTATCACACGGTCACGCCTGACGGGGTGTGGGGGCATTACGGGCTCACCGCCGAAGAGGCGCGCAAGGCCGGCATGAATTCGCAAATGTTCAATTCCTTCCTCGACGGTACCAAGTCAGCCATTGAAATGGCGGCGGTCGCCAATGCCTGCGACCTCGACGTGCCGCAGAATGGACTGCACTTCCCGCCATGTGGCGCCGACGCGCTCGCAACCGTGTTGCGGCCGGAGGCCGTCGGCGGGGTGCTCGAGCGCGACGGCATGGTCGAGGTGGTCTCATCGCTTGAGCGCGACGGCAGCCCGGTGGCGCGCGACCTGCGCTGGGGCGTGTATGTCGTGCTCAAGGCGACGAACGATTATGCGGCGGCGTGTTTCAAGCAATATGGACTGCCGACTGACGGCACCGGGCGTTACGCGGCGATGTACAAGCCGTACCACCTGATCGGGCTCGAATTGTCGATTTCGGTGCTCAATGCGGCGCTGCGCGGGGAGCCGACCGGGTCGTGCCGCGCCTGGCGTGGCGATGCGGTGGCGGTCGCCAAGCGCTCACTCAAGGCCGGCGAAATCCTCGACGGCGAAGGCGGCTATACCGTTTGCGCCAAGCTCATCCCAGCGGCGAAGAGCCTTGAGCGCGGCGCTTTGCCGATTGGGCTTGCGCACCATGTGAAGCTCACGCGCGATGTCGCCGCGGGTGAGATTTTGACCGTGGCGGACGTCGCGCTCGACGACAATCAACAAGCGGTGCGCATCCGCCGCGAGATGGAACGGCAGGCGCCTACGGCGCGTGCCGCAGTCGCTGCGGAATAGGCCAAATCATTCGGCTGCGAGCCGCGGCGGCGGGCGCATCGATTCCAGACCGTCGACGGCGGTTGCCGAAATTGTCGTCCGCACCATGTGGCGCGCTTCATGCGCGGCCCACGGCCGGCCGCGATGCATGGTGGCGCGATTGTCCCACATCACGACGTCGCCGGCGCGCCAGGCATGGACGTAAGTCGTGCCGGGCGCGGTCGCAGCGATGGTAAGTTCGTCGATCAGCTTTTCGCCCTCGATCGGGTCCATGCCTTCGACCGCATAGGCGTGCGAAGCGAGATAAAGCGCGCCGCGGCCATTGACCGGGTTTTTCCAGACCATGCGCCAACATTGCGGCGGCAGCGCCGCCAATTCCTCGGTGGTGGCGAGGCCGTCGGCGATCTTTTTGCGCGAATGGCCGTAATGGTGCCAAGCGAACGAACTTTCGAACTTTTCGCGCATCGCCGGGTCGAGCCGTTCGAAAGCAAGCCGCGTCGAGGCGAATTCAGTTTCGCCGCCGTTGTCCGGAATAATGCGCGCCGAAAGGATGGATGTGAGCGCCGGCACGCTCTTGAACGAACTGTCGGTGTGCCAAAGCTGATTGGCCTTGTTGCGCATCGCATAGCGATGATCCGCCGGCACGACCTTGCCGTCCGCGCCGATGGTAGTGAGAATAACGAAATGCGTTCCGGTGCCGAGCGAGCCGACTTTGGTAATTTCCGGCGGACCGAACCGGCGTGAGAAAGCAAGCTGGCTCTCATTGGTGACATCCTGGTTGCGGAACACCAGAACCGAATATTCCTCGAAGGCGGCGCGCACCTCTCGATAGGCCGCGTCATGTGCGGCGACGTCGGCGAGCGTCACGCCGCGCAATTCCGCACCGAACCCTGGACGCAAAGGAATGATGTCCATCGGCGCATCCTCCATTGTTGTGACTTGGTTGCTATGAATTTCCTCCAAAACGCTCCGGCTGGCAAGGAAGCTTTGACGCTTTCGAGAGCGAGCGCGCGTTGCGCCACGGTGCGCAGCGCATTAGGCTTGCGTCGGCGCCAACGCGGTTGTGAAACGGCGAAACGCGGGCTGCGTCGGGCGGGGAGCGTTCATGCTGGAAGACCTGCTGCAGCGGCGGCCGTACAACGCCGTCACTGATCTCGTCGATGCGCCGGTCGAGCGTGGGCTCGGCGGCAAAACCGCCTTCATCGACGCCGATCGGACGCTAACCTACGCTGCCCTGCAGGCGCGCACCTGCCAGTTCGCTTCCGCGCTTCTCGATATCGGGCTGCGGCCGGAGGAACGGCTTGCGCTTCTGCTCTACGACACGGTCGATTTTCCGGTGGCGTTCTGGGGCGGCGTGCGCGCCGGCATCGTGGCGCTGCCGCTCAACACGCTGCTCACTGCCGAGCAATACGCCTATATCCTCGGCGACAGCCGCGCTTCTGCGATCATCGCTTCGGCGTCCCTGGCCAAAACGCTGCAGCCAATCCTCGATCGGCTGCCGCGGCTGCGCAGCGTAATACTTGTCGGCGGTAGCGCCGATGACCGCGCCGCTTTTGCTGCTGCCGGCCGCGACGTGCACGATTTCACCGAGCTTATGTCGCGCGGCCGCGCCGACGTGTTCACGGCGCCGACGCTTTCCGACGAAGTCGCGTTCTGGCTCTACACATCCGGCTCGACCGGCGAGCCGAAGGGCGTCAAGCACGCTCACACCACGCCCCTTGCAGCGGCGCGACTGATGGGCCGGCATGTCATCGGCATTCGCGAGGACGACGTGGTGTTCTCCGCCGCCAAGCTGTTCTTCTCCTATGGCATGGGCAATGCCATGGCCTTTCCGCTCTCGGTCGGCGCCATCAGCGTTCTGCTGCCGCAACGGCCGACGCCCGAAGCGGTATTCGACGTGTTGCGGCGGCACCAGCCGACGATCTTTTATGGCGTGCCGACGCTCTACGCGTCGTTATTGGCACACAAGGACATGACGCGTGGCGCCGGTTCCGAACGGTTGCGGCTGTGCATCTCTGCCGGCGAGCCGCTACCGCACGCACTCGGCGAGCGCTGGCGGCAGGCAAGCGGCGTCGACGTGCTCGACGGCATTGGTTCGACGGAAATGTTCCAGACGTTTCTGTCGAATCGCGAAGGCGACGTCCGTTATGGCACAACCGGCAAGGCGGTGCCGGGCTACGATCTGAAAATCGTCGACGAACAGACGCGCGAAGTACCCGACGGCGAGATCGGCGAATTGATCGTGCGTGGCGCCACCGCCGGCGAAGGCTATTGGAACCAGCGTGGCAAAAGCCGGCGGACCTTTGCCGGCGAATGGACCTTCACCGGCGACAAATATTTCCGCGACGCCGACGGCTATTAACATTACTGCGGCCGTACCGACGACATGTTCAAGGTCAGCGGCATGTGGGTGTCGCCGTTCGAAGTGGAGGCGGCACTCGCCTCGCACGAGGCCGTGCTCGAAGCCGCGGTGATCGGCAAACAAGACGCTGACGGCCTGATCAAGCCGAAAGCTTTCATTGTGTTGCGCAACGGCTTCGCCGCTGACGAGCGATTGATCGAGACGCTGCGCGTGCACGTCAAGCAACGCGCCGGGCCGTGGAAATATCCGCGTTGGATCGACATCCGGCCTGACCTGCCGCGCACCGCGACGGGAAAAATTCAGCGCTTCAAGCTGCGAGAATTGGAGTCGTAGCCGGGCTTTCGCTCCGTTCAATTCGACTACAGTGTCGTTCGCTGAAACTCATCGCCGCGACGATGTGCGTGGACGCGCCGAAGGCGGAGCGTCATTGCGTCGACATGCTTGGTCCGGAACCATCGCGACCGTCACTTGATCGTCATACTTATTCATCGCGCCGGTCGCAGCATCGACGCCGAGCCCGACAAGACCCCCGAACACAACATTTCCGGCGGCCACCGCTTCAGTGTTTGAGGGAATTATTCCCGAACCGGGCAAATATGAGTCAAGCTATTTTTGTTCATTCAAACAGCCGTTGTACTAAGCGGCGCACTAAAACGCCGGCGACCCGGCGACGGTAATGCCCCGGCGTAAACGTCGTTTTCATCGCCATGATCTGATCGCGCACGAGCGCGTCGAGGCCGGCGAACACGCGCGCATCAAGCGCGCCGCCGCAGAGCTGCGCCGTGCCGGTAAGGCGTACCGGCCGCGGATTGGTGCCGGTAAAGGCGACGCGCAGATCAGTGAGCGTGTCGCCGTCGCGCCGCAAAGCCGCTGCCACTCCGGTCACCGGATATTCAATCGAGCGGCGGATGCGGATCTTGTCATAGGCCGAGCGCAGCGCCGGCGTATTTTTGGCGCGAACGCCGGTGACGATCTCGCCTGGTCTTAACGCCAGATAATATTTGCCGTCGCCGCGGCTCTCGGTAACCGGCTCGTCCTGCCGCGCATAACCGATATAGAGATTGGCGAGCGGGATCGTACGCCGGCCCTCCGGTCCGACGATATCGACCTCGGCATCCAAGATCAAAAGCGCCGGCGCGAGATCGCCGCTGAAGGTGGCAAAACAGACGCCGCGGCTTTTCGGCGCGACATGGCACACCGTGCCGGTGGTCTTGAGGCAATGATGGTTGGCGTCGCGCCACCATTCGCTCTGATTATAAAAGATGCAGCGGGTGTCGAGACAGAGATTGCCGCCGACGGTGCCCATATTGCGCTGCGTCGGCCCGGCGATATGCGCGGCCGCTTGCGCCAGCGCGGGATAGTGACGCACGACCATCGGATGCGCAGCAAGTTCGGCGAGCGTCGCCGCCGCGCCGATCGTGAGTTCGTGTGCGCTTGCCGTGATCCCGCGCAACTCGGCGATGCCATTGACGTCGATCAAGACCTTCGGTGCAACGATGCCGCGACGGATATTGACGATGAGGTCAGTGCCGCCGCCGAGCAGGTTCGATCGCGGATGCGCCGCACGCGCTGCGAGGAGCGCGTCAAGCGTCTTCGGCCGAACGAGCTCGAATTCGGGCAATGCATCCATTACGAAATTCCGCCGGAACGATCTCCGTCGCCGTTGAGCTTGCCATCGCGGACGCGTTTCTCGACCGCGGCGAAGACGCGGTCCGGCGTCACCGGCAGATCGTTAAAGCGCAATCCGGTGGCATCGGCGATGGCGTTGGTGAGAGCCGGTAAGAATGCAGCAAGCGAGCCCTCGCCGGCTTCCTTGGCGCCGAAGGGTCCATGCGGATCGATGCTTTCGATAATGCCGACTTCAATCGGCGGCGAATCCTGGATGGTCGGCACGCGGTAATCGAGCATGTTGGCGGTGAGCATCAGGCCGTCGTGATAAGCCGCCTCCTCGCTCATGGCCTGGCCCATGCCCATCCACACCGAGCCTTGCACCTGGCCTTCGACCGTGAGCCGGTTGAGCGCCTTGCCGCAATCGTGCGCCACCCAAACTTTGTCGACGGTGACGACGCCGGTCTCCTCGTCGACGGTGACTTCCACGACCTGCGCCGAATAGCTGTATCCCATAGTGCCGCCGATTGCGGCGCCACGATATTTCTTGCCGCCGTGCGATTCCGGGATGGTCGAATAATTACCGGTAACTGTGATGGTACCCGTGTCTTTTAAGGCTTCAGTGACGACTTCGTTGAAGGTCAGCCCTTTATCCTGCGCGCCAGCGCGGTAAAGTTCGCCCAGGCATTCGATCTCGCTCGGCTTGGCCTCGAGCTTGCGCGCCGCGGCGGCAATGAGAACTGCCTTGAGATTTTGCGCCGCTTCGATGGCGGCATTGCCGACCATGAAGGTGACGCGCGAGGAATAAGAGCCATTGTCCTTCGGCACCACCTCGCTGTCGCCGCTGATAATGCGGATTCGCGAAAGATCGAGTCCGAGCACCTCGGCGACGCTTTGCACCAGCACCGTCGACGAGCCTTGGCCGATTTCGGCTGCGCCAGTAAGCAGGACGATCGAACCGTCGAAATCGAGCTTGAGTTTGACGGTGGCGTGCGGCTCTCCGGTCCAGTTCACCGGCTTCGAGGCGCCGCTGATATAGTGCGAGCAGGCCATTCCCAGGCCCTTACCACGCGGCAGCTTGCCCTTGCGCGCCTTCCAGCCGCTTTCGCGCTCGACCCAATCGAGGCATTCCGGCAAGCCGTAGGAATTCACCATCAGATCGTTCGGCGTGAACGTCGGTGCACGAAGGAAATTGGCGCGGCGCACGGCAAAGGGATCCAGCCTAAGCGCGCGTGCCATGTCGTCAAGCAAGCTTTCAAAAGCGAAACGCACATCGACGGTGCCGTGGCCGCGGAAAGCGCCACACGGTGGCGTATTGGTGAGCACGCGCTTGCCAATATATTTGACGTTGTCGAGATCGTAGATCGCGTAGAGCATCGAGCCGGCATAGAGAATGGTGACGATGCCGTAACCGGAATGGGCGCCGCCGCGCTGAATGCATTCGCATTCGACGCCGGTGATGCGACCGTCTTTGCGCATGCCGATTTTGAGCCGGATATCGGTTTCGGGCCGGCCGCGATGGGTGATGAAAGTTTCCTCGCGATTGACCACGAGGCGCACGCAGCCGCCCGCTTTGCGCGCTAGTAGTGCGGCGATTAATTCGACGTTGAGTGCCTCGGTGCGGCAGCCGAAACCACCGCCGACGTGCGGCTTGATCACGCGAATCCGCGACATGTCCATTTCGAGAATCTGCGCCAGCATCAGGTGCACGTAATACGGCACCTGGGTCGACGCATGCACGGTCATGCGATCGCGCACCGCATCGTAATCGGCGATCGCAGCATGCATTTCCATCTGGTTCTGGCAGACTTCGGCGCAATTGTACGTGCCTTCGCGCACCAGGTCGGCGGCGGCAAAAGCTGCTTCGACGTTGCCGAGCTCGAACAGCACGTCGCGTTCGAGATTGTGCGGGCGGTGGTCGTGAATCGCGATGGCGCCCTGTACCAGCGCCTGTTGCGCGGTGTGGTAGGCGGGAAGCTCGCGCACTTTCAGCTTGATCCGGCGCAGGGCTTCCTTGGCGGTGGCGTCGTCGATCGCCGCGACCGCGGCGAGCGGCTCGCCGCGATAGCGTGCGCGCTCGCGCGCCAGCACATGTTCAGTGCGGGCGACCGGCAAAACGCCGAAGGTCTTGTCGCAATCGGCGCCGGTCACAATCGCTTTGACGCCCGGGAGTTTTGCCGCTTCGGCAACGTCGATCTCAAGAATTTCCGCGTGTGAATAGGGGCTGCGGAAAATTCGCCCGGCGAGCATTCCCGGGAGGATCAAGTCAGCGGTGTATTTGGCGCGTCCGGAAACCTTTTCCGGGCCATCGACCATCGGCACGTAAGAGCCGATGTTATGCGCCGGCGTGATCTCGTTCACGGCGTCGATCCCGCAGCGCAAAGGGCGGCCGCATGTTTCACCGCCTCGATAATTTTGACGTAACCGGTGCAGCGGCAAATGTTGCTGCCAAGCGCCTCGCGGATTTCAGTGTCGCTTGGATTGGCGTTGCGGCGAAGCAGTCCTGCTGACGCCATAATGTAGCCGGGTGTGCAATAGCCGCATTGCGACCCGAGCTTCTCGTGGAAGCCGCGCTGCACTGCGGACAGATGGCCGTCCTGTGCCAGCGACTCGATGGTATCGACGCGGCGGCCTTCCACGCTCGCCGCGAGCGTCAAACAGGACAATCGCGGCATGTCGTCGACTAGGACCGTGCAGGCGCCGCACTCGCCGCCATCGCAGCCGGTTTTCGTTCCGGTCAATCCGACGATTTCCCGCAAATAATCCAGGAGCAAAACGTTGTCGGCAACCGCGTCGGTGCGGACGCGGCCATTGAGCGTGAATTGAAGTATGCGCGTCATGCCGGGCTTGGTGTCAGGTTTTGGCCTCGGGCCTAAGTCTCGGGTTTTGGGCCCGCTCTGGAACTGCCGATTCCATAGCAATAACGCCGAAACCCTTCAAACGGCGCAGCCTCGGATTCGACGTTCCGCGCAGTCAAGCGTGAAAGCGGGCCGTGACTTCCGACGGGATTGGCTGCGACTTCATTTTCGACGGATCGGCGGGGTCGCGCGCCGCCCACACCCGCGTCTCGTGCCCTTCGACGGCCACCGTGTTCCCGACCACAAGGCGATGCGCGACGTCGAAGCTCGAACGGCGGAATTCGCTGACATGGGAACTGAGTTCGACAAGGTCGCCGAACCGCGCCGGCGCAAGAAAACGCGCGCCGGCGTCGACTAAAGGAAGCCCGACAATGCCGAAAGCGGCCGCAAGGTCGGACGGCTTCACGCCAAGCGCCGCCTCGAACAGCATCCAGGTGCCCCAGTCGAAGAATTCGAAAAAGCGGCTGTTAAAGACAATGCCGGCGGGATCGCAATGGCCCCACTCGATGGTAAAACGCCGCCGGCTTATTAATTTTGCCATCAGAGCATGATCCCGAAAAAGCCTGCCCCGGCCTCGATCCGGGTGGATACCGGTTTTCGGAAAAGATCATGCTCAACAATAAACTGAAGCGAAACGACGCCTCAACCCATCCGCCATTTCGTTTCAGAACATGATCGCCGCGCGAGGCTGGTCCGGTGAGCCGGCCCGAGAACGTGCGAGGCGCAGCAAGAATC
>Ga0318507_10000162_pt1 | contig 11825 bp, 15 predicted proteins | sample GRESIP084b2f20_FD_203662 | JGI IMG/M metagenome (GOLD analysis project Ga0318507, IMG submission 203662) | Tropical soil microbial communities from Luquillo Experimental Forest, Puerto Rico - GRE.SIPMG.084b2f20 | ecosystem: Environmental > Terrestrial > Soil > Tropical forest > Bulk soil... | reverse complement strand
CCGATGCGCTTCGTCGTGGACCCCGATATTCGCGAGCATAACCCCGTCATGACGGTTGCTGGCGATAAGCCGTCTATGGTGATGCGGAGACCTCATCGCTTCGTGGGCGCCAATAGCGACGACAGTGATTGACGACATCAGACACCGCGCCGCTGTGCCGCCTGATCTACGCGGTGTCTTTCTCGAGCGGGTTGGCGGACGAGCTGCAAGGCAAGCCTCTCGGTGACGGTCTCGTGCATCGTGTCGCTTACAACGTTGCACGCGCGATCACGTGGGACGCCGAGCGGACGGCGGCCGCGGGTTAGGCGCGCTGGCGGCCACTCTCTGGCGTGTACATCGCGGTCGCAGCCTGGCGGTTCTCGTTGCCCGCTTGAAGGCCCTAGGAAGGCCTTAGCAGAACGAACCACCCGATAGAACCTAGCGACGCCGATCATCCGCCTTGCTGGCCTCGAGCCCGCCGAAGCGCTCCACCGGATCGAAAGTCGCACCATCGACCTCGACCGGATAGACCGCCGCACCGCGTTTCTGCCGAGCTCGCCACGCTTGGGTGTCGGCGACCCGCCGGCGGCGCTGCGCTGCCGTTTTCCCGCTCATGACACCTTGCGGCCTGCACGCTCGATCAGAGCCACCCCCATAGGCACATGGCCATAGACGTCGCCGTGCTCGTGGGCGGCTGCGTCACGCGTAAGCACGACGTAGTCCTTGTCCGGCATACGTGCGGGACCGAAATCGCGCTCCTCGGGACGATAGCTGATATTCACCCGCTGCCCCTTTTCGTTGACTCCGCTCCATCCAGCCTTGGTGTGACGGCACCGGCGCCACGTGTCGACCACGGGGAGCACGCCCTACGGAGTTTCGACGGTTCTCATGTTCGTCTCACCTATTTCAACTGACCGAGCAGCTTGATCGCACCGGCATCCTTGCTGGCCGCCAGCGCGGCCCTGCCGCCAACAGCAAAGACCGCGACTGCCTTGAGCAACTGGCCCAGCTGGGCGGCCGATCCGCTATCGAAGCGGCAGTAGGCGCCGCCGGTAATTCTAGCGATCTCACGGAAGACCCGCTCGACCCTGTGGGCCTCGCCTTCTTGGAACATGAAGACGGGGACGCCGGCACGTGCAAGCTCGTGTGCGAGCGGAAGGATCTCGTCCTCCTCCTCCTCGAATGCATCGCCGACGAAGACCAGGGCCGAGACCTTGAGCACCGCGGTCTCACGCTTGGCTTGGGCTAGAACCTTTCCAATCTGTGTATGCCCGGCACGGCAGTCGATCTTGGTCATCAGCTTGGCGAGGTGGTTAGGATCCGAGACCCACTTCGAGGCGCGGCATTCGGACAGGGCGCGGTAGTAGACCAGCTGGACGTTGAGGCCACCGATCGAGGCGACAGCGCGGAACATATCGCCCTGCAGTTTACAGGCCATGTCCCAGGTCTCGTGCCGGCTATGGGTGGCGTCGAGAGCGAAAATCAGGCGTCCGGTGCCAGAAATTCCGCTCGTCTGCGCCTTCGTCATTTCGGCGAGGAAAGTGTCGATGTCAGAACGAGTTGGATCAACTTCTGTGCTGCTGCGCGCAGTCGGCTCAGTTTTCGCCATGTCGGTCTCCGATCCGGATTTTGGTCTGTGATTTGTTGGAACGTGTTCTTCGGTGTTCGAACTTTCTAGCATTTCCCTGCACGCAATGTGCATGGAGTGCGTGGAGTTCGAAGAAGTTTCTATACAGCTCTATCTAGTTCGCACTCCCCATGCGAGTTACGCGACATAGAGAGAAAATTGCCATTCACTCCAGCACTCCATGCAGACTAAGGAAGCTCTACAAGCCGGAAGCAGGCACGGCCTGTCCTGGCCTGCTCCCTAATCAGTCGATACTTGTGCTCCGTTCCCTGCGCATCGGTCAGCTTCACGATGCGACCACTGATCCGCCGCAACCAAAGTCCCAGCCGCCACGCCGATATCTTGTCCGGATCACCTTTCGCGGCGGCGACCCCGAGCAGAAACGGCTTGAACTCGCGCGGCCCCCAGTAGTTGGCCGGCGCCGCGGCGGTCGCTTCCTCGATGATGGTTGCGGTCAGGTAGGGCGTATCGAGATCGAGGCCGTACTCCAGCCAGAGACTGAAGAACTCGCGGATGTTGGCGAGCTCCACGTCTTCGTTGCGAAGACCTTCCATGCTGAGAACCGGATCCGGCTCACCCAGCCAGACCAGTGGACTGCGCACCATGTTCGACCAAGCCGAATAGCTGCCGAGCGACGGGCAGACCTTCGGCGAGCCGGCGGCGATATAGGCGCGCACGATCGTAAGCGCGGCGGCGACATAGGGGCCGCGGTCGGCGGCGGCGATATCGAGCGCGTCGGCTTCGAACTCCCGCAGCTCCGGGCGCTCATCGAGCGCCTCAAGATTGCAGACCAGGCCGCGGCGGACCATGTCGCCCTTGAAGACGATGTTGTTGCCGGTCGCGAACACCGCCGTGTGGCATTCGCACGGGGGCATCTCGCTGCGGCCAAGGATCCTGATGCGGATCACCGGGCGCTCGGTCAGCTGGCAAAGGAGCTCGCCGCCGAGGTCGTGGATGCAGTTGTCGAGCGAGACGATCGGGATGCCGCTGAGCAGGATCGAGCCGATCCGCTTCTCGGTCTCCTCGGCGTTCCTCGAGGTGGTGATGACCGGACAGAACTGCCCGGTGGTAACCACGGCAATCACGTCTACGAGGTAGCTCTTGCCGGTTCCCGGTGTGCTGGCGCACACAAGATAGACCGGAGCGGTCGGTAGCGACCCGCGCAGCAGCGCGGTCAATAACGCGGAGATCGCGACCGAGCAGTTGAGCCGCTTCTCCAGTCCGCTCCCGTGCTTATCCTGGAACGAGAACTCGCGGAACAGGTACTTGAGCTTCTCGAGCCCCGCTAACGCGTCCTGCCGCGTCGGGTGCGCCGCGATCGGCGGCAGCTGCAGGCTGGGCAGCAGGTAGAGCTCTGAGGCCGGGTCGTACCCGGGCGCGGCGAGCAGCGAGCCGTCGGGGCGCAACGTCGGGGTGGTGATGATGCCGCTCACATGCGGAAAGGCCCAGCGGCGCTCGCGTGACAGCACCATGCGCACGAGCTGCACCGGCGGATCGATGTCGATCCAGGCATTCCGCCGGACGCTCCAGCGCTGGTAGATCGCGGCCTCGGCCACCGGTTCAATGAACGCGTCCGGACTGAAGACGCTCAGGCGCGCTGTGATGGTCTTGCGCCCTTTGGCCGCCACCCTGGTCTCCTTGACCGGATACACGAGCGCGCCGGCGCGCGCGTAAATCTCCATGCCGGCGGAGACCATCGCGCGCTCGACCTGCTCGGTGGTGCGCGGGAGCTGACCATCGACTAGGCGGATGGTGGGGAGCACGTGCGGCGCCGTGGCGGAGGCCGAGGCCGTCGTGCTCGTGGCCGATGCCGCCGTGCTCGCTGACGCCCCCGCACCCGCAGACCCCGTCCCAAGCGTCCCACCCGTCCCGCCGGAGGCGGGCAAAGGCGCGCCGCCCACGGCCTTGCCGTAGGACCGCTCCACTTCCTTGCGCAGGCGCTTGCTGTACTTGGCGCCAACGCCGTTCGGATACTTCTCGAGCAGAGCAACGATGCTCTCGATGTCCCAGTGCCGCCGCTTGAGCTGATCGACCACGCTCTGGAACAGCGCCGAGCGGCTCTTGTCATCGGCCTTGCCGACGCCGCCCTCGCGGATGTCCTTGAGTAGCTCCTCGGGCAGCGTCGCCTCGGGATCGATCGGCGTCGTGGCCGCGGCCGCGGCCGACGCCACCCGCGAGAACGCCGCCAGGAGTTCATCCGGGTCCCACAGTCGGCCGGTCCATTCGACGATCCGCGTCGCCTCGACGGTGACGCGCCCGCGCGCCTGCTTCTCGGCCGAGGGGAAGTTCGGCGTTCCGGCGATACGATAGGGCTGCGTGACGACGCCGGTGTCCTTGTCAGCGCCCGAGCTCGCGCGGATGGCGTCGCCGATCGCCTTGGCTTGGACCCACGGGATCGCCCGCGTGAACAGATACCAGTAGTGAAAATTCCCGGGCGAGGTCTCGATCACCAGGCTTGGCCTGACCGTGATGTTGCCGCCCATGTTCTTGTCGGCATCGCAATCGGCCACGAGCCCGAACACCCAGGCGGTGTCCTCAAGCCCCCCGCGCTGGCTGCCGCGCAGATCGGAGCGCACGGTGCGCGCCTCGATGTAGGCGTTGTGCCCGGCGAGGGCGTCGCTGACCGCGGTGCGCACCATGTTCTCGACGTCGTCGAGTGTGAACCGGCTGGGGATAGGACTGTGGTCGAGCGGATTGAGCCGGCTCAGTTGCAGAACGCCGGGCGGGCCAGCGCCGTTGATGACCTGGCGCGCGTGCGCGCTGATGATCTCAATGAATTGCCGAACGGTCGCCTCGTCTACCTGCGCGGTCATATGATTTTCCCACCCAGTTGGAGAAACAGAGCGAAGAGGTACTTGTGCTGGTTCTCGGTCGGCTCGCGTCCGTACACGGTCTGCGAGGCCATCTTGTCGACGAACTCATGCGTCTGCGGGCGGAGGCGGTGCTTGTTGCGCTGGCAGAACAGCGCGACCGATTGCCAGGTCGGCTTGCCGTCGGCGCTGATGAAGTCGTCCGCCCCGTGCAGCCTGTTCTCGGTGTGCTGTACTGCGGCCTCCCAGATCTGCTTCATCTGCTCTTTCGAGACCTCGGCGTTCTTGCCCAGGTTCTCGATGCCGTGGGCCAGGCCATGGATGTCGGTGCCGGCGGATGCCAGCACTCGCTTGAGCGCGCACGCCGCGGCGATGACGTCGCCATCTTTGTCCGAGGCCAGCAGACGGATGACGTCGGCGATCCTTTCCTCCAGGGTTTTCTTGCCCGCGCTCATCGCCAGCACCGCGCAACGTGAGGGCATATCTTGCAGGGGAATTTTTCCGGATCCTTGTAAGCGCGTGGCAGCAGCTCGCCGGCGCGCGTCGCCGCGATGATGTTGGCCGCACGGTCGGACCACAGCTGCGCACGTTCGGCGGAGAACGGCACCCAGAAGTGCAGCAGCTCACAGCTGTCGGCGTTGATGGCGCTGAACAGCAGCGGATTGGTCAGCTTGAGGTAGGCCTGATAGAGCGCGACCTGCGCCGCGTAGCGCGGGAATTCGCGCTCGAGCCCATTGCGTGCGAGGGCGCGCCAGTTGCGCGCGTTGAGCGCCTTGCATTCCCAGATGAACGGGTAATTGACATAGGCGGCGCCGAGCGGATTGGGGCCGGCCATGATGATCCCGTCGGCATGGCCGCGGAGATCGCCGTTCACAGCTGTGAACGCGAGCGCCTGGGGCGGGGCAAACTTGAACCCCGCGGCGACTAGCTGCTCGCGGACGCGGGCCTCGAAGTAGTGCCCGCGGGCAAAAATAGCGCGGGTGCGGGCGTCGAGCGTCGGGGTGCCGCATGGCCGTGAGCAAGAACTCGATCATTGTGTGCTTCGGCCAGGCTGTGATCGGCTGTGACCAGTCGAAGCTCGTACTCGCGAGCTCGGGCAGGATCGCCGCCACGGCGCCGGCGTCCCAAGGCTCCGGATCGAGCCCCGTCATTCGGATGGTCTGCTCGGTGTCGAGCTCTTCCGCGGCCGCCTGCTCGGCGCGCGTGCGGATCCAGGCGAACAGCATCGCGGCGAGGATCCAGCCCAACTCGGTGTCATTCAGCCGCCCGACGGGCGTGGCTGGTGGGATGGGGCCGCCGATCGTGACGACGCTGCGCGCGGCCTCGATGGCGGCGGCGGTCGCCCGCCGCTGCCACTCGTCCTCGAGCGCGGACGGCGAGACCATCCCAACGGTGCGGAGCTTGCGCATTAGCGTGCCCACTGCGGCGGGGTAATGGGCGTGGTGCCCGCGGGCGCGGAGCCCGCCGGCGCGGCGCCCGTGGGCGCGGTGGCGCCACCGCCGTTAAACGGGGGCGGTTGCTCGACCGGATGCCAGTCCTTCTGGTCGGGCGTGATCGCGGCCAGCAGGTAGTTCTTGTCCGACCAGCTCGTGCCGCTGCCGTCGTTCTTAGGCTCGCCCTTCTTCACGCCGATCCTGGCGACGAAGATGATGTTGTTGAAGTCCTTGTCCTCGGCCCGGTACAGCGCGAGGTTCTGCTCGCTGGTGTCGCCCTTCTTGATGCCGCGCGCGCTTTCGAGGATCTTCTTCAGCCGCCCGCGATTGGTGAGCACCATCTCCTTCTGACCGTCGGTCGTGCCCGCCAGCATGAAGTTGTCCCAGAACTTGCGCTTGGCGAACGGCCCGTCGAGGACCACGAACTCACAGTCAAGCATCTCGGCGTCGCCCCTCGCCGTGCGCTTGTACAGTCCATCCGGACCGGCGTTACCGGGGCGAATGCGCATCTGCGTGGTGGCAATCGTGTTGTGCGGAATGAGTTCGGAGAAGTCGCGCGGGTCGTCAGTCTGTGAATAGTCGAAGGGCATGGTTGCCTCCTATTGCCCAGGGGGTGAAGTTGGTTTTTCGCGGTTGAGAATTTTGGCGAGCAGGTTGCCGAGGTGCGGCGGCTCGGTCTGGTCGAGTTTTCCGGAGCGATCCTTCGCCGGGAACCCCCACGGGTTCGGCGCCGTGCACACGAAGCTGCGGACGGGCTCAGGACCGCCGAAATTGAGAAACTCCATCACAACGACCTCGTCGACGATGGCACCGATCTCGCGCGGGACCTTGGCGCCCTCCATTTGCAGGCGGTACTCAACGAAGCGGCCGAAGTCGTCGGTGACCTTTTCGAGAATGCCGACGAACACCACGTGCTTACTGCGCACATGCTGGAGTTGATGCAGCCACATCAGCATCTCGCGCGCGTGCAGGCCGTAGATGCTGCGCAGATCCTTGGCGCCGGTACGCTCCGAGCGCGCCTCCGGCTGCTGCTCCGCCGAGCGAAACGAAAGCCGGCTGATCGATGTGATGCTATCGACGAAGACGATGTCGTAGCGGTCGAGGTTCTCAAGCGCGCCCCCGGCCGCCTTGTAGTGCGCCTCGGAATAGCAGCTAGTCGGCGCGAACGACGGATTGGGGCCGCCGATGCGGACCGCGATATTGCGCGCGGTCTGCCAGTCGTCGATCCGGATCGTGTCGACCGGAACGTCCTGCACGCTCAAGTCGCCGGCCTCGCCATCGAGGAACAGCACGCGGGATGGATCGAGCGTACGCAGCTGTGAGGTCTTCCCCACGCCGGTCGGGCCGATGAGCAGGACTTTCACCCCGCGCGGTTCGTTCAGCCGCTCGTCGGCGCCGATGATCCTCATGATGCGCCCCTGATTGTCAGAGCGATCAGGGCCGCTTCTGCGCGCCCGTGGTCGCGCTTGCGGCTGAGCAGGGCGTGCGCCGCGGGGAACAGCTGAAGGGCGCGTTGCCGTCCGCCCTCTTTGTCGCCGCCCCGCAGCTGGTGGAATTTCTTCCATGCCGTCGGCTCGATGATTTTCATCGGGATTTCACAGCAGGCGAGCACCGCCTCGATCGCGCCCACGGCTCGACCGTACTTGAAGCCGCTGCTCGCACCCTGCTTTGGCATCGCCTGCGCGCGCTCGATCAGCGCGTGCTGCGGCTGATGCGTGGCAATCCAGGTGCGGATCGCGAGTACGTCAACGCGCTCCTTCGCGCCAATGCCGGTCACTGGAATATCGATGGCATCGAGCAGCTGCGGCGCGGCGCCATCGGTGATCTCGACAAAGGCGAGACCGCCGCGGACACCAGGATCGATGCCGAGAATTTTCACGGCGCGACCTCCGAACCTCAGTGGGGACAAATTGACAAACAGGAAATCGGTAAGAAAAAAACAGGCGCCGCCCTCGCGGAGCGACGCCGTCGCGCTATGCCGCTTCCTTATCCTGTGGAGCTTCGAGGCACCGAAGCGTCAGTTCCTCAGAGTCGCCATCTTCAGTGCAGCGATACAGCCGGAAGTACTCGTTGCACGCGGACAGGATTTCGCGCAGCTGTTCACCGGAGGGAAGCTCGTCTTCGTCTTCGCTCTCTCCCTCACAGTCGATCCAGATGTCCTGCGCGACCGATACTGCGAGCAGCTCGGCCTCTTCGCGCGTTGCGAGTGCCCAGACATTGTGCGGACGATTATCGTGTTCGAGGTACAGTACGTAGCAGGCGAGAGACATAGGACTTCTCCATTGCTGAAAAGAAGGCGCCGCCTGCATTGGCGCAGACGGCGCTGACCAGCTAACGTTCGGTTGCCGCGAACGCGTTGGTCTGGCCATGGCGGGGTGATGGCCCGCCATCGCCATTGATAACGACCGGCCGCGTCGCGCGATCGAGTGCTGCGAGCACCCGTCCATGACCGGCTTTATCGATCAGCCGATCGAGGTCGTTATCTGTGAGCTCGCGCCGGTAGGTCACCCGGTTGCGAGCGTCTCGCGGCCGTGGCGTCGGCGGAGTGATCCGCCGCATGGCCGCAAGCACAGTGACATCAGTCCCGGTTATCTGCCGGGCCTGCTTGGCCGTCAGGTTTCCGATCACGACCTCGCCACGCTGCAACCGCAGCGCCAGCTGAGCGCGGTAGACCGGATCCATGGTCCCCTTACGCAGCCGCTTGGCGAGGATGCGCCCTGAAACAACCTTGACCCGAGGGCGACAGGTCTCTACCTGTGAACTTAAGCCTAGACTTAACCGCATCGGTGAGCTCCACTTGCTGCGGTTTCAGGACCGGGCCTCGTGGGCTTGAGATCCACTTGACGAGGTCCGGTCCCTCCCGTCGCCCGAACTTTCTCCACCCCAACGCTGGCGACATCGCGCTGAGGCGGTCGTCCCAATTACGAGACGAGAGCCGACACCGCGCGGCGCAACTTGGCGCGCGAGGCGATCAGCGACTTGCCGAATTTGCCGATTGGAAGCTTCTTGGCCTTGGCGAGGTAGTAGACCTTGTCGAGATCCTTATCTTCGATGTCGGCCCCCTCGGTCGCCTCAACGACCCCGAGCTCTCGCAACTCGCCCCAAATCGCCGCCGCGCCGATCAGGATATCGTCGGCGGTACTTGCTTGGTCCGACCCAGACATGGCCGTGATCTCCTGTGAGCAGGAGCATCATCCATGGCGTGTCGGAGTGCTGATTGCACTAATCGCCAAATCGCCGCCGAAAAAAAGTCGGCGATGAGAGTCGGCGATGAGAGTCGGCGATGAGAGTCGGCGATGAGAGTCGGCGATGAGGCGCCGATTTATTCCGGAGGTTTAGTGCTGTGATATCCGCGACGCCCGCGCAGCTGTGGAGCATATTGCTCTATCGCCTCACGCGCGACGCGGCGTGGCAAATCCTCCCGCTTGAGGCGTACCTTCAGCGCGGCCCATATGACATCCTCACCGGGCTGCGCGCCCGGCGGATACTGCTGCGCAATGTCCTGCGCGACGTCCTTCATGGCCGTTGCAATGTCCGCCTCGGATGGCCTTTCGCGCCAAGCCTTCTTTGGCTCGGTCGGCGCCTGCTGAACGCCACCACCCCCCTGTCCGATTTTGGTGTCCCAAGTGTCCCGAGTGTCCTTCGCGGGAGCGGATTTTGCCGGCCCCGAGGTAGCAGGCAAAGCCACCACGATCACACGCTGCGGGGCGCCGAGGTGAGCATCGATGCGCTTACGGGCCTTCTGCAGCGCCTCGCGCTCCTTCAACTGCTCCTTCAACTGTTCCGATGTCAGCTTGGGCAGATCGTACGGGCCAATGAACGGCGGCAAATTCTCCGACGTCTCAGTGTCCGGCAGGTTCTTTGCAATCGGGTTCTTGTCGTCCGCCATGGCAGGGCCGTTGTCGCGTCGCTGTCGTGTCCATACTCTACCCCTAGTCCCGGGCTGTTGAGAACACTGAGGAAATCGCGCGACAAAATGCGACAACGGAAACGCCGGAGCCGCACCCACCGACGGCGAAGTTGGGCTTATTTCATGCGGGTTTCCTATCGCTCGTGCGATCCGGATCAGCGGCCCGACGGCAGGATCGCCAATCCCGCGAGCCGCGCGCCGGCGTGGGATTGAGACGGCGGGAACGAACGATGACCAAGACGCCGAAATATTTCATGTACTTTCCCGGCAACTACCGATGGTCGGCGGCCTTCGTCAACATGCTCGGCCGCGCAGCCTACGGCGGCGCCGACATCAGCGAACTGCACAAAATCGGACGGGCGCTCGCGGGCAAAGCCGCCGAGGACGACGCAGCCTGGTTCGACGCCTGCGTCAAGGTCGGCGACGAAGTGCGCGGCCACGCCGAGCGCTTCGCCGCATCCGGCCATGCGGTCTCGGCCGCGGCCTTCTATCTGCGCGCTTGTCACTATTATCAGATGGGCGAACGCTTTCGCACCCCGAAGGACAAAACGGCGCTCGATGCCTACCGCACCGCGGTCGATTGCTTCCACCGCTTCGCGGCGCTCACGGACGTCAAGATCGACATCGTCGAGGTGCCGTTCGAAGGCAAAAGCCTGCCCGGCTATTTCGTTCATGCCCAGAACGCGAAATCAGCGCGCGCGCCGTGCGTCGTATTCTTCGACGGCCTCGACGTCACCAAGGAGATCCAGTACCTCGCCGGCGTGCCGGAACTGATCAAGCGCGGCATCTCGGTCCTGGTCATGGACGGCCCCGGCACCGGCGAGGCCATCCGTTTCCGCGGACTTGTCCTACGCCACGATTATGAAAAAGCCGGCAGCGCTTGCATCGATTTCCTGGAAAAGCGAGGTGACGTGGACAGCAAGAAGATCGGCATCGTCGCGATCAGCCTCGGCGGCTACTACGCGCCCCGCTGTGCCGCGCTCGAGCCGCGCTTTGCCGCCTGCATCGCCTGGGGCGCCATCTGGGATTATCACGCGGTGTGGAAGCGGCGCATCGAGGCCCAGTTCAAGGCATCACTGTCGGTGCCGGGCCACCACATCATGTGGATCCTGGGCGCCGCGACGCTCGAGGACGCATTGAAGCGGCTCGAGCCGTTCAAGCTCGACGGCGTCGTGCAGAAAATGCGCTGCCCGTTCCTGGTGGTGCACGGCGAAGACGACGAGCAGATTCCGCTGAGCGATGCGCAGGCGCTCTACGATGCCTGCGGGTCGAAAGACAAGACGTTGCGCGTGTTCACGAGCGAGCAAGGCGGCGCGCAACACTGCCAGCGCGACTATCTCACATTGGGCTGCGCGACCATGTGGAGCTGGTTCGAGGACAAGCTCCTGCGCGCCTAGGCGAACGACAAGCGCGGCGGCATCAACGGGTGGCGATGACGACCACGTCGCCCTCGGCCTCGAGGTTGACCTCGAGCCCGCAGGCGCGAGCGAGCAGGCCGGCATAGAACGGCTGGATCGCGTGGGCGTCGACGGATCCAGTCTCGGAGATGCCCTGGAGCAGGGCCGGCACGGCTTGCGGAATACGGGCACTGACGCCGGACGCAGTGATGCGGAAGCCCATGCTCTCCCCTGCCCCGACCGGATCCACCGCGAGCATGCCGCCGCGCGGGATCGCCTGGCCCGCGATGATCAACAGGTTGAGCAGCAACTTGACCCGGTTTTTCGGCAACAACACGCGCGGCAGGTTCCAGGCGAGCTTGGTCTTGTCGTCCTCGATGAAAGCCTGCGCCATGGCTCGCGCGTCGCCGAGATCGACCTGCGCGCTGGGCGAGCCGGCGGCGCCGAAGGCGAGGCGGCAGAATTGCAGGCGCGCCGATGCCGTCCTTGCGCTCCGCTTGATGAGATCGAGCGCGAAGGTCTTGGTCTCCTCGTCGCTGTCCTTCTCTTCCAGCACTTCGAGTCCGTTGACGATCGCGCCGGTCGGGCTGATCAGATCGTGGCAAACGCGCGAACATAAGAGTGCGGCGAGATCGAGAGCATCAAGGACAACGACGGACATGAGGACGT
>Ga0318507_10000143_pt1 | contig 12138 bp, 14 predicted proteins | sample GRESIP084b2f20_FD_203662 | JGI IMG/M metagenome (GOLD analysis project Ga0318507, IMG submission 203662) | Tropical soil microbial communities from Luquillo Experimental Forest, Puerto Rico - GRE.SIPMG.084b2f20 | ecosystem: Environmental > Terrestrial > Soil > Tropical forest > Bulk soil... | reverse complement strand
AGCGGCGTGACGTTTCCGGTGAAGTTCACCGACCGGCTGCGGCGCCTGAACCGGATCACCACCGCGAACAAAATTCAGAGCGCGGTCATCGCTGCGATCATCGATCTCGTGCCGCCGCTCGCCGGTCCGATCTTCTCGACGCTGGCCGATCGGCGCGTCGATCTCGCAGCGCTGGTCGAGAACGATGATGCGCTGGCCGAGCACATCCGCCAAAACGTTGCCGGCACGTTCCATCCCGTGGGCGCTTGCCGCATGGGCGCCGCGGGCGACCGCCACGCGGTCGTCGACGCGGTGGGACGCGTGCGCGGAATTGGTGGCCTGCGGGTCATCGATGCCTCGATCATGCCGACCGTGCCGCGCGGCAATACCAACATCCCGACCATCATGGTGGCGGAGAAAATCTCGGCAGAGATGATGTCTGAGGTTGGCTGCTCACATCCGCCGGCACCTGCAATAATGCAGTAGACAAAAGCTTTCTCGCCTGTCACCGCCTTGACGTGTCCGCCACTGTCTGTCAGTGTCGGCCCTGCAAATATGGGCAATGTCTAGGGCATGGGCTGGTGACGGACAACAGAACTCGATCACTCAATCGGCTGACTTCGCTCAAGGTCGCGCGCGCAAAGCGGCCTGGTATGTATGCTGATGGCGGCTCGCTCTACCTGCGCGTCGCGCCGGGTGGATCCAAGCAATGGATCTTCCGCTACACTGCCCCCAGCGGCCGCGTGCGCGACATGTCGCTCGGAGCAGTCCACACCTTCAGCCTCGCGGAAGCCAGAGAACGGGCTGCGGACGCCCGCAAGCTCCGCGCCGACGGTATCGAGCCGATCAACCACAAACGCGCGCGTCTGGCCGCGCTACGGGCAGCGGACGCCAAGGCGATGACCTTCGAGCAATGCGCCCGCGGGTTCATCAAGGACAACGAGGCGGAGTGGACGAGTCCAAAACATCGGCAGGAATGGGAGATCACACTCCGCAAATACGTCTTCCCGCTGCTCGGGTCGCTGCCGGTCGAGGCGATCGACACACCGCTCGTGCTCAAAGTCATCAAACCAATGTGGGAGCGTATCCCCACGACAGCCTCGCGCGTGGTCGGCAGAATCCATGCGGTGATCGGTTGGGCGACAGTCCACCATTACCGCCACGGTGACAATCCCGCACGCTGGCAGGGACATCTCGAACACGCGCTGCCGGCGCTGTCCAAGGTGGCCAAGGTCAAACATCACGCCGCGCTGCCCTACGCGCAGGTCGGCGCCTTCGTGGCCAAGCTGCGGAAGGATTCCAGCGTCGGCGCTCGATGCCTGGAATTCATCACCCTCACGGCGGCCCGGCTGGGCGAGGCCATCAACGCAGAGTGGGACGAAATCGATCTCGCTAACCGCGTATGGGTCGTGCCGTCATCGCGGATGAAAGCCGACCGTGAACACCGCGTGCCATTGTCCGATGCCGCACTTGCGGTGCTCAAGGTAATGCAGGCGATCCGGCAATCGGACTACGTCTTCCCTGGAACGCGCCAGGGACGGCCGGTTGGCGAGAACACGCCTGTGCGCTTGGCCAAGCAAGTCGCAGGCAGCAACATCACTGTGCACGGGCTTAGAAGCACGTTCCGTGACTGGGCATCAGAGCGTACGTCGTTCTCGCGTGAAGTCGCCGAGATGGCGCTTGCACACGCGATACCGAATGCCGTCGAGGCCGCATACCGACGCGGCGACCTGTTCGAGAAGCGCCGCAAGCTGATGGAGGCGTGGGCGGAGTTTTGTGGTGGGCGATGAGACATGCCAAAGAAAGATGTTCGACTTGCTAAGTGGCGAGACATCCTGTGGCAGGAAAAGCTGTACCGAGAAGCCATTGGTCTTGGTCTGGAACTCATTGCAAACTCTCCTCGCCTGCACAATGGTGTAACGGCGGCGTTCAAATATTTCGGACTCGACGCAAAGAGCCCACTGCATATCAAAATTCTATTAGGCATCCTCGCTGATGTCTGTTTTCCGAGCCGGAGCCATAAAAAGAAGAGATGGGATGATTATTACTACGTGGACCTCGCACGGTGCTTTGAAGTCATTGTTAGGAAACACGAAGGGGTGAGCGATAGCGAGGCCGCCAAACTCATCCAACTGGAATTCTGGGGTTTCGACCAGCTCACCGCCGATGCGCTTCGACGGCGATTACCCGAGGCGCGTAAGCGCATACAACGTCTAAGAAGAGAAATGGCCAAGCCACCCCGTGGATTGGGCCAGTTGGCAAATTAAACGGCCCCTCCATTTTAGCCAAGAACTAGGGCTCGCTATTCGTCCATTATTGTCGGTGGTTTGTGGACGCCGACAGTTGTCGGCCGTGATAGGAGCCAATAATGGCTGACGCCGTCAAAGAGGCTTTCGCCGTTAAGGAAATCTGCAGGGCCTACGGCATCTCCCGCGAAACGGTTTACAATGAAATAAGGCGTGGTCGCCTGCGGGCGCTTAAGCTCGGCAAGAAGACGATCGTTTTGAAGTCTGACGCTGAAGCTTGGCGCAACAGCCTACCGCCCCTCAAGCTGGCGGCGCGCGGGGAGGCCCCTCTGCCGCGCGGGGCGAGGCGCCAACCGCGCCGCCTCTCTCCCCGCCTCGCAACCGACGAAGCCGCCATCCGCTGAAACGCAGAACGATGCCCCGAAGGACGCTGTCTGCATTTCTCGGGGCGGCAGATTTGCGGGAGGGTCCGGCGATGACACACGACCGCGCCACCGTTGTCACCCAGGTCTTGGTCGACGCCCTCGTTGACGCCATGACCACGATTATTCGCACTGAATTCCGTCGCCGCTTTACCGAGATCCTACGCGAGGAGTTTCGGGAGGAGCGCCAGCAAGCCGCCGCTGATCGCGCGCCGCCCGACCCGTGAGACCAGGGAGCCGAAATAGCGGCCTTCGCGCGCAGCCGCACAGCAATGCGCGCGACAATCCAAAGAGGCAAAGCGTCATGACCAACCCAGTCAGAAAGCACATACCGACATCAGCGCAAATTCAGCAAGAGCAGAAGGAGCGAGCCGACCGCGAGCGCGAAGCGCGGTTGGCCGCAGGACGGAAGGTGGTTGCGCCCCAACCGGCCGCGAAGCAGCCGCAAGACAAAATCGAGCGGCTCACCGGCCAAGTGGTCGCTCCCACGAAAGCCACGTCGGTCGCGGTGCCGGACACGCGTACGCCGCAGCAAGCCTACCTGGATGAAATTGCGCCACCATCGTCGCTGGTGGGCAGGCCAATCAAGTTCGACGGCAAGGCGGGGAAATGGCTCTTCGGCGATACCGACGAGGAGATCAGCCCGGACACCGACTTTATTCCGCTGTGCGACGAAATTCTAATCGGCTGGATCAAGTTCAACGGCAAGGGCGAACAGCCCGATCGCATCCAGGGCTTGCTTTACGACGGCTTTGTCATGCCGCCGTTGAGCTCGCTGCCCGATCGCGATCAGTCCAAGTGGGAGCTCGGCCTCGACGGCGAACCCGCGGATCCATGGCAACATCAAATGTGCCTGATCTTGCAGTCACCAGGAACCCACGAGCTAGGCACATTCGCTACCAGCTCGCGCACAGGACGGCGAGCTGTCGGCAACCTGCTGCGGCACTACGATCGCATGCGCAAGAAAGACGACGATCATTACCCCGTCGTCCGGTTCAAGGTCTCAGGCTACAACCATCGCGACGAGCGGGTCGGCTGGGTGCACACGCCGGTCTTTGCCGTCGTCGGGAAGGCCTCCAAGGCATCCGCCGCCATCCCCGACACGTCACCTAGTGGCGACCTCGACGACGCCATCCCGTTCTGAGGAGAGGAGCAAGAAATGCCGCATGCCACGCCCCTGCCGATAGCCGAGAAGGCGAAAGCCGCGATAGCTCGCCAAGAGGCGATCGAGAAAAAATGCGCGCAGGCCATCGAGCACTTCGACCTCGATAGTAGTCCGGAAGGCGAGCAGGCGGCGATAGCGGTGGCCAAGGATATTGTTGCTGCCTTTGCCATCGCGAATGTCCGCGTGAGCCTGTCCGAGATAAGGGACCGCATCCGGTTGATCCTTAAAGAGCGGGAAGAGGGGGATTAGACCCGTTCCAGCACCCTCTTGTCGCCGGCAAATGCCGGCGGTTCTTTTCACGCAGAGGTGCTTCCGTGGCGCTGCTTCGGTATGTCTGTTCGCTGCCCAACCCTGGCACCAAGGGCGCCATTCGCGAACTTTTCTATCCGGACAACCCGGAGGGCCGGGCGCGTGCCGAAAAATTCGCACAGCACGAGAACAAGCCGGGACGCGGCGTGTACGACTGCATCGGCAGGCTACAGGACGGCGCAAGGTCGCGCTGCAAGGACACGGTTGCAGACCTCGACCAGATCGTCGCCGACCTCGACCTCAAGAATATCACGCAACGGCGCGACGCGGTTCTGCAATGCGTCAAGGGGCTGGTACTGCCGCCGAGCGAAATTCGCGACAGCGGGTTCGGGCTGCACTTGATCTGGCATCTCAAGGAACCCGTCGAGGATGATGACGGCTTGTCGCAAGCCGAGACGACTATGAAGCGGCTCGCCGAGCTGCTAGCCGGCGACCTGAAGCCAACTCACCGTGCAGCGCTGCTGCGTCATCCCGGCTCCGACAACACGAAGGGCAGAGAACCGCGGCCGTGCCGGACCATCGAGGCGGGCGGCGCGGCCTACGACATTTCGGAATTCGACGACATGTTCGACCTGTACGCCGACCGCCCGCTGCTGACGCGCAAGGCGGAAGCCGCCAAGGGCAATGGACATGACCGCAACAGCGAGCAGGAGTTGCGGACCAGCGAGGGCCGGCTCGACGGTGAGGCTGCCTTGGCGGCGATGAAGCCGACCGGCGCCAGCGTCAATGATACGGTGTGCCGCGTCATTCCGTCATTGTTGCGCAGGGGCGAACATCCGAGCGACGTGCTCGAGCGCGTGGTGAGCGCGGTCATGGAGATGGCAAAGCGTTGCAGACTGAAATGGAGCGAGACCGTTGAAGTCCAGGCTACCCGCAAACGCATCCTGAGTGCCTACAACAACCTGCTGCTCAGAGACTACGACCCGGCAACGGGAGATATCCCAGGGTGGCTGCCGGGTGAGTACCACGCACGGTGGGCCGAGGTTGTCGGAACGGGGTGCCGCCCTTGCTTCGGCTTCAACCGCGGCGGGTTCTATATCCGCAAGGCGCAAGCGGCAGCGGCCAGCCGCAACTTCGAAACCGCGCCGAGTCCCGCGCAAGGGAAGCCCGCAAGCAACCGCACGCAGGCCGGCCCGAGTGGCTGGCACCTATACGACAGCACGACGGCCGAGCCGCCACGGTGGCTGGTCAAGGGCATCCTGCCGGAGAGCGGGGTAGCGATCATCCCCGGGCAATGGGGGAGCTACAAGACGACGACCGCCCTCGACCTGGCACTGTCCGTCATGACGGGCCGTCCCTTCGCCGGCCGCTACCGGATCAAGCGGGCAGGCGCGGTGGTCTATTTCGCGCTCGAAGGCGCGGGCACGCTGCAATCGCGGCTTGCGGCGATTGCCAAGCAGTACGACGCCCCCGCCACGCTGCCCTTCGCCTGGAGAAGCGATTGCCCGTTGCTGACCGCAAAGGACGCCGGCCTCGCCATTACTAACCACTGCAACAGCGCGGCTGCTTATTTCAAGCAAGTCTATGGGGTGCCTACCGTCCTGATCCTGATCGACACTTACGCCGTGGCCGCCGGGTTCACTTTATCAGGCGACGACAGCGACACAGCCGCAACTCAGAAGGCGTTCACCGCCCTGCGCTATGTGCACAAACACACCGGTGCCGCCGTCGTAGTGGTCGACCACTTCGGCAAGGTGATGGAGGCCGGGACACGCGGGTCATCCAACAAGGAGGGCAATGCCGACGCCGTGCTCGCCACCCTGGCCGACAAGGAGCTCAGCGGCACCGTCTCGAACACCCGGCTTGCGGTACGCAAGCAGCGCGACGGGCTGTCCGGGTTCGAAATTCCCTTCACCCCGCAAGTCATCGATCTCGGCCTGGACGAGGACGGCGACCCGGTTACGGCGGTGGTCCTCGATTGGGGTGTCCCCCGGAAAACTACCGGCGAGGCGCGCAAGCCAAAGGACGTTGTCCTGCTCTGCTCCGTGTTGGCCAAGGTCGTCGCTGAAAAGGGGTTCCCCTTCCTGCCGTCGCCCGGAGGTCCGAGCGTGCAAGCCTGCCACGGGGACGACCTACGCGACGCGTTTTGCGAGCGCCGGCACGCAGGCAACCGAAAAGCGCGTTGGATAGCCTACTCGCGGGCGCTCAGGGCCGCCACCGCCGCTTCCCTGATCGGGACAAGGAACGAGGAAGGAGAATGCTTTATCGTATGGGCGCGACAGCCCGGGTGACCCTCAACCATTCTCGCCGGGGCGTCTACAACGTCTACATACTATGTTTTTGTAGACTTGTAGACGCTAAAAACGGGTCCAACCGTCTACAAGTCTACAAGCAGAGACTTGTAGACTTGTAGACAAGAAGGGGGACCAAAAATTGAAAACCAGGAGGTTGTTGCAATGACCCGCATCCCGAAAACATGCGTGCTCGACTATGACGAAATAGACGAGTTCGAACTCCGCCTGCGTGCCCCGCACCGCCAATGAAATGGGTGGCGCGAGCCCCGATCCAACCGAATAGCGCATGGAAGGCCTTGGGCGTCATCGGCCCGTCCCGCTCGGTCATAAAGACATGCGAGGACGGCCCCTGTTCGCGCTGCAGGCGTCGTAGCGCGCGTATCTCGTCGCCATTGCAGATCGCACAACTCGGACGCCCGCAAGCCGTGGCGGTAGCCGATCGATGGCCCCAGCGGCTCGACTTGCGGGCCGCGTCCATCAACTGCTCGATCTCACATGCGCCGACCCCTCGGATAGTCTACGAACTAGCGCGTGCCGCCGCATGGCGCGTGGCTGTGGCGCTTGCGCGATGACATAGCGGCGCGCTGGCGGTGAGTCGCGCTCAATCGGATCACACATCGCCCGGAACGTCCGCAGCGTTCGCGTAAGAGCCGAAGCTGACCCCCCGCCAGCCGGCCCGCACGCTCTCTTAAGACTGTCTCGCGGAAATGGAATGCGAAAACGGATCGGGCGCGTTAAACCGCTGGCATCGCATGAAAAATTATTCAGCTATTCAATGGTCGGTTCCATCACAACCTCGAAATCATCGAGAGATCGACCGCGTAGCTCCGCGCGATCGATGCCAGGGTTTCGCCTGCAGCACGCCGCTTGATGGCCTCAGCCCGCTGATAGGGCGAGAGCTTGGGCTTGCGGCCAAATTTGACGCCATTCGCCTTCGCCCGCCTGCGGCCCTCGCTGGTGCGCTCCCGGATCAGCTCGCGCTCAAACTCCGCGATGGCGGCCAGGAGCGTGGAGAGCAGCCGACCCTGCGGGCTTGAAGTGTCCCACAGCGGATCGCCAAGTGAGCGGAATACGGCGCCAGCCTTGCCGATACGGTCGATCAGGTCGAGAAGCTCACGGGTCGAACGACCAAGCCGATCGAGCTTGGTCACCAGGACGACATCGCTCGGCTTGAGCGCGGCCATGAGCTTGGCCAATTGTGGGCGATCAGCGCGCACGCCGCTGATCTTCTCGCGGTAGATCGTGGTCGCGTCCGCGGCTTTGAGCGCCTCGATTTGGCCGGTCAAGTGCTGATCCGCGGTGCTGACGCGAGCATAGCCAAAAACGGTCATTTAGCCCTCCCATTTCACAAATAAGATTTGCAATGTCTAACACGTTGAAAATCCTTGTCCAGCATTATTTTGTGAAACTGCCAAGTTTTGCAAGAAATAGTCGACGGCGGCATCAGCGCCAGCGCGCCGCCACGTCATCCGACAATCGCCAGATCCAATTGTTGCGACCAAGACGCCGGATCCGTCGCGCACCAAACGACCGCGCAGCTCGATTCATCGATGACCGCTCGGATTCCGTCAGCGGCCGTTTTTCGATCAGCACCACGCGCGGCCAGCACCACGTGCCAAGCTCCACGCTGGACGCTTCCTGCGTGACGAGAAAGCATCGAGCGGCCTGCCGCTGCAGCCGACCGACCTTCCTTCGCTTCTGACCGAACAAATAGCCCATTTCAGCCCATTGTTGGAGACGACGCGTCATCCTCGAGCGGGAATTTTCGGAACCGGTGGTAGGACGCGAGTGTCAGGCATAGCAAGCTGCGTCACGCGAGCGCGTTGTAGTAGCTGTCCTGCAAATGATCTCTGATCGGCTGCGGAAGATACTTGAACAGAGGTCCGAAAGTGCCGGGACCAGGCGGCGACAAAACATGGCCAGACAATAAGCCTTCGATTCTGCTTATGAGAGTGGGAGCGAGCCCCAATGAAAATTCAGGTGCATCCGAGCCGAGAGCCGACAACGGTGCTGCCGGATCGAACTTTTGGCCGCTCGCGCATTCAAGCTCACGGCCAACATGTCGAAATCCGATAGCCGACATTGGAATACGCGCAACGACGTCGAGACCATGAACAAGGCGATACGTCACTGGCCCGAGTCTTGCGTTGTTATTGTAGGCCATTTGGAACCTTTCACCGCCGGCACGCGGCATGCCAAAGCCATAAACCCCTCTAGGCGCGGCACCAGCAGAATCGGCGAATTGTGCGGCGAGGACAGCGAGCGCAGCTCCAAGACTGTGGCCCGCAATAAACAGCGGCTTGTGTATTTGCTGACTCCTAGCAATTGCTTGCCCGATCTCGGTCCGGACGGCATCGAGCGCCGCTTGAAAGCCCGCGTGGGTATCCGTATCAGGAGTTCGTGGAATGTTAAAGTCGGTTGCCAACGTTTCCCATACCGCTGGATCGGTGCCCGCAAATGCGATAAGGACCGCGTCAGCTCGCTCGCCCCAAATTCCGCAGGTATCGAAGCTTGCGGTTACGTCGACCTTGTGTTCGACAAATGGGAATATTGAAACAAAATTCCACACGTTTCGGACCGCATCGATTGTCTGCGGTTTACCGGTCTCGTACGCAAGCTGAGACAGCCACATCAATGCTCGCGCATTGTCAATCCTAAAATCTGTCGCAGCGGCATCGAAATTTGCAAAGGCCGTCCGGCTGTATTGATCGGGCGGAAGCTCAACAAATGTACTCACTGCGCCCTCCAGTGATGACGCGATCCGGCCGCTACCCCAAATTATTTCCGACCTCGCCATTCGTCGACATCGAGGCTGTCGCGGTGCGACCGGAACGCTCGGCGACACATTCTTTCCTCGGCCCCTTCAGATCGAAGCTCGGCGCCGGGGTTGGCGGCGCAGGAGTCGGTTGCGTTGGCGCGGGTTGCGGTATCAGCATCGCGACCGGAACCGGAATCGCTTGAACGTATGGCGTCGGCCACAACATCCTGTGCAGCCCGATGTCTCGATCGGCGATCTGTGCGACTTGGGCTGCGCCTGCTCGGCTTTATTGCACGTCGAGAACGGCGGTGCGGCCGCGACGATCATCACGGGCTTTCCGATGTGGCGCGCGTCCTGGCCCATGCTGAACGGCCTCCCGACGGTGCCGAGTGCTTGCAGGGTGGTGCTCAGCGCGAGGCCGGTGACGCTGAGCTGAAGGTTCGACCTTGACATCGCGGGCGTCGCGGGCGTCGGCGGCGTCATACAAGTCCTTCAGATCCTTCGAATGACCGGGGTTTGCGGCGCTATAGGCGAATGCCTCGGTTGCGCTTGGCCGCCTCACGACCGGAAGCGGAATCGGCTGACCGTATTGCGTCGGCCACAACGTCCTCTGTAGCCGCGACCACGCCTCGTTCGGTGACACGTGCGACTTGGGCTGCTCCTGCTCGGCCTTGTTGCAGGTCGATAGCAGCGGCGCGACCGCGACGACCAATGCGAGGCTGACGAGCTTTCCGATGCTGCGCATGCTGGTCCGCTATGTCGTTTGTCGCCCGAATCCGCTCAACAGCCGGAGAGCTATACTCCCCAAGGCGCCGAAGCCGCCAGTGGCGCCGATCGCGGCAGTGATGATCGGAACGAGCGTCGCAAGCGTCCCGATGCCCGTCGGTTCCTGGCCCATACCGAAGGGCGTCCCGACGATGCCGAGTGCCTGCAGGATCGTGCTCAGCCCGAGACCAGCGACGCTGAGCTGAACGCTTGGCTTCGACAACGCGGGCGTCCCGGACGTCGTCTGCGTTTTCTTCGCGAGCGCTTCAGCCGGGAGCAGCTGCGTCAGCAGCGCGTTCACGTCGGTATTCGCCGCCGCTGCTCCGGGCTTGCCGGTCAGCAGTCCAGACAAGAGGTCGGTGGTATCGAGTTGTGTCCCGCTCAGCGCCGATCGCAGCAGCAGCGGCAACAGCATCTTCGCGGCGTCGTCGGCCATTAGTAGTTTCCCCTTCGAAAGCATCATGAGCAAGAGGATGAGCAGCGGCAGATTGTCCTTCGGTAGAGGTTTCGGTATGTCGCCCCCCGGCCCATTCGGCAGGGGAAAGCCGCCGTTGCGCGCGTCCTTGGCCCATTGAATGGCTTGCTGTTTGGGGGTGAGGTGTTCCATTCCCGCAGGTGGCGCGGCTGGAACCCACGTGAATAAACCGTCAGTGGGGAAGTTGCGCGGTGTATAGCCAAAGGCTTCCGCCATGTGTGAAGATATGTCGATCTTGCGGCCGGTACTTGGGTTGGGACCAATATCTGTCTGCGGCATCGGCAGGGATATGCCGTTGGGGGCAGTCACCACAAACCAATCGCCTAATGTTGAGCGATCAAAGAAGGCGCAGCCCTGCGCCCAGTCAGGCACACCAAGCTTGTTGCTCCCCGGTTCATCACCTGAATCAACCCAGTTGTACGTTCCGCTGTACTGCGAGTACCAGCTGCCGCGGCCGGAGCTCACAGTCGCGTAGGTCGATGGATGCGCTGGGATGGGTACAGCTTTGGGCCACCAGTAGCCGGTGACGCGGCTGCGCGGATGGTCGGCGATTTCGACCTGATCGTCATCGTTGCCGCTGAGCAGATGCACGTTGTCCGCGTCCTGGCCCAGGAAAAACCCGACATGGCCCTCGCCGCTGTCGGGACTGATGCGCCAGAACGTAACGATGCAGCCGACGATCGGCTGTGTGCTGCTGAAATTTGTATTGTGCTCGAAACTGCGCGCCGCCGGCGAGCGCGTGCCCAGCACGCCGACGCTCTCGAGCATAGCGTTGGCAAAAATCGCGCACCAAGGCTCGCCTAATGAACCGGTCTTAGCCTCGGAAATGAATTGCTCGATGCCGCGGTTGTTGCCGGTTTCGTGAAAGCCGATGAACGTCCTTGCTCTAACAAGCCATGCCGGTTCGCTCATGGTGCCACTCAATAAGCTGGCGAACGCGCTCCCTCCTCTATTGAAGGTTGCGGCCTGGCCCAACATCGCGTCGCCGTTTGCCATGTCTCTTCTCCCTGTTCAGGTCACGGTTGAAAACGAAACAACACGCAGCACGCAACAACGCACGCGGCAGGTAACGGCAGCCCCCGGGCAGCCGAACCTTAGGAGCAGGCCAACTTATTCCCGCCTCCCGTTGCGGATTGGGGAGCGGTCAGCCAAAGACCTAAGCCAACCGCCGCGAGTCCTGCGGCGGCACTTGCTATCCGTGCGCGCATTGTGAAACCCTGCACGTGTTTGGGGAGTTTACTCAACTCTTGGGTGCAAAAAAGGTAGTACTCTTGACCCTTCGGAACTTTTGAGGGGTCAGGACCCCGCCCGATACCTCAGGTTTGACGAACGCGCGCTATGTGCAGTGCAGAAAAGCGCCCCATCTGCATCGGCTGCGCAAGAAAAAAGGCCCCGCCGAAGCGGGGCCGTTGTGCACAGGGTGTTCGCGGAAAGCGGGCTTTCCGCAGCACGACAATTGCGATCATTACCGGCGTCCCAAGAGCCGGGCGCGATGACGGCTATGAGGTGCCCAGCGTGGATACGAGCATGGCGCCGGGCCGACGCAGCAGCGGGGCTGTCGCCGGGCGAGCTAGCGGTGGTGAAACGCTGTCTGCGCCGCATCTACAGCAATATGAAAAGCAGGCCGGCTGCGGCGGGCAGGTCGCGCCAGACCCATTTCCAGTTATGGCCGGCCCGGCAGCGAGAGATCTGACCATCCTACACCCACAGCGCGCCCTCCGGGATCGCAGCGACCTTCATTATGCGCCCGACCACGCGGGCCGTTAGAAGAGAATTGCTTAGTGG
>Ga0318507_10000097_pt1 | contig 12986 bp, 11 predicted proteins | sample GRESIP084b2f20_FD_203662 | JGI IMG/M metagenome (GOLD analysis project Ga0318507, IMG submission 203662) | Tropical soil microbial communities from Luquillo Experimental Forest, Puerto Rico - GRE.SIPMG.084b2f20 | ecosystem: Environmental > Terrestrial > Soil > Tropical forest > Bulk soil... | reverse complement strand
CGGATCCGAAGATTGCCGCCAAGATGCTCTCGCCGGCACCGAGGCCGGAGGTTCGCGCGATCGGCACGTCCACCCACGGCGTCCTGACGCCGCCTTGGGCCACGCCGTTGGTATCCAGGATGGGCAGGGGCTGATCGCTGTGGTGCACCCCGATGGGTTCGGCCGTCGGCGCGGGGTCGCCGGTTTGCACCCACGTGTTGAGCGCGTCGATTGCCGCCTGCACCACGTAGTGGTGTTGCGGCGCGAAGTTGATGTAGTGCTCCAGCTCCTGACCCATCAGCGTGTTGGTCGGCGCGTAGGCCGCCAGGATGGCATCGAGGGGCGCGGAGCCGCTGTCGATGGGCGCCACCTGGATCGTGTAGTTGTCGGCGTGCGCGGCGCCGGCGATCTCCCAGACCCGCAGCAATTGATGGTCGGGCTGCCTGGCGAAGTAATAGCCCTGCCGATCGGCGCCGATGAGGTCGGTTTCGGTGATGATCGTGACGAGCGGGACCCGCAGGTCGCGACGAAAGGGGACCGCCTGCGGTGCGCCCGTCTGCGACTCGTCGAAAATGGAATTGCCGTCCAGCGGTGCGGCCGACGCGAACCGCGAATGCACCAAGAAGCCGTCGTAGCTTTGGGCCAGCGGATCAACGGCGTTGATGTAGGTCGTCAGGAACATCGCGGATTGCGATTCGCCCACGGCGACCACGTGCTGCACGGGCAGATCGCCCAGCGCGCCATTGCGGACGAGCTCGCCGGTCTGGGAAAAGATGTCGTAGGCGAAGGCGTCGCCCGGGTGGCTCAGCGACGCATACCGCGCCGGGTCCTGGCTTTTCAGCGACATGTCGAAGCCGAGCAGGCTCGCGCCGCCCTCCACCCCGACCTGCTGGGCCGAGACCGCGACGTAGGCGTAGCCCGCGCGAAGGATCTCGCGGTGCGCCATCATCCACACGGCCGGGGCATCGATGCCGCCGCTGACATTGAGCCATTCGACGAGCACCGTCCCATTGAACTGCGCCGGATCGGCCGGGGTCAGCGCCACGATCCGTGTCGTGTATTCGGCGGTCGCACTGGGCGTTACGCTCCAACGGCCGTCGGCACCCAAGTCGGTTGTGGGCGTGTAGGACGACGCCGTTCCGGAGATCAAGAACTCATCGGCGATGTAGCCCACGTCAGCGATGTCGAAACCGCCCAGCAGGAGAAGGGGCTGCCCGGGCGCGGGTGTGACGAGCGTGGGATTCGGCATCCTCACAGTGAACCAGGCAGCCCGAACTTCGGGAACAACGCGCCGTCGAGGAATGCCACGACATGCGACACCCGATCTTCGTTGATGTCCAACACGTGCAGCTGGAACGGCAGATGCAGGTCGCCCGCACGCATATACATGGCGGCGGCGGGCTGACCGTTGGCGATCAACGGAATCATGCGCATGTCGCCCGGAGATTCGGCGGGGCACTGCTGGTGAATGAGCGTGATGATGTTCTGGGGACCCTGGTACCAACCTGTGTAGGGGGGCATTTCCCAGATCGCCTCGGCCGTGAACAGCTCCACCAGGCGGTCGATGTCGTAGGCCTCGAAGGCGGCGATGTAGCGGTCCAGCAGGTCCTGCGCCTCCGCCGAATCCGGCGGCGTCAACGGATCGGAGGAGGTGGGCCCGACCGCCTCCAGCTGGGACCGGGCCCGCTGCAGCAGGCTGTTGACGGCGGTCGTGGTGGTCCCGACCGTTGCGGCCACTTCGGCGGCCTTCCACTGCAGCACGTCGCGGAGGAGCAGCACGGCCCGTTGCCTGGGTGAGAGGTGCTGCAGCGCGGCGACGAACGCCAACCGCACCGACTCACGCGACCCGACGATGACCGAGGGGTCTGCGGGATCGTCCGCCTGGTCCGGCAGCGGTTCCAGCCATGCCACCTCGCGGCGTTCCACCAGCTCGGCGGTTGGGTCCGAGCTGGATGCGCCCAGCCCGGTCGGCAACGGCCGGCGCTGCCGGCCCTCCAGCGCGGTCAGACATGTGTTGGTCGCGATCCGATGCAGCCAGGTCCGCATCGACGACTTGCCTTCGAACCGGTCGTAGGCCTTCCACGCCCGCAGCAGTGTCTCCTGCACCAGATCCTCGGCGTCGTGCAACGACCCGGTCATCCGGTAGCAGTGCGCGAGCAATTCACGACGGTACGGCTCGGCACGGGTCTCGAAGCCCCCGCCGGCCGCCGCGCCACCTTCAGATTTTTCCGTGAGCAGCTCCACGTTGATCGAGCCTACGCAGTGTCGCCGACACCCTAGAACCAAAGGCCGGTCCCCCCAGGCACTACGCTGCCCGTAATGAGTACGACCCGCACTGAACAGAACTTTGGCGGCGTCGGCGGCGTGCGCATCGTCTACGACGTCTGGACGCCGGACACCCCGCCGCGGGCGGTGGTCGTGCTGTCGCACGGCCTCGGCGAGTATGCCCGACGCTACGACCACGTCGCGCAGTTCTTCGGCGACGCGGGGCTGGTCACCTACGCCCTGGACCACCGAGGGCACGGCCGCTCCGACGGCAAGCGGATGCTGGTGCGCGACATCTCCGAGTACACCGGCGATTTCGACACCTTGGTCGGCATCGCCACCCGGGAGCACCACGGCCTCAAGTGCATCGTGCTCGGGCACAGCATGGGCGGTGGGATCGTGTTCGCCTACGGCGTCGAACGCCCGGACAACTACGACATGATGGTGCTGTCGGCGCCGGCGGTGGCGGCCCAGGACCTGGTGTCGCCGCTGATGACGGTCGCCGCCAAGGTGCTCGGTGTTCTCACGCCCGGTCTTCCGGTGCAGGAACTCGATGTCGAGGCCATATCGCGCGACCCCGCGGTGGTGGCGGCCTACAACGACGACCCGCTGGTCTACCACGGAAAGGTCCCGGCCGGCGTCGGCCGCGCGCTGCTGCAGGTCGGCGAGACCATGCCGCAGCGGGCACCGGCATTGACCGCGCCGCTGCTGGTGGTGCACGGCGACGCCGATCGGCTGATCCCCGTCGACGGCAGCCGCCGCCTGGTCGAATGCGTGGGGTCCACCGACGTCGAGTTGAAGGTCTACCCCGGGCTGTATCACGAGGTCTTCAACGAGCCCGAGCGCGCCCAGGTGCTGGGCGACGTGGTCTCGTGGATCCTGAAACGCCTGTGACCGGCCGTCGGCAGAATGTCGCATCGCTCCCGTAGTTTGGCGATATGACCGACGACAAAATGCTGGCGCGCATAGCCGCGCTCCTACATCAGGCCGAAGGCACCGACAACGCGCACGAGGCGGACGCCTTCATGAGCGCCGCGCAACGGTTGGCGACGGCGGCCTCCATCGACCTCGCGGTGGCGCGGTCCCATGCGGCCACGCGCTCGGCGGCGCAGGCCCCGACCCAGCGGACAATCACCATCGGGAACGCGGGCACCAGGGGGCTGCGGACGTATGTGCAGCTCTTCGTGCTGATCGCGGCGGCCAATGACGTGCGCTGCGACATTGCCTCGAATTCGACGTTCCTCTACGCCTACGGGTTCGCCGAGGACATCGACGCGAGCCACGCCCTGTACGCCAGCCTGGTCGTCCAGATGGTGCGCGCGTCGGACGCCTACCTCGCTTCCGGTGCCCACCGGCCCACCCCGACGATCACCGCCCGGCTCAACTTCCAGCTCGCGTTCGGGACCCGCGTCGGTCAGCGTCTCGCCGAGGCCCGCGAATATGCCAGGAGCGAGGCGACCAAGGACCGCTGTCGCCCGCCCGGCACCGCTATCGCTTTGCGCGACAAGGAGATCGAACTAAAAGACTACTATCGCAGCGCGTCGAAGGCGCGCGGAACTTGGCAAGCCCATCGGGCGACGGCCGGATATTCGTCGGCGGCCCGACGCGCGGGCGACCGGGCCGGTCGGCGGGCGCGGCTGCACAACAGCCCCGAACTGCCCGGTGCGCGGAGCGCATTGGACCGGTGACGCGGGCCGGTGCACAGGAACCGTCCGGGAGGGATTCCCAGCGCGCCAAGGTCTATGCGGCTGAGGAGTTCGTCCGGACGCTCTTCGACCGCGCCGCCGAGCATGGATCGCCCGCCGTGGAGTTCTTCGGCACGCAGTTGACGCTGCCGCCCGAGGGACGGTTCGGGTCGGTTGCATCCGTGCAACGCTACGTCGACGACGTGCTCGCGCTGCCGGCCGTGCGGCAACGTTGGCCGGACGTGTCGTCGCTGAGGGTGCGGGCGCGACGAGCCGCCACCGCGGCGCACTACGAAAACCGTGATGGCGCAGGCATTATCGCCGTTCCTGATCGTCACGCCGCCGACTGGGCGCTGCGCGAGCTGGTGGTGCTCCATGAAGTGGCGCACCACTTGTGTCGGGCCGAGCCACCCCATGGTCCGGAGTTCGTCGCGACGATCTGTGAGTTGATGGAGCTGGTGATCGGACCGGAACTCGGCCACGTGTTGCGTGTGGTGTACGCGAAAGAGGGTGTGCGATGAGCGAACTCGACGCCGACGAGCGCGCCCGCGAGATCGAGACTCAGATGACCGACGACGAGCGGTTCTCGCTGATTGTCGGGGTGATGGGTGCCGGCGAACTGTGGCCGCGCCGGGATGAGCGGATCCCGCCAGGTGTTCCGATGAGCGCAGCGTTTGTCCCGGGAATTCCCCGGCTCGGCGTCCCGGCGTTGTTGATGAGCGATGCCGGCCTCGGCGTCACCAACCCCGGGTACCGCCCGGGCGACACGGCCACCGCGCTGCCCTCCGGGCAGGCGCTGGCCGCGAGTTTCAACCCGTCACTGGCCCGCACCGCCGGCGCGGTGATTGGTCGCGAGGCCCGCAGCCGCGGATTCAACGTGCAACTCGCGGGCGCGATGAACCTCGCGCGCGACCCGCGCAACGGGCGCAACTTCGAATACCTTTCCGAAGACCCGCTTTTGACCGCGACGATTGCCGCGGAGTCGGTCAACGGGATACAGCAACAAGGCGTCATTTCGACGGTCAAGCACTACACGCTGAACTGCAACGAAACCAATCGGCACTGGCTGAATGCGGTCATCGATCCCGACGCGCATCGGGAATCCGACTTGCTGGCCTTCGAGATGGCCATCGAGCGCTCGCAGCCCGGCGCCGTGATGGCGGCCTACAACAAGGTCAACGGCGACTACGCCGGCGCAAACGACGTCTTGATCAATGCGGTGCTGAAAGGTGCCTGGGGATATCGCGGTTGGGTGATGTCCGACTGGGGTGCGACACCAAGCTGGGAATGCGCGCTCAAAGGTCTCGACCAGGAGTGCGGCGCACAGCTCGATGCGTTGCTGTGGGAGTCGGAGGCGTTCGGCGAGCGCCTGCGGGCCGCCTATGCCGACGGCAGGTTGCCCAAAGAGCGCCTGTCGGACATGGTCCGGCGGATTCTGCGTTCGATGTTCGCGGTCGGAATCGATCGGTGGGAAGCGGCACCCGTGCCGGATCTGTTCGCACACAACGAGATTGCGTTGCAGATCGCACGACAGGGAATCGTTCTGCTGGCCAATCGCGGGGCGCTGCCCTTGGCGGCCGATACGCCGGCGCGCATCGCGGTCATCGGCGGCTACGCCCATCGGGGCATACCGACGGGCTTTGGGTCTAGCGCTGTCGTCCCCTCGGGCGGCTACGCGGAGGTGATACCGATAGGCGGACCCGGCCCGATGGCCTCGTGGCGCAACCTGTACCTACTACCATCTAGCCCGCTCGACGAGCTGAGAACGCAATTCCCCAAGGCGCACATCGAGTTTGATCCGGGTATCCGCCCGGCGGACGCGGTGCACGCGGCGCGCCGAGCGGACATCGCGATCGTGTTCGGGATTCGCGTGGAAGGGGAGGGATTCGACAGTCCCGACCTGTCGCTACCCTGGGGCCAGGACGCGTTGATTGCCGCCGTCTCGGCCGCCAACCCGAATACCGTCGTGGTGCTAGAGACCGGTAACCCGGTGGCCATGCCCTGGCACAACTCGGTGAACGCCGTTCTGCTGGCTTGGTATCCGGGTCAGGCCGGCGGCCGGGCCATCGCGGAAATCCTTGCCGGCCAGGTGAATCCGTCGGGTCGGCTGCCGATCAGCTTTCCGGTCGATCTCGCCCAGACGCCGCGCCCGGAGCTGCCCGGCCTCGGCGCCCCGTGGGGAACACCGATCACCATCGATTACTTCGAGGGGGCCGAGGTCGGCTACCGCTGGTTCGCCCAGAGCGGTCAGGTGCCGCTGTTCGCGTTCGGGCATGGCTTGTCCTACACCACGTTCGAGTACCGCGACCTGGTGGTCAGCGGCGGTGACACCGTCACAGCAAGCTTTTCCGTCATCAATATCGGCGAGCGTGGCGGGGCAGACGTCCCACAGCTGTATCTGACCGAGGCGCCGGACGAGCATCGGTTACGGCTGCTGGGATTCGAACGGGTCGAGTTGCAGCCGGGCGCAACGCGCCGGGTGACCATCGAGGCGGATCCGCGCCTGCTTGCGCGTTACGACGGCGGCGCTGGAAGCTGGCGCATCGAACCGGGCGGTTACCGGGTGGAGGTGGGCGCTTCGGCGGTCGCGTTGCGGCTGGCGGCCGAGGTCGAACTGGCCGGTCGTACGTTCGGGAGCTGATCGGCATGATCGGCAGGGTCCGAACGCACGACCGGCGTGCCGGCGCTACTGGACGGCGGTCAGTTCGTCGCCGCATGTGCAGCGGTACGGCTCACCCGCCCCGGAGCAGTGGCACGGAACCTCGATGCGAACGCGGCACTCGCAGCCCTCGTGGCCACAGGTCAGTAAGGTTCCCGCTTCGTAGTCCGCCATTTCAAATCACCCTTAACTGTGTCGTGGATTTCCCATGTCGTGGCTCAACCAGAACCACACACCATATACCCCATAGGGGTATCAGGTAAATAGCCGGGGCGCCGGTGCGGGCGGGCGCGCCGGGCTAGCGTTGGCGAAATGACCGAAAAACCAACCCCACAAGACGTCGACGCATTCTTGGACCGCACGGTGGTTGGCGACGATCCGGCATTGACGGCGGCGGTACAGGCCAGCAACGCGGCCGGGTTGCCCCCGATCGCCGTATCGATGCAGCAGGGCAAGTTCCTGTGCCTATTGGCGGGTGCGATCCGGGCGCGCCGCATCCTTGAGATCGGCACGCTGGGTGGCTTCAGCGCCATCTGGCTGGCGCGCGGCGCGGGTCCACGGGGGCGGGTGGTGACGCTCGAATACGAGCCCAAGCACGCGGAGGTGGCGCGGGCAAATCTGCAGCGGGCCGGCGTCGCCGACCGGGTGCAGGTGATCGTCGGCGCGGCGCTGGATACGTTGCCGACGCTCCGCGGCCCCTTCGACCTGATATTCATCGACGCCGACAAAGAGAACAACGCCGCTTATCTGGAGTGGGCGGTCCGGCTGGCCCGTCCCGGTTCAGTCGTTGTGGTGGACAACGTCATTCGTGACGGCCGGATCCTTCAGGAGCAGTCGGATGACGCCAGGGTTCGGGCGACGCGCCAGACCTTGGAGGTGATGGGCGAAAATCCCCGGCTGGACACGGCGGTGATCCAGACGGTCGGAGCCAAGCACTGGGACGGATTCGCCTTCGCGTTGGTGCGGTAGCGCGCGGGGGCGTCAGCGCGGGCGCAGGTCCTTGACCGCCTGCTCGGCCGAGGTGAGTTCGTTGATCCGCAACACCGTTTCACCGGCATACAGGGCCCCGCGGTCCACCCACGAATCGGGCATCCCCGCGGTCATTGCGAGCGGGGTGAAGACCGGACGGGCCGGCGACTGCAGACGCATCAACGGGCCGGCGTCGAAATAGCCGAGGACGGCCAGTGGGCGGCTGGCCGCGTTGAGGGCGGCGGGCAATAGGCCGGCCTTCCCGTCGTCGCCGCACCATCGCCGGGTGGCGGCGTTGGGCACCACGCGGTGGCGCAGCGGCCAGCTGAGACCGAACAGGTTTGTTTCGATGGTCCTGTCGGCGTGCATGATTCGTCGCTGATACTCGCGGTTCGCATTGGCCTCGTGCGTCAACAGGAACCGCGTACCGGCGACGACGCCGCTGGCACCGGCATCCAGGGCGGCGCGGGTGTCGGCGCCGGTGGCGATTCCGCCGGCGAGGAACACCGGACGCTTCCCGGCCGCCGCCAGGGCGTGGGGCAGGAAGTCCAGGGCCGGCATGGTTCCGACGAGGTGGCCGCCGGCCTCACGTCCCTGAGCGATCAGACCGTCAGCGCCCCAAGCGACGGCGGCGCGCGCCTGCGCCACGGTACCCACCATCACAAACACGAAGCTTCCCGCTTCCCGAAGGTGCTCGACAAGCCTCCGCTTTTCGCCGAACGCCAGCACGACGACGTCCACGCGGGCGTCGACGCAGACCGCGACGTGGGCGCGACGAACGAAGGGCATCAACAGGTTTACCGCGACGGCTCGGCCCGGAGCCTGTTCGCGCACCAGATCGATCGCCGTTCGCAGCCGGCGCGGCGTGGTGATCCCGATCGTTCCGAGACCACCGGCTTTAGCGACCGCGCCCGCCAGCGCCGCGCCCGCCAGACCGCCGCCCATTCCCGCTTGTGCCACCGGAACGTCGAGCCGCAGGCGGTCCCTGATGTCCATGCCTAATGACGCTACGCGGCCATTGAATTCGGCCCGTTCGTGGTGCTGTCGGCGGCCCGATTCTCGTTGGTGGCGCGCAGCGATCGAGCGTAATCTTGACGTCAGATGGATGGGTTGCAGCCGGCTCAAAAGGCTTGCTGCATAACAGAAAGGTCACAAAATGAGTACAGTCCATTCATCAATCGATCACCACCCGGACTTGTTGGCTCTGCGCGCGAATTACGAGCGCGTCGCCGAGTCGATGAGTGCGCACGTCACGTTCGGCCTGGCCTTGCTGACCGGCCTGTATGTTGCTGCGTCATCGTGGATCGTCGGGTTCACCGCCACGACATCCCTTGCCTGGTGCAACTTCATCGTCGGAGTGGCAGTCGCCTTCATGGCGTACGGATTCGCGACGACGCTGGACCGCGCGCACGGCATGGCCTGGACGCTGCCAGTGCTCGGCGTGTGGGTCGTCGTCTCGCCGTGGATTCTGCCCGGCTTCACGCCGACCGCCGGCATGATCTGGTCGAACGTCGTCGCGGGTGCGTTGCTGACGTTCCTGGGCCTGAACGCCACCTACTTCGGCACGCGCACGCGGGAGGCGGGCACCCACGCATAGTTCGGAGTCGTTAGGCCACAAGGCAATACGGCGCTAGCCGCAGACCGCGCCGATCGCGGCCGAGCTGACCAGCTTGACGTACTTGGCCAGTACGCCGGTTTTGTAGCGCGGCGAGGGAGGGGTGAAATCTATTCGCCGAGAATCGAATTCGGCGGGGTCGGCGAGCACGTCGAGAACGTGGCCGGCGACGTCGAGGCGGACCCGGTCGCCGTCGCGCAGCAATGCGATCGGCCCGCCGTCGACCGCCTCCGGCGCGATGTGTCCCACGCACAGGCCGGTCGTTCCGCCGGAGAACCGGCCATCGGTGAGCAGCAGAACGTCCTTGCCGAGGCCGGCGCCCTTGATCGCGCCGGTGATGGCCAGCATTTCGCGCATCCCGGGGCCGCCCTTGGGACCTTCGTAGCGGATCACAACCACGTCGCCCTTCGTGATGGTCCCGTCCTCCAGAGCGTCCAGAGCGGCTCGCTCGCCGTCGAAAACCCTTGCGGTGCCTTCGAACACGTCGGAGTCGAAACCCGCCGTCTTGACCACCGCGCCCTCGGGCGCCAGCGATCCGCGCAGGATGGTGATCCCGCCCGTCGGGTGGATCGGGTTGTCCAGCGCTCGCAGCACCTTGCCGTCCGGGTCGGGCGGGGCGATCGCGGCCAGATTCTCGGCCATGGTCTCGCCCGTCACCGTCAGGCAATCACCGTGCAGCAGGCCCGCATCCAGCAGTGCCTTCATCACCACCGGCACGCCGCCGATGTGGTCGACGTCGAACATCACGTGGCGGCCGAACGGCTTGACGTCGGCCAGGTGCGGCACCCGCGACCCGATCCGGCTGAAGTCCTCGAGTGAGAGTTTGACGTCGGCCTCGTGAGCGATGGCCAACAGGTGCAGCACCGCGTTGGTCGAGCCGCCGAACGCCATCACCACCGCGATGGCGTTTTCGAAGGCCTCTTTGGTGAGGATGTCGCGGGCGGTGATGCCGCGGCGCAGCAGTTCGATGACGGCCTGGCCGCTGCGCCGCGCGAACCCGTCGCGACGGCGGTCGGTTGCCGGCGGCGCCGCGCTGCCCGGCAACGACATACCCAGCGCCTCGGCGGCGCAGGCCATCGTGTTGGCGGTGTACATGCCGCCGCACGCCCCCTCGCCGGGGCAGATCGCCCGCTCGATGGCGTCGACATCCTCGCGCGGCATCAGCCCGCGGGCGCACGCGCCCACCGCTTCGAACGCGTCGATGATCGTGACTTCGCGCTCGGTGCCGTCGGACAGCTTGGCTCGCCCGGGCAATATCGAGCCTGCGTAGAGGAACACCGCCGCCAGGTCCAGCCGTGCGGCGGCCATCAGCATTCCGGGCAACGATTTGTCGCATCCCGCCAACAGCACCGAGCCGTCGAGCCGCTCGGCCTGCATCACGGTTTCGACGCTATCGGCGATCAGCTCCCGTGATGGCAGCGAGAAGTGCATCCCCTCGTGACCCATCGAGATGCCGTCGGAAACCGAGATCGTCCCGAACTCGAGCGGGTAGCCGCCGGCCGAGAAAACACCTTCCTTGACCGCCTTGGCGAGTCGGTCCAGCGAGAGGTTGCACGGCGTGATCTCGTTCCACGACGACGCGACCCCGATTTGTGGCTTGGCGAAGTCTTCGTCTTCCATGCCTACCGCGCGCAACATGCCACGGGCGGCAGCCCGCTCCAGGCCGTCGGTGACGTCACGACTACGCGGTTTGATGTCGGCGGCCGGCGCCGAATCGGGGGTTGTGGCCTGCCCAAAGTTCATTGCTCAAGTATGCCGGTCCGATCGCCGCAAATGCGGGGCCTATACCCCTTCGGGGTATGGGGTAGACTTCCGCTACCGGAATCGCGGGGAGGTTTTGCAGTGGACATGACGACTGCACACGGATATTCGCAGCAGAAGGACAATTACGCCAAGCGGCTGCGCCGCATCGAGGGCCAGGTTCGCGGAATCGCCCGCATGATCGATGAAGACAAATATTGCATCGACGTCCTCACCCAGATCAGCGCGGCGAACAGCGCCTTGCGTTCTGTGGCGTTGAATTTGCTCGACGAGCACCTCAGCCACTGCGTCACCCGCGCCGTGGCCGAGGGCGGCAACGACGCCGACGAGAAGCTGGCCGAAGCCTCCGCCCATCGCCCGCCTGGTTCGTTCCTGACCCCGAGGGCGTGTTGAAACGCAAAATTTTGGTGAACCCGTTGCCGCAGTGCGTACGGTAGGGGCAGCGTAAACGGGGGAAGCAGCATTGCTCCGCCGATTGCGCGCCCTGAGCGACCACTGCCCATGACTGCCGAAACCGCCACCACTGCCGCGCGAACGTGGACGCCACGGATCGCAGCGCAGCTAACGGTGCTGGCGGCGGCGGCCTTCATCTATGTCACCGCCGAGATTCTGCCCGTGGGCGCGTTGCCGGCGATCGCACGAGACCTGCAGGTCAGCTTGCTCGCGGTGGGAACCCTGCTGACCTGGTATGCGCTGGTGGCGGCCCTGACGACCGTTCCCCTGGTGCGCTGGACCGCGCACTGGCCACGACGGCGCGCCTTGGTGTTCAGCCTGGTCTGCCTGACCGTCTCCCAGCTCATCTCGGCGCTGGCGCCCAGCTTCGCGGTGCTGGTCGTGGGGAGGGTGCTCTGCGCGGTCACCCACGGCCTGCTGTGGTCGGTGATCGCCCCGATCGCCACCCGGCTGGTGCCGCCAAGCCACGCCGGACGCGCCACGATGTCGATCTACGTCGGGACCAGCCTGGCCCTGGTCGTCGGCAGCCTGATGTGGGGCTGGCGGCTGGCCGCGGTCTGCATCACCGTCGCCGCGGCAGTCGTCACCGTGGCCGCCCGGCTCTTGCTGCCCGAGTTGGTGCTCAGCGCCGAGCAGCTCGAATGTGTGGGCCGGCGGGCCCGTCACCACCGCAACCGCGCGCTGATCGTGGTCAGCCTGATCACCATGGTCGGCGTCACCGGCCATTGTGTGTCGTACACCTACATCGTGGTGATCATCCGCGAAGTCGTCGGCGTGCGCGGAACGAGCCTGGCGTGGGTGCTGGCCGCCTACGGCGCCGCCGGGGTGCTCGCGGTGGGCCTGGTGGCGCGGCCGCTGGACCGCCGGCCCCGGGGCGCCATCATCTTCTGTATGGCCGGGCTGACGGCCGCGTTCGTGGTGCTGACCGCTCTGGCCTTCGGCGGGCACCGCACCGCGACGACCCTGCTGGTCGGGATCGGCGCCATCGTGCTGTGGGGCGCCCTCGCCACGGCCGTCTCACCGATGCTGCAGTCCGCCGCGATGCGCAACGGGGCCGACGATCCCGACGGGGCCTCGGGCCTTTACGTGACGGCGTTCCAGGTGGGCATCATGGCGGGCTCGCTGGGAGGCGGGCTGTTGTATGAGCGCAGTGTGGCGCTGATGCTGACCGCCTCGGCGGCCCTGATGGGCGTCGCATTGGCCGGTATGGCGGCTAACCGGCACATGCTGGACGTTGCCGCAACAAGCTCACGCGATTCATAGTTCCGCAGCTCAGCACCATGAATTGCGTCGCTAGCCGGTCGCCGATTAGGTAGCGGGCCTGGGCGCTATGCCACACTATCTCGAAGATAGTGACTGGAGGGATGCATATGTCGGGCTGGACGAGGGCACGCCTCTTCGCCGCTTTGAAGGCAGCCGGAGTGGCTTCGGTAATGGGCTGGGTGCTGGTGCTGAGCGCGGGTCCCGCGCTGGCCGACCCGGACCCGGCACCCGGCGATCCAGGGGTTGTCGCGCCCCCCGGTGACGTGCCGGCACCGCCGCCATTGGCGGCGCCACCGCCACCGCCGCTCTTCCCGCCGCCGCCCGCCCCGGGGTCGCC
>Ga0318507_10000076_pt1 | contig 13502 bp, 16 predicted proteins | sample GRESIP084b2f20_FD_203662 | JGI IMG/M metagenome (GOLD analysis project Ga0318507, IMG submission 203662) | Tropical soil microbial communities from Luquillo Experimental Forest, Puerto Rico - GRE.SIPMG.084b2f20 | ecosystem: Environmental > Terrestrial > Soil > Tropical forest > Bulk soil... | reverse complement strand
CCCGGGCAGTGGCCCGCCGTGCAGCGCGATGCCGTTCCAGGTGATGCGCTGCATGTTCGGCATCCAGGCATCGTCATAGAGGGTCGAGTGGTGGTCCTTGTCCTTCTCGATGATGGCGAACACGCCTGCTGGCGTCTCGCGTCCTGTGGTGCCGGTCGACACCGGCGCGCGCAGGATCCATCCGTCGGCATCGTAGAAAGTGACCCGCTGGCTCCCGATCGACACGATCGCCATGATCGGCTCGCCTGCCTCGCGCGGCGCCGTCGCCTCGTTGGTTGGCGCCGGTCGCGCCTGTCTCGCCATGGCGTCGGCGGTTAGCGCCGCCAGTGTGGCCATCGCCGCGAGCGTCACAATGGTAGGAAACCCGATGTCCCGTCGCATAGCTGAATAACCGTGAATTTCCCACGCAGTTCCCTCCGAGGAAGCTTAATGACTGATGGGAGGAAAGAACCTTGATCTTAATCAAAACAGATCAAGCCTTCCGCAATAGCTCGGGTTGGCTGCGATTGAGTGAACCGGCAAGTGCGGATCGGCCAGCGCCATGTCGCTGATCTCGGCACAGACGAGCTCCGCTCTTAAGGAGCGTCTCCATGAAGAGCGGATCGAACTCTCGATTTACCACGCCATGTTCCAGTTGAAATGTTCCAGTTGAAATGCCTGGAAACCGCGTGGATAGACCATCATCTATTTGTAGTATGTGACTCCGCAACCTTGATTGCCAATGCGCGTCTCGAGAGTTTGTTTTGGAACCGGCTCTGTCGTACCGGGCTTCGGAAACTTGTAATCAATCGTGACGAGGCTTCCCTCAGGCGCGCTCTGAAGGGCTTCGTATACTCTTTTTCCTATCGGGTCATCCTTGAGCGCCAAGGTGCGGACATCAACGTCCAGTAACGCAGGACTTTCATACACCGTGATTTTTCCATCAGACATATTGTAGCAGAACACGTAGAGGTCGCGCTCGTGAAACTGCTTGTTATTTGGATCATTGAATTCATCAAGTGCCGCAGCTTCATTGGATTTGAGCGCACCAATGGCGCGGTCGAGCATTGCTTTCGCTTGTTCCACAGTGCCGAGTTGTTGGCCGCTAACCGGCGCAACGCTCAGAATCAATGCCGTTATCCCTAACCCGAATAAGTTCTTGCTCATGCTGTATGACCTATGGGCCGCTTTTGTCAGATCTGAGATCTCGCGCGATCTGCCAGTTAAGCCGGTAACTCGCATTCGGATTTTTGGCACCGACCGGGGCCGCGCAAGTACGGGCGATCCCGTTCCTGATCGTTAGTCTCGGTCTGAGAATTAACCCTCCCAGCAAATCGCTCGACGTCTGCTTGGACAAATAGTGCCATTCGCTTGAAAATGGAAAAAATTCGGCACCAATTTGGCGGGCCTTGCCAATATGCTGTCGTTGATACACCGCAATCTCAATCGAGAATTTGTGTGCGCCATTTAGGCCGAAGTGTTGTGTTGGTTCAAGAATGGAGAGCCTCGTTGGCACAGCAACCGAGTAAAAGCGCTATCGCTTCCTTCCTCGCAGGATTCATAGTGCTGGGGGCGATCTCAGGTTCCGCGGCGACAGAACCTTCGGTGAACGGCCTCTGGCAGAAGATCGACGGGGAGACCGGCAAACCGGTCGGCTGGTTCCTGTTCGTCGAACGCAATGGGCTCTATGAAGGTGTGATCGCAAAGCTGTTTCCGCGGCCTGGCGATCCCAAAAATCCGATCTGTTCAAGCTGCCGGGATGACCGGAAGGATGCGCCGCTGCTCGGCCTACCGTTGGTTCGGGATATGAAGCGCAACGGCCTGTCCTATCAGAACGGCAACATCCTCGACCCGCGGGACGGCCATGTCTACAACGCGATGATGACGGTCAGCCCCGACGACAAGACGCTGACAGTCCGCGGTTATCTTGGGATTTCTTTGTTCGGTCGCGATGAGACGTGGTATCGCTTGCCCCAAAGCGCCTTAAAGGAAGTTGATCCGGTAGTCGTTGCCAAATATCTGCCAGGACACTCGAAGGTAGGCCCCTCGATGGGGGCTCTACACCAGCCTCAGACGACGGCAAATTCGACAGCGGCGGTCCGGTAGTATGCGGACCAAGACTCCTAGTAGGCGGCGGATCAGGCGACCTCATCGTCTTCCTCAATTTCGCCACGGTATCTGACCACCACCTCTCAGAATTCTGGTCTTTTTAACCATTCCGACGCACGATACTGACACGGGGCTGTGGGGGATTCGGGGATGCGACCTTGGCCGTTGACCTACATTCTTCTTGGCGTCCTGATATTTGCGGCAACGTATCGAATTCTCAATCAGTCGCCGTTTCCAAATTTACCGCCAGATCAATTCGATGTTTCTCGAAGCATTCCATTCGAGAAAAAATTGGACCCGCTGCCGATTTACAAAGATGAGTCACGGTTGCAGGGCGGTGATCTGGCGCTTGCGAATGCGAACCCTGACGAACCGGCAATTGCTACAGACAAAGCACAGCTAGAGGACCGCAACAACGTCACCCCGACGAATCAATCCTCTGACCCGGGGGTCGCAAAGAAGAACCTCTCATATTTAGCTGATTACGCCTATTCTGAGGTCCCCCCTGAGACCAAACCAGCGGAAACGGTGCTCAAGTCATTGGAAGACATTCCACGCGGCACGCCAGTCGAAGAAATAAAGCGAGTGGCGGATGCATTCGGAATGGACTTCAATTTCATGAAAGCAGTCGCCAAAATCGAATCCGACTTTAACCCTAAGCAGCGTACTGGTTCTTATATTGGGCTATTTCAATTGAGCAACGCCGAATTCCAACAATACGGATCCGGGGACATCCTTGATCCGCGGGATAATGCGGTCGCTGCCGCGTACAAGTTTCTGACTGAAGATATTCTGTTCGAAATTACCACGCACAAAAAGCCGAGCTTAAATGACATTTACCTCATTCACCAACAAGGTTGGCAAGGTGCAGCCGAACATGTAAGCCACTCCGACCGCCTTGCTTGGAAATCAATGTGCGCCACCGATGAAGGCAGAGCAAAAGGTGAGAAGTGGTGTAAGCGAGCTATTTGGGGCAACACACTTCCGGCAATCAAACACATCTGGAAGACCGTCGATAATTTCAGCTCGGGTGCTTTTGTCGGAATGTGGCAGCAGCGCGTGTCACAGTTCTACTCGCGATATTCTGAGACAACAGCGAAATGATCCACGCCCACCTATTCATAGCGTGCCATGGAACCAGTTCGGATTGCTGCCCTTAAAGGCAGCTCGAGTTTTTACATCGCAAGCCTTCAAGCGCGTAGTTGAACTGATGAGCCAGCGCCATGCATTCCGGGGCGAAATAGCGAGCTGAGGTTCTGGCACCGAACCGCCATCGTATTCCCGCAGGAGTTCTTATGCTGATTAGATACCCGTTAGCTGGCGTAATACTTTGTGTGGTTTGCATAGTATTCTCAGTCAGCATCACCATTGCTGCAGAATGTCAGCAGCGGGATAATTTTAGCGACTGGCTCGAACACTTCAGACAGGAAGCGACCAGTCAAGACATCTCCCAACAGACAATCGTGTCCGCACTTAACGGTATCACTTACGACCCGGCCATCATCACGCGCGACCATTCGCAAAAGGTCTTCCAGCAGAGCTTTGAGGAGTTTTCCGGCCGTATGGTATCGCCCGACCGTCTGCGCAAGGGAGCGAATATGCTCAAGCGATACGGCTCAATACTCGAACGGATCGAGGACCGCTATGGTGTACCGGGAGAAGTGCTGGTCGCCATCTGGGGACTTGAGAGCGACTACGGAGTCAACCAGGGCAAATATTCAACGCCCCGCTCACTGGCAACATTGGCCTATGATTGTCGTCGCTCAGAAAAATTTCGGCCTGAATTGCTTGATGCGCTTCGCATCATCGAACGCGGCGACCTCACCTCAAGCCAGATGATTGGCGCTTGGGCGGGCGAAATCGGCCAGACGCAGTTTCTCCCCTCTGCTTATCTCAAGTTTGCAGTTGATTTCGAAGGCTATGGACGTCGCGACCTAATCCATAGTGCGCTCAATGCGCTCGCTTCGACGGCGAACTATCTGAAAGGCTATGGTTGGACGGCCGGTAAGCCATGGACAGAAGGCGCTGCCAATTTCGGTGTTCTGCAGAAGTGGAATGAGTCCGAAGTCTACGCGAAGACAGTTGCTTATTTCGCGACTCGGCTCGCGAAAGAACCCTAGGGTCTCTTCTTTCTTACGTAGTCTCAAGATGCACGTCGTTGGTGTTAAAAAGTTAAAGGCGCTGTCGCATTCATCCATCTTCGGCTGATGTTCGCTTTACCCCCAAAAGCGGACATTGCTGGAGTGCTCCGCGACGTTGTGTGGCGGCGAGCTGCATCAGGAGGCTGGGGCCTCGTGACGCTGGGTAACGCCCCGAGAATTAACTTCAAACGCTGAGACGGCTGGAATTAACGAGACAAGATTATGAGGAAGGACGTCCAAGAGGCACTAGAAAACGCTATCGCCGTATTTGAAAAGCGCCAGCAGGCCGAACAAGAGCGATTGCATGAGCGCGAAAGGTTTGAAACCGATTGGGCTCAAATACGAACTACTGTTGTGCTCCCCGCACTCGAAGAAGTCGCGGTAGTATTGAGGAAAGCGGGGTGGCAGTGCGAAGTGCGCGCTGGAGATAAAGACCCGGGTGTGCATTTCACGGTCTATCGAGCGGCGAAGGCTGGCGTGAGTGGAGGTGAAAAACCTTTCATGACCTACCAACCAGAAAAACAAAGCAACGCGGTATTGGTCAATGTCGCAACTAAAGCATTTGCTGCACCTGTGGGCAGCTTTGCCTTAGACAAAATCACTGAAGATTTTGTCCAAACTGAAGCGACTAAGTTCTTTGCGCGCGCTGCCTCGGAAATCAGTTAGCGTCCAGCCACCGTCAAACAGGATCATTGCTGTAACGATGAGCCTAAGAGGCGCCGGCCCTGGACCATGTCTTTGTCTTTCTTTCCGGTGCCGAGGACTACTGGATCGCGTAGAATCCAATTCTCGTGCGGTATTCGTTTAGTTTGTAAGTTTGGCTACCACTGCAACAAGCCGGCACGCTGGTCCCATCCTGAATAACTTACTTTGTTGCAGATGCCCGCCAGGTACATGACCCCAATGGCGTGAGGAGGCCACGAATGGCAGGAGAGACAGCGCACTTCAACCTGCGGAATAGAGAGCCCACGCCTGCGGTCCGACCTTTTGATGTGCCGCCAAGGCTCAAGGCCATGCTCGATGGCGCCCATGCGGCTCTTGCCGAGCCGTTCCGGGGTATCGCCAAGGGGAGTGACATCGTGCAGTCGCTTTTCGCGCCCGAACGGACCGGCGTCTCGCTTGCCTCCCTCTTGGAGGCCGCACGATCTTTTCTCGCGGCGCTTACGCCGGAACAACGCAAAGCCGCATGCTTTGGGATCGACGACGAGGCCTGGCGCAGTTGGTCAAACATTCACCCTTGGCTGATGCGCCATGGTGCGTGCTTGGCCGATCTTGACGGTAACCAGCGTGAACGCGCGCTCGGCTTGTTACGGGAAACGATGAGCATCACGGGGTATCGCACCGCGCGAGACATCATGCGGCTCAACGAGCACGTCCTCGAGATTACCCGCAAGACTGAGGAATACGGCGAGTGGTTCTATTGGATCAGCATCTTCGGGACGCCGTCGCCAGAGCAGCCCTGGGGATGGCAAATCGACGGCCATCATCTGAATGTCAACTGCTTCGTCCTCGGCGATCAGCTCGTTCTGACGCCCGGTTTCATGGGCTCCGAACCAGTGCTTGCGCGCTCGGGCAAATACGTGGGAACGCGCGTTTTCGCCGCCGAGGAGGAGCAGGGCTTTGCCCTGATGCGTTCGCTGTCGGCGGACGAACAAGCGCGTGCAACGATCGGAAAAGATCTCCCTGGTGAGCTGCTGACAGCCGCCTTTTGCGACAACCGGCGGATTGATCGCACCGGCATCCGCTATGCCGAGCTCTCGCCGGAGGGCCGCGACCGTCTCGAGGCGCTGCTCGCGACCTACACGGGCCGCATTCGGCCGGGCCACGCTGAAATCCGCTACTCCGAGGCGAAGCGCTATTTGACCGAAACGCATTTCGCCTGGATCGGGCCATGCGACGACGCAAACCCGTTTTATTACCGCATCCTGAGCCCAGTGATCCTCGTCGAGTTCGATCACATGCCGGGTATTGTCTATGACAACGACACGCCCTCCCGCGACCATATTCACACGGTGGTGCGCACACCAAACGGCAACGACTATGGCAAGGACCTGCTACGCCAGCATTATGCCCAGCACGATCACTCGCATCCCATGACGGCGCACCGCCAGAGCAAGCTTTCATGAACGGGCAATAAGGGAACCCAACAGAAAAGGGCGCGGAATTTCCGTTTGTGCGGCATCTGAGCATCAAAAAATTCATGGCCTGATGCACGCAGGACGCGATACATTAATTCGCAAAATGGTTGCTAAAACTAGACTAGGTTGGCGACTCTGAGTGACTTCAGCAACCACGGCAGCGTCGGGCCAACCCCAGGGATAAGGCCTAACCAGCATGTCCGTATTGACGCAACGCTTGCGCCCGGATGCTCGCGAGCTGCAAGCCTTTGCGGGCGGCATCGCGTCACTCGCGGATGATCACCTTTACGCGCTGCAAAATCCCTTCGCTCTTGACGGCCGGGTCAGCTCCTATCCGGTCAATGCGCGGGGCTTTTCGGTAGCGAACAGTTACCTGCTGACGGAGCCCGACGCCGCGTTACTGATCGACACTGGCTTCGGCAAGGACGAGGCGGTAATCCGGGCGCAGATTGAGTCGCTAACCGCACCGGGACTGCCATTGTCGATATTTCCGCTGCGGCTCAACGAGTTCATGTCGATCAACAACGTCGAAAGCTTCGCCGGACATTTTAAAGTTGAGACCTGCTACACCAGTAATATTGATGCGGCGCTGTGGTTCGATTTTGGTACGAAGACGGAAGGCCGCGACATCCTGAAATTAATGAAGGTCACAGCGGTAACCCGGGCGGACAGTATCCAGGTCGGCAATGGTGGCCGGGCGATCGATGTGACGCAGGCGCCGATCCGCCTGATCGCTACGCGCTGGCTCTACGACCGCGCGACCCGGACTTTGTTCTCATCCGATATGTTTACCCACGTTTGGCGCGACACCGAGGCCGGACCCTGGATTGTAACCGAGACCGACAGCGACTCTACGTCGATGCGCGACATTCGCTCGTTCATGTTAAACACGCGCTATTGGTGGTTGGAAGGCGCGCCGACTGGCGAGATCCGCCGCGGCATCGACGCGATATTTGACAAATACGAGGTCGAGACCATCGCGCCCGGCTACGGTTGCATTTTGCGCGGACGCAAAGTAGTGGCGCGGCATTACCAGATGCTCGATGAATTTCTCAAAGCTTGCGACAAAAGTGTCGCAGTGTCGCGCTATGTCCCTCGCGACGAGGAGCGCTAAGCTATGCCGCACAAACTGCCACGCGAGATCGCTCGCGGCGTGTTCTGGATCGGCGACTGCCTGGCGCAACGCCACAACGGCAAGATCTATCACGGCTACAACGCCGCCTTTTTGATCGCCGGTGAGTCCGCGTCGTGCTTGGTCGAAACTGGTCATCCAAAGGACTTTCCGGTCATCGAGCGGCACATCAATGAGCTGTTCGCGCGCGGTGTGGCGCCGTTGAAGTATCTATTCGTCACCCACCAGGAAACGCCGCACTGCGGTGGCCTCGGCCGCATCCTCAAGACCCATCCCGAGGCGATCCTGTGCGGTGATGTCAGCGACTATCACCTGGCGTTCCCGCAATACGAACACCGCATGCAGTGGATGAAGGAAGGTGACGAGATCGACCTCGGTGGTAGGACTCTAATGGCCGTCGAGCCGGTGATCCGCGACCTGCGCACCACCTGGTGGGGATTCGACACCCGCGAGCGCGTGCTATTCCCAGGCGACGGCTTTGCCTACAGCCACTACCACGAGGACGGCCACTGCGGCTTGGTCGCCGAAGAGGCGGTTTCGCTCGACCTGCCGGATGTGTCATCGACGTTCGCAGATCTCGCGTTGTTCTGGACCAAGTTCGCTGACATGAAAGTATATTGCGATCAGCTTGACCGTCTAATCGAACGGCTCGGCGTCAAGACCATCGCACCGACCCATGGCTTGCCGATTACCGACGTGACGGCCACGGTGCCCAAGGTTCAGGAAGGATTGAAGGCGGCAGCGTTGATGCCGGAGTCGGGGACGAACGAGAAGATGCCGCTGACCGGCGCGGCAGTGTCTATGGCTTGAGCGGCAAAGGCAATTTCACATTCAACCGCCGCACCGTAGCAGTGGTCCCAGCGGATAAAATCGCCTGGCGTTGCAAGCAGGTCACAGAACGCGCGGGGATCCGCCGGGGATGCGGTGCTCCCGACCCGGGCTTCACGCGCTAACATCGGTTCGAGAAAATGCTGGAGACCGTCATGATCTCGCGCTCCCAGCAGAACGGGTCCGTGTGGTTAATCAGGATGATGACGAGAACGAAGTAGACGAAGAGGTTGACGGCGAGGAAGCAGAACCATCGGTCATCAGAGAACCGGACGAATAGCAATGTCTCCCGAGACAGCGCCGTATGGCTCATGGAAGTCACCAATCACCTCCGATCTCATCGCGGCGCAATCCATTTCGCTGTCCGAACCGCGCCTTAATGGCGAGCAGGTTTATTGGCTTGAAGGAAGGCCGCAGGAACTAGGACGCTACGTCGTTGTTCGGGGCAGTTCGCTGGGCGGTCAGGGCACGGACATGACCCCGAAACCGTACAACGCGCGCACGCGCGTCCACGAGTACGGTGGGGCTTCCTGGACGGTCGCCAACGGTGCCGTCTACTTCTCCAACTTCGCTGATGGATGCCTTTACTGCCAGAGGGACGGTACTTCGCACCCGGCACTGTTGACCCCAGAGCCAGCCGAGCGCGAGCGTCAGTGGAGATTTGCCGACGGCGTCATCGATGGCTTACGCAAGCGCTGGATCGGCGTGCGTGAAGACCACACGGCCAGCGGGGAGCCGATCAATACGATCGTTGCCGTCGATTTCCATCAGCCAGGCCGCGAGCCCGGGCGGGTGCTGGTCAGTGGGCATGATTTCTTCGCTTCGCCCCGTTTGTCGCCGGACGGCCGCTGGCTCATTTGGCTGGGGTGGGATCATCCCAACATGCCGTGGAATGGTACGACGCTGTATCTCTCCGAACTCGACGAAGCTGGCAACGTAACTGAACTGCTGGCCATCGCCGGCAATGTTTCGGAGTCAGTCTTTCAGCCCGAATGGTCGCCTGACGGTAGGGAAATCTTCTTCGTGTCCGATCGCAGCAACTGGTGGAATCTCTACCACTTCGATCTCGCGTCGCGGACATCTGAACCACTTGCGCCAACGGCGGCCGAGTTCGGCGTACCGTTGTGGCGTCTCGGTGCATCGACTTATGCGTGCGCTGGCCCAGATCGGATCGTCTGCACCTATTCCAGAGCTGGGCTCGGCCGACTTGCAGTACTTGACCTGAAAGACAAAGTGCTACGGCCGTTCGAGACGCCGTTCACAGAATTTAGCTCGGTGAGGGCTGACGGCAACGGCGCCGTATTTCGTGCCGGCGCGCCCAATCATCCGGCCAGCATCGTCATGCTCGATCTGACCTCAGGAGCGTATCGCGTCCTGAAAAAAGAAACCGATATTCTTGATCAATCAGAATTAGGCATTGCGAATTACCTATCGACAGTAAAATCCGTTGAGTTTTCGACCACCAACGGGAATAGCGCGTATGGTCTGTATTATCCACCGCACAATCCGGACTACGCCGGTCCTGCCAACGAACGGCCACCACTCCTGGTCAAATGCCATGGCGGTCCCACCGCCTCGGCCTCGAGCGTGCTCGATCTGACCACGCAATTCTGGACGAGTCGCGGGATCGCGGTGCTCGACGTCAACCACGGCGGCAGCACCGGTTTTGGCCGCGCTTTTCGTGATCGCCTGTACCTCAACTGGGGTATCGTAGATGTCGATGACTGTATCAATGGTGCCAAATTCCTCGTTGCAGACGGGCTAGTCGATGACAAACGCATGGTCATCAGGGGCGGCAGTGCTGGCGGCTACACCACGCTGGCGGCGTTGGTTTTTCGGGATTTCTTTCACGGCGGTGCGAGCTACTACGGAGTAAGTGATGTCACTACATTGGCGCGCGAAACTCACAAGTTTGAGTCGCGTTATCTTGACTGGCTGATTGGTCCCTATCCGCAGACCCAGGAGCGCTATCGTGAGCGCTCGCCGCTTTATCACGCGGATCAACTATCGAAACCAGTTATCTTCTTTCAGGGCGCCGAGGACGTCATCGTGCCATCGAATCAAGCGGAGGCCCTGGTTGAAGCGTTGCGCCGCAAGGGCAAACCAGTTGGTTATTTCCTGTTTTCAGACGAGCAACACGGCTTTCGCAAGGCGGCCACCATCCAGCGCTGCCTGGACGCGGAACTCCACTTCTATGCGGTCGAGGTATTCAAGATCAGCCTGACGTTCTAAAAATTGCAAAGCCATTCGTCGCATTTCGTTATGCTGGTGCTAGTTCTGCAGCGCATCCTCGCAAGCAGAAATCGCGTCGTCACAGCACATCGCGGCGCGCTCCAGCGCGTCGATATTGTCCTCCGCTCTTTGCCCTGTTTCGTCACTTTGGAGATCCTCGGGCATGTTGTCGAAATCGTCTTGTTCTTGGGTCGCCGCTCGAGAATGTCTTTGGCTTCCTCAATCAGGGTCCGAGCTCGCTGGATTAACTCGCGACGCGCGTCGTTCATGTCCGCCCCTTTGCCGCCGGTCGGCGTGTGTAGCGTCAGGCAACCCCTTGCTGTGTACTGGCGCATCCGCCAAATGCGAACTGAAAAAGTCGGCAGCACTATAATCAGGCGTGAGCGTTGCCGTTAATCAAGCCGAGGAGTTTGATATGGCAAACGGTCAAGTTGTCCTTGTAACTACCGAAGGGCTAAGCGGCGGTCTACCCATGCGCACAGTCTACTACGTCGCCGAAGAGGACCCGACCAAAGCGCAGGCTATCATTGCCAAAATCATGGCCCCCAATGAGAAAGTGGAGGCATACGGACGGCTCCCAGAAGCCGCCGTTGAAGCGTTAGGCTTAAAGCCAGGTGAATTCAGAAGTGCTTGACGAAGTCTATGTACAACAGAGTTTTAGGCGAGTGCTCCCAAGGACTATAATACGTCTTTCTGTAGCCCGCAGGCAGCGTGGCGGGAAAAATGATCGACGAGCGAGTTGAAGCCTTCTTGGCAGACGTCCTCGCGCTCGAGGGCGAAGACGTTAATGCAATCCGTGAAGGAGTGCGCGGCGCGCTTGCCGACTACGAGCAACTGTTCCGGTCACAGGAAGTCAATAGACGAATGAAGGAAAAGGCGGCTCACGCATACCACGCGCTATGCCGGGCTCGCGTGGTTCAGGAGATACGGCTGCACAAGGGAACGCCGACCGCAGAGCACTTAAAGCTAGTCCTCAGCGTTATCGACGGACCGCATTTCCCATGAAGCGATGAATGCTGGCGACACATGGCCGAACTATCCGATTCCGACTCGCTAGAGCTGCGCATTGCATTCCATGCTGGCCCAAAGCGGACATTAGTCTGAGCCACCCGATCTATTTCGTTTTGTGCCATACGTTGAGACCGCCCGGACGTGCTAGCCTTTAATCGATAGCGTGGTCTTTGGCCATGGCGGCACATGAGGCGGCGGGAGTTGCCATGTTGGTGGGTGTGCCACGGGAGATCAAAGACAACGAATATCGCGTCGGCATCGTGCCCTCGACTGTGCGTGAGCTCGCGGATAAGGGGCATCAAGTCGTAATCGAGACTCACGCGGGGGCGGGCGCAGGATTCCTAGACGCTGATTATCAAAGCGCTCGGGCCGAGATCGTACCCAATGGTATTACGTTGGGACGTTCAAAATTCGTTTGCCCGGCCAGGGCACGGCAACCCCCTCGCAAATTTCCAGTGAGATTTCGAAGTATGCTCAGGACCTGCGAAATATGGTCCCCTTTGGTCCGATGAAACGAAGGATCAGGGTGAACAAAATTGAGAGGAGGATCGCTGTCACGATAGGGAAATAGATACGGACATTTCCGTTCGAACTCTCGTATTTGATGTCACCTGGGAGAAATGACTCGCCCGGCGGGACAGTTCCTATCGGATTTTCATTTGCGTTCGCCGAGGCTATTTTGATGTCGCCTGAAAGAAGGGCCCATCCCGGCTTGGCGTTGGGTATATCGGTGTCTGCGCGTCGGTCGCGATCAGCGAGCCAATCGACAAGAGCAAGAGCAAGCAGCACGATAATGAAAATCTTCAGAAACGGATACATGACACAGTTGGCGATTTTGGGCTTGGTCCACCATATTCAAAGCGAACAATGACTTCTCGAACCTTGACTTAGATCAAATCGCATTAATTCGCGGCCAGTCAGCGAGCGCAAGCACCCTCGCAAATTTGATATGAGATTTCGAAGGTATGCTCCGGCCTGCTAACGCGATTACACTTGCGCTGACGCGCCCATCACCGGGTACCGCTCATATACTGGAGGACAGGTCATGGCCAACTTCATTCTGGTTAGCCAAGAGCAGGAAGATTTTTATGTGAACGTCGATCAAGTTCGCGCCTTGTTACAGCGATCTAGAGGCGACGGGACCACGATTGTATTCGACCAGGACCATTCAGTGACCGTAGATGACGACGCCGACCCATTATGAGGCTTGCAAAATAGTCAGACCATGACGATCAGCGAACAATTGCCATACTCGCCCGGTCTAGTCCCTGGCGAAGAGGGGGGAGGGGCGGATGTCCGCATGGGTCGTGTTAGCCTGCGTAGCAGGGATCTCGCTTACCTACATTTTCCGGGTGCTATTCGCGCGCTGGTATTACAGACGACGCATCGCAAATTTGCAGTGAAATTTCGGAGGTATGTCTCATCGACTGCGGACTATGTCCACTATAACCCCGAAAGCGGACATCGCAGACCACTGTCGTAATGCCCCCTAAGTACCAAAAGCGGAAGTCGGAACCCCTGGGGAAAGCAATCTCAGATTGGAGCAGTTTATGAGGGCACTGTATATTTTAGTCGCAGTCGCTGGATTGAATCTCCCGACCTTCGCGATGGCGCAAATTTCGCTGGAGACACTGCGGAGCTGTCTGGCGGTTGAAGACCAAACCAGGGAGCGCCTAGACTGCTACGATGATAAGATAAAGCCAGAACCGAAACAGGTTTCCGCTCCAGCCAAGTCAGTGCAAGATTGTCGCTTTCTAAAGGAACAGGACGAGCGTCTTAATTGTTTTAATCGGTTTGCGAATTCTCCAACAAAAAAGAATACTGCCCAACAAAAACTCAAGAAGCCTGCGTCCGGCACGATGGTGCCAGGTCCGGCAAAACAATAGCGCGGAAATCGCAAGGTTTGCGCGATGTCCGCTTTACCCCCAAAAG
>Ga0318507_10000066_pt1 | contig 14069 bp, 14 predicted proteins | sample GRESIP084b2f20_FD_203662 | JGI IMG/M metagenome (GOLD analysis project Ga0318507, IMG submission 203662) | Tropical soil microbial communities from Luquillo Experimental Forest, Puerto Rico - GRE.SIPMG.084b2f20 | ecosystem: Environmental > Terrestrial > Soil > Tropical forest > Bulk soil... | reverse complement strand
GCCTCGAATGGCATGGCCATCAGCGCCGTCAGTGTCACCACCATCATCCGCCATTGGCTCATGACGATGTCTCCCTCAGTTACACGCCCGCGGTTCTGCTGCCGCGCCCTTGGTGCCAACTAACTATTTTGAACTAAGACACTGCTGATGACCCAAAGGTGACGGAGCGCTGGTCGTGCTATGATTCGCCCTCAGGCAAAAGCGCAACGGAGAATATAATATACAATGCAGCGCCGACGATTTCTTGTCAGCGCCTTTGCCGCATCAACTGCCGGCCTTTTGCCGCGAGCGAGAACGGCGGTGGCGCAGCCCGTTGCCGGAATGCAAATCCGTTTGATCGTTCCATTCCCGTCCGGCGGACCAAGCGACATTGTGGCGCGGCCTTTTGCAGAGTTGCTGGGCGACGCGCTGAGATCGGTTGTCATAGTCGACAACCGCGCCGGAGCGGGTGGAACAATCGGGGCCGATGCCGCGGCAAGATCCAGCCCGGATGGCCGCACATTGTTTTTTGCCACGGTGGGGACGCACGCCATCAATCCCACTCTCTATAAAAGCTTGCCATACGATGCCGTGCGCGATTTCACTCCGATTGCGCTAGTGGCGGAAGCGCCAGTGGCGATCATTGCAAACCCGGCGCTGCCTGCGAGCAATCTCGGCGAACTCATAGCCCTTGCAAAGCGCGCGCCCGGCAAACTCAGTTATGGCTCCGCTGGCAATGGAACGCCCGGGCACCTAACCGCTGAGATGTTCAAAACTGCCACCGCCATCGACATTCAACACGTACCCTATAAGGGAAGTGCGCCTGCCCTGAGCGATTTGCTCGCAGGCAGAATCAAAATCATTTTCGATCCAGTGCAATCAACCTTGGCGCAGGTGCATGCTGGCAATCTGTGGGCCCTTGCCATCAGCAGCAAAGCCCGCTCGCTAGCGTTGCCCAATGTCCCGACCATCGCCGAATCCGGCTTCCCGGGTTTCGAAACGACAGCGTGGTGGGGCGTGTTTGCGCCTGCCAAGCTGCCCTCCGAGATGGCCACGAGCCTTGCCGTTCGAATTGCAAAGGTCGTCAACAGCGAGTCGTTCCGCGGCAAAATGGAGCCACTGGGCGTGCGTCCAACAGTACTGACCTTAGGGGACTTTGCCGAATTTCAGCGTGCTGAGATAGCCAAGTGGGGCAAGGCGATCCATGATTCCGGTGTGACCGAAATTATCTCCCGATAGCGGACTCTAAGCCGCATGTTGCTAGTCGACGGACCTAACGCGGCCATTGATGTCGTCCGCTGCTGACCCATAGATTTGCTGAGAGATTATCGAATCATAATAGGACGTTGTTTGCCGCAGTGCACTTTGTCCGCTTTTGGCACAAAGCGGACATTCCGACACGCTCGATCAATGTCTGCTTTTGGGGGTAAAGCGGACATTCCTTCAACTCACCGCGATGTCTGCTTTTGGCACAAAGCGGACATTGGGCCGCGAACCCAACCTGGCGTGTTAGTGCGTCCTTAGCAAATTGGGGCCAGATCAAACTCGCTATTTTGGCCTCGACGACGCGGCCAGGAACACGCAAAATAGTTCTGAATTCAGCCTTAAAGACGTAGACGCCCCATAAGCGGAAGAGAACCGCCTGTCAGAGAGGCCTCAAGAACATGGCGATTCAACTGAAGGTCAACGGTAAAACGCGAGCGGTGACGGCCGAGCCAGATACGCCGCTGCTCTATGTGCTTCGCAACGACTTTGAACTTAATGGCGCCAAATTCGGCTGCGGGCTCGCGCAATGCGGCGCTTGCACGGTGCTGGTCGACGGAAAAGCGACGCGGTCCTGTGTCACGCCGATCGGGACGCTCGGAGAGAGCGACATCACGACGATAGAAGGTCTCGGCACGATCGAGGAGCCGCATCCTCTGCAGCGTGCGTTTATGGACGAACAGGCTGCACAATGCGGTTATTGCATCAACGGAATGATCATGACTGCTAAGGAGCTCCTCGATCGCAATCCGAAGCCGTCCGAAGCAGAGGTGCGCACCGGACTCGATGCCAATCTTTGCCGCTGTGGCACCCACGGACGGATCATCCGTGCGGTGCTCAAGGCTGCCGAGCTGGCGGGGAGGATCTGAGCATGAACCTCATGAGTCCCACGCGACGCGAATTCACTGCTGGCCTCGGTTCGATCATCGTTTCCTTCTCGCTCGATCCGAAACTCGCGGTGGCGCAGCAGGCGGCGAAATTGCCCGGCAGCTTGGCGGAGAACCGCATGCTCGACGCCTGGATCCGCATCAACGCGGATGGCAGCGCGACCATCTTTCCGGGCAAGGTCGAACTTGGACAGGGCATCACCACGGCGCTCACCCAAATCGCTGCCGAAGAGCTCGATTTGCCGCTCGCCCGCGTGCGTGTTCTTACGACGGATACGAGTCGCAGCCCGAACGAAGGCGTCACAGCCGGCAGCCAGTCTATCGAATATGGCGGCACTGCGCTGCGGCTTGCGAGTGCGGAAGTGCGCGCAATTCTGCTTGATCTCGCGGCCAAACGCTTTGGTGTCGCATCCGACATGCTCACCGTCGCCGATGGAACTATAGGATCGGCCGACGGACGCAAGGTCGGCTATGGGGAACTCGCGGCGGAGGTCGATCTGCATCGTGAGGCGACGGCGACGGTCGCTCCCAAGCCACCTGCGACCCATAAGATCGTCGGGAAATCGATTTCGCGTTTCGATATCCCAAACAAGGTGACCGGAGGCGTCGCCTATGTGCAAGATATGCGGCTACTGGGCATGGTGCATGGGCGCATCGTGCGCCCCCCACGTCCGGGCTCTAGGCTCGACGGCGTCGATGAGGCGACGGCGAAGGCGATGCCCGGCGTGATCGCGGTCGTGCGTGACGGCAGTTTCCTCGGCATCGTCGCGGAGCGCGAAGAGCAGGCAATCAAGGCGCGCCAAGCACTGATCAAAAGCGCTAAATGGACGCTCGGCCCAGAGCTGCCCGATCCAGCCAAGATCTACGACGTTCTGTTGGCGCTTCCCACCGAAGACATCGTCATCAGCGACAAGCAGGCGTCGATGCCCGAGGGCACCAAGGTGATAGAGGCGACTTATCGCAAGCCCTACATGGCACACGCCTCGATCGGTCCATCATGCGCGCTCGCCGAATTCAAAGACGGCAAGATGACGGTGTGGACCCATTCCCAGGGGGTTTTTCCGCTCCGCAATCATCTCTCGCTCGGCTTGAAGCTGCCGGTCGCCGATATCCGCTGCATTCATGCCGAAGGTTCGGGCTGTTACGGCCATAACGGCGCCGACGACGTCAGCCTCGATGCAGCCCTGCTCGCACGGGCCGTGGCTCCTCGTCCGGTACGATTGCAATGGATGCGAGATGACGAGTTCGGCTGGGAGCCATATGGGCCAGCCATGATCATGCAGGCGAAGGCTGCGCTCTCGGGGGGAAAGATCGTCGATTGGAATTACGAGCTTTGGAGCAATACTCATTCGACACGGCCGACCGAGCCGGGTGGCAACAATTTGCTCGCGAGTTGGTATCTAGCGGAGGCGCAGACAGCGGCGCCGCCGAGAATCATCCCTCAGCCGGCCGGCGGCGGCGACCGCAACGCGATCCCGCTCTACGATTTTCCCCGTCAGCGGATCGTCCATCACTTCATTAAGGAGATGCCGCTGCGAGTCTCGGCGCTGCGCACGCTCGGCGCTTATTCCAATGTGTTCGCGGTCGAGTCCTTCATCGATGAGTTGGCGCGCGCGGCAAACGCCGATCCGATAGCATTCCGAATCGCGCAACTGAAAGATCCGCGCGCGAGGGCGGTGATCGAAGCGGTCGCCAAGAAAGCAAACTGGAAGGAGGGTGAGGTCGGTGACGGACGTCGCGGCCGCGGTATCGGATTTGCCAAATATAAGACTCTTTCGGTTTACGTCGCGGTGATCGCGGAGGTTGAGGTCGATCCGGCGAGCGGCGTGATAAAGGTCCCGCAGGCCTTTGCCGTTGCTGATGCGGGTCAAATCATCAACCCGGACGGGCTTACCAATCAGATTGAGGGTGGCATCATCCAGTCGACAAGCTGGACACTGCACGAGCAGGTCCGCTTCGACCGCGATGGGATCACCTCGCGTGATTGGCACGGCTATCCGATCCTAACGATGCAGGACGTGCCGCACGTTGAGGTCGAGCTCATCGACCGTCCAGCCGAGAAATCGCTCGGCGCCGGCGAAGGGTCGCAAGGGCCCGCGGTTGCCGCGATCGTGAATGCTTTCGCCAATGCGACTGGCAAGCGCATCCGAGAACTGCCGCTAACGCGCGAGCGGGTGAAGGCTGCGCTGGGTTGAACTGACGTCAGCTGCGAATAGCGATGTTTTTCGCCGCACTGCACTATGTCTGCTTTTGGCACAAAGCGGACATCCCGCGAGTGAGTTCCGATGTCCGCTTTTGGGGGTAAAGCGGACATTGCGGTTAAACTGTTGACTCGCGATGATGCGCGGCGGATCGCGGTGAATATCGCCAAGCTGCCGGAGCTATCGCTAAACAACAGGCCCACCGAGCTCCGCGCCGGTGGCCCTTTGTTGCTAATGGATGGCTCGATCTACTTTTGTTTTGTGGTATCGCTCTTCATGTAAAGATTATTGGTTTTTCCCCGCGCCTCGCGACGTTTCATGCGGGCGGCGTTCCGTGCTTGACGATGTTTTGTGCGAGCGTTGCGCCGCGCCTCATGAAGCTTCTGCTGACGGGTCTGTTCTTGACCCTGTTGCATACCGGACATCGGTGGAGCGGTCGGTGCCGGAGCGCATGGTGCTGGAGCGGTTGGCTGCATCTGAGCCTCAGCATCTGACTCCGTTAGCAGGGTAGTCGGCACCGCAAAGCCCAACGCGGCGCCTAATCCGAGAAGGGAAAAGGCGCCTCGACGCGAGATCAGTTGTTCACTCATTTGGAGACCTCCAAAGACAATCTTCCCCCGCGCGACAGCCATCAGAGGCTTCTGGAAATGAACGTCCGCTGAATTAAAGGGCGTTTTCGTCGCGGGTATTTCATAAGACGCAGGGAACTAAATACAAGCGCTCGCGTTGCGCGCGGCGGATCGCGGCGAACAAGCTGCCGGAGCTGCTTACTGCGTGCATACCTTTGCGAATGGATAGTGGCACCATTGCCCCGGCTGGCACACCAACGGGCCGCCGCTAGCTCCGGTCCCGCAGGCGCATGTCGCATTGGCCGGCAGACCCACACTGCAGCCCGGAATGACGTGCTGCGCCTGCATGTGCAACCTTCTCTGGTGTCGGGTTGTGGGATGAGATGGAGTCGGTGCCCGAACGTTCGGTCCGGGTACAACTTGCATGCCCGACGCGCCGCGGGCCACAGGTGGGTAGCCACCCGATGTGGGCGGACCGGCCTGTGCCATTGCCAGCGAGACCCCAGCCGCAAGTAGCGCGGCCACAATCGTGAGAGTTTTGAGGGTTGTCATAATCCTCCTTCAAACCAGTTGAGCCGCATCTGCAGGTGAAAACGCCCTGATCAATTCGCCGGTTCCGGGTAAGTGATTGTTTGAAGTGGCCCCGGCCTTTCGAGTGCCGCACCGATCACGAGGGGTCGAGTCGTACGAAACTTCCGTGACTTCCGCTTTTGGCACAAAGCGGACATGCCAATCACTCTCCGCGATGTCTGCTTTTGACCCAAAGCGGACATTTGCGCTTCACGATTGCTGCCGTGCAACTTGACCCGGAACCCCATTCCGTCGGTCACAAATCCCTGCTGTAATTGCGTCAATTCCAAAGCATAGTCCGCACAGGCTCTGAGCCTTGAGGCGAGCAATGCGACGACGCGATTTCATCAAAGCGATTACCGCTTTATCAGCCGGGTGGCCGCTCACCGCGCGCGCACAACAGGTCGACCGCGTGCGACACATCGGGATCCTAAACCCGACCGCGGAAAATCCTGAAAGTCAGACCCTGATTGGGGAATTCACGCAGCGCTTGCAAGAATTGGGCTGGACTAGTGGCCGCAACGTTCGGATCGACTTTCGCTTTGGCGGCGCCGACGCCATGCGCCTTCCGACGCTAGCAACCGAGCTGGTTGAAGAGCAACCTGACGTGATCATTGCCATCGGGTCTCTGGCTGCAGCCGCGCTGCGACAACAGAGTCTCTCCCTACCAATCGTTTTTGTGCAAGTTGTCGATCCGGTCTCAGTCGGCTTCGTCACAAACCTAGCGCGACCGGAGGGCAACATCACCGGCTTCACTAATTTCGAATTTTCAGTGGGTGGAAAGTGGCTGCAGCTCCTGAAGCAATGTGCACCTACCATCAGCAGAATTGCGGTGATTTTTGATCCGGCCAATCCATCATGGACGATTTTTCTGCGGGCGATTGAGTCCGCCGCACCATCGTTCGGAGTACAGTTGACGCCGGTTGGCGTGCGCAATGCTGCTGAAATCAAACAACGCGTTGCGGCATTTGCGCGCGAGCCGAATGGCGCTGTTGTCGTATTTCCAAGTCCTGTTACGAACCAGTACCGCGAATCGATCATTACCGCGGCTTCAGAACAACGGCTGCCTGCGATGTATCCATATCGCTTCTTCACCGTCGATGGGGGCCTTATGTCGTATGGGGCATCCTTGCTGGAGTTTTACAGGGGTGCGGCGTCATACGTCGATCGAATTCTCAAGGGCGCGAAGGTTGCTGAGTTGCCGGTCCAGCAGCCGACCAAGTACGATCTGATAATCAACCTCAAGACCGCCAAGGCACTGAATCTCATCGTGCCACAGTCACTGCTCGCTAGCGCCGACGAGGTGATCGAATAACAATCTCTGCCGCAGTGCAGAATGTCCGCTTTTGGGGGTAAAGCGGACATTGCCCGAACTTCCTCCGATGTCTGCTTTTGACCCAAAGCGGACATTGCCCGACGGCGCTGTTTCGCCCGAACTGAGCTGCACCTAAATCACCGACGACCGCCTTAGCCAACTTGCTCCCCCAAATAGGGGCGGCATATTATTCTTATTCGCGTTTCCAAAAGTCCGGGCTCTCTCGGTCCGGAAAAGGCAGGGAGGTCGCCATGCTGACACGGCGAGGATTTTCGGGTTTTGCGTCCTGCGCAATCTGCGGACTTACGGGATTCATTGCGACTGACGCATCGGCGCAGGGTTCGCCGCCCGCAGGATCGCCCAGCTTTAGGAGGAAGATTCTGTCACAGACGGACGGTCCAGTTCCGGGTTATGTGACGATAATCGTTGATGCAGAAGTGGATCCGGGAGTCATGGTTCCGCGGCACACTCATCCGGGAATCGAGTCTGCCTATGTTCTGGAAGGCGCCTTGGAGCTCCCCATAGAAGGCCAACCGACCCGCACATACAATCCCGGCGATAATTATCAAGTGCCGACCGGGACGCCCCATGGTGGCGGTAAGCCCAGCGACAAGAAGATAAGATTCACAGCCACCTATGTCGTGGAGAAGGACAAGCCGCTCGCGTCTCCGGCTTAATCAGAGAACGGTCGTACAATGTCCGCTTTTGGCACTTAGCGGACATTCCGCGACTGAGTTCCAATGTCCGCTTTTGGAGGTAAAGCGGACATCGGCTAGACACTGCGAAATGTCCGCTTTTGACCCCAAAGCGGACATTGTATTTTGTGCTGCTATCGAGGTCGGGCGCTACCCTCATACATGAAGGTCAGCGGTTTTGGGCCGCGCATGTAGCCGGTCTCCAACCGGTCAAATTGAAAGCCGCCGTCTTCGATCAGCTTCTGGATTGGTCGGTTGAGGTGACAACCACCGCCAATACGTTTCCAAGCCGGAGTTAGACGGTCCTGCCACCAGCACACGTTCGCCTCGGCGGCGCGACCATGTTCGATAAACAGTAGCCGCCCGGTCGACCTGAGCACTCGACGCATTTCGCGAACCGAAAGCGCAGCGTCGGGAATGCTGCACAATGTCCAAGTGGTCACCACGGTATCGATGCTGTGGGTTTCGAGTGGGATTGCTTCGGCTGAGCCCTTGATCAATTCAGGCCAAGGGGTATCTGACCCCGTATTTCGTCGCACCATCGAGAGTAGTCTCGGCGAGGGTTCAAGACCAATGAGATCTTTCACATTGCGCGAGTAAAACGGCAGATTGAGACCAGATCCGATACCGATTTCAAGCACGCGACCATCGGCGGATGGAACGACACGGCTGCGATAGGTAGAGAGATCGCGCCGGCGCATCGTCAGATTGATGAGTATTGGAACGATTTCGTCTTGATAAAAGCCCATCGCTCACGAAACCTCGATCAGATCGCCGCATTTCGCTAGTGCTCGATGGAGCCAATATTAAATAAATCCGTGCATGTCTGACAAACCGGGATTCTTTGAAGGGACGGAAATGCCGACCGCCGGCTGGTGGGAGGCATTGTGGCCCGATCCTGCCGGCGTGCTTGCGAGCATTGGCCTGAAGCCTGGCATGGAGGTGATCGATCTGTGCTCGGGCGATGGTTGGTTCACTTTGCAAATCGCAAAGGTCGCACGGCACGTCGCGGCGATCGACATCGATCCAACGTTACTTGAAGTTGCGCGGGTGCGCTTGATGGAAGCAGGCGTGATGAACTGCACCTTTATTGCTGGCGATGCTTACGATATCACGCGCCTGTGGCCGGAGCCGGTTGACCTAGTCTTTATGGCGAATGCCTTTCACGGCGTGCCGGACCCAGCGCGGCTGGCGACAGCGGTCAAAGCCGCACTCAAGCCGAGCGGACGTTTTGCGATCGTCAATTGGCACGCACGCCCGCGCGAGGGAACGACAATCTTGGGTGAGCCGCGCGGCCCGAAGACAGAATTGCGATTGACGCCGGAAAAGACGATCGAGGTCGTCAAAATGGATGGGCTGAAATTCTTAACGCTGGTTGAGATTCCCCCCTATCACTACGGCGCAATTTTCGAGCGGTCGCCCGCTTAAAAGCGCAGGCCCGCGGTCATTCAATGATGTCCGCTTTTGGGGGTAAAGCGGACATCGCTCAGACACGGCTGAATGTCTGCTTTTGACCCAAAGCGGACATCGCCAGCCTCGGATTGCTGCTGTGCATACTGACCCCTAACCCCCATTCCGCTGGCAGCGACGGACTCCGCTTCGGGCGGCTTCCGATCAGTTCAACTGGAACACCGTCTTTAGCAATTCCCTGACAGCTTCTTCCGTCGCGTGGGTCGAATTTGCCGAATGGGCCATATGGGGATTTCGTCCGACGCAATCGTCCGCATATGTGAAGGGCTTTTGCGTCGCCACATGAATGATCGTCCCGACCGGTTCTTCTTTCAACACGCAATGCGTCGTTTGTCCATTTTGAACGACTGTGGGAGTCGGAGGAACCAAAGGATAATCAAATGCGTGCCAAGTATCCGGATATTCTGTCATTTGAACATCTTTAGCTGCCTGCTTAAGCCGCGCGAAATAGGCACGGCAAGGGCCGATTTCAACGTAGTCATCCGATATGCCATGGAACATGCGGATTGGATGGTCGCTGACATCAGTGTCGTCGATGTAAGTCGTGATGCAAGGCGGATAGAGCGCAATATAGGCTGCCGGGTCGATCCCGCCGGCGTTCCACATCCTATGGAATCGTTTGAGGCTTGCATAAAGTGTCGCCTGCGCGCCTGGCGAGAATCCCATGACAGCGATGCGCTTCGGATCAACTCGCGGGTGCGCGGCCAAGACTGCCAGACTGCGATATAAATCGAGAATCATGTTCAGTCGTCCGAGTTGCGACTGATCGACGATGGTGCTGACGATTCCCCGTCCAGCAAATGAGTCCATTTCGAAAGTAGATACACCCATCGTCTCAAATTGCCTGTCCCATACGTCGGCATTTGTAATGCCGCCTGACCCAGGCACAAGGACGACCAGCGGGAGACGGCCTGAGCCTTGTGCGATCCTCAATACGCCGGCGATGGTTGTGGGCCGTCCATAAGCGTCGCCCTTGAGAAATTGTTCATCCGAAATGGTCAAAGTTTGAATTGGGATTGCCTCAACGCGCGCAGCAATATCCTTTGAAACGTCCACGGCGAGGGCCGGGCGAGTTACAGCGACTGCGAGACCCGCAAGTAAGATTGTTACGAACTGTTTCATCGCCCTTCGCTCGCAGCCCGCGTGAATAAGTTACATCAGTTGGTCGCGTTTGGACATGTCCGCCGAGTTCGTTTTCAGGGCAAAATCGCTTCAACAACGGAAAGAGAACGCCATCATCGCGTTCGGCCTTCAAGGCTACGGGGAAGAAAAACTCGTGTGCATTCACTGCAGTGCAAAATGTCCACTTTTGACCCAAAGCGGACATGCGCTACCTAAACGGACGGTGTTTTGCTAGCTTCGTTCCGGTCAGAAGGAATGATCGCGTGTCCGTTGGAGCATCCCGTAATGCTCAATCGAGCTCTCCTCAATATCACGCTGCCGAGATCCAAATCGGCGATAGCGAGCCAAGAAAATTTTGGTTTCGGAGTGGGACTACTGACCAGGTTGTTATGAATGAGATTTTTGGAGCTACACAGTATGGCCTTGGTCGATTGCGCCGCGCGCGGGAGATAAAGAGCTTTCAAGAACGTCAGATTGCTACAAACAAAGTACCACTTATCATCGACGCGGGCGCGAATATTGGCGCCACATCGGTTTTCTATGCCCTTGCCGTTCCCAACGCGCAGGTTGTTGCGATTGAACCGGATGCAGGCAATTTCGAGCTTTTGCAAAGAAATATTCACGGTTTGAACGTTGAAGCAATCCACGGCGCGGTGTCTTCTACACCTGGCCTCGTCCGCGTTACTGACCCTGGAATAGGACACTGGGCTACCGTACCGAAAACATAAGCAGCGGTAATGATGTCGAAACGACTAAGTCCGTGCCGCGTCTCACGATGAACGATATTTATCAGAGGTTTTCGGCACGATGCTTTCCTTTTATTGTCAAGATAGACATCGAGGGTGGGGAAGAAGACTTGTTTTCCGGTTCCACCGAATGGGTTTCTGTGACACCGGTGCTAATTGTGGAATTGCACGATTGGCTGTTGACCAAGAGCGCAAGCTCACGAAAATTTCTTCAATGCATTTCTCAGCTTGACCGTGACTTCGTCTACATCGGCGAGGACGTATTTTCGATTTCAAACACTATTTAGACGTCCAGCAGTTTATACCCTGCTGCCTTGGACGAGATAATCGAAGAGCTGATGTCCGCTTTTGGCACAAAGCGGACATGGCGATCGCGCTCAACGACGTCAGCTTTTGGGGGTAAAGCGACATGGCCTGGACCTCAGGCGATGTCCGCTAATGACCCAAAGCGGACATGAAGTAGTCCTGCATTGAGCCAGAGCGGACTTGGCCGTCGATCGCAGCCTTGAACAGCCGAACACCAATTTTCGTCGCTTTCTTGATGTCGGCGAGCGTAACAGCACCACGACCGAAATTTGACTACATGGCGTCGCACGAAGGCTCTTGATTCAGCAGTGCGCGTTCATGGGTTAACCTTTTATTAAGAATGTGGTGGCGTCCCGATTCATGCTTTGCGAGCATCAAGCAGCGACCAGGCAAGACGGCCCGAGTTTAGAGGGAAACATCGGCATGACCGCTGGATACGGCGATTGGGATTTGTTGCTCTCCTTGCATCCGCCGCGGCGCTCGGCGAAACCCTTGATGCCGTGGCTGCACAGCGGTTCGCGCTCGGCATGCTGTTCGCATTCAACTTTTTGATGGTTCGTGCGACGCCCCGGAACGACGCAGGGCGATGCGTCCCGACGTATCGCCGTTGTCTATATACCGTTGTGGCCGTAGCGGTCGTCGCGCCGCTGCTCCTTCTTTCACTGCAATTTGCTCAAGGCGCAGCGCCGCCGAAATTTCATTTTCCAGCTCGCTCATTTGTAGTGCACGCAATACCGTCGCTCCAACCGGAACCGCTAGGGCTCCCCAATTCGGCTCTTGAGCCGATCGAGTGGAATGCTCTCAGCGGCTGGAGGACGGACGATCATGCCGCAGCCTTTGCCACCTTTTTGGCGAGTTGTCGCCGTCTGTTGCGGACGAACCTGCGCGACGGTGAGAAGCGGTCGATGTCCTTCGCACTCATGCAGGTGTGCCGTCGGGCGCTCGCCGCCGGCCGATTAGTAGAGGACCAAGCGCGGATATTTTTCGAACACAATTTCCGCCCTCTGCGCATAACAAAGCTGGGCGATAGCGCCGGTTTCTTGACCGGGTACTATGAACCGATCGTCGACGGCTCCCGGTTTCCCACCGGAATCTTCAAAGTTCCAATCTACCGCCGCCCGCCGGATCTGGTACCGCCGCGCAACAGCACTGGTCCGGGCTTTCCCAACAAGGGGCAGTCGTTACGACGAACGCCCAGTGGCGCACTAGTGCCCTATTACGATCGCGGTGAGATACGCGATGGCGCTCTTGACGGCAAGCATCTCGAGATTTGTTGGATCAAGAATCAGTCGGATGCACTTACGATTCAGATCGAGGGATCAGCCCGCGTGCGTTTGGAAGATGGAACTATTCTGCGCATCAACTACGATGCCCATAATGGCTATCCGTTCGTGCCAGTAAGCCGCATTCTCATTGAGCGAAAAATTATCCCGCGCGAGCAGATGTCTGTAGAGCGTATCCGTGAGTGGATGCGTGCTAATCCGCAAAGCGCCGAGGAAGTACTACGCCAAAACCGGTCCTTCGTATTTTTTCGGATTGTCGGGCTGTCAGATGAGCGGCAGCCGAAGGACGCTCAGGACCCACAACATGATCAGGAAGCGGTCGGCGCCCAGGGCGTACCGCTCACGCCGGGGCGGTCGATTGCCGTCGATAGCGCGCTGCATGTGTACGGTACGCCGTTTTTTATTCAAGCCGACCTGCCGCTTACCGACGAGAAGCGCAGGGTCAACTTTGACCGGTTGATGATCGCCCAAGACACCGGCTCTGCGATCGTGGGGCCAGCCCGCGCCGACATCTTTTGGGGCGCCGGGGATCGAGCAGGCCAACTTGCTGGTCATATCCATCAGCCCGGCAATTTCGCCCTCTTGGTACCCCGTGAACTCGACCCCGTCACAGCGGGGGCGCGGGTGCCACTTCCGCCAGAAAAACCATCATTTCTTGCTAAAGCAAGCATTTCCTTGGCAACCTCGTCGACCACCTGTCGTGTTCGACGCACCATCGGCGGACCTTGTGCGATCGCAAGACGTGCACAACCGCCAATGCTGGGGTGGGTGACCGCGCGAAGCAGATGAACCTGAAATGATCTTCGTTTAGCGCGATGACATAACTGACGACGACGAAGATTAAGGCTCGGCGGGTTACGGCGAATGTTGTTCTGAAGCTCTGATCATGATGAGGAACGTCCCCGCTTCTCTCAAATTGATCGAGTTTCCTGATCTAAAATATTGAAGTTTTCTGGGCCGGGAGCTTCGGTGGGTGACCCGAGATTTTCACAGGGAGCGATGTCCGCTTTCGGGGGTAAAGCGGACATCACGCGAACAGGTGTCAATGTCTGCTTTTGACCCAAAGCGGACATGAGCGGCTCAGGATTGCTGCTCCGCAACCTGACCCTGAACTCCGTTTCGCCGGATGGTGCTGTACCGCGATTCATCGGCCCAACCGTGCGCGATATTGCTGACGATAATCGAGGCCGAATAGACCAGAATGCAAGCGAGCGTTGGCAACGAATAGTGCAGGCGGCCGTCGAACTGCTCCATAGCGAAGACGAAGACGGGTCCCAGCGCGCGAATGACTTGGGCGGTGAGCGGCGTCGTGCGGCCGATACCAAGCTGGTAAGCATAAAGCGGCAAGACAATGAACACAGTGGTCGCCGCCGAAAGCAGCGTAAATTGCCGCGGTGTATCGACGCCGCCAAAGTTGCCGTGCCAAAATACCACCGTTCCGGCAAACAGTATCAGCAACAGATAACGCGCCGCCGTTACCGCGTCGGCCCCTATGCCGCAATCCTGCAACCGTTTGCAATAAAGCAAGCTGATCGCGATCGAGATGCCGCTGACGCTGAGCAGTGCAAGCCCGGCCATGCTGGCGGCAAGATTTGTCAGCGCGAGGCCGGAATAGCCGCCGAGGACAACCCACCATAAGCCTGCGACCGACACAGCGATGCCA
>Ga0318507_10000065_pt1 | contig 14083 bp, 11 predicted proteins | sample GRESIP084b2f20_FD_203662 | JGI IMG/M metagenome (GOLD analysis project Ga0318507, IMG submission 203662) | Tropical soil microbial communities from Luquillo Experimental Forest, Puerto Rico - GRE.SIPMG.084b2f20 | ecosystem: Environmental > Terrestrial > Soil > Tropical forest > Bulk soil... | reverse complement strand
TCCAAGGCCGGTTCTTCAATCCGCGGTGGCGGCGCCATTTTACGCACCCGATCGTGATCGGCTGGGTCGGTCCGCTGTTTTGGCCTTACGCCTACTACGACTTCGTCGATTACACCTTCTATCCCTACGCGTATGACACGTTCTGGCCCTACGCCTACGACGACGTCTACGAGGGCATATTCGGCGCTTACGCGCTCGGCTATGGCGGCACCTATGCCGCGGTGGGACCTCCGAGCGGCTATGGTGGCAGCTACGCTCGCGGTGGCTACGCTCGAGGCTCGGCCGGCGGCCGAAGCGTCGAAGCCGACCTCTGCAGCGGGCAGACTGCCGGCCTGACCGACTGGCCGATCGAGCGCATTGCGCAAACAGTCGAGCCGAACGATGCCCAGCGCGCCGTGCTCGACGAACTCAAGGCCGCCGCGGTGCGGGCACTCGACATTCTCAAGGCGGCGTGTCCGACGACGCTGCCGAGCACGCCGAGGGGGCGGATCGAAGCCATGCGGCAGCGACTCGATGCCATGCTGCAGGCGGTGCACACGGTGCGGCCGGTGGTCGAGAAGTTCTATCAATCGCTCAACGACGAGCAGAAGGCACGCTTCAATGCGCTCAGCCCCGACAACCCCGATCAGCAGCAGGCGCAGCGGGACTTGACGCAGGTGTGCAGCGAGCGCGCCTCGGGGATCGCAAGCTTGCCGTTGGAACGCATCGAACGCGCGGTGCGGCCCGACGGCGCACAGCGCAGCGCGCTCAAGGAACTACAGGATGCCACCTCCGAAGCGGTCAATCTGTTGACCTCGGATTGCCCCACTTATCGGGCGCTCACGCCGGTCGGCCGTCTGGAAGCGATGGAGCAACGGCTCGATGCTATGCTACGCGCGGTGCAAACCGTGCAGCCCGCGCTCGAGAAGTTTTACGGCTCGCTCGGCGACGAGCAAAAGGAGCGTTTCAACCGGCTCAGCACCACTCAGGGCTGACGCCGCGAAATCGTCGACCGCGCAGAAAAAACTCCGTTCATTCCCGCGAAAGCGGGAATTCCCGAATCGACCGCGGCATGATTCAAGATGGCCAACTGAGGGAGTTTGCTATGGGCCACGCTGTTCCGGTGCGGACGGGCTTCGCCGGTTTGCCCAGCGAGCGATGGGTTTGCGGTTCTCGTGCCGAAAGTCGTGCATCATCAATCCTAGCGGTCCTCTGACAAGCGGATCAACCTGCCAAGTGCCTACCGAAGCCACAAGCTCGCAAAACCTCGATCAGATCGCATTGTCGTCGAATTTAGGGCACTCAAATCCGCGATCTCGGGCTCGTCGATGGGTCTTGGCGGCAAGATTTTGGGAGTTTCTTTCGCTGCCAAACTTCGCCCCTGAAGTATTCGTACATGCTCGGCGGCATGTTTTCGTCGTGCGCATGCGCGATGTGTTTGCGTACCGTCTCCGAGTACTGGAAGCGGTCACCGCAAATGCGGCAATGCCACTGGTCGCGGGCGAAGATGTACGGACGCCACTCGGGGCTTTTCGGGTCGTCTTTGGGATTGGGCATTTTCAAATCCTGTAAAAAGAACCGCAACTACCACAGCGGCCGCGCCGACTACGACGGCGGCGACAGGGCTGGCCCCGGAGCCTGTCACGGCTTCCGAGAAGTCGCAAAAAGCGGCGCCCAGCCAGAACCGGCGCGACCGAGGTTGGTCCGACGCCTGTGGCGCCAGCATTCGGATTACGGCCGCGGGCCCGGCTACGGCCGCGATTATGCACCAAGCTGGTGACCTGTCGCGAGGACCAGTCAGCGAGTTCGGAACGACTGTACAACCTCTTAGTCGTCGGCAGACCATTGCAACTTTCGAGATGGGTCGAAGCAGTCCCCGCATCGACTGGTCGACTAACTCGGAAAAATCCGCTTGCAGATCGGGGGCGGGCCATACATAAGCGACAGGCACCTTCGAGTGCACGTCCTGACCCAATTGATCCCACCGCGTTCAGCTCTCGAACTTCCCGTCTCCCACCACCTTAAGATCCATTCTGCTGATCAACTCGGTCCTGTGAGCCTCGGCGGCTTTCATGTCGGTCGTCGTTTGCTTTAAAGTGCTCGTGTTTGAGCCAAAAACGACCGTCCCTCCGATAACAGCTGCAATCGCCCCAATCAGGACCGTAGGATCGAATCCGACCGCTCCAATGATTGTTGCCAATATCAAGATTCCTCCGGCAGCAATGGCGACTTTTGAAATAAGAATGATCTTCCGACACCTCTCTATAATGTCGGTGAGCTCCTCAATGTGGGCTTCGATGTGCAAGATTTGTTCGTGCAGGTCACCGTCGTCATCCATCTGAAATCTACTCTGCCTCGCCAGATCCACGACCAGCCGCGACGACTGTTTATTGTGCTGCGGCAGGGGATCAGGGTTGGCCGGCACACAGAATAGCGACCCTTCTAGACGGAATACCAGCTTCCCGCCGATCAAATGGGAGTTTTTGGTTCTCCAATTTCGATCTAAAATGGAGACGCATCCTGCTGTCATTGTGACGACTGGATGACCAATCCCATATCCCAGTTGAAGGAGGTCACCATGGCTAGGCCATATCTTCCCTCATTCTTCGGGCGCGGCGATGACCCGTTTGGGTCGCTATTCCGTGAAGTTCAAAAGACATTTGAAGATTTCTCACAGCGTGGCCCGTTCGCGCAGTTCAGGTCGGACATGCTTTCGCCGAAGGTCGACGTTGCTGAGACCAAGGACGCGATTGAAGTAACAGCAGAGTTGCCAGGCGTCGATCAGAAAGATCTCGACGTAACACTCGCTGATGGGGTGCTGACCGTCCGCGGTGAGAAAAAGACCGCGCGCGATGAACAGGACAAGGACAAGAACTGGCACGTGGTGGAACGCAGCTATGGCTCGTTTAGCCGAGCGATCCCTCTGCCATTCGATCCTGACCCGGCGAAGGTCGAGGCAAAATTTGATAAGGGCGTATTGCACATCCACTTGCCAAAGCCGGCGGAGGTGGCGAAGAAGCAGCAGAAGATCGAGATCAAGAAAGGCTGAAGCAAGACAAGATCCTGCTGCCTTTGTATGACGAAAGTGGTCGCGCGGGGCGGCCGAGCGCCGGTTTGATGACCGGTGCCATGGAGCGAAACTTCGCTCCCGACCTCAGCGCGCCGCTATGCCTTGCCAAATATCGCCTGCCTGATCCTGGCCAATTCGATATCCTGGCGTCCGATCCCGCCTGGTGGCGGATCGGATGCAATTCGATCAATTACATCGGCGCGAGTTCATCACGCTGCTCCGGCGGAGCGACCGGTTTTTATTGCCCCGGCGGCTATCTCGCGCGTCGCGTGACGCAGCTGGGGGACGCGATCACGTCACGCGGCGGGCGTCGCCAAGCCGCGTTGTTCGGTCTGTCGTGTCGTAGGCTGTACCGCGACGTAGGCGATGATCCCGGACAGCAGAGCGCAGGCGGCCAGGAAGTAGAGCCCGTCCTCGAAGCTTCCCGTGCTGTCCTTGATCCAACCGACGACGAACGGGCCGACGTAGCCGCCGAGATTGCCGATCGAGTTGACCAGCGCAATCCCACCCGCGGCCGCCGTGCCGGTGAGGAACAGCGACGGCAGCGGCCAGAACGCCGGCTTCGAGCCGTAAAGCCCGACCGTCGCCACTGACATGAAGGAGAGCGCGAGGAATGAACTGCCGAACAGCCCGGCCCCCACGAGGCCCACTGCGGCGAGGAAACAGGCCACGCAGAAGTGCCAGCGACGCTCGTCCCGTCGGTCGGAGGAGGCGCCCCACAGCAACATGCCGATCGTGCCGATGGTATAGGGAATCGCCGTCACGAGCCCCGTCATCACGTTTGAAAGACCAATGCCCTTGACGATCTGCGGCAGAAAGAACGTGATCCCATAGGTGGCGGTCACGATCGTGAAGTAAATCGCCGACAGCCCGAGCACACGTCTGTCGGTGAGCGCCTGGGCGAGGCTTAGGTGGCCGGCGCTCTCGATCCGGCGCCGCTCCTCCTGCAGCCGCGTCTCGAGCCACTGTCTCTCCTCTGGCGCAAGCCAAGTGGCGCGCGCCGGCCGATCTGTCATAAGGACCAGGACGGCGAAGGCGAGGAGAACCGCGGGGATCGCCTCGAGGATGAACATCCACTGCCATCCCGCGAGCCCGAGGAGACCGTCCATCTCGAGAATGGCGCCGGAGATGATCGAGGCGAGCGCGTTCGAGCCCGGCACGGCGATGAATAGAGCCGAGATCACCCGCGCCCGATAAGACTTGGGGAACCAGTAGGTGAAGTAAAGAATCATGCCCGGGAAAAAGCCGGCCTCGGCGACGCCCAGGAGAAATCGCACCATGACGAAGCTCATGGGCCCCTGCACGAAGGCCATGGCCCCGGACACGATGCCCCAGGTGATCATGATACGCGCGATCCAGACCCGCGCTCCTGTTTTCTCCAGGATTACGTTGCTCGGCACCTCGAACAGGAAGTATCCGAGAAAAAAAATGCCCGCGCCCCAGCCGAAGACGTAGGCGCTGATGCCCAGATCCTTGTTCATCGTCAGCGCAGCGAAGCTGACGTTGGTGCGGTCGATGTAAGCCACGAAGTAGATGACGACGATCAGCGGCAATAACCGCCACGAGACCTTTCTGATCGTTCGCTGCTCGAGTGTTAGCACGGTGGTCATCCTCCCTGCCGCAGTGTGGCCTATGCCGGATGGCACAGGAACTCGACAATAATCAGACTGGATGCGGGATGGACGGTTCAGCGCACCATAGAGGGGCGCTTGTTGTCGAACCTCCAGCCGGGGATCAGGTACTGCATCGACTTGGCGTCGTCGCGTGCGCCCAGCGCTTGGTCCTTGTAGAGCCGATGCGCTGCCTTGACTTGCGCCATGTCGATCTCGACACCGAGACCCGGCCGGTCGGGAACAGAAATTGCGCCGCCGACGATCTTCAGGGGCTCCTTGGTCAAGCGCTGACCGTCCTGCCAGATCCAGTGGGTGTCGATAGCGGTGATCTTTCCCGGCGCGGCGGCGCCGACGTGCGTGAACATCGCAAGCGAGATGTCGAAGTGATTGTTGGAGTGGGAGCCCCAGGTCAGGCCCCAATCGCGGCACATCTGGGCGACCCGGACCGAACCCTGCATCGTCCAGAAATGCGGGTCCGCCAGCGGGATGTCGACCGCGTGGAGCTGGATCGCATGCCCCATCTCGCGCCAGTCGGTAGCGACCATGTTCGTCGCGGTGGGCAGCCCGGTGGCGCGCCGGAACTCGGCCATCACCTCACGGCCGGAAAAGCCCTTCTCTGCCCCGCAGGGATCCTCCGCGTAGGCCAGGACGCAGTGCTGACCGCGGCACAGCCGGACCGCTTCGTCGAGCGACCAGGCACCGTTCGGGTCGATCGTGATGCGCGCGCCGGGAAAGCGTTCTGCCAGCATGGTGACGGCCGCGATCTCCTCCTCGCCGCACAGCACACCGCCCTTGAGCTTGAAGTCGTTGAAGCCATAGCGCGCGTGTGCCGCCTCGGCGAGCCGGACGACCGCCTCGGGCGTTAATGCCTCCTCATGACGCAGGCGCAGCCACTCGTCCTTTGCGTCCAACGCCCCGAGATAAGGCAGATCTGTCTTGCTGCGATCGCCGATGTAGAACAGATAGCCCAATGTTTCGACCGTCTTGCGTTGCTGGCCTTCGCCGAGCAGCGCGGCGACCGGCACGCCGAGGAACTGCCCCAGCAGATCGAGCAGCGCCGCCTCGAGCGCCGTCACGGCGTGGATCGTCGTGCGCAGGTCGAACGTTTGCGTGCCACGTCCACCGGCATCGCGATCGGCGAAGCGCCGCCGCACCTCGCCGAGAATACCGTTGAAGGCGCCGATCGAGCGGCCGACGATGAGAGGCCGGGCGTCATCGAGTGTCTGCCGGATGCGCTCGCCGCCGGGAACCTCGCCGACGCCAGTACGCCCGGCGTTGTCCTTGAGGATCACGATGTTGCGAGTGAAGAACGGGCCGTGCGCGCCGCTCAGGTTGAGCAGCATGCTGTCGTGGCCCGCGACCGGGACGACGAGCATCTCGGTGACGATCGGTGCGGTCGGCGGCGTGTCTTTCAACATCAAATTTCCTCCCAAGAGCCCTCGGTGGGGCGGCGGTTCGCCTAGCGGCGGAACCCAAGCGTTGATGTTCTTGGCGGCACGGCGAAGGCTGGACGTGCGGTAAATCTCGAACACGGTCTTCACAGGCCTGCTTTGCTGGGCGAGTCATGAGCGTGCTTCGGAGTTTCGCCCACAGACCGCGCACTGCCGCTCGCTGATCTCCCACAGCCGCCCTGCGGTCTCCGTGTCCTGTGCCTCGGGGCTCGGCGGCCTTTGCTCCTGGTCAAAGAAGTATACCCCGCTCACATTCGCAACGTCTGGCGAGGTGGCAAGCCACACAAGGGTTTTTGCACCCTCCTTCGGGCTGCGTGATACCGGCCTGAGGATCGTCATCCCCAAGTCCATCACCAGGCCGTTGTTGCGGTTAAATCCTGTTGCCACGAGCCCGGGGTGGAAGCAGTTCGCCGTCACCCCGGTCCCATCGAGACGTCGCGCCAGTTCGGTCGTGAACAGGATGTTGGCCAGCTTGGTTTCGCAGTAGCGGCCAAAGCCCCGATAGGAGCGCTCGGCGTTGAGATCGTCGAACGGAATGCGTGCTCCCCGATGCGCCTGGGATGCCGTGGTGATGATGCGGGCCGGCGCGCTCTCCTTCAGCCGGTGGAGGAGGAGCTTGCTGAGCAGAAGCGGCGCCAGGTGGTTGACCGCCCAGGTCAGTTCGATGCCGTCCTTCGTCAGCTGCCGTGTTCCGTACATCGCGCCGGCGTTGTTGACGAGCACATCCAGCTTTGGATAGCGGGCCAGCACCTCGGCGGCCAATCTGCGCACCGAGGCCTGCGACGAGAGGTCGGCGATGAATGTCGCCACCGTCGCTCCCCTCCCGGCCGCCGCCCTGATGCGAGCCGACGCAATGCGCATCCTGGTCTTGCTGCGACCGACAATCGCGAGGTTCGCGCCGAGTGCGGCGAGCGCTTCTGCCGCCGCCAACCCAATCCCATTGGTGGCGCCCGTGATCAGGATCTGCTTGTCGTTCACGGCACAGCAATCCAAGGCTATGGCCACGCGCGGATGATCTGTTCGATGGTCAAGGACCTAGCACTAGACCAACCACTGACCAATGGACCGTCACAACAGGGGCCCAAGGCGCGCATCGGGTCGAGGTCGTCGTCAAGCACACCACTCCGATCGGCGCTTTCAAGGAGTCGCGCGCGATCTAATCAATGCGCTCCATAACGCGGACAGGCGGGGCAAGGAGTATTTCCCACCGAGGGGTGCCTGATGGCGCGCCAGACCAATAGCGATGCGCGGAGAGGGACGCTATAGCATTTTGCACACCGAGCGTTAGCCAGCTCTGGTCTGCACGAAAGATGGAGCTTGATCCAACCCGGTAGAGTGCCTGCCCCTCTTTGCGGAATGCTCTCGCCATTTCAAGCGATTCCCATGCAAAGAACGATTGAAATCGAGAACGGCGTGAGGGGAAGACAGCACGCCGGACATATTCAAAGACTAGCTCGACAACCATATTGTGGTTCACGAAGAGCGCATCGGAGTTGGTCGGGCGTATGAAATCATGACGCTCGACCATGTATTGCCAGCCGTGCAGCGAGAGCCCGTCCGGGAAAAGCTCAGCTACGTGCGCGCGAAGATCGCCAGCTTCAAACGAGTCCGGCAGCCGCCAAAACGGCCGTCCAAGCACCGGGTCTTGCTGCCATAGATCAAGTGTGCCGCCTGTCTGATAAAGCCCGCTGCGATCCACCGAATAAAACATATCAGGGCCTCCCGCCTTTGCAGAAGCGTGTGTCGTCCCGAGGGCACACAGCAGCAGCAGCATCAACAGCCCGTCATGGCGCTTCTCCAGGGGCGCCGTGAACAAGGGCAACCGCACGCCCTTGCGTTGCTGCGCGCGATCGCCAATGCGGTGATTCCGGTGGCGTAGCGCCATTCGGAGTTGGCAGCACCAGCAGTCGCGATTGTGAGGACCTTGCCGCCGAATACGAATTCGATGCACCATGTTGAGGTGCCGCCTTTGGTTGGGCAAGCTGCGCGTCCACTGTGCGTCACAGCAAAACTGGCCCGCCGATGACGCTGTGGGTCAAAACTCGTCCAAGCGACACCCTCCTGACGCTCGGGGTATGTCCGCTTTGGCTCCAATTGCTACCGAGTTCGCGCGCCGGAACAAAAAGGACGCGAGGTGCCAAAAGGCGACATCGCCCACATGATTGCGATATCCCAAACCGCTCGGACCGCCACTGCCCTCAGTCGCGCATAGGCGACGATGGAGAATCGCTGCTCCGCGCCACCTGGATGATCCTTTGCGAGAACGGCTCTTGCCGCAAGGTCTTTAGAGACTATTCACTTTGGCCCTGAATACTGCGGGCGAGCCCTTTCCCCGCAGGAGGGCGGCGAATGGGGAGATGGAAATGAACGCACGGGCGACGAAGCTTCAAGCCGCCGAGAACGATCTGAAACAGCTGATAGCCGATGTAACCCGGGCCATGGAAAAGGCTCAGGAAGCCGTCGCGAGGATGGCCTCCGCCGCGGCCACCACAACAGACACGGAATCCACGACTTCGTCGCGCCAGAGCGCGTACTCATGATTCCGGACATACCGGCATCGCCGGCTGCTGCGCGCGCGCCACAAGCGGCCAAGCTGCAGCCATGCCGCCGAGTGCGACCAGCAATTCCCGTCGTCCGATGGTGACTGTCATACGCCCCTCCCGCGCGAGGTGCGTAAAGGGAACGATACCACGCCACGAGCGTGCAGTCTTGACGTTTAAAGGAGGCAGGATGCTGGTTGCTTGCTGATCGAGCGTCGGGCTTGCCGCCGCCCGGAGTACCGCCGAAGAAAAATCTCTTTCAGCGGGCAGATGACGAGCGCGTACTGCGGGCCCTCTTGCGGCCGCCAGGACCAGCGATCGGGCTGCCGCACATCACCCCTCCTTGACGAACTGCTTCTTCCACTCCTCGGGGGCCGTTGGTGCGGTTCGCGGAATGACGCTCGCCCCCTAATCCGAGAGCTTGATGCCCGCTTCGCGAATGACCTTGGCATATTTTTCCGCGTCCGCCGCATAAAGCTCTGCAATCTCGTAGGCACTCATGGGCTCCATCGGCTGCAGGGCTTGCTTTTGCAGCGCCCCCCGGACGCTCGGAACCTTCATTACTTCGTTGAAACCGGCCACGATCGTGTCGATGACCGGCTGCGGTGTGCCGCGTGGGGCGCCGTACCCATACCAAGGCACGACATTGACCTCGGGATAACCCGCCTCGCTCATCGTCGGCACGTTCGGCACAAGCGGCGAGCGAATGGTGCCGAGCACGGCCAAAGCCTTCATTGCACCCGAGTTGATGTGCTGCACGACGAGGCCGAGCGGAAGCATCGTGAGCTGCACCCGGTTAGCCATTAGGTCCAGGATCGTCGCCGGCGCGCCGTTGTAAGGCACGGCCACCACGTTGAGCTTCGTCGCGTTGAGAAAGATGGCGATGTTAAGATGTGGGCTGCTTCCTATGGGGGGATGGCCCAAGTTGAGAACGCCCGGATTTTTCCGGACATGGTCTACGAACTCCGTGACCGTATTGACCGGAAGGCTCGGGTGAACAACGAGGGCCGACGGCCCCCAGACCGTGGCGCCGATTGGAACGAAGCTCTTCTCGCTCCAGCGAAGTTTCGCGTATATGCGCGGGTTGGCCATGGTCGCGGGGCCCAGGAAAGTCCAAGTATATCCGTCAGGCTTGGCACGCGAGACCTGATCCCAGGCGAGGTTGCCGCTTGCACCCGGCTTCGCTTCGACCACGATCGGCTGCTGCCAGATCTCGGAAAGCTTGTCGGTAACGATGCGCGTGGCGACGTCGACGATCCCGCCCGCCGGATAGGGCACGACCATATGGATCTGCCGGTTCGGAAAGTCGGTTTGCGCATCCGCCCCGCCTGTCACCAACACCCAAGCGATCGTCGTGCCGCCGAGCAGCGTGATGAAGTCGCGGCGACCGATGTGGATTGCCATCTGACCCTCCCGTGGAAGGTCATGCCATGCAACGAAGCACGTTACCAGGCTTTGATGGCGCGGTCTGCGGCCACTTCGCGCCCGCAGGCTAGGTCTGCTTTTCCTCAGTCACCCGACGTTAGTAATGCGCGCCGGCGCATCGCGTTCGTGCCAATTCCGGACGTATTGCTCTGGACACCGGGCGTGTTCTTCCGCCAAACCCGTCGGCTCAAATCTTCTTCAGGTGCGTCACGCCAAAAGCGGTTCGGTAAGCTCGCGGATATCGGTGAGCTGTTCGAGGTGATCAACGAGATCGATCAGCGTATCACTAGTGCCAGGACGAAGCGATTCCTTCGCAAAATCGAGGCAGCGTCGAAATTTCGTGAGATGCTGCTCGCGCGTGAGGCGACGCGCTGGACTAGCCAGCATGACAGCGCAGTGCCAGCGCAGTACCGTTCCGTCCTTCAGCGTGATGACGACCTCCTGCGGCACCAACGCGTTCGGATCGGGATTGCCGTCCGACGCCACGACAATACATTTCGCAAGCTCATGCGTTACCGGATCGGTCAGTTCGGCGCCCCGATAGTGGGCAAGGTCGATCTCGCCGTGCAGCAGCACCTTGGCGCCGATAAAGGGCATGCAAAGGTACGCATAGTTCGCGTTCGGCGACGGAATGTCGAGGCGTCCGCAGAGGCGCTTCATCAGGGGCGGACCGATGACATTCACGGCGCTGACTTCATCCGCCCCGAACGGCCGCTGCCGACGCAGCGCCATGATTCCCTCAATGCCGCCGTGGGTCGCGCGGCCAGCCGGATAGGGCTTGTGGCTAAGTTCGCTGACCAGCCAAGTTCTACCGAGACTGGCCCACGTAGGCTGCAAGTCCCACGAACCTTCGTACAGCCGCATGTATCCGAACTGTCCCTCGAACACGTCGCGCGGACCCGACAGTCGGCTAGCCGCCATATCGCAGGACTGTATCGCCGCGCGGCTGTTGAAGCTGATTTGCATCGGCAACACAATGCTGCCTTCCGCATGCGCCTGCATGGTGCCGCTGGTCTGGCCGTATTGGATGCCAAACGCATTGCAGAGCGTATCAAGATCGAAACGCCCGAGCCGCGCGATCGCCGCCGTCGCGCCGAAGCCGCCCGATGTCGCCGGCCGAAAAAACTTCAAGCCCTCGCGCGCAGCAACACCGAGATTCACCGCGACATCGATCCCGACCACAACCGCAGCGATTAATTCACGGCCCGAAACACCGCCCATGCGCTCCGCATATGCGATCGTCGCAGGCAGCAACGTAGCCATTGCATGCAACACCGCCTTCTCATGCAAGCAGTCATATTCCTGGCAGTGCACCTGGAAGCCGTTGAGGAATGCTGCGGTCGGAGCAGGAACGCGCTTGCGGCGCCCCCACACGCAGGCTTCTGCACCCTCGCCCCAGCCAGCGCTGACCTGCGAGAGTTCGTCTGCCCCGGCGGCCGATGACCCGGCTATGCCAACGCCGATCGTGTCGAGGATAAATGTTTTCGCCTGGAGAACCGCGTCGTCGGACAGGTCGTCGTACCGTGTTCCAAGGGCGTGGCGCGCAAAGCGCTCGGACGCGACTGGATGGTTCATGCGGCGCTCCGCGAGACGGCGGACCATACCAGATACCTTGGAGCGAAAACCGATACGCCGTTCGTAAGATTACGCCCTGTCGGCAAGCCCCCTGGTCATGCACTACTGAGGAGTCCGAGTATCGGCATCGTCACTTGCTGCGTGCCCACCGCGAGCCGCCATGCTGTCGCCGCGCGGCTGTGGGCGGCCATGAACATGGACTGAAGGATTCGCCTGCGTGCAACAGCGCATCCGCAGCTCATTCAGGTGCGGACGTAACCACGAGGCTTTGGCACCGCCCGCCGTTGAGTGCCACAACCGGACTCCTGCACCGCAGCCAATATCAAGTCTGTCGGCGAAGGTTAGTCAGCAAGGTCACGAAGCAGCGCGAACACCGTTAGTTCACAAAACCGAGCGCCCGCGCGATGATGGCCTCCGCCTCGAGACGATCATCACACGCCGCGCCACGCCAGGCTATGTGCTGGTCCGGTCGCACCAGCATCAGCCGGCGTCCGTAGACCGCGATGAGATCCGGCTCATCGAGCCGTAACACCTCGAGCGGAACGCTGCGCCGCGCCGCGGCCTCGACAAGCGCTGCGCTCGGAGGCGTGCCGACGCAGACCAACGTGAACCAGAGACCCAGCCAATCATAGATCGGCGTATCACCTTTAAGCACCACACTCGGCATCCGCACGCCAGGAAATGTCGTGGGTATGTAGCGCAACGGATCGCTCGGAATGTCCGCCCCCCGCTCTGCACAGATAACCGGAGATTCTTCGTAGGCATAGCCGTATTCGATGCCGTAACTTTCGTTTTCAGCGTTGCCGAATGAGGCGATCCGACGGCCGGCTACAGCTCGCGCCATTTCACCGTCCAGGCCGAGCGCGGTCAGTCCATCGTGATATACCGAAGCGATGTCGCGGCGCGTTTCGCTGTGGCGCTTCGACGCCTCGCGATTGCGCAGCCCGACCGGCCGCCGCTCGGCGTCGTAAGACGATAGCAGCCTCGGCCCAGCAAAGCCATGCAGCACGGCCGCAAGCTTCCAGCCAAGGTCACACGCATCGGCAATCCCGGTGTTCATGCCGTAGCCGCCCGTCGGGATGTACTGGTGCGCGGCATCGCCAGCGAGAAACACCCGGCCAAGGTCATAGCGCTCGGCGACCAGCAGATGCGGCGTCCAGGCACTTGTGAGCAAGATTTTGTAATCGAAGTCGCGACCGGCGAAGTCACGGAGCATTGCGCTCGCATCGATCGCCTTCGGCGCGATGTCCTGCGGAAACCGCGCCTGGAACGTCCAGATATCGCGGTCGTTCTGCGCGATCAACGTGCCCTTGTGCGATTGGTAGTGCCACGCCACGCCAAAATGCTGGAGCACGTCATGGGACGTGGAGCGAAAGTGGACCAGGAACCTGTCCATCACTCGCGCCTGACCATGCAATCGGATGCCGAGACAATGCCGGACCCGGCTGCTGCCGCCATCGCAGCCGACGAGATAGTGGCAGCGAATCTGCTCCGCCGCCCCATCGGCCGCGCACAGGGTCGCCGTCACGCCCTCCGCATCCTGCGTCAGCTCCTCGAATGCCACGTCCCACCGCGCCTCGACCCCGGGGAGCGCTTTCACCGCGCCCTGCAGCACTGGCTCGATCTCCACCTGCGAGACGCGCATTGGCGCCTCTCCCGGCATGCTTCCGTCATTGTTTTTGCAGATGAGGCGCCGCCATTCGTTGACGCTCGGATAACGGAAGCGGTGAAGCTCATGCCCGGTCAACGACGTCACCCAGGAGACATCGAAATTATTGTCTTCGGGCACCGCGACAGAACGCAGCGCATTGACCAGCGCCAGCCGCCGGAACAGCTCCATGCTCCGCGCGTTGGTGATGTCCATCTTTGGGTAGCGCGTGGTGGTAGCGTTGCGCTCCACCAGCATGCACTCGATGCCGCGTCGTGATAGTTCGCAAGCGAGTGTCATGCCGACGGGACCGCCGCCGGCGATCAACACTGGCACCAACTTCATCGGCTATCGCACAGCCGGAATCGCGATCAATCGATCCGGATGTTGGCTTGGCGGACCACCTTCAACCACTTGTCGGTTTCCGCTTTCATGTGGTCGGTCAGTCCTTCCGAGGTACTCACGGTCGGATCGAATCCGATCGTCGCCATTCGCTCCTTGACGTCCGGTAGCGCCATAATCCGCGCTACCTGCTTGTTCAGGATGTCGACCAAATCCTTTGGTGTCCCCGCCGGCACAAACACGCCCATCCAGAATCCGACCTCGTGCCCAGGATAGCCCGCTTCGGCGATGGTCGGCACATCGGGGAAGTACGCCGTGCGATTGCTCGCCGCGACCGCGAGTGGACGCATTGTGCCGGCGCGGATATGCGGCGCCACCGCCGGCAGCACGTTGTGGAACACAGGCGTCTGCCCAGTTAGCACCGACTGCACGGCAGGTGC
>Ga0318507_10000056_pt1 | contig 14342 bp, 12 predicted proteins | sample GRESIP084b2f20_FD_203662 | JGI IMG/M metagenome (GOLD analysis project Ga0318507, IMG submission 203662) | Tropical soil microbial communities from Luquillo Experimental Forest, Puerto Rico - GRE.SIPMG.084b2f20 | ecosystem: Environmental > Terrestrial > Soil > Tropical forest > Bulk soil... | reverse complement strand
CGGATAGCTGCCCATGAAATCCACCAGCCGCCGCTCGTCCGGCGCGTAGCCTTCGTTCTGCGGCGCCGAGACCGCGAGCACCATGTCACGATGGGTGTCGTCGATGGTGAGCACGCCCTCGGTGCCGGTCATCCCGATCTCGAGGCTATAAACGGCGCCCGGCCAGGTCACCGGCAGCGCCCAGGAAATGTTGAGGTGATAGACGCTGCCGTCGGAGAACATGATCATGCCGGCGGTCGCGTCGATGCCCTGGTAGGCGGGTCCCAAGACCTTGTCGATCGAGCGCGCGTAGCATTCGACCGGGGTCTTCGCCTCCATGCACCACATCACGATGTCGAGCGCATGGGTCCCCGAAATCACCATCGGCGAAATCGCCTTCGGATCGTCGGTGCGCTTGTAATTGTCGATGGCGACGAGTCTGTTCATGAAGGCGCGCGAGGTCACCAGCGTCACGTCGCCGAGCGCGCCGGTGCGCACCTTCTCCTTGGCCGCGAGCCACTTGCGGCGGAAACGCTGGGTATAGCCCACGACCGCGTCGAGCTTGGCGGCGGTGATCGCCTCGAGCACGCGCGCGGATTCACCGAGATCGGTCGCAAGCGGCTTCTCGATCAGCATCGGCACGCCGCGCTCGACCGCGGCCATGATCGGATCGACGTGGAGATGCTCGTCGGTGGCGATGATGGCGCAGGTGACCTCCGGGCGCTTGAGCAGCTCGCGCAGATCCTGGGTGACGAAGTCGGCGCCGATCTTTTCCGCGACATGCAAGCCGCGGTTATGATTTTTCTCGGCGATGCCGATCCATTGCACGGCTGGATGGCGCGCTGCGACTTCGCCGCGAAACAGTCCGACTCGGCCGGCGCCGATGATGGCGAGCCCGACGCCCTTCGCCTCCCGTCTCATCGCTTGCCTCCCACCATTTCGGCGACCGCCGAGAGCGCAGCGTTCGACAGCGGCAGGTCGACCGGTTCGTTGCGCTCGGCGGAGAGATCGGCGGCCGTATAGGTCTCCATCACCAAGCGTGCGCTCTCCGGCGTCACCATCACCGGTCGGTCCATGATGCAGGCCTCGAGGAAGTGGATGGTTTCAGGTCCCATCTGGCCCGCGAATACGTGGTCCACCTGCTCGCCCGGCATGGTCGACATCGGAAAGCGCGTGCCCTCCGCCACCGTATTGAGCCAAACGTCGCGGTGAGTGTCGTCGAGGATGAGCGCGCCCTCGGTGCCGGTGATCTCGACCCAGGTCGAGCAGAAATTGGGATAGCCCGGCGGCAGGTTCCAGCCGCCGCCGATGGTCACCATGGTGCCGTCGTCCATGGTGACGATCGACCACATGACGTCGTAGGAGCCGTTGATCGGCTGCATGTAACCGTAGGCGCCTTGCGAATAGACGCGCACGGGCTTGGCGGGCTCGAGCAGCCAGAACACGAAGTCGAGATCGTGGGTGGACTCCATCACGACCGGCGACAGCTTCACGCGTTTGGCGATCTTGGTGCCCAGCCCGCGGCTCAAATGGCGGCTCACCATCACCGAGACGACCTTGCCCAGCGTGCCGTCGGTGATCTTCTTCTTGGCGTGGGCGAACTTGGTGTTGAACCGCTGCGAGTAGCCGATGGTGAATTTGAGCCGGCCGCGCTTGGCGAGCGTGATCAGCTCGTCCGCCTCCCACAGCTCCATCGCGATCGGCTTTTCCAACAGCACGTGCTTGCCGGCTTTGAGGCAGTCGCGCGTGATCGGGTAGTGGTTCTGCTCCGGCGTGGTGCAGACATAGACCACCGAAATGTTCGGGTTCTTGACGATGTCCCGGTAGTCGAGCGTCGCGCTCGCGGGCGAGGTGAGCGCCTTGACCTCCGCCAGGCGGTCCGGGCGGATTTCGCAGATGTGCAGCTTGTCCACCAGCGCCGAGCGCGCGAGCGTCTCCGCGCGGATGCCGCCGCACCAGCCGGTGCCGATCACTGCGACTTCGACCTGGTTCACGCGATGTCCCCTGATCCCGGATCATGTTGTCCCGCGAAAGCGGGATCCATGCACCACTGACTATCCGATGTGGCACCGTGGCGCTACCCCGCCTCGACCGCAGGATGTCGTTGGTCGGTTGAGCGCACTCAGCCTAGGATCGCGCGGCGACGCTCCAAGCTCGCGGCGGGCCATACCCGACGCGCATCATAATAGGCTTCGAACGCGGGAACGGCACTCGGCAGCGTCACCCACGGCAGCTTCGAGCGGACATAGATATGCACGTCGGGCGACAGCGCCGCGGGATTGTCGAGCGTGCCGACGCGAACGAACCGCAGCGCGGCGAGCCCGCCGTATTCGCTCCAGACCGCCGTGCGACAATCAGGGCAGCGATAGATCAGGTGCGGGCGTCCGCTATCGGTGGGCACCGCCACGGGACCGGGATCGCCCGCGAGCAGCACGATGCGGTCGGTTTCGATCAGGGCGTTGATCACGAAGGCGCTGCCGGTCTGTCGCTGACAATCGCGGCAGTGACAGCAGTGCACGAACATCGGTGGCGAGGCGAGCCGATACCGCACCGCGGCGCAGGCGCAGCCACCCTCGAGGTTGTCTGTCATGCAATGTCTCCAACGATGCCGATCCGGGCAGTTTTTGGAAATGCGTTCAATCCTTTCGCGGCACCCCGAAGACCTCGGCGGCGAACCGCGGATAGACCTCGGTGAGTTGCGGCGCGACGACCGTCCGCAGGATGCGCAGCGCCTCGGCGGAGGGGGCTGGCGTGACCGGCACGTCCGCCGGCCGGTCGAACTTAAAGCCGGTGTTGTCGACGACCTCGGCGACGGTGTGGCCGGGATGCACGCTCGCAAGTTCGAAGCGCCGTCGCCGCGAGTCGAAGGTGAACAGGCAGCGCGCGGTCACCAGCGCGAACGGGCCGCCGGGGCGATGAACGTTGTCCGGGCTCGTTCCCGGCGCGCTGATGAAATCGACCTTTTCGACCAGCGTGCGGCGGCTGTGCTCGAGCCGGAACAGGATCACCTTGGGCACGACGTAATAGAGGTACGACGAGCCGAACGAGCCCGGAAAGCGCACCGTCGGGTGCGCGTAGTCGCCGATGCCGACGAGGTTGATGTTGCCTGCGCCGTCAATCTGTCCGCCCGAGAGGAAGAACACGTCGACGCGGCCCTGGCCGGCGCAGTCGAACAGCTCGCGCCCGCCGTCGGTGAAGAAGCTCTGCCGGCGGCTGCCCAGCAGCGAGACTTGAGGCCGGCCGCTGCCGCGCTCGCTCGCCAGCAACGCCGCCGCGGCTGGAATGGGCGAGGACGCGCCGATCGCCACGTGACGGGCATCGCCGATCAGGCCGGCAATGACGTCGGCAAGCAGCTCTTCGTCACGGAAAGAGCGCGAAGCGTCACGCGGCGCGCTGGGCATTGACGTGCCGGTCGAGATAGGCGGCAAATCCTTCGCTGCTTGCAGCCATGCGCGCATAGTCGGCGAGGTGCGCCGCGTCCGCGCCGTAGTGGTCGGCAAGCCCGAGCGGCCAAGCGCCTTTCGGCGCCACGGCGATCGCGTGCACGTAGAAGCCGCCGAGCGCGCCGGCTGCGAGCGCGGGATCGTCGAACAGGTTTCCCTCGTAAAGCTTCTCCACAGTCACCACCGTCTTCGCCGCGGCGTGCGCCATGGTCGCAAGCTCGCGATCGCGGCCGATCCAGACGTTGCCCTCGCGGTCGGCGAGCGGCGCGTGGAACAGCGCGACGTCGGGCTTGATCGCCGGCAGCAGCACGATCGGATCGTCGTGGCCGAACGGATTATCGACGATCTTCCAGTCGTTGCGATGCGCGAGCACGTCGGAGCCGATCAGCCCGCGCAGCGCCATGAAGGGCACGCCTTTCTCCGCCGCCTGGAACGCGGCGTGGAGCGCCGGGCAGGTCGCGTCCTTGACGCGGATCGCGCCCGAGGTCACCGCGGCGGTGAAGCGCGGCGCCGGTCCGAATTCGCCGAGGCTGACCGCGGAGGTCTCGATCGTCTCGACGCAGCCGGCGCCGATGAGCAAGTCGGCCTGCAGGCTCGAGGTCGGCAGCGCGATCAGATGCAGCCGTCGCACGCCGCGCCGAATGAGCGCGCGCGTCGCCGCCATGGCGACCCCCGATACCTCGCGCGGCACCGCCAGCACGCAGCCGTCGGTGATCACCGCCAAGGCCTCGTCGAGCGAGCGCGCGATCATTCAAGCCTCAAAATCGAACCGGCGCAGTGCGGCAGGCACGTCGGTTGCTTTCTCACGGCCTCATGCTGAGGAGCACGCGCCCGATCTCGGGTTTACCCGAGATCGGGCGCTTCGAAAGGCGCAAGTCGGGCAAACCCGACTTGCGTGCGTGCGTCTCGAAGCATGAGGCCGCCCCCATCCTTCGAGACGGCGCCAATAGCGCGTCGAAGACGCGCGTAAACGCGCTTTAGTCGCCTCCTCAGGATGAGGGCGGAACGTCACGACAGCGACTGCTTGACCCGGTCGGGCGAGAACGGCACGCGGCGGATGCGCACGCCGGTGGCGTCGAAGATCGCGTTCGCGATCGCAGCCGCCACCGGACGGATCGAGGGCTCGCCGGCGCCCGTGGGCGGCAGCTCGGGATGGTTGATCAGCACCACCTCGATCGTTTCCGGCGTCTCGGTGATGTCGAGGATCGGATAGGTCATCCAGTCGATGCTGGTCACGTTCTTTCCGTCGAACTTGACTTCCTCCCAGAGCGTGCGGCTCACGCCTTGCACGATGTTGCCCTCGATGGTGTGCTTGAGCCCATCGGGGTTGATGATCTGCCCGCAGTCATGGGCAACCGTGAACTTGCGCGCCCAGATCTTTCCGCTCGCGCGGTCGATATCGACCTCGGCCACGACGGCGCAGCGGGTGCCGTTGCGTTGGGCATAGGCGATGCCGCGACCGGAGACCTCCTTGCGCGGCGAGGGCCGCGACTGCCAAGCGGCTTTTTCGGCGGCGGCCTTGATCACCGCGACGTCGCGCGCGTCCTTGACGTGACGCAGGCGGAACTCGACGGGATCGAGGTTGAGCGCCGCCGCCACTTCGTCCATGAACGACTCGCTGGCGAAATGGATCTGCGGTCCGACTGGGTCGCGCAGATGCGCGCTGCGCAGCGGCGAGCTGCGCTCGAGCAGCGGCGCAATGGTCTCCCACGCCATGCGCTTGTTGGCGAACTCGTAGGATTCGGCCGGGACGCCGAAGCCGTCGGCGGATTTGAGCTCGGTGCCGCGCAGCTGGCCCGCCAGCGTGTCCTTGGGCGCGCCGCCGTTGGTGTTCACGTCGATGCGCGAGAAACCTTTGCTGGTGAACTCGTAGCCGACGACGTTGCCGGCCGCATCGATGGCGGCGCGGGCGTGATGGATGGAGGCGGGACCCTTCGGATCCCATCCCGTCGCCTGTTCGCGCGTGTACTGCACGCGCACCGGCTTGCCGACCGCATTGGCCAGCACCGCGGCATCCATCGCCGCGTCGTCGGCGTCGCTGCGGCCGTAGGAGCCGGGGCCGACCACCCAGATCGCGCGCACCTTCTCCGCCGGAACGCCGAGGGTGAGCGCGATGCCGTTGCGCACGAAATGCGGCTTCTGCGAGCCGGTCCAGCAGGTGACGTCGCCGTCTTTGATCTCGACCACGGCGCAGGCCGGTCCCATGCAGGCGTGCGACTGGAACGGCCATTCGTATTCCGCCTCGACTACGCGCGCTGCGGCCTTGAAGGCTTCGTCGATGTTGCCGGCTTCCTTGCCGCCGATCTCGCGCTTGCGCACGGCGGCGCTGCGAATGTGGCCGTAGAGCGCCGCTTGGTCGGGGAATGGGGGCTTGGCGTCCGACCATTCCACCTTGAGCGTCTGCGCCGCCTTGATCGCGTCCCATTCCTTGTCGGCGACGACGCCGAGGAAGCCCTTCTCCCACACCACCTTGGCGCCGGGGATGTCCTTGATCGAGGCTTCGTCGACCTTGACCGGCACTGCGCCAGCGACGGCGGGCCGGAGCATGCGGCCATGCACCATGCCAGGCCGCCTGACGTCGGTGCAGAAGTCTTCCTGCGCGTAGACCTTGGGGGCGATGTCCTCGCGTGCGATCGGCTTGCCGACGATCTTGTGGTCCTTGGCATCCTTCGGCTTCGCCTTGCCGGGCGCGTAGAGGGGGTTGCCATACTCCTTGTTCCAATCGAGCTGGACGTTGAAATAACGCCCGCCGATCAGCTCGGCGTAGGACGCTTTCTTGCTCGCATCGCCCTTGGCGTGCACCACGCCGTCGGTGACGGTGAGCGCGTCGGGTGGTAGGGCGAGCTTCGCCGCCGCCATTTCGACGAGCACGCGGCGCGCCTCGGCGGCCGCCATGCGCATCTGCTTGCCGCCCATCTGGATGCCGGTCGAGCCCGAGGCGCCGCCCTGGTTCACGCTGGTGGCGGTATCGCCCATGATCACGGTGACGGCCTTGAACGGCACGTCGAGCTCTTCCGCCACCATCTGGGCGATGGCGACGAACAGGCCTTGACCCATGTCCATCTTGCCGAAGAAGGCGGAGACGGTGCCGTCGGCGTTGATGGCGATGTAGGAGGAGAGCTGATCGGGCGTGAGCGGCGGCTTGGCGCCTTGCGCGAATGCTTCGCCGATGCCGAGCACGGTATCGAACGCGACCGGCGTGCCGATCGAGATCACCAGCGCGCCGCCGGCTTTGAGCAGCGAACGCCGGGAGAGGACGTGCGTGGCGTTGTCTTGTCTGGTCATGGTCGCCTCCCTCAGCCCATCATCGCGGCCGCGCGCTTGACCGCGCGCAGGATGCCCATGTGGGTGCCGCAGCGGCACTTGAGGCCGGTGAGCGCCTCTCGGATCTGCGCGTCGGTCGGCTTCTTGGTCTGGTTGAGGAACGCGGCCGCCGTCATGATCCAGCCGTTGATGCAGTAGCCGCATTGCGGCACCTGCTCCTCCACGTAGGCCTTCTGGATCGGATGCGGCTTCTCGGGCGTGCCGAGGCCGGCCAGGGTGACGACCTTGCTGGAGCCCACCGCCGACACCGGCGTCACGCAGGAGCGCACCGCTTGGCCGTCGACGTGCACGGTGCAAGCGCCGCATTGCGCCAGGCCGCAGCCGAAATGCGGGTTGTTGAGCGAGAGCTCGTTGCGCAACGCGTAGAGCAACGGCATGTCGGGATCGGCGTTGATCGTCTGGACCTTGCCGTTCACGTCGAGGGTTATTCGGGCCATGGGTGCATGTCTCCCTGGGGATGCCGCGAGCTGCGGCCGCCGCGTCACCACGCGTCAGCCGATGTTTGCCGCGGGACTTGCGAATGGTTCTAGGGTGGCGAGGCTAGTCGAAGGCGCCGGCATTGGAAACAGCCTCACGCAGCTTTGTTGTGGTGGGGGTTCCCGCGCCAGCAGCACAGGAACTCGCCGACGGGCCTACCCCGAATCGACGGCCAACGCGCGCACCGAGGCCAACAGGTCGCGCACGTGGCGCTCCGAAATGCCACGGGTGATGAACACGAGCCGGCTGGCGCGGTCCTTGTCGGGCCAGGCCGCGAGCTCGACCGGCGGGTGGGCGAGGTGCTGGACCACGTGCACCACCACCGGCCCGCGGCAGCCGGCGACGTTGAGCAAGCCCTTCACGCGCAGGAGGTCGGGACCGCGCAGCGCAATCAGCGTCTCCATGCCGCGCGCGAAGGCGTCCCAAGGCAGCGGCGCATCGTCGGTGAGAACGAAGCTTGCGATGCCGTCGCTGTGCGCGGCCTCGGCGACGAAGCCCGCGCGCGAATCCGCTGCACTGGGCGGCGTCGCGTCGGCCTCGAGCAGGCAGCGCGGATCGAGATCGCCGTCGACCGCGGTGTGAACGGCAGCATGCGGGTTGAGCGCGGTCAGCCGCGCGGTGAGGCGCTTCACCGCTTGCGCCTTGGCGAGATCGGTCTTCGCGACGACCAGCCGGTCGGCGAGGATGATCTGCTTTCTCGCTTCCGCCGACCATTTAAGCGTATCGAGGCCGCCCACCGCGTCGACCACCGCGATGACCACCTCGACGTGGAATTCGCCGCCCAGCGCCCGATCGGTGGCGAAGGTCTGCAGGATCGGCCCCGGATCGGCGAGCCCGCTGGTTTCGATCAATATCCGCTTGAACTGCGGCACCGTGCCTTGCGCGCGCTCGGCGACGAGATTGCGCAGCGCGTTCTGCAGGTCGGAGCGCGTGTTGCAGCACAGGCAGCCGTTGCCGATGAGCGTGATATCGTCGCTCGAGGCGCGCAGGAGCGCATCGTCGATGCCGACGCTGCCGAATTCGTTGATGACGACCGCGGTGCCCGCGCCCTCGGGGGTGGCGAGAAAGCGCCGCACCAGCGTGGTCTTGCCGGCGCCGAGGAAGCCCGTGACCACGGTCACCGGCATGCGCGCGCCGCGCGCGCGTTTGAGCCGGCGCCCGAACCGGCCTGCCTCGCGGGAGGGAAAAAGATCGAGCAACGTGCCTCCGAAATTTCGTGCCGCGATGTCGGTGCGCTCCCTCTCCCCGCTTTAGCGGGGAGAGGGTAGGGGTGAGGGGCCCTTCATATAACGCGTCAGCCCCTCACCCCGCCCCTCTCCCCGTGAAGAACGGGGAGAGGGAGCACACCGAGCGTGCGGCTCGCCTTGCGTATCCAATGCGCGCAAGCCGCGCGGTCAAAAATCCATCTCCAGGATGTAGAGCCCGCCGACGTGGCGGTCGACGGTGTAGACGATCTCGCGCTCGTCGACGAACACGTCGTTGAGCTGAATGGTGCCGGTGGGCGCCATCGGCGGCGCCGGCGGCACGAACACCCCGACCTGCTGGGGCTGATAGGGGTTGGAGATGTCGTAGGAGCGCAAGCCCCCGTTGAAGAAGGTGCCGAGCACGATCTGATCGGAGTGCCAGACCGTCGGCAGCGGCACGTTCTCGTGGATGTTGTGGGCGCCGAAGCGGCCCTTGGCGGCGAACGCCTTGTGATCGGGCAGCGGGCAGGTCGCGATCGGAACGAGGTTCGTCTCCTCGCGCGCGTCGAGAACCCAGATCAGCTTCGGCCAATCCTTGGCGTTGTTCTCGGTGGATTCGTCGGTCACCAGCATGAGCCCGCGGTCGAACAGCGGCACCACGGTATGCATAAAGCCGGTATAGGGCGGGGAATTGGTCCACTGCGAAATCCGTTTCGGGTTCGCCTTGTCGGAAATGTCGAGGACGAACATGCCGCCGTCGATATAGGCGAGGTAGCAGCGGTCGCCGCGCTGGGGATAGACGTTGGTGTTGTGGGCGCGGTGGCCCTTGTCCAACGGATGCCGCGGCGGCGGCATCACGTTGTCGCCCGCTCGCGTGCCCGGCATCCACCAGCGGCCGATCTCGACCGGCTTTGAGGGATTGCGCACGTCGATGCAGCGATAGAACTGGTCGTCGTTGGGGTGCGTGGGCGTGAAGTCGGGCGCACCCGACGCGCAATGGACGTATTCGCCGTCGCAGAACCACAGCTGATGCACCCCGCGCGAGGTCGCGCCCGAGCAGTCGAAGAACGAGATCGACCTCGGTTTCTCCGGAACCGAAATGTCGAACAGCTCCATGCCGGCCGGTTGCAGCCCCTTTCTCTGGGTCTGGTAGGCCACCGCCATGATGTTCCCGCAGGTCTCGAGCGAATTCGAGCGCATGTGGGCCTGCGGCAAAGCGGTCTGCACCACCACCTTGGGCTTGCGCGGATCGGACACGTCGACGGCGGTGAAATTCTTCGGCGCGCTTTCATGCGCGAGCCAGAGGATACGGCGGCCGTCGGGCGCGATCTGGATCGACATGCCTTCGCCCATGCCGCCGAAACCGTCGAGCAAGTGATGGCCGATGAGCTTGAAATTCCAGGTGATCGGCCCGCCGTCGCTGCTGATCGGACTTTTCGCAGGGCCCGCTCGCTGAGGCACGGCTTTCTTTGCCGCCGCTTTTTTCGGCGCCGCTTTCTTCGCCGGCTTCTTGCTCTTGGCAGTCTTCTTCGCGATCTTCTTGCGTGCGACTTTCATTCCACTCTCCATGCCCTGACATCGCGGGAAGCTTTAGCGCGTTTGAGCGCGGCAGGCGAGATGCCATGTCGCAGATTGACCGTAAGCGGCGCGGGGACTGCCGACCAACGGCCGCGGGTTGTAAACTAGCTCCAAGGCTGCGGACCGACGCTGGTGCATGCGATATCATGCGACGGGGAGATGGGTCCGCGGCGGGGATTGTCATGCGCACAGTTGCAATCGTCATCGCCATGCTCGCTGCGACCGCGACCGCCCGTACCGCCGAGATCAACGCGTTCGTCTCGACCGCGATCAAGGCGGCGACGGACGAATTGCTGCCGCCCTTCGAGCGCGCGAACGGCTATACCATTCGCGCGAGCTATGCCCCTTCCGGCGCGCTGATCCCCCGCTTCGAGCGCGGCGAGCCCGTCGACGTGTTCCTGACCGACAGCGCGGCGATCGACGACCTCATCAAGCGGGGCAAGCTCGTGGCTCCCCGCACCGACCTCGCGCGGACCGGCATCGGTATCGCCGTGCGCAAGGGCGCGCCCAAGCCCGACGTGTCGTCGCCCGAGGCGCTCAAGCGCGCGCTGCTGGCGGCGACGAGCGTGGGCCACGCCGCGCCTGCCGGCGGCAGCATCACGGCGGCGCATATCGAGCGCGTGTTCCAGCGCCTCGGCATCGCCGCCGAGGTGACGCCGAAGGTCAAGCTCGCGGCCGGCGGTCCCAACGGCCGCGTCAGCGTACTGGTCTCGAGCGGCGAAGCCGAGATCGGGCTGCAGCAGGTGTCCGAGCTGATGTCGAATCCGCAGGTCGAGGTGATCGGCATGCTGCCGGCGGAGTTGCAGCTGACCACGCTCTATTCTGCCGGTGTGACGACGAGCGCGAGGGAAGGCGAAGCGGCGAGGGCGCTGATCAAGGCACTGACCGCGCCGTCCGCGGCGCCCATCTACAAGGCAAAGGGGCTCGATCCCGCATGGTAGGAGGAAGTGTCATGCGCACACGCGCGATCGCGGTCGCGGCTGCGCTGATCGTGACCACGGGCGCGGCCCACGCCGCCGAGATCGACGCCATGATCACCACCGCCATGAAGGCGGCGGTCGACGAACTCGCGCCGCCGTTCGAGCGCGCCAATGGGCACGTGCTCCGCCTACGGACCCTCCGGCGGGCTCGCGCGCCGCTTGAACGGCGGCGAGGGGGCCGATCTCATCGTCGTGGACAGCAAGGCGCTCGACGAGCTGATCAAGCAGGGCAAGGTCGTGGGCGGCCGCACCGACGTCGCGCGCACCGGCATCGGCATCGCCGTGCGCAAGGGCGCGCCCAAGCCCGACGTGTCGTCGCCCGAAGCGCTCAGGCGCGCGCTGCTTGCGGCGAAATCCATCGCCCACACCGCGCCGGCCGGCGGCGGCGTCACCGCCGCCCACGTCATGGGCGTGTTCGCGAAGCTCGGCATCGCCGCCGAGGTGGCGCCGAAGGTCAAGCTCGCGGCCGGCGGCCCCAACGGCCGCGTCAGCGTGCTGGTCTCGAGCGGCGAAGCCGAGATCGGGCTGCAGCAGGTGTCCGAGCTGATGTCGAATCCCGAGGTCGAGGTGATCGGCATGCTGCCAGCGCAGTTGCAGCAGATGACGACCTATTCGGCCGGCGTGACCACGGGCGCAAGGCAGGTGGAACCCGCAAAGGCGTTCATTCGTCATCTCGCCGCGCCGGAGGCGATGACGATCTACAAGACCAAGGGCTTGGCGCTGTAGGCTCGTGCCGACGAGGTGATCGAGTGGTCCGCCGTTGACGCGTCGCTTTCGGCGGAGAAGCTGAGGGGGCGGATCTGCTTTAGAGCGTGTACTCATAAATCCGGTTCTGTAAGCGTGGTTCCGTCAATGTCCGCTTTGCCCCGAAAGCGGACAAAGAGGAGAAGTCTCGATTTGTCCGCTTAGTGCCATAAGCGGACTCATGCACCGATTAGTATGAGATCGGCCGGCGCCACCAATGAATTGATTTGCAAGGTTTTTTCCGTTGTTTGCGCATAGCGTCATTCGCCCAGTTGGGCGTCAGTTGGGGGCTTTTGATGCAGTTTTGTTCCCCATTTCGAGCTTGCGAATTGCACTCGTCGCGAGCGCGGAATCGCGGTGCAGGTAATGGGAGTCCATGATCCCGGTCTTGATGTACTCAACGGTCGAAGCGACGAACATCACCTGCACTTGGCCACTTATGAGGTCGGTAAGCGCGGGCTGAGCGCCGCGATAGGGGACATGTATTAGGTCGACGCCGGTCATCATCTTGAATAGCTCGCCGGCCAGATGGAGGAGGCCCCCATTGCCATTTGACGCCATGTTGACCCTGCGGGGATTGGCTTTGGCATAAGCAATGAACTCGGGGACTGTCTTCGCTGGAACCGCTGGATTGACCACCATGAAAAGCGGGACGCTAATAACGCAAGCAACTGGCGCGATGTCGCGGAAAAAAAAGAAATTAAGGTTGTGGTACAGCGTCGTGTTGATCGCAGGCGAAGCGTCGACCACGAGGAGCGTGTACCCGTCTGGCGCCGACTTCACGATTGCCTCTGTAGCGATGTTGGTGCCGGCGCCCGCTCTGTTCTCGACGACGAAAGGTTGGCCGAGGCGCTCCGAGAGCTGTTGACTGATTAAGCGCGCGACGACGTCGGCAGTGCCGCCGGGGGGATAGCCAACGATCATGCGCACCGGCCGCGTCGGATAGGCTTGCGCCCGCGCGATGCGCGAGACGGCTGGCAGCGCGGCAGCACCCGCAGCCAGATGCAAGAATTTGCGGCGGGGAAGTTTCATTTTGAAACTCCCTCTCTGCTCACATCACTCGATCACCTCGTCGGCGCGGGCGAGCACGGACGCCGGCAGTTCGAGGCCGAGCGTCTTGGCGGTCTTCAGATTGATCACCAGCGCGTATTTGGTCGGCGCCTGAACCGGCAGATCAGCCGGTTTTTCGCCTTTCAATATACGATCGACGTAGCCCGCGGCATTGCGGAACTGAACAGAAAAGTCCGCGGCATACGACATCAGGCCCCCGGCTACGACGAACTCGCGCTGAGCGTAAACTGCTGGCGATTTATGCCGCATGGCAAGCGCAATAATCAGATTGCGATTAACCAATGCGGTCGTGCTCGAAGCCACGATCAGCCCGGCGTTGCTAACGCGTGCAAAGGACACGAGATCGCGCTCAATTTCGGCGGCATTCTGGAGGTTTATCGGTCTCACCTCGACCCCGAGCGATGGTGCGACGGCTTGGATTGCTGCGAATTGGCCTACCCCGGCGGGGGTATGTTCCCGAAGAACCGCCACCTGCGTCACGCCCGGCGTAATTTCTTTGAGTAGCTCTAGCCATTTTCCGCTCAAGCCGTATTCGAATTGGATGAAACCGGTGGCGTTGCCGCCTGGCCGCGACAGGCTTTCAACGAAACCTGAGCCAACTGGATCGGGCACGATTGCAAACACAATCGGCACCGTGCGAGTCGCCTGAAGCAATAGCCCAGTAGCCGAGCCGCCGACAGCCAGGATGACGTCCGGGCCAAGTGCCGCCAATTCGGCCGCATGCTTGCGAATGGTATCGAAATCGCCGCCGCCCTGACGAATTTCGAGCCGCACATTTTGGCCCTCCATCCAGCCCAATTGCGCCAGCGCCTGCAGGAATACCGCGACCCTTGCCTGCGAGTCCGGACCAAAAGCGCCTGTAAGCACCCCAACGCGCCGCATGACGTTTGGCCGCTGAGCCCGCGCGGCGAGCGGCCATCCGGTTACACCGCTGCTGAGAAGTGCGATGAATTCCCGCCGCCTCATGGGCTTACCCGAAGGCCAAGGATTGCGGACCAAGTATAGCAGGTCCTAGAGCCGGTTCAGGCTGTGCATCGCAGCAAAAGGCGGCCACTGATGTCCGCTTTGGGTCAGAAGCAGACAACGGACCTCACCTCGCGGAAGCGGGAATGTCCGCTTTACCCCCAAAAGCGGACAACACAGACTGGTCTCTCCGAAAGTCCGCTTGTGCCAAAAGCGGACTCACGCACTGCAGTAATCGGAGACGCCATTAGACTATTCTGTCAGGGCGGCCGAACAACGGCGGCGGGGCCAAAAGTGGCCATCCCGGCACGGTTTTTTATTGGGTTAGGATTGTGACGGCCCTCATGAACCTTTTCCGGCTCGACGCGACTAATGCCCTAGGGGATCGCAGACAAAGCGCCATCAGATCATGTATCAACACTTCCGTTTGCGCCGGGCGGTTGTGCTCGGGGCCATTGCGACGCTGAGTCTACTGGTAATCGGCCCGGCACGGGCGGAGCTGCGAGGAGCGGCCACAACGCTCGCATCGCAGCCGGCACCGTCATCCGCCACTCCCGCTGCCTCCCATTCGGCTGTGTGCACGGTGGCGGCCGATCAAG
>Ga0318507_10000041_pt1 | contig 15254 bp, 18 predicted proteins | sample GRESIP084b2f20_FD_203662 | JGI IMG/M metagenome (GOLD analysis project Ga0318507, IMG submission 203662) | Tropical soil microbial communities from Luquillo Experimental Forest, Puerto Rico - GRE.SIPMG.084b2f20 | ecosystem: Environmental > Terrestrial > Soil > Tropical forest > Bulk soil... | reverse complement strand
ACCGCACGACCCGCGCGCAGTCGTGCACGCTGATCGGAGGCGCCGCGCCTCGTCGCCAATGGTCGAGCGCATCGCGCAGTGCGGTGAAAGCCGGCGCGGTGACGTTGGCGCCTGGGAGGGTCTCGTCACCCTCGGCGGTGGCGAGCTTCATGATCCCGTCCTTCATTGTGAGAATGGCATCGCGGCCTGCGATCTTCCACTCACCGTCAGTGCCGTCACGGGGAAAGCCATTGCCGACCTCGACGGTACCGAGGATGCCGCTCGCCGAGCGCAGCATTACCGAAGCGTAGTCCTCGACTGGGCGCTCATGCGCGCGCCGGCTCAGTTGGGCGCCCGTCACCTGCGCCTCCTCGCCGGTCAGGTGAAGGAACATGTCCAACCCGTGCGGCCCCAGGTTGCGGAGGCAGCCGCCGCCGGCCTCGGCGGGATCGAGCATCCAAGCGCAATCCCAGGTTTGGTAGCGCGCCGGTCCCGGCCGGTTGAGCCGGACGTAGATGTGCGACAGCGGGCCAAAGCGCCCCGCAGCGAGCAGCTCGCGGGCGCGCGTGGCGAAGGGCGTGTAGCGCTGGGCTAGCGGGACGGCGACAAACGCATCGAGCCGGGCTGCTTTGGCAGCTACCGCCTCCACCTCAGTTGCGTTGATCCCCATCGGCTTCTCCATCAGAAACGGATAGCCCTGATCCAGAAGGTCGTGCGCGATCCCGGCCATCTGCCGGTGCCGCCCGAGCGCCACGACGAAGTCGGGGCGAGTAGTCGCTAGCATCTTTCGGTAGTCGGTGAAGGTTGGCGGGCTCCCGACTTCCGCCGCTCTTCTCGCGACGAGACTGGCGTCGGAGTCTTGGATGGCGACCAGCTCCACGTCGGGCATGGCGACAAGGTGGCGGAGATAGGCGGCGTCGTAGAGCGCGTGCCAGTGGCTTACCTCGATGGCGGCGACGCGAATCGTCATGGCGTCCTCTTCATGGATGCGCGTTTTTCTCCGGTAGTGCGTGCCATATTGCGTGAATTTACGTCAGCTTTGAAAGACGAACCGGACATAGCTGGACCGGTCGCCTAGGTTACCCGCGCCGCTTTTTACCCTGAGCGGACATGGGCCAGGCCGAAATCTCGCAGCGCAGCAGGCTCCTGCCGTATTTTACGGCGTGCTATCCTTTAAGTCGGGCTGGGGCAGCGCCCAACCCGATTCAGAACAATTCAGGTCTGCCCCAAGGACCTGCCGGTGCTTCCACGGCAACCTCGGCGTGCGGTAAGCTGGCTCAACGGGTTCCGGAGGGGAGCCCATGGTCCACGCGACAAGGCGCCAAGTGATCACGCTGCTCGGTGGGGCAGCCGTGTGGCCGCTCGCGGCGCGCGCGCAGCAAACAATGCCGGTGCTCGGGTTTCTTGGCGCTCTATCGCCTGAGGGCTTCAACGAGCCCATGCGCGGATTTCGCCAAGGACTACGTGAGAGCGGCTTTATCGAGGCCGAGAATCTGAGGATTGAATACCGGTGGGCGGAGAATCAAATCGACCGGCTACCGGCGCTTGCGGCTGATCTGGTCAGCCGACGGGTCGCCGCAATCGCCACGGTCGGAGGGCCGCCATCGATAAGAGCAGCAAAGGCGGCCACTGCGACGATTCCGGTCGTCTTCATTACTGGCGACGACCCGATCAGGCTCGGATATGTCACGAATCTCGCCCGGCCTGAGGGCAACCTCACAGGAGTAGTTTTTTCAATGCCGAGCTGGCGGCGAAACGTGTGGCACTCCTGCGTGAGCTGGTGCCCGCTGCCGCTCGTGTCGCCGTGCTCCTAAACCCCGCTTATAGTCCCGAGGCTACGTTGAAAGACCTGGAGCAGCCTGCGCGGGCGATGGGCATGCAGCTTCAAGTGCTTAATGCCAGCAACAGCCGCGAGATCAATGCGGCCTTCGACTCGTTTGAGCGCGCGCGGCCGGACGCGCTATTCGTCGGCCCCGGCCCCTATTTTCTCAGTCGCCGCGTGCAACTGGCCCATCTAGCGACGCGGCACGCCGTCCCCGCGGCATATGCCGAACGCGACTATGTGGAAGTCGGTGGGCTGATGAGTTACGGCGCGAGCCTGACGGAGGCCTATCGTGAGATGGGCGTCTATGCTGGCCGTATTCTCAGAGGCGCTCAGCCCGCTGACCTTCCAGTCCTGCGGGCAAGCAAGTTCCAACTGGTCCTCAACGCCGAGACCGCAAGAATGCTCCGCCTTACCATTCCGCCGACGCTGCTCGTGCTTGCCGACGAGGTGATCGAATGATGTGAAGGGAGGTTCGAAATGAAACTTCCCCGCCGAAATTTTCTGCATCTGGCTGCGGGCGCTGCCGCGCTGCCGGCCGTGCCGCGCCTCGCGTGGGCGCAAGCCTATCCGATGCGGCCGGTGCGCGTCATTGTCGGCTTTGCCCCTGGCGGCAATGCCGACACCACCGCGCGCGTGATGGCGCAATGGCTGTCGGAGCGGCTCGGCCAGCCATTCGTCGTCGAAAACCGGACGGGTGCTGCCACCAATATCGCCGCGGAGGCGGTTGTGAGGTCACCGCCAGATGGCTACACGCTCCTCTTCGTCACTTCGGCAAACGCGACCAATGCTACGGTATACGAAAAGCTCAATTTCAACTTCATGCGAGACATCGCGCCGGTTGCAGCGACGAACCGCTCGCCCCTTGTTCTAGAAGTACATCCGACATTTCCAGCCAACAACCTCGCCGAGTTCATCTCCTATGCGAAGGCCAATCCGGGCAAGATCAGCTTGGCGTCGTTTGGAACCGCCACGGTATCTCATTTAGCAGGTGAGCTGTTCAAAGCGATGGCTGGCATCAATTTGCTCCACGTGCCGTACCGTGGCACAGCGCCCATGCTCTCTGATCTCCTCGGCGGCCAAGTCCAGGCATCGTTCGACAACCTTGCTGGGTCTATTGAGTTCATCAAATTGGGCAAGTTACGACCGCTGGCGATAACTAGCACCACGCGTTCAGATAAGTTGCCTGAGGTGCCAGCTTTGCATGAGTTCTTGCCGGGCTTTGAGGCAAGCGCCTGGGGTGGTGTCGGCGCACCTAAGAACACACCTGCGGACATCATCGGAAAGCTCAACAGAGAGATTAACGCGGCGCTCGGCGATCCTCAGATTAAGTCACGTATAGAAGACCTCGGCTCTTCAGTGGCTCCGGCATCACCGGCCGAGTTCGGGAAACTCATTGCCGACGAAACCGAGAGGTGGGGCAAGGTGATCCGGGCCCTCAACATCAAGGCGGAGTGACCCATAAGGTTCAACGAACACACATGGAAGGCGACGGCCCGACCGTCTTCGCCCATGCTTGCAAAATGGGTCTTGAAGGCATCGTGTCGAAGCGCAAGGATTCCGCCTACCGTTCCGGCCGCTCGCCAGATTGGCTCAAAATGAAGAATCCGAACGCGCCGGCCGTGACACGCGAAGCGGAAGAGGATTGGGCGAGATGACTCGTCGCAAGCGCGAGATCGTCGGGCTTAGGAACGAACGAGACTTCCCGCATCTCGTCGAACTCCCACTTCCGCCGGAAGGCTTTCGCAGTATTTTCCTAGAGATTGATTCGTTCCATCGTGAACGACGCATCCCAGTCCGCCGCGGTCGGAGTCGCCACGAAGTCAAGCCATTCTATATTCGATTCTGCTTCCCAGACACCGCCAGTGCGAATGCATTCCGCAATCGCTTCGGTGGCGAGTGCCTAACCCACTCCCCAGAGGAGAGCGCGCGAGTGAACAAGGAAAGCCGGGGCCCAAAGCGACGGGTCCGAGCGTTGCAATACGGGCGCCGCTGACTCGCATTCTCTTTCCGGGGCGCTTATGCTCCGGCCGTGTCACGGGCGTACCTCTCCCGAAAGCTCGCGCGGCCCCTTGTCACCAAAGACGGCGGCACGTTGCGCACGGTCCTAGATGCCCGCTCCTACATGCTTCGGCTGTCGAAGGATTGGGAGCGAAGCGCCCGGTGGCAAAGGGCGGCCCAATTACTCCTTGCGAAGGCCGATGTCGGCGCTGTCAGCAGGCAACTCGAACTCGCGTTGCTCTGTGACGACAAGCTCGACGTTAGGGGCGATGGCATGAAAACCCGAACGCACTTCACGTTCCGCGTCGACGGTGGATTCCTTACTGCGAAAGCATCGTGGAGCAAAGAGCACCGCGTCTAAAAGTCCCGCATCATCGGCGGTAACCGTTAGCCCCGAGCCCTGACCTTCCCCACGTGCGTCGTCGGGGCTCACTCTCAAAGAGAGCCCCGCCAGGGCGGGGCTGAGTCTCCTTAGGGACGAAAGTTGTGGGGATCGTCATGACACCCACCTGTCCTAATTTACGGGCAAGAGTGTCCTAATTGGGACCGGCGCTGTCCGAGGACTGCGATGCACAGGAGAATTAAAGAAAGCCCCGGGCGTGCCGGGGCTTTAGGTCATCGACTGAGGAACGTCTAGCTTCCTAGACGCCCCGATACTATCCCAAGGCACAAATCAGGCAAGGCGCGGATCGCGACGGACAGAATTTGTCAGTGGTCCGTTCTGGAATACGGCCATAAGATTTGGGCGCGGCAACATGTGTTGGGGAGGTAGTCATGGCACATTTTGTTTTCGGAACTGTCCTCGTCGCCATGCTTAGCACTCCGTTTGTTGCGATTTCTTGCGGCGAGGCATCGGCCCAAGAGCGGGAAACCTGCTCGCAAGCACGGTCACATTGCGGCAAGCAACCGGTCTGCCAAAGGCGGTACGAGGCTTGCTTGCAAACTGGTTGCTGGACTGTGGGGCCAGTGAAAAGATGCGGATATCAGCAGCAATAAGGAATGAGGGCCCGCCCGGGCTCAATGAGTGGGCGCGATTTGCGCCTCGGCGCATTCCTTTGAGCGCCCCGACCCGCCAGGCTGGGGAAGGCAGGCCGGGACTTGCCACGACCTGCCGGACGGCCGAGTCATGACCAACTGACCAACGCCGCGCTTGTCGCAAAACTCGGCGAATCTGAGGAACCGAGTCATCTTTCCAGTGTTTGCCTTGCATGTCGTCACGGTCGGATGAGTACCGACAGAGAGCGGCCGAGGCCAAAAATCGTGCCGCGCAGACAATTAGCCCGTCCATAAAAGGCGCATTCGAAGAAGTGGCGCGCGGCTGGCTGCTACTTGCCGAGCAAATGGAGTGGTTGGACCGGCAGGGGTCTTCGCGACGCGACAAGGACACGAGCAATTAGCTGATAGGCACGACTACGCGGCAAGCCGCGAGGCCGCGACCGCGCGATGGAAGCGTGGTATCATCCCTCCATTGCATGAATGACCCCCAACCGGAGGGTCACATGGCAAGCCACATCGGACGACGAAAATTCTTAGCCACGCTCGGTGGGGCGGCGGCCGCATGGCCGCTCGCCGCGCGGGGGCAGCAGCCGGCGGTACCGGTGATCGGGTTTCTCAGCAGCGCATTGCCGGGGCCGTATGCGTATGTCCTGGCTGCGTTCCGCAGTGGCCTGAAGGAAGCTGGCTACGTCGAGGGACGCAGTGTGGCGATCGAATACAGCTGGGCCGAGGGCCAAAATGATCGATTGCCGGGATTGGTGGCCGATCTGGTTCGTCGTCAGGTAGCCCTGATTGTCGCGACCGGCACCCCTGAGACACTGGCGGCAAAGGCGGCGACCAGGAAGATTCCGATCGTTTTCCAGGTTGGGACCGACCCGGCTGACATTGGGCTTGTCCCAAGCCTGAACCGGCCAGGCGGCAACCTCACCGGTGTGACCAACTTAAACGCGGAGACAGGCCCGAAGCGGCTGGAACTGCTTCGTGAACTGCTCCCCACGGCAAAGGTCATGGCCCTGCTCGTCAACCCGACCAGTCCTACGATCGCCGAGACCCTTTCGCGTGAACTGCAGGCGGCGGCCCCTATTCTCGGGCTGCAGCTCCATCGCCTGCAAGCAAGCAACGAACGTGAAATCGATGACGCTTTCGCATCCTTGGTCCGACTACGAGCGAGTGCGCTCGTGATCTCCCCTGATGTGTACTTCAATAGTCGGAGCGGACAGCTTGCGTCCTTGGCGCTCCGCCAAGCGATGCCTGCGATCTACCAGTTTCGCGCTTTTGCCGCAGCCGGCGGTCTGATGAGCTACGGGGGCGATCTTACGGAGTCGTACCGTCACGTCGGCCTCTATGCCGGCCGCATTCTCAAGGGCGCGAAGCCGGCCGACCTGCCAGTCTATCAAGCCACGAAGGTTGAGTTGATCATCAACCTCAAGACCGCGAAGGCGCTCGGCCTCGAAATTCCATCCACGCTGCTCGCCCGCGCCGACGAGGTGATCGAGTGATGTGAAGCGAGAGGGAGGTTCGAAATGAAACTTCCCCACCGAAGGCAATTTCTGCATCTGGCCGCGGGCGCTGCCGCGCTGCCGGTCGTTCCGCGCATCGCTTGGGCGCAAGCCTATCCGGCGCGGCCGGTGCGCATTATCGTCGGCTTTCCCGGCGGCAGCGCGTCGGACACAACTGGGCGGCTGATTGGTCAATCGCTGTCACAGCGGCTTGGGCAGCCGTTCGTCATCGAGAACCGGCCGGGTGCCGCCAGCAATATTGCTGCCGAGGCGGTTGTGCGTGCGCCTCCCGATGGCTACACGCTCCTCCTCGTCACTTCGGTCAATGCGATCAATGCAAAGCTCTACGAGAGTAGTCTCAGCTTCGATCTCATCCACGACATCGCCCCGGTGGCACGCCTCGCCCGGGGGCCTGGCGTGATGGAAGTGAACCCGATGTTCCCGGCCAAAACCGTTCCGGAATTCATCGCCTATGCCAAAGCCAATCCCGGCAAGATCAACATGGCGACCGCCGGTAGCGGGAGCATGCTGCATGTTTACGGAGAACTGTTCAAAATGATGGCCGGCGTCGACATGGTGCCGGTGCCGTATCGCGGTGCGCCGCCTGCGGTGACTGACCTGATTGGCGGTCGGGTCCAAGTTATATTCGATACCTTTGCTGCGTCGATCGAGTTCGTCAGGGCCGGCAAGCTGCGCGCGCTGGCAGTGACAACGGCAACGCGCTCGCCGGCGCTGCCGGACGTCCCGTCACTGAACGATTTTTTGCCGGGCTATGATGCGAGCACGTGGCTGGGTATCGGCGTGCCAAAGAATACGCCCCCCGATATCGTCGAGAAACTTAACAAGGAGATCAATGCTGTTCTCGCCGATCCCTCGATGGAAGCGCGGATTGCAAACTTTGGCTACACGGCGTTTGCAAGTTCGTCCGCCGAGTTCGGCAAGTTCATCGCCGAGGACATTGAGAAATGGGCCAAGGTGGTGAAGTTCGCGGGAATCAGGCCGGACTGATCCGCTAACCTTTCCGCGAACCGCAGGTGTTGCGACGACAAGGTGATCGAATGAAGGCGCCAGCCAAGCTGGCGCAAGCTCGAAAACCGCAAGGGAGGTCTGGCGATGAGCAGCGACAAGGAAATCCTCGCTCTCGAGGACAAGCGCTACGCAGCGATGTGCGGCGGCGATTTCGCCGCGCTCGAGGCGATGCTCCACGACGAACTTCTCTATACCCACTCCTCGGGGCTCACTGACACCAAGGCGACGTGGCTTGCCTCCCTGCGCTCGGGAAAGACGAAGTACAAGAGTGCGGCCTGCAGTGATCGCAAGGTGCGCCTCGCGGGCGACACCGCACTCGTCACCGGCCGGGCGGCGATCGAGGTGGAGATCAACGGCCAGCCGCGCAGCCTCAGGCTTGTGTTCCTCAACGCCTGGACAAGAACGCCCAAGGGCTGGAAATTCATCGCGTGGCAGTCGACGCCGCAGCCCACCACGTAGGTAGCGGCTGAGCTTAACGCTTCTGCGCAGCCTAGATGATGATCAGTCGAGAGCTGCCACCGTGTCGTCGAGCGGCCCGTTGGGTTGACGGGCGAGCATAGCGCGGTGCTTCATGCGTTCCCTTACGATATGCGCGAGCCTGAAAGTAGCCGCTCGAATACGAGAACCGGTCGAGACTGGACGTGCATTGAGACGGGCGGCCACGTAAGGCGTCATCATAACCTGCCTCCCAACTTTCTAGGTCGACGATCATTTGCTTCCCCCACTGTCGAAGGAGCATGATCGAATATGATGATCGTGACCAAATTCCCTACGTTCCTGTTGCGGTCAAGCCACAGTGGGCGGAAATTCATCGAAGGCCGGGCGCCCCTTGCCAGCTTCGATGGCTGGCGGGGCCGGAGCACGGCCGGACCAACCAGTCTCCCGCCGGGTCTGCCATCCTTTCTGTCGGAAGCACGGGAGGTATCGGGCAGTGAAACGGCGCGACTTCATCACGCTGCTCGGCGGCGCGGCCGCGTGGCCGCTCGTTGCGCGTGCGCAGCGGGCGGGGAAGCTGCCCACCATCGGATTCCTGGGCGCGACAACCCCTGCATTGCAGAGCCAATTGACCGTAGCTTTTTTAGAGAGATTGCGCGAGCTCGGTTGGATCGAAGGACATAGCGTCGCGATTGAATATCGCTGGGCGGAGGGACGCAGCGAGCGCTTCGCCGAGCTCGCAGCCGAGCTCGTCCGGCTCAAAGTCGATGTCATTCTCACGCATAACACTCCACCGGTTCTTGCCGCGAAGCAGGCAACATCAGTTATCCCAATCGTGTTTGCGACAGCGGCCGATCCAGTTGATACCGGCATAGTCGCGAGTCTGGCGCGACCAGGTGGTAATGTCACTGGGCTGTCGTCTCAGACACCCGATGTTGCCGGTAAAAGGATCGAACTTTTACGCGAGGTGGTCCCCGGCCTTGGCCGGTTCGCAATCTTCGCCAATCCCGACAATACGTATGTCGCCCTTGAGGTGCACGAGGTTCAGGCGGCAGCACGCACGCTTGGCCTCGAAGTTGATTTGTTTGAAATCCGGCGAGCTGAGGATATCACAGCCGCTTTCGAGGGGGCCAAAGGCCATGCGCAGGCGCTCTATGTCATGCCCGATCCTGTCCTGTTCACCCATCGCCTTCGCATCAACACTTTGGCACTCGGTGCCCGGTTGCCGACGATGCACAGTCTGCGGGAGTACGTCGAGGCTAGCGGTCTGATATCCTATGGAGCAAACTGGCCGGACCAGTGGCGGCGCGCGGCCGACTACGTCGATAAGATTTTGCGGGGCGCGAAACCAGCCGAGATACCGGTCGAACAGCCGACCAAATTCGATCTTATCGTCAATCTAACGACCGCTCAGGCGCTCGGCATCACCCTCCCGGAAACGGTGCTCGCGCGCGCCAGCAAGGTGATCGAATGATGTGAAGGGAGGTTCAAATGAAACTTCCCCGCCGAAATTTTCTGCATCTGGCAGCGGGCGCTGCCGCGCTGCCGGTCGTCTCACGCTTCGCATGGGCGCAAGCCTATCCGGCGCGACCGGTGCGCATAATTGTCGGGCAAGCTGCCGGAAGCGGATCGGACACAGTCGCCCGTCTAATTGGTCAATTTCTATCGGAGCGTCTCGGTCAGCAATTCGTCATCGAGAACCGGCCAGGCGCGGCCGGAAACATCGCCACCGAAGCGGTCGTGCGTTCGCCGCCGGACGGCTACACGCTGCTCTTGCTCAATTCATCGAACACCATCAACGCAACGCTTTATGACAGACTGAATTTCGATTTCATCCGCGACATCGCACCGATCAGCGGACTCGCCACCTTCTGCTTCATCATGGAGGTTAATCCATCGGTACCGACCAAGACCCTCCCAGAGTTCATCGCCTACGCCAAAGCCAATCCGGGCAAGATCAACATGGCATCAGCTGGCAGCGGCTCTACGCACCACGTTGTCGGCGAGTTGTTCAAAATGATGGCCGGTGTCGAAATGGTCCATGTGCCATATCGCGGTTCGTCGCCTGCACTTACCGATCTCTTGGCCGGCCAAGTACAGGTAATGTTCGATGCGACGCCCTCATCGCTTCCGCACATTAGAGCCGGCAAGTTGCGCCCGCTTGCGGTGACCACGGCGACGCGCTTGGAAGCACTGCCCGATGTTCCGACAGTAGGAGACTTTGTTCCAGGCTACGAAGCGAGTTCATGGCTTGGTTTTGGTGCGCCGAAAAATACGCCCGCTGCGGTCGTTGATCGGCTCAACAAGGAAATCAATTTGGCGATTTCCGACTCTGCCATCAAAGCGCGCCTCGTTGATCTTGGGGGATTGGTGCTACCTCTGAGTTCGCCCGCTGAGTTTGGAAAGTTTCTGGCCAGCGACACCGAAAAGTGGGCGAGGGTCATTCGGACGGCAAACATCAAACCAGAGTAGGGCGCGCCCGCTGACATTCCATAACGTCCCGTTCGGCGAAATGTTGGCTCATGGCACATCGCGTCAATTCGCGGCAACGCAGCACTTCGGTCGCTGTACCGCATCCTGGCAACAGCAGCGGCAGCGTGATCCACTTTTTGCCTTGCGACCATCGGTCGCGCGACGTTGCGCACCAGGCCGAAGTGTGAAGTAGCTCACACATCTCTCACGATTTCACCCCTCAAAGTTCGGCATAACGATATCGCCAGGAGGGGACACATGGCACCAAAAGCTAGGCTCACATTTTTCTTCGGGACGGTTGCTACAATGGCGATGACCATTCTAGCGGTCATGACGTGGGCGGACCCTGATTTGGCTGCGCCGAGCTGCTTACCGATCTACCAGCCTCAGCACTTGATTTTGTACTAAGGCGGTCGGTGTTCATTAGCTCGCCTGCCGACTTCGGGATATTCATCGCCGCATATACGGAGAAGTGGGCAAAGGTGATCAAGTTTGCCGGCATTAAGGCGCAATGATCGGCGGGCATCCGGCGGAAAGCCGTCGCCCGATTTTTCCATAACTCTTCGTTCCGCGAATCCCTCTCGAGTCAGGTCAACCGCGATTTTATGAGTACACATCTTAGACTAGTGACATCATCATCGAGCGGGAGGGTCTGCAGTGCAGGAGTCGAACCATGACAGAGTTGAAATATCCCATGGTGGATTTGATCACCGGATCCACAATGATGTCGCTCATGTGTGCAAACATCGCGATGGGCTGGTATCTCATGCTTCTCAGCGCGCCGTGGCTATTCATGCAAGCAATGATGAAAGGACTTGATGAGAAACAGAAGTAGCACTCCGCCACTTCTGTCTTTGCGTTGCGGCTAGAACAGCTTGAGCCATTTCGCAATCACGGCGACGAGTGACGGACAATCCGGCCAGGCCGATCGGGTTACCCCACAGGTGCTCGCGACGCCACAGCCAGCGCACGGCCCAGCGCTGTTTCGCTCGGTTACACACTGCTTCAACACCGGCCCTTTTTTGATCTATCGCAAAGGATGTTGCACATGAGATGCTAGTGGCTATCTACGCCCGACGCTTCTTGTAGTTGCGCTTAATCGAGAAGGAATGGGGAGGCATACCATTGACCACGGCAACTGTGCTGACCGACCGCTTCGATCGCGCTCTTCTGTACGCAACCCATGTTCACGGGGGACAGGTCCGTAAAGGAACGAGCACCCCTTACGTGGCCCATCTGGTGGCCGTGGCCGCGACGGTTCTAGAGTACGGAGGAGACGAAGACCTCGCCATTGCGGCACTTCTGCACGATAGCGTTGAAGATCAGGGCGGCAAGGCGAGGCTGGATGACGTTCGCAACCGGTTCGGCGAGGGCGTGGCGCGGATCGTGGAAGCCTGCTCGGATAGTCTCGCCGATACGGGGAAAGGGGAGCCCAAGGCACACTGGCGAGAGCGAAAGGAAGCGTATCTCGCGCACCTGCGGACGGCCGACGAGGATATTTTATGGGTATCGCTCGCAGACAAGGTTCACAATGCGCGCACCATCCTTCGTGATCTGAGAAAACCGGATATTGGCGAAAAAGTCTGGGCACGCTTCAATGTGTCTACGAAGCAAACGCTATGGTACTACCGCAGCCTCGCCGACATATTCTGCGAAAGGCTGTCTAACCAATTGTCTGACGAGTTACGCGAAATCGTTGAGGTATTGGAGACAGAGGTGGCCAAAGCCCATCGTCGGGCCGGCTAGGGGCGGCGATCTGCATGAAACCGAGCGTCATCGTCTGGGACCTGGAGACCGTGCCCGATCTCTGTGGGTTCGCAGCCGCCAACGATCTTGTCGGCAAGAGGGATGCGGACATTCGTGAAGCGCTTGGCAATCAATTCCCGAAGCACATCTACCATAGCATCGTGTGCATCGGCGCGCTCGTTGCTCACCGCGAGAGCGATCACTGGGCGGTGGATGCGCTCGGTGCGCCCCACGTTGGTGAGCGTACTGAGAACCAGCTAATTGCCTCGTTTTGCGACAAGATTGCGGAGCTGAAGCCGCAGCTCGTGACATTCAACGGCAATAGCTTCGATCTTCCGGTCTTACGCTATCGTGCCATGATCCACAGCGTCTCGGCGCCGGGACTGGCTGCTCGGCTCTACTTCAACCGATACACCGAGGACGCGGTTGACTTGTGCGACATTCTTTCCTCGTTCGCTCCTCACACCAAGGCCTCGCTGAACGAGCTCAGCAAGATCATGGGCCTGCCCGGCAAGCCCGAGGGCATCGACGGGAGCGAGGTCGAGCGATACTTCCATGAGGGGAGGATCAAGGAGATCGCTGAGTACTGCGAGATCGACGTCGTCAATACGTATCAGGTTTGGTTGCGGTACGAGCTATTTCGCGCTCGGCTGAGCGAGAGCGAGCACCGGGCAAGCGAGCGCAGCTTGGCGGATTTCGTCGCGGCTCGCGTTAACACAGTGCCTCACTTTCACCGAGCAGAAATTGCGGTACCCGAACTCCGTGTTGGGGAAGTGGAAGACTTGCATCGAGACTCCGCCCCGGCGGGCAAGGCAACGTCAATCGAGACGTGGGTTGCCGATTTATTGGACAAGCCAGAAAAGAAGCGTGCCGCGTCGCTGTATGAGTTGCTCCTGCGTCTGAATTTAGACATGTCCCATCTCGATGAGGCACGCGAGGCTTACGTCCGCAGGTTAGGTCTGCGTTAGCGCTCTTTCTGGGCGGTCTGCGTCAGGCATCGAGGCCAATCATCGCATCGTGGCAGGCATTCATTTTTGAGAAGGCCGCTCGCGCCGTTCAGCTAAAGCGAGACGACCACTTGGTGAGGGTGTATCCGCCAACGCCCTTCGACGTGGACCCTCGCGGAAGCTGGCACTGCGCCTAATTCCTTTAACAAGTGCTCACATGGCACCAACGTTGCCGTGGCTCTGCCGCGCCACCGGGGGGCCGAGCAATCACATTTTGATTGTCATCAATTCGCCGGGGTGGATCGAAATTAATTCTCCTTCCTGCGTGCATATGGTCAGGATAGTGCGCGAAGGAGACTTAAACACATGTCACTTCGTCTTGCTTCTCCCGCTCTGGACCTCAGCATCGGACTGCTCCTGTGCTTACCGGCAGCCTTGGACACCGCCGACTTGAGCAAGCTAGAAACACGAGGCAAGGTCATCCTTCAAGAAAAATGCGGACGCTGCCATGCCATCGAAGCCGTTAGCGAGAGCCCGCTCAACAAAGCCCCAGCGATGCGCGATATCTACGCCCGGTTTAATCCACGAGAGCTGTAGGCGGAACTCTCCGAGGGCAAGGTTTCTAGACACAAGGAAATGCCGCAGATCGACTTTTCCGATGAGGGTGTGCATGCAATCCTTGCGTACCTCTATGCTCTCACGGTCAGGAAATGAGATCGGAGCATCTCTGAGTGCAGCTTTTGCCCTCACCATTAGGAGCACGCCAATGACGATCCGAGACATTCTCTTTCCGATGCTCAGCTATCCCACGGCGACAGCAGCCGACAGCATCGAAAGAGCCGTGACTTTAGCTACCGGCCTCGGCGCTCATATCGTGGGCGTGACATTCGAGTTAGACATCCACTCGCCAGTGGGCCTCTACGCGCATCCCGTCCATATCAGCGGTATATTCGCGGCTGAACGTAAGAAAAGTGCCTCCAATGCACGCGACCTCATTGCGACGTTCGATGATATCTGCGCACGTCAAGCTACGGCCCGCACGGGTGGTGCCACGCATGAGCACGCGGTCGAACATTGTTCCCCCACCGAAGTAGCTGCGATCCTCGTCGATCACGCGAGGCTACGAGATCTGTCCGTCTTTCCCATCAAGGCAGAAGACCAGGGCCAGCAATCTCTCGTCGAGGCACTCATCTTCGAGTCCGGCCGGCCGGTACTGCTATTGCCCGAAGCCGCAACCCGACAACTGTCTTCGTCTTTTAACAGGGTGGCCGTTGCTTGGGATTATAGCCGGCCTGCGACGAGAGCCGTGGCCGATGGGCTGCCCATGTTGCGGGCGGCAAAGTATGTTCATGTCGTCACTGTCGTCGACGAGAAGCATCTGCATAAGCCAGGCTCGGGGGCCGAGTTGTGCAAGCACCTGGCCGGGCATGGCGTGGAGGTAACGTTCCACAAGATCCAGGCAAAGGGCCGGGCTATTGGCGATGTTCTTGAAGCGTTTGCGGTTGAGCGCAGCATCGACTTGCTGGTGATGGGCGCCTATGGCCATTCAAGGCTGCGGGAGTTCATTCTTGGGGGAGCGACCAAGCACGTGCTGACCTACCCCTTCACGTGGACGCTGGTCTCGCATTAAATGGGCAGACTTCTCAGTAAATCCTACCGCTCTCATGCATGATTGCGTTCATCATGGGGGTCGACATCGCGCGCCGCCGTCTTCTTTTAAGGGCTTGGTTGAACGCGAACGACTATGCTGAGAGGCTGTTGCGGCCGGCAAATTCATCGCATAGCTGCGGCACACTAATCAGTCGGAGCCGGACCGGGTGTCGTCAATAGCCGAATACATTGGTCAAGTACCCCATGCCGGACTGCTTTTCATTCTGGTCTTCATTCTCAATGTTGTGCCGGCATTTGCGCCTCCAACTTGGATCACGCTTTCTTTCTTAGGCATGTCAATGCCACACGTTCCCGTCGGCGCTTTGGCGCTGATCGGGGCAACAGCGGCCACCCTGGGACGGGTGACCCTCGCCAAGCTCTCCCGAGCGATCGTGCGTGGACGACTTCTTGACGAGCCTACGCGCAAGAACATAGGTGCAATCAAGGACGTTCTCGAGAAACGGCGCGTTTTCGCTTTTGGAACCTTCCTAGCATATGCCTTTAGTCCGCTGCCGTCGAACTATCTCTTCATCGCGTATGGCCTCACGACAGTCAGGCTAACGCTTGTTGCTTTTCCCTTCTTCGTCGGTCGGCTTGCCAGTTACAGTTTCTGGGTGACCACAGCCTCTGCCGTCGGAGATCGCCTGGACTTGGATTCCATCGAGTCAGTGTCCTACG
>Ga0318507_10000037_pt1 | contig 15409 bp, 18 predicted proteins | sample GRESIP084b2f20_FD_203662 | JGI IMG/M metagenome (GOLD analysis project Ga0318507, IMG submission 203662) | Tropical soil microbial communities from Luquillo Experimental Forest, Puerto Rico - GRE.SIPMG.084b2f20 | ecosystem: Environmental > Terrestrial > Soil > Tropical forest > Bulk soil... | reverse complement strand
TGATCCAGTCGGTCAAGGGTTCATTCCAAATCTTGCGCACCCAGGCGGGAACGTCACAGGATTCTCATTCATCGAGCCTGAAATAGTCGGCAAATGGATCAATCTGCTCAGTGACGTTAAACCCGATCTGTCGCGGGTCGCGTTGATGTATAACCCCAATACCGCTGCCTATTATGATTCTTACCTTCGCTCATTCAAAGCATTGCCGCAGCAATCTAGAATCGCGGTAGACGCAGCGCCCGTGCGGAGTGAAGCTGAAGTCGAGCAGGCTGTCGCCGAGGTAGCTCGCGACGGGCGTGGTTTGATCGTTGCAGCGGATCCTTACATCGTTTCTATGCGCGAATTGATTTTGAAATCGGCGGAACAACATCGCGCTCTACTCCTAGCTCCATACAGGCAATTTGCTGTTGACGGAGGTCTGATGTCCTACGGGCCTGATACTGCCGATATTTTCCGGCGTTCAAGCTCATATGTTGATCGCATTCTCAAAGGTGAATTACCCGGCAATTTGCCAGCGCAATCGCCCGACAAGTTCGAGCTCGTCTTCAATCTCAGAAGGGCTAAAGCTCTCGGTCTCTCGGTACCCGAACCCTTTTTGCAACTGGCCGACCAGGTGCTCGAGTGAGGCGGCGTGAGTTCATCACACTTCTCGGCGGCGCGGTGACAGCATGGTCGGCCAGAGCGCGGGGCCAGCCGGGCGTGGGTATGCGGCTCATCGGTGTTCTCCTGCCCATAGCCAAGGACGATCCGGAGTATCAGCCCTGGCTGACCGCGTTTAGACAGACGTTGCAAGAGCTGGGCTGGGTCGATGGCCGCAACATGCGGATGGACATCCACTGGGCTACGGCCAATCACGCCGAGATTCGCAAACACGCGGCAGAATTGGTGGCGCTCGCGCCCGACGTCATCCTTGCCCATGGTGCCTCAACCGTGGGGCCGTTGCTGCAGGCGACACGCACGGTGCCAATCGTTTTCCCAATCACCGGCGATCCAGTTGGCGCCGGCTTCGTCGACAGTCTGGCGCGACCGGGTGGCAACGTCACCGGCTTCATGACTTTCGAATACAGCATGAGCGGAAATGGGTGGAGCTGCTCAAACAGATCGCGCCAGGTGTGGCGCGGGCTGCGGTCATTCGCGATGCGGGCAGTCCCACTGGGATGGCCTCGTTTGGCGTCATCCAGGCTATGGCGCCGTCGCTCAAGGTGGAGGTGACCCCGGTCAACATGCCTAACGCCGGCGAGATCGAGCGCGTCGTCACGGCGTTCGCGCAATCCCCGAATGGCGGTCTGATTGTGACCGCGAGCGGGCCTGCGTTCGTTAATCGCGATCTAATTATTGCGCTTGCTGCACGGCATAAGCTCCCTGCGGTCTATTTCGAACGCTCCTTCGTCGCCGCCGGCGGCTTGGTTTCCTATGGGCCCGATTTCAGCGCCCTGTACCGGAAGGCGGCCGGATACGTCGATCGCATCCTCAAGGGCGAGAAACCGGCCGACCTGCCAGTGCAGGCGCCAACCAAGTACGAAACGGTGATCAACCTTAAAACTGCAAAGGCACTTGGCCTGACCGTGCCGCAGGCGTGGCTCGCCGCCACCGATGAGGTGATCGAATAGCTGACAATCTAACTTCGTCCCATGTCCGCTTTTGGCACAAAGCGGACATCCCGATACGCTCAATGAATGTCTGCTTTTGGGGGTAAAGCGGACATAGTCTAGACCTCACGGAATGTCCGCTTCTAACCCAAAGCGGTCTTCACTGCGCCGATTTAGTTTAGTACCACTCGATATAGACGCCACTCGTTCGGGACGCCTTTAAGTGGGTGGACTCCGCGGTCCTCAAAACATAGGCCCGAACCGGCCACCAAATCGCGCACCGTTTGCGAAACTAGGACTTCACCCGGGCCTGCCAGGCCGGCAACGCGTGCGCCGGTATGAACCGCGATCCCGGCGAGATCGTTACCGACGATCTCGCATTCCCCGGTATGCAGCCCGCAGCGCACTTCAAGCGTAAGTGCGCGCAGCGTGTCTCTAATTGCACCTGCACAACGGATCGCTCGGGCCGGTCCGTCAAAAGTGGCGAGGAAGCCGTCACCCGACGTGTTTATCTCACGTCCACGGTATTGTTTAAGAACCTCACGAACCTTGGCGTAAAATGCTTCAAGCAATTCGCGCCAAGGGCGGTCGCCAAGTGCGGCGGCACGTTCGGTTGAGCCTACGATGTCGGTAAACAATACGGTGGCGAGCACCCGCTCCGGCTCTAGCACTTGATGCTTGCCTGTCAGGAATTCCTCGACCTCGTTTAGAACTGCGTCACGATCGCCTAACCACGGTTGATGGTCTTCGCCCGCAAGCTCAACCAGCTTCGCATCAGGGATATGCTGTGCCATGTAGCGAGCATGCCCCACATCGATCACGCGCTCCGCGGTACGATGCAGAATGAGAGTTGGTACGCGGATGGCGGGCAAAACATTCCGTACATCGATTTCGCGGTTCATCCTCAGGATCGCACCTGCTGCGCCCGGGCTTGCCGCCGCGCGGTAATAAGACGCAATGCGCTCGGCAGCATGTCGGTCACCGGCAAGGCTCGGCGCGCGCATTGCAATGCTCAGCGATTGCGGCGATCCCCAATGCCTGCTCGATGTCATCGAGCACGGCTTGCCATTGCTCGTCCTTCCGACCGTATGGGTAATCGGGAGCCCAGGAACGTTTGGCATAGGATCCATACAACACGAGTGCGGAAGTGCGTTCCGGATAAGTGGTGGTGTAAAGCAGGGACATCGGGCCGCCTTCGGAAATGCCGAATAAAGCCGCCTGCTTGGAGCCGACGGCGTCCAGAATGGCTTGCACATCGTGCATTCGCTGCTCGAGTGTGAATATCTGAGAACTACGATCGGACATTCCGGTCCCGCGCTTGTCGAAAAGAATTAAGCGGGAAAATGATGCGAGGCGTCGAAAAAATGCGCTTTGTTCTGGTGACTGCCATATCGTATCTACGTTTGATACGAAACCTGGGACGAACAGGAGATCGAACGAGCCTTCGCCGATCACCTGATAGGCGATATGGACGTCATCGCTTTTGACATAGTGCGTTGAGGGTATTTCAGCCATCACTCCCGGCGCGGCAACGCGGGCATTGGCTTCCCGGCACAACGACCGCTAGTGGCTTCGACACTGACTTCGCCTGGTGAATGATAACCCCCGCCGGCCGCTAGGGGCAATCGACCCAAAATCTTCGTCTGAAACGAAATCGAAAAATCTTCGAATGCGCCATTGATACGATTTATCCTCAGCGATGCATGAATTTTTGTACTCCCCACCATGCGCTCACAGTCGCGCGAGTGTTTTAGAAAAACAATAGCAAACTGCGCCTGGTAGAGAGATCAGGCCTTATTGGTAAGCCTCGGCTACGAGTTCTGTTCGCAATATATTGACGGCTTCACGCATTGGCTGGGGGGAAATATGAACCAGTCCTCCGAAACCCTGCTCCAATTCGAGGATCATTCCGATCGCGCCGGCTACAGCTACGGCGCAGAGTGTCAGAGTGACCGCCGATGTAAGGTTGCGGGGGGCGAACAGACCAAAACTAGCGAACAGTAAGGTCAACCAAAAAACTAGAAGAGCGACAAAGGCCTTTGGAGTTCCCTGTCCGACCTGCTGAGTCAACAGCCAGCGCGTATCACCGATCTTGCCGGCAAGCGTCATAGCTTGATCCAGCCACCATTTATCGCGTGCGGTTGCAGGTTTCAACGCAAGTATCGAGTCCTCGAACTGCTGGAGGAGGTGGTATGTCTCCGGATCAGAGAGGCGCACATCTGCTGGATTGTCGGGAAACAGATCGGCGGTCTTGAGTTCAGCGTATTGTCGCAAGGTCTCCCGTGCTAATCCTGCGTCGGGCCCGTATCTACGCAATAGCTGGTCAAGCCGAAGGATTTGCGCCGACAGAGTGGTCACCTCGCCCCCTAGTGCGCTGAATGAAGTGTTGGCATTTGAAATCAGGAGCCCAAGCACGAGCGCCGAAAAGGTCGCAACGACCGCCATTGATATCGTCACCGTGCTCTTTGTCTCATCACAGAGCTGATGCTCTGGCAGCCGGTGTCTGAGCACCCAACCGGCGAATGCTCCCGCCAAGATTACTGCGAAGACGATAAGACCAATGATCAGTGGATTGAACATGATCGGGTTCCGCGGCTGGAGCGTCTCAAGAAGCTGGAGGAAGCCACTCTTCTCGCCAAGTCAGCCCGTGAAGCGACTTGGTTTGTAGTTAGACCAATGGCCGCAGCAGTAAACAGCACCAACGAACAATCTTGGCATTACGGTCCCCCTGCAATTCCCCTGCAGCAGACGTGGGGTTTCCGTCTTTCTTGAGCCTTCCAAGCTGCGGAAATGAGGCCTTAGCTTGACGAAATTCTTGCGTGTCGAAAGTGCAACTACTGGAGTGTCTGCTCACGCGACGGCGACTGGGATATTGTCTGATTGCAGCGCTGCGAATTTCCGCTTTCGGACCCGCAAGCGCCGATCCTGCCGCAATCCGCCGCGCTTAGGGCAGCGCCATCTCGCCCCGGAGCTGTTGCAGATGCGTGGTCACAATCGCCCGAGCCAGGGGCTCCGGCCCCTGTGGCGTTTCGAGCCTGATCTTGAGCGTGACGGCGACAGCCGCCAGCATGCAACTCAACACAATAATCTTGAACATGGTCGTTGGCCCTTCGGGGCCGATGAGGGTGGATTGGCGACAGAGTACAGGGTGAATCGCTGGGTGCAGTGACCAACGTCACACGCGGGCGATGCGCTCTCGGCATCGACTCGGACTCAACGGTTAACGTCCGCTTTGGGTCAAAAGCGGACATTCGGGCAACTTGAAGCAATGTCCGCTTTACCCCCCGAAAGCGGACATTGGTTGAACGTGTCGGGATGTCCGCTATGTGCCAAAAGCAGACATTGGCCTCAAAGAGACACTATCGTGCGCGGTCCGAACGGCCCGGGAGCCGTCGCTGCAAGGCAGCCGGTTTCACAAGACCGGAGTGGCAGCCGATAACAAAAGGCCCCTGCAGAAGCCGGGGCCAAGTCTGGTCTGATGAAGCTCGCGCTGGCCATGACTGACGAGAGCCAGCACGATCAGCAAATTGCTGCTAGGCCACCGTGCCCACGATGTATGTGTGGAGCACGGGGGATGAGTTCATCGGACCGGTGCGGCGCGGGCGGCCGAGCGGTTCGTGACGGCGCCGTACTGGTTCGAGGTGCTCGACGGCGTGTCGCACTGGATCTCGGAGGAGGCGCCGGAGCGGCTGGCGACGCTGATCGTCGGGTGGTTGGGGAAGTGGTAGGGGGCACCTCCAGACAATGTCCGCTTTACAGACGTTGGTTGAGCGGGTCGTGATGTCCGCTTTGTGCCAAAAGCGGACATTATGCGACGCAGCAAAATCACCCTATTGGATCACCTCGTCAGCGGCCACGCGCAGCGTTTGTGGCACCGTGATGCCGAGTGCCTTGGCCACGCCAACGATATGATCGTCGTGCGGTGGTTAGCGTTGAAAGTGTCTGATGCGACAAGGAGGGCGCCGGCGGGTTCGCGGGCAAGCGAGTTAATGACTGTTTCAATATCGGCGTCGCTGTGAACCGGCTCTGCGATCGGCGCAATGTTGAATGACTTGGCGGCGGTCTCGAACACGGGCATTAACGAGTTCACGAAGCGCGGTGTCGGGATTAAACATCATGGCGACGCGTTTGATGCCCGGCGCGATCTCTCTGAGCAATTCAAGCATCTTGCTTGTTATTGACGCCTCAAAAACGGTGAACCCAGTAAGGTTGCCGCCAGGATGGGACAGGCTCGCGACGAAGCGTGAGCTGATCGGGTCGTTGACAAGCGCGAATACGATCGGGATGGTTTGCGTCTCTCGGGCAAGCGCGGAAGTTACCGGCGTCGAAGTTGCCAGCAGCACGTCGGGTTGCAAACCGATGAGCTCACCAGCGACGTCGATCTGCTGCGCACATTCGGATCGACGTGCGTTGGGGCGTCCGCTGAGTGTCGTTAACAACTCGGCTGGCCTGTTCGATCATTGTGTACAGATCAAACTTAGTTGGCTGCTCTGCCGGGAGTCCGCCTAGCTTCATTGAAGAGCCGTCTAAGCGGTTGCGCAGAATTTAATGAGCCTGCGGCGGCCCGTTATGGGGGCTGTTTGCGACCCTAATTGCCGCCCAAAACCTATCGTATTTGGGGATCCGCGCCGGCAGTTCGGGAGACGGTATGACGCGGGTAGAATTCATCTCGGTTTCGCGCCAGGGACTGCGCGACGGCCTATGCCGCCTTCGCGAATTCACCGCGAGGACGCTCATTTATCTGTGGCGTGGGGCCGCATTTGCCGTATCGCTCTTGACCGGTCGCAAGATCGCGCCGCTGTTTTTCAAGCTCGCCGCCCGCAATCTTTTTCACGACCGGCTGCGCCTTGCCGCCACCATCGCCGGAATCGTCTTTTCAATGGTGCTGGTGACCGTGCAAATGGGGCTGTTTGTCAGTTTCCGCACTATGGTTACAACCATGATCGACCACGCGCCGGCCGATCTGTGGATCATGCCGCGCGGCACCAAATGCTTCGAGGATCCGGCGCTACTCGACGAGCGCGAACGGTTTCGCGCGCTGTCGGTCCCTGGCGTAGCCGAAGCGGTGCCCGTGCTGGTGAGCTTTGCGCAGTGGCACATTCCGAGCGGCGGGACGACGCCGGTGCTGCTGATCGGTTCGGATCGCAATGAGCTCGGCCTGCAGCCCTGGAACATCGTCGACGGCGATTTGTACGATCTGGCGATTCCTGACGCTATAGCGGTCGATCGGTCCTACTTTGAGCGGCTTGGGACCAGCGGGCTCGGCGACACCGTCGAGATCAGGGACCTGAAGGCGAAGATCCGCTTGGTAACTCAGGGAATTCGCTCATTCACGACCACCCCCTATGTCTTCACGCCGCTTGATCGGGCACGGAGCTATGCCGCCATCTCCTCAAACAAAGCCACTTATCTGCTGGTGCGTTTGCAAACCGGAGCGAATGCCGAAAGCGTGCGAACGCATCTGAACCAAACGCTTGCCAAAGCCGAAGCTTTGACGCCGGATGCGTTTCGCAGCCGCAGCCGCTCGTTCTGGCTGTTTGGAACCGGCGCCGGCGCGGCGCTATTCGCCGGCGCCCTCCTCGGCATGATCGTCGGCATCGTCATTGTCGCCCAGACGCTCTATGCCAGCACCAAGGAATTCTCCAACGAATTCGCGACGCTGCGCGCGATCGGCTCATCCAGCCAGTACATCTACGCTGTCATTATTATCCAGGCGCTCATGAGCGCAGCCATTGGCTTTAGCGTAGCTGCCGCAATCGGCAAGGTCGTCGTCAAAACCACAGCAGATACCGCTCTCCCCGTGCTTATTCCTGCTGGCCTGATGATAAGCCTGTTCTTGTTGACCGTGGCGATGTGCGTGGTTTCGGCGATCGCAGCCATCGTCCACATCGTGCGCACGGATCCTGCAGTGGTGTTCACCCGATGAGCGATCCAGTGGTGGAAGCGACCGACGTCGTGAAATTTCTTGGCCAGGGTGCCGGAAGGGTGCGGGCACTGCGGGGTGTGAGCCTATCGCTCAACGGTGGAGAGCTTGTGCTGCTGATGGGACCTTCCGGCAGCGGCAAGACAACGCTGTTGTCCGTGCTTGGCTGCATGCTTTCGCCAAATATGGGGTCCGTCCGCGTCTGTGGCCGTGCCACCGCGGGGCTCGCGCCGGAACAATTGGCGGCGTTGCGGCGCGACCATATCGGGTTTGTCTTTCAGTCCTATCATCTGTTTCCGACGCTGACCGCGATGGATAACGTTCGCCTTGCTCTGGATGTGCGTGGCGATTATTCGCGGCGCGTTATCGAGCGGGCGAAAGAGGCGCTGGCGACCGTCGGGCTCTCGCACAAGACCCGTTCCTATCCGCTCCAACTGTCGAGCGGCGAGCAGCAGCGTGTCGCAATCGCCCGCGCAATCATCGGCGACGCGGCGGCAATTCTGGCCGACGAGCCGACTGCCGCACTCGACAGCGAGAACGGGTATGCTGTGATGTCGATCCTGGCCAACATTGCGAGGCAGGGGACGCGCGGCGTGCTCGTGGTTACGCATGATCCCCGGATTTTGCCTTTTGCCGACCGCATCATTCACATCGAGGATGGGCGCATTGTTCGCGGAACCGGCAATGGTGGCACATCCGCACAGCTATGACTCTGCCGGAAAGGACAATGATCGTGACGACAAAGCGGGACTTATCGGCCGCACTTTATTGGTGCGCCATCCTGATCCTGATCTGGGCCATGCAGCTGCCAGTCAAAGCGCAAAGCCGAGTCGACGGTAAGGAAGCGGGTCAGGTGTGGGCGGCCGTTGCGCCGGGTGTCGTCGAGCCAAGGTCGGGACAAATCAAGATCGCGGCGTCGATCGTCGGCCGCGTCAGCGAGGTCCTGGTCAAAATCAACGACAAAGTGGCGACCGATGAACCGCTCCTTCGGCTCGACGACGAAGACACCAGGGGGCGCGTAGCATCGGCGCAAGCCCAAGTCGCTATGCGCGCAAAGGCGCGCAACGAAAAGTCCGCCGGGAAAGCAGCCAACCGCCGCGATGCCGAGGACGCCGTGGCCGATGCCGAAGCCGCAGTGGTGGACGCACGTAACACGTTCGACAAAGCCGTCCACGCCAAGCGAAGCGGCAACGGTTCTGACGCGACTGTTACCACCGCGCGCACCGCATGGATGCGCGCGCAGGACAATCTAGAACGGGAGCGTTCACAGCTTCGCAAGGTCGAGGGACAATCCGGAACGCCGTTGCCGACACAACTCGAAGGTCAACTAAATGTTGCCAGGACCGAACTTCGGGTCGCGCTCGCGGAGCTCGAAAAATTGACAATTCGTGCGCCGATCGCGGGCACGGTGCTAAAAGTCGATGTGAAAGCCGGTGAAGTGGCTGCGCCATCATTGCCGCAACCACTGTTGCTCTTGGGCGATCTGTCGCAATTGCGGGTGCGCGCCGAGCTCGACGAGCACAATACCGGCAAGATCAAGGTCGGCGAGGCGGTGATAGTCCGCGCCGAAGCTTTTCCGGGCCAGACCTTCGCCGGCAAAGTGACCGTCATTGCGCCGCTGGTCCAACCTGCGCGGCTTGCTTCACCCGGATCGCGCAATCTCACTGATTTCAGCATTAACGAAGTGATGGTGGATTTGAACGAACCCAGCCCGCTGATCGCCGGAATGAACGTTGATGTGTACTTCGGATCGAAATGAACAAGCCGGCAGACGCTTGGCTCCTTCGAAAAGATCTAGAAGAACCACCGTGTTGTAAGTTTAATACGATCTTCAAGGGTCGGCTATGCACCGCAACAGAACCGGCGAGTTGACGTCCGCTTTGGGTCAAAAGTGGACATGGACGTGAGCTGAGACAATGTCCGCCTTACCCCCAAAAGCGGACATTGGCGAACATGGCGCTTTTGATCCAGGTCAGCAAATGGTGGGGGATTAGGCCGCAACCTTGTTCTTGATTGCACCAATGATCGCCGTGAGTATGGCCCCGCCGGCCCCACCGGCGATTAGCTGTGAGACAACGCCGCCAACGCTCAGATGGCCTGTCTCCGCTGCGGCCACGACCGATGGCAGCGCTAACGTAACGATCTGGCCGAGCAACCCGCCTCCGACTAAGCCGGAAATAATGTTGCCGATCGTACCGAGATCAAAGTTAGGCGACGCCTTACCTGCGCCAAGTCCACCAAGCGCTCCTGCAATGAGGTTTATCAAAATTTGTACCATGTTGATCTCCCTGTGTGACCCGCGAGGGCTTTATCTCGCTTCGACTGGCGCCGCGCATAAAGCACCGCGTCTAGTCTACTCCAACCTCAGCGGTCACCTTTGGCGATAAAGATAAATGTCGTGCGATCTACGCACCTATGCACAGCTTATCCTCAATAAAGGTCCGTGGGGGTGGGCGAACGGGAGCCAGCATTTGTTCCGACGGCACGACCATTCAGGCTTGTTATAGTATGTGCCAGTCGCGAACGAAACATTTTCACTGCGAAAGCAGCTTCAATACGCAGACCAAAAGAAGAGCACCGATGTAAAATACCTTCGAACCAACGTAAGCCACCTGACCATCAACGAAATGTGGAGCGGCATTACGATCAATATAAAATACGCATCGGTCGATCGTTGCTGCTCGGCCTCGAAGCGTTGGTTGCGGCCGACATAGTAAAAACTATAGCGATCGAGCTTACTTTCACTAGCCTCGGCCTTCTCGCTGGGCTGGTTATTGTGCGAACCTTCCTGGGGCTGCGAACCATGGTAGCAAATCATAATCGCCTTCTGCCCAATGGTATTCGATGGCTACATCGCGACCATCCACAAAGCCCGTTTGATTCAGCTCATCTTGAAACGCCGCGACCATTGGCGCGTACGCGCTGGGTGACGCGCTGTTGAGAAAACCAATGAGTGGCTTTACGGGTTGGTGTGCCCGAGTAGTGAGCGGCCACACGCCGCAGCGGCGCTGCCGAAAACTGGAATGAATTCCCGTCGCCTCATGGCTTTTACTCGCGCCGAGGACTACATCGGGCGGAAAACAAAGTATCACATTTTTGGACTGAGAATTGTGCCGCCGGTTACACCCGAGCGAGCCACTGCCACGTCCGGTTTGGGTCATAAGCGGACATCGCGTCACGTCCGCTCAATGTCCGCTTTCCGAAAGCAGACATTGATTAGCGCATTGTACCCTCGACGATGAATGACCTTGACTTCGCTACTCTTGTGCGCAGCGCGGTAGTATTTTTCATACTATCACTAAAGTTTTTTGCCTTCGTCATACTATCGAAAGCAATCAAAGCGAAAAACTTCGGCGCGCTTCCATCAAGAGCGGTTACATTTTCTGTACGCGCGAAATAGCGACCGTCCTCAGATTGGACTTCCACGACGGTAGCGTCGGCCGTTTGGCGTAGAGCCTCAAAGCCATTGGCATCGGTTATCTCGTCAACCTCAACCACAACATAAACTGGCGGCGTAGTGGTGCGAGCGTCTAGACCCCGAATTGCAACGGCGCCAAATCCTAATCCGATGGTAACTGCCAACGGTAATGCGTAATGAGTTTTCACAGTTTCCTCCCATTTACCGCCGTTGTGCCGACAGTGCTCAGGCTACCACGCACTTGAGGCGCCAGTCTCAAAATCAGAACCACTGGAGGTAAAAGGCTCACTGTCCGCTCATAGGGACAATCTAAGAACCTACCTTTGCGCCGCGACACCTGTGTCCGCCTTGGGCCAGGAACGGACATACTGAGGGCGATTGGTCGAGCTACTTCTTTTCAATGAGCGTGGAAAACTTGACCGAACCGTCGTTCAATATTTCAACGCGGGGCGCGGTGCCACGAATGCCCATTGTTCCGATCGGCGTCTTGACCTTCATGCTGCCGTTATGCGCCACCTCGCGAGCGATAAAAGTGAACGTGCCCTTGGTCAAACTCATCAGGCTCGAATTGAAATGGCTATGAGGATCATACACAAATTCATTGACTTCCATGCGAGCGTTCGCGGAAACGCTAAATGAACTTCCGTCAGCGAAAGCAACGCCGAGTTTGCAATCTGGTCCAGTCTGGATGACGTCGCCACGATAAACGAAATCGCCGACGTTCGCTTGACCGACATCGGTAGGCAGATTGACCTGAGCCAGGATGGTCGTGGAGCGCTCGATGCGAATCGTGCCCGTAGTGGTGAGCACCTTACGAATCGGATTTGTATCGGGGGCAGCATCGGCGTTCTGGCCCAAGGCCAGATTCACACCGACGCAAAGGGCCAGTAAAAGCCCCGTTCTATGATCGTCTGCTTCGCGTCGCAGCTAGGTCGTTCCGCTGCTCCAGTAAGGCAACAGAGGCCGCTACGGCTTGTTCGGATTTTTGACCTGAATCAATTCAAACTCCGCGCGCGCCACTAACGTTGCAAGTCTGCAGGTCAGGCCGCGCCCGTTGCCATCAAACATGCAAAGTTGCATCATCGATGACGCCGTGACGCCGGTCTGCTGCTCTTCGCGAGGGGTTCCGATGAGCGCGATCTTTTCATCGCTTGCTGCCTTCGTCGCCGCCGGCTTTCGGCCGCAAACGGCGTTGGCAAAAGCGATCGTGCTCGTGCTCCTTCTCAAGCTTGTCGGCATCGTCGCCATCAAGCTCATCATGTTTCCGGATAACGCGCGTCCGGCGGCGGATAGCGCCAACATCGAGCGCGTGCTCGGTCCCTCCATGTCCCTGCGCTGAAGCGAAGCGAAAGAGGTTGAACAATGCTGCATCTCGATCCCGTCGGCCTGGATCGGCTGCAATTCGCGGTCACGGCGCTGTACCATTTTTTGTTCGTGCCACTGACGCTCGGCCTATCGTTTATGCTGGCGATCATGGAGAGCGTCTACGTGATGACCGGCCGCAGAATCTGGCGGGACATCACGCAGTTTTGGGGCAAACTGTTTGGCATCAATTTCGCTATGGGGGTGGCCACCGGCATCACCATGGAATTCCAGTTCGGCACCAACTGGGCCTACTACTCGCATTATGTCGGCGACATATTCGGCGCGCCGCTCGCCATCGAAGGCCTGATGGCGTTTTTCCTGGAATCGACTTTCGTCGGCCTGTTCTTTTTTGGCTGGGACCGCTTGCCCAAGCTCGGCCATCTGGCGGTGACGTGGCTGGTCGCAATTGGTTCGAATTTGTCGGCGCTGTGGATCCTGATCGCCAACGGCTGGATGCAGCATCCAATCGGCGCGGTTTTCAATCCCGCCACCGTGCGCATGGAGCTCAGCTCGTTTTGGGACTTGATCTTCAACCCGGTGGCGCAGGCAAAGTTCGTCCACACTGTCGGCGCCGGTTATGTCACCGGCGCGATGTTCGTCGTCGCCGTCTCGTCATACTACCTTTTGCGCGGCCGCTATGTGGCTTTCGCCAAGCGCTCGATCATCGTTGCGTCGGCATTCGGCCTGGCCTCGGCTTTGTGCGTCGTCGTGCTCGGAGACGAGAGCGGCTACACCGTTTCCGAAAACCAGAAGATGAAACTCGCCGTCATCGAGGGTATGTGGCAGACCGAGCCGGCGCCGGCCGGCTTTAATGTCATCGGAATTCCGGACGCCGAGCGGCGCACGGTCAATTACGCCGTGAAGATTCCCTGGGCGCTCGGCATCGTCGCCACGCGTTCATTCAATCAGCAAATCCTCGGCATCAATGATTTGGTCGCGCATGCCGAAGAGCGCATTCGCGGCGGGCTTATTGCCTACGACGCGCTCGAGCAACTGAAGAAAGATCGCAATGACGTTACGGCCGCAGCGCAGTTTAGCCAACACGCCGCCGATCTCGGCTATGCGCTGTTGCTCAAGCGCTATGTTGCCGACCCGCGCACCGCCGACGCCGCGACCATCGCCAAGGCGGCGGCAGATACGGTGCCAAAGGTCAGCCCCATGTTTTTCAGCTTCCGCATCATGGTGGCGCTTGGCTTTTATTTCATCGCGCTGTTCGCGTTCATCTTTTGGGATGCGTCGCATCGCAATTTCTCGCGCCGCTGGCTGTTACGTTTGACCTTGTGGTCGCTGCCATTGCCCTGGATCGCGATTGAGCTCGGCTGGATTGTCGCCGAATATGGCCGTCAGCCTTGGGCGATCGATGGCGTTCTGCCGACGTTCCTCGCCGCTTCGTCGGTCTCGGTCGCTCAGGTTCTCTTCTCGCTGACCGGGTTCATTCTGTTCTATTCGGCGTTGCTCGTCGTCGATCTTATCCTGATGCGCAAATACATCTTCATGGGCCCAATCAAAGCGCTGGGCCTTGAAGTCGTGCCAGCGGGACCTTCGCCGGTGCCGGCAGAATAAGGGGCCGAACAATGAGTATTCCGCTCGACTATGAAATCCTTCGCCTGATCTGGTGGCTGTTTCTCGGCGTGTTGTTGATCGGCTTCGCCATCATGGACGGCTACGATCTCGGCGTTGCGATGCTGCTGCCGTACGTCGCGCGCAACGACACCGAGCGGCGCATCACCATCAACGCGATCGCCCCGTTCTGGGAGGGCAACCAAGTCTGGTTGATTCTCGCCGCTGGCGCCGTATTTGCGGCATGGCCGCCGATCTATGCCGCATCCTTCTCGGGATTTTACATCGCCATGTTTCTGGTGCTGGCGACGCTGATCCTGCGGCCGGTCGGCTTTGAGTTCCGCAACAAATTCCCGAACATGAAATGGCGCGCCTTCTGGGACTATGCGTTGTTTGCTGGCGGGCTGGTGCCGAGCCTGGTGTTCGGTGTCGCTTTCGGCAATCTGCTGCAAGGCGTTCCCTTCCGCATCGATAGCGATCTGCGCATTTTTTACGAAGGCAGCGGACTGTTCGAACTGCTCAACCCCTTCGGTCTGTTGTGCGGCCTCGTGTCGGTGGCGATGCTGACCATGCACGGCGCCATTTATCTCACGCTGAAGACCGATGACGCTGTGGAGGAGCGCGCACGCCGCGCAGCGAAGATCGCCGCGTTGGCGACGATCGTGCTCTTTGCTGCGGCCGGTGCGTGGATAGCCTGGGGCATTGACGGCTACGTCATCAAGAGTGCGATCGACCCCAACGGTCCTTCCAACCCGCTGACCAAGACCGTGCTTCGGCAATCCGGACAATGGATGGCCAATTATCGCGCGCATGATTGGACGATTGCAGCGCCTGTCCTGGGCCTTGCCGGGCCGCTCGCGGCCTTGCTGTTGACACTGGCATGCTTGCGCGGCTTGGCCTTCATCGCCAGCGCAATCGGCATTTTCGGCGTCGTCGCCACCGCCGGCGTGAGCATGTTTCCGTTCCTCATGCCGTCGAACATTGCGCCGGCCACGAGTCTCACGGTATGGGACGCCTCATCGAGCAAGCTCACGCTGTTCGTGATGCTGCTGGCGACGCTAATCTTCCTGCCGATTGTGCTGATCTACACCTCGATCGTGTTTCGTGCTCTGCGCGGCATGATCACGGCAAGTTACGTCGAGAAAAACTCGGCCAGTCTTTATTGAGGAGATTCGGTGATGTGGTATTTCACCTGGATGCTCGGCATAGGCTTCGCCTGCGGTTGCGGCATTCTCAACGCGCTCTGGCACGAACAATATCTGCCGGACGAGACGATCGACGCGTAAAAGCGGCGGGTGCGCCGCACTAACCTTAATGATGGGATTGCGATTCCGGCAGCTCCGCCGATCGCGCATTGATCAGCCAATAGAGCAGCCCGAAAGCGAGCGCGATGGCGCCGATGCCGAGCAGCTGTTCGAAGGTCGTTGCGGCAAAATCCAACAGGATGACTTTGCGCGCGATCACCAGGATCGCTATCAGCACGATGGTTCGCGCCTGCAATATTCCGGACCTTCTGGTGATCGAGAGCGCGATCGAGTGATTGAATTCGATCAG
>Ga0318507_10000028_pt1 | contig 16913 bp, 20 predicted proteins | sample GRESIP084b2f20_FD_203662 | JGI IMG/M metagenome (GOLD analysis project Ga0318507, IMG submission 203662) | Tropical soil microbial communities from Luquillo Experimental Forest, Puerto Rico - GRE.SIPMG.084b2f20 | ecosystem: Environmental > Terrestrial > Soil > Tropical forest > Bulk soil... | reverse complement strand
ACTTTCACGGTCAGAACCATATGCGATTAACCGTACCTCGCCGCGCGATGGCCAGGAGAATAATACGGGAATGGCAGGAGTCTGTGAGTCATGAACAATCTGCGCAAACCGGTATACGGCCTCATCAAACCGATTGTTGAAGCCGTGGACAAAGACAAGAACTTTGCTTCGGCGAGTTTGCTTAGCTGTTGCGGTCAGAGCCTTGTTGAATGATTGCCTGTCGAGATCTTCTGCAGAAACCGTCACAAAATCATGCCCCGGATCTCCCGGGCGGGCCGAAGGCCATTGCACCTCGCCTATTTTTCTCGCGCTATCGGGCGGTATCGAGACGGCAATCGCGGCGTACGAAACCTCCGATGCACGATCTCTACCAAACATTTCGCCCGGGTCTGCGATTAAACGATTCCGCGTTGTTGCCACCAGAATAGGAACTCGTGTTGCGCCATCCGCCGATTGCGCATTCGGAACTAGAACCCCTTGGAGCGGTCGACCCGCGCACGCGCAGCACAGAAGCGCCAGTGCAAGACCCGCCGCCACGGAAAAATAATTTCGTCTGGTCATTCGCCCCCACAACCCCTAATGCCCAAAGCATATTACCCGATCTATGGCTGAAATGGGTCATTGAGGCGGTCGTTGTGCAGGGTGAAATCACGCGTCGGCCCCGTGCTCGGGACGAGGCAATCATCTGGCAAAATGCCCTGCTGTTCGCTTTGGGAAGCAGACATTCCTGGGACAAGCAACAATGTCCGCTTTACCCCTTAAAGCGGACATTGATTTGCACGACACTAATGTCCGCTTATCCCCAAAAGCGAGCCAAGCGGATCGAGAGGCCTGCTTTGTGCCACAATTTGTGCCTTGAACTGCTCCAGTCGACAATGCGGTTATGAGGGCGGGAAAAAATGCGAAATTTGCCCGGCCTGACGGCGTGGATCGCCGGGGCGATTTTGTGTCTAGTGTCGGTGCATGTGCCAGCACAGACAATATTCCAGTATCCAGTGACGGCGAAAGATGTCGATCCCGGCGTTGACCACGGCAACTCCGACGCTAGTTTGCCGGAGCAATTTCAGAAGCAGTTGGTGTTCTATCGCTCACAGCATCCTCCTGGCACCATCATTGTCGACACCCAAGGGCGGCATCTTTATCTGATCAAAGATGAGACGCATGCGCTGCGTTACGGCATAGGCGTCGGCCGCGACGGCTTCACCTGGCAGGGGCTGTTGCAGATCTCGCGCAAGTCCGAGTGGCCAGATTGGCATCCGCCGCCGGAAATGATCGAGCGCCAACCCTATTTGCCGCGCTTCATGGCCGGCGGCCCTGGCAACCCGCTCGGAGCGCGCGCAATGTATCTCGGCAACACTGTGTACCGCATCCACGGCACCAACGCGCCGGAAACGATCGGGCAGGCCGTGTCGTCCGGCTGCTTCCGCCTGGTCAATGACGACGTGGCTGATCTCTATGACCGGGTGTCGGTCGGCACCCATGTCATCGTTCGACAGAACTAGCCGTCTGACGTTTGTTGAAGTTCAATAGCTCTGATGCGAACCTCGTCAAGTGCGTCTGGGTCACTGCATCCATTGAAGCGTGAGGGCTGATACGCCCAGCGTTACCTCGATGCCGACGGAACCTTCGACAGAGATCGGTTGCAGCATCACTGAACGTCCGGACCCGCCCAAAAGAACATTCGCGCCGGCACCCACTCCTAAAGCAATACTGCCGCTCGCTCCGCCATAGGTCCCCGCGAGCAAACCTTGTGGCGGCCCCTGGGTCGGCATGTATACGGCCCAGGCCAACAGACCTCCGCCGATAACGCCGACGTCTATTCCGATCGTTCCCATCGTGCCGGAGTAATTCTCTGGTGGATATGGTCCGTCGGGTGTGAATTTGCAGTTCAATTTTTGCTCTGACACCACAAGCAATCCAATTGTCGGCGACATGGTGCAGCCTAGTCCGCCGACCTTGACCCAGTTTGGTGACTGAGCAGGCAGCGGCGAAGCCAAGGCAACAAGTGCCGCAAGGCTCGCAATCGCTGTCAAACTCTTCGACATCAGACGCTCCTGCTGTACTTAATGATGCGATTACAGCAGGGATTTGCGGCAAAATGGGGCTGAACGGTTATTTTGCGTGGCAACAATCCTCAGGACCGAATGTCCGCTTTGGGTCAGAAGCGGACATTGGAGTACGTCCGCGCAATGTCTGCTTTACCCCCAAAAGCGGACATCGGAACTCAACCGTGGAATGTCCGCTTTGTGCCAAAAGCAGACTCACGCGGTGCAGCATACAACTGATAAATGGTCGCCTCGCCGCTGCGTTGGAATAGTCCTTTTCCTCAATCCGCCACACGCTGTCCGCCAATCTGCCCTCGGTAAGCATTTTCATCAGGTGCCACGTCGACGGTATGGAACGTTGTCTCGGCCTTCGACGTTGCGGTTCTGGCCATCCATGTCATAGGGACGACGTCATGGATCGCAATAACAGAATTGTGCGCCGCGAGCGCTTCGAGATTCTCAAAATCGCGCAAGGCCTTGGCGAGGGAGTGATCGCCGTCGATAAGGGTTCGTTGAGACCCTTGCGCCCGAACACGATTCTCGGGGCGCTCGAAGAAAGCATCGCTCGTCGCACTCGCGAAGGTCGTATTTGGTCGGCCTTCCTCGAGCAGTTTTGGATTGGGCGCCGGGTCGATGGGACCGATGCAAACCGGGCCGAGTCACGGCGAACTAGCGAAGCTGGCGGAGTTGTTGCCCAAAGTTGAGACGGCGTCGCTGATGTGAAAGGCCGATGCCCAAGGCGTAACCATGACCGCAGGATACCGCGACTTCCGTCCACGCGACGAAGACCCGAACGACCACGCGGCCGTCGCCGCGGTGCAGGCGCGCTCGGAAGCCGTCAAAGCGGATGAGGCGTTTCGCCAAGCGATGCTGGCAGCTATAGCAGCGGGACAAGAATGCGCGCGGACAGCAGTCAGCCCCGCGGCGGGCGCGAAGGTGCCGAAAATCATTCGTGGCGAGTAATTGAAGGAAGCGAGTGCTTGGGACCAAAACCTCCCGCACACTTGCGGGCGTCGCATTGCAGTGCAAAGTGTCACGCGAAGGGGAAATGGCCATGGACGCGAACTATTGCCGGGAAAAGGCCGCCTTGTGTTTACGCTTGGCCGATGGCCTTGCGCTGAACAATCCGGGCCGGTTCCAACTGATGGATCTAGCCGAGGATTTCCAAAGACGCGCCAAAGAACTCGAAATCGAAGCCGCACGGGACGCGACCCGATCGAATGCCACAGTGATGCAGTCGTTGGAAAACGTCGCCTGAACCACGTCTGGTGACTGACGCGATGGAGTAGATACCGCGCGATTGTCGTGCGCGCTTTGGGTCAGAAGCGTATGTCGCAACGCATTAGCTATATGTCCGCTTTACCCCCAAAAGCGGACATTGGAACTCAGTCGAGGAATGTCCGCTTTGTGCCAAAAGCGGACATTGTGGCTTACTCAATAAGCTCGTCGGCGCGGGAGAGTACCGAATTGGGCACCGTGAGACCGAGTGCCTTAGCGGCCGCTTTTGAGTAATATTGTTACAAGGTGCTCAAGTTCGCAGAGCATCACCATGAAACTTTCCCGGAGACAATTTTTCGATCTGGTAGCTGGTGCTGCCGATAGGCCCGCACATCGCAACAGGCCGATCCTAAGGTCGGGGCGCGTTTTGCTGAAGCTCGGGACCATGGTGCTTGTTGGCTCGCCGGCTGGTTTTGGCGAATTCATCGCCGCGGAAACCGAGAAGTGGGACAAGGTAATCCGAGCGGCCAGCATCAAGCCGGAGTGATGGCGCGCGCGCGATTCGCCCGCGTCCCGCCGTATCTTGAAATCCACCCAACGGGGTTTCCGTCCGCATGATCTTGAAAATTCTTCTCACCGGCGACGTCAACCTGATGAATGTCACGGACCCGGCGGGACCGTTCGCGCAGGTCGCGGCGGAGTTCAAGTCGGCCGATCTCGTCTTCAGCAATCTCGAATGTTGTTTCTACGAGCCGGACGCCGCGCATGCGCTCGACCGCGAGGGATTCTTTGCCCCGCTTGCGTCGGCCGAAGCGCTGAAAATTGCGGGCATTGATGCGGTCGGCATCGCCAATAACGTCAATTACGGCACCGCCCCGATCTTGTCGTCGATCGCGCGGCTGGATCAAATCGGCATTCCTCATACGGGCGCAGGCGCCCACTCTGCAAAAGGCGCGCGAACCGGCGGTGCTGGAGTGGCAGGGCCGGCGCATCGGCATGCTGCAACGCACCTCGGTGTTCTGGACGACCGATCATGAAGCGGCCGACAACGCGGTGGGCGTTGCTACCATCCGCGGCCACACAGCGTATCAGGTGCCGATGTTTCGGGCCGGGCCGGGAGCGATCCCGCTCAACCGGCCGGGCGTTCCGCCGGCAATCGTCACCTGGGCCGACCCCCCGTCATTGCAGCGCTTCCGCGACGACGTCGCGGCGCTCAAGGCGAGGTGCAATATCGTCATCGCCTCCGTCACTGGGGTGTGGATCAGACCGTCTTCCAGTACATGCGGGAAATCGCCCATACTGCGATCGACGCCGGCGCCGCATTTCTCGCTGCCGGTCGAAAGCTATCCCGGGAAGCCGATCTATTACGGTCTCGGCAGCTTCTCCTTTCATACCGGGCACGGCGGCATCAAACACGGCGATTGGGTCGGCATGCTCGCGAAATTGACCTTCGACGGCACCGCTGTGAAAAAGGCCGTGTTTCAATTCGTCCGCCACAACGACGACAACGAGACCATGCTCTGCCTACTGAAGAACGAAGCCGAAGCCTTCGGTCAGGTTTCCGCCGGCACCGCGAAGCTCGGCAGCAAGCTCATGCCGGAAGGCGACGAGGTCGCCATCGAGCTGCTCACCTGAAGCGACGCGTGGGACGCTGCGCCGACATCTTCTCAACGAGAGCTCACCCATGATGACCGCCGCCCAAACACTCGCCGATTTCGCGGTGAAACTGCAATTCGAGCAAATCCCGCAAGCCGTCGCCGAGCGCGCAAAGGATTGCATCATCGACATTGTCGGAGTGTGCGCGTTCGGCAGCACGGTGCCCTCGTCGAAGCCCGTGCTTGCCTATGCCGAACGGTATGGAAAAGGTGGGCGGAGCACCGTTTTGGGGACGTCGCTCAAAGTGCATGCGCCGATGGCGGCGCTTGCGAACGGCGTGTTCGCGCATTCGTTCGAGATGGACAATCTGGTGTCGCCAAGCGTGGGCGTGCATCCGGGTGCGTCATTGCTGCCGTCAGCGCTCGCCGTGGCGGAGGAGATGGAAGTCTCGGGGCGCGAATTTATCACCGCCTTTGTCTCCGGCTTCGAGGTGCTGCACCGAATCGGCGACGCGGCGCGGGAGACATCCGAGAAACTCGGATTCCATGCACCGGGCGTGACCGGACCGTTTGGCGCCGCCATTGTCGCGGGCCGGTTGCTGAACTTGAACGCCGGGCAAATGACCAATGCTCTGGGAATTGCCGGCTCGCTGTCGTCCGGATTGCTGGAATTTGCGAAATCGGGCGGAGGCACGGTGAAGCGGCTGCACCTCGGACACGGTACGCAATCCGGCGTGATTGCGGCGATGCTGGCCCGCGACGGTTTTGCTGGGCCAGCAACCATCCTCGAAGGCAAGTTCGGCTTCCTCAATGTCTTTTGCCGCGATGGCGACGAAAGCCGCCTCACGGCGAACCTGGGCGAGGTGTGGAAGACGACGCGCATCATGTTCAAGCGCTATTCGTGCCACATTACGGCGCATGTGCCGGTCACCGCCCTCCTTTTGCTGAAGAGCCGTTTCGGCTTTGCCGGCGGCGACGTCGCCGAGGTGACGGTCGCGGGCAGCGAGAAAATGCTCAGTCATCATAACATCCCCGAGCCGCGCGATCTGGCCATGGCACAATACAGCACGCCCTTTTGCGTGGCGCTTGCATGCTTCCTGGATCCGCGCGACCCGAGCGCGTTTTCAGAAACGTCGCTCAACGACCGGGCGATTCGCGAGCTCTGCCGTAAAGTGAAGCTCGAATTGCGCGAGCACACGCCTACGAAGAATTTATTGGGGAGCTGCGTGACGGTCCGCCTGAGGGACGGTCGTGAGCTCGTGGAGGAGATGGAGCATTTCCCCGGGGCGCCCGAGCAGCCATTGGACCGCACCGGATTGCGCGAGAAGTTCGAGACGATTACGGCCGGCCTGTGGCAGAACCGGCCGGCGGCCCTGTTCGATTCCATCGCGACGCTAGAGCGTGCATCCAATGTGGGTGCGCTGTCGTGGAGCTTCTGACCGTGCTACCCAACGTCCGTTCGGTGCCAGAAACGGACTGTGATGCCCGCTAAGTGCCAAAAGCGGACATGTTGCTTCGGTGCGCTACGGTTTAGTCCTCTTCGGCGGAGGTAGTGGCGGCAGCCAAGCGGAATCAAGTGGGCCTGAGGCCAGCGCATCAATCCGGGCCGCCATCACGAAATCGGACTCGTGCAACCCCCCGATCTTCCGGGTGGTCAACGATACGTCGCAAAAGCCCCATCCCAACGCGAGCTCCGGGTGATGCCAGACTTCCTCTGCAAGGACACTTACCGCGTTGGCGAACGCCAAGGCGGTGCGATAGTCGCGAAATTGGAAGCGACGCTTGATGCAGTGTGCCGTCGCGTCAAGTTGCCAATCGGAAACCTCGGCGAGGTAGCGTGCACACTGTTCGCGCGTAAGCGGTTCGACGCCGCCTCGGCAAGGAATGCAGGGACGCTGCGCGAGGGTAGGCATCACAGCTTCACACTCTGGCAATCTCAATTCGGTTGTCGCACTGACAGCCGGCTCCAAATCTTAGCGGGCCCAATGAGTGACGCAAATCGATCGAGGGTCGTTCATGTCCGCTTTGGGTCAAAAGCAGACATCGCGGCATCTTTAACCAATGTCCGCTTTACCCCCGAAAGCGGGCATTGCTGAGAGGGATTGGCCTGTCCGCTTTGTGCTAAAAGGAGACATTCAGGCCGCTGTTCGATATGATTGTGATTGGGAAGGTGCTCAAGCTCGTGGAGCATCGCCGTGAAATTTGCCCGTAGACAGTTCCTGCATCTCGCCGCGGGTTCTGCCGCGCTCCCAGCCTTGCTACGCGGCGCACTTGCACTCGACTATCCGACACGGCCGGTGCGCATCGTCGTCGGCTATCCGCCCGGCGGCGTGACCGACATCGTCGCACGCCTGATCGCTCCCTGGCTGTCGGAGCGGCTTGGACAAGCATTCGTTGTCGAGAACCGGCCTGGCGCCAGCAGCAACATCGCCACTGAAGCAGTCGCGCGGGCGTCGCCGGACGGCTACACGCTCCTTCTGATCTCTTCGGCGAACTCGGCCAACGTGACACTATATGAAAATCTCAATTTCAATTTCATCCGCGACATCGCGCCGGTCGCGAGCATTGGGCGCGATGCCTTCGTGATGGTGGTCAACCCATCCTTCCCGGCGAAAACCGTACCCGAGTTCATTGCCTACGCCAAATCTAATCCGGGCAAGCTCAACATGGCGACGTCCGGGGCGGGGAGCGGATCAGACCTCTACGGCCAATTGTTCAAAGTGATGGCGGCTATCGATCTAGTCACGGTGCACTATCGCGGTGTAGGGCCTGGATTGCCCGACCTCATGAGCGGGCGAGTTGAGGTCATGTTCCTTCCTGTTGCCTCCGCAATTGGTCACATTAGGGCCGGCAAGCTGCGGCCCCTGGGAGTAACGACGACCACGCGAAGGGATGTGTTGTCGGACGTTCCGGCCATCGGCGACTTTGTGCCGGGTTACGAGGCGACCAATTGGGAGGGAATTGGTACCCCGGCGAACACGCCGCCGGAGATCATCGCCATCCTCAATAAGCAAGTTAATGCCGCCCTTGCAGATACAACGTTCAAAGCGCGGCTCGTCGATTTAGGCGGCGAGCCGTTTGCAAGCTCACCCACCGAATTCGGCAAGTTCATCGTCGAATATACCGAGAAGTGGGGCAAGGTGATCCAGGCAGCTGGCATCAAGGCAGAATAAGGCCAATCAGGCGAATGATTGGTGTTTCGAGCGCGCTCTCTCCTCTATTGCTTCGGTCACTGCAAAAAATCGTGTGCTGCGACGAGCGTCGAAAAGGGCCAACAGGAGACCTGCGTCCGCGTAAAGATCAAAGCTGATTGGACAAGCTAACTGCATTCAGCTTTCCTACTGGAGATGGAGAATCGCTAGTCGCGTTTCCGCTAATGACGGTTTAGCAATGTCCGTCGGCGAGGGCGTCGTGAATTCCACAATGTGCAAAGAACGGCTTGGTTCGCCGCGCATGGGGCGCCGCCGCTTCCTCAGACAGGTAGCCGCGGCCGGCTTGGTAGCAGGTGCGTCGACATCTTCCGGCGCGAGCGCAAGAAATGACTGAGCGACGATCTTCAGTTGCGGGAAAAAGCCAGGTTTCCATGGCCGACGCGCTTGCTCGGTATGCAACCGACCTTAGGTACGAAGACTTACCGGAAGACATCGTTCGCACGGCCAAACGCACGATCCTCGACACGCTCGGCTGCGCGTTTGGTGGCTACACCGCGGGGCCCAGTCAAATCGCAATCAAGCTCGCAAGTGACGTCAATGCAAAGCGGGGAGCAACGGTCTTATGCAACGGCATCAAGACGAGTCCCGATTTGGCAGCTTTTGCGAACGGCGTGATGATCCGTTACCTAGATTTCAACGACGCTTTTGTTAGTCTCACCCATGGAGCTGGTCATCCGAGCGATACGATCGCCGCTCTACTTGCAGCAGCCGAGCTAACGGAGCGGAGTGGCCGCGATCTAATCACCGCAACCGTGCTCTCATACGAAGTCTTCTGCAAAATTGCCGATACGTTCGACTACTTGGGTAGCGGTGTCGACCATTCGACGATGACCGGCTTTGCTACCGTCGTCGGCGCTAGTCGCCTGATGGGTTTGTCACTAGAGCAGATGGTGCACGCGATCGGAATCACCGTCGGCGGCAACACTGCGATTCGGCAGGGGCGAGCCGATACATTATCGAATTGGAAGGCCTTTGCAGCCGCCGACGCCTCACGTAAGGCGATATTTTCGGCGCAGCTCGCGCAAAGCGGAATGACAGGACCCAGCAATGTGTTTGAGGGACGACTGGGTTTCTTCAATTTGATAAGCCACAAACCGACTGCGCCGTTGCAGCTAGGCCAGCCCTACGGCATTAGGCGCGCCTTCACCAAACGTTTCCCGCTCGGTCAGTTTTCTCAAACCGCGGCCCAAGCTGCGGTTGAAGCTAAACAGTTCGTCAGGAACCCGGACGAAATTCAGGAAATCAACATTCGGGTTTCCCGCTCCGCGATCAAGATCATGGCAGACAGTCCGGACAAGTGGCAACCGCAAACCCATGAAACTGCCGACCACAGTATCCCGTATGCCGTCAGCTTGGTGCTGATGTACGGCAGGATAGAACCTGAGTACTACGAGGATCCGTATCTGCACGACCAGCGTCTGCTCGACCTCGTGAACCGCGTAAAATGCATGCCGTCAGACGAAGCTGACAGCAGCGAGCACGAATTTAATCTGTGTGAACTCGAAATCGTCCTGAAGTCTGGCGAGCGCAAGACTGTTCGTGTCGAATACCACCGAGGGCACTTCAAGAATCCGATGACCGACGGCGAGATGGAAGAAAAATTCCGTTCGATGGCGCATAAGCACCTGTCTGCGCATCGCGTGGATAGTCTCCTGCGCCAGTTGTGGGCGCTCGAAAGTGTGCCGAAGGTCGGCGAACTCATCGCTGCGACGCGGGCTTGATTGCACGGCCGCTTCGGGTCAAAAGCGGACATTCTCCCAAGTTTTGCGAATTCTCAGGACCGAATGTCTGCTTTGGGTCATTAGCGGACATTCAACCCGCTTCGTGCAATGTCTGCTTTACCCCCAAAAGCGGACATTGGAACTTACTCGCGAAATGTCCGCTTTGTGCCATAAGCAGACTCATGCGCCTCGAAATTTTATTTTCCCGGCGGGAGGACGTGATCCTTTCTGATTTGGATTTCGAAATCGAAAATCGCGCTGGCCGGTCGATCGCCTCGATTTTCGAAAAAGCTGGGCAGCGAGCAGACTAAAAAGCTCGGTAACCTGGTCGACGCCAAGGAGTGACGCGCCATTGGTCGGCGCCGCGACCCGCAATCATTTCCGACGCCGCAGAGGCGATCATGATGTCGGCGTTTTTTTACCGATACCCTAATTTAGTCAATCCAAAAAACCGGCAAAGTTACTGGGCCGAAGAAATAGGTCGGCGGCTTTCGAGCTGATCGTAATCTCACGGCTGCTCACCTTGCCGGCCGACGTGCTGGACTTTTGCTGCGGTGCACGCTTGAGGAGCGCGGTTTTTCCGACGCCGCGATGACCGATCAGGGCCGTGATCATGACGGATCTATTCCTGCCGATTGCCAAAAACCGGCGAAACTTTTGTTCACGACTTCCGGATTTTCGATATGAATCGGAATTCCCGCAAGCTTCAGCACGCCCGCGGCCATCGCCAAGCGATGATCCCGATCCGGATTGAAAACGGAGCGCTTGCCGGTCTTTTGCAAGACTCCTCCGACGCGAAGCCCGTCTTCAAGCGGTGTCAGCGTGCGGCCGGTCACGTGCAACAGTTCCGCCGTTCTTGCGATCCGGTCGGATTCCTTATGAACCAGTTGGGGCGCGCCGTAGAGTTCGCTGTCGCCCTCGGCCAGCGCGCAAAGCGCCGCAAGCACCGGAAACAAATCCGGCGCGTTGGTCAATCGGACGGCGACCCCGCGCAAGAATTGCGCCCTCTGCACTTTCAGTTGGCCGCAGTCAAATTGGATCGGTACTCCCATTTTTTGGAGAATGTTGGGGAAAATAGAGTCTGGCTGCAAGCTCTCCACCGGGAAATCCAGAAGAGTCGTTGACCCGCCGACTGCCGCCGCTGCGGCTAGCGCGAACGCGGAACTCATGTCCGGCTCGACGGTGAGCGACGTTGCGGAGATCGTTTGGCGTGCCGGAATCCGAAAATCGTGGTCCCAGCGGTCGAGTTTCATTCCCGCGTCCGTGACTAACTTTTGGGTCATCCGCCAATAACCTTCGGAAACGCCGGCTCCAACAGGCGAAACATAGAGATCGAATGGAAGCTCCCAGGCGTTTAACAAAACCGCCGACGCAAACTGGCTCGAACGATGCGACGGAACGTGAAGAGTATCGCCCTGCGGGCGCCATCCGTCGGATTCGATGGCGAGCGAATTTTTTTCGAGTTTCGCCGTTACACCCAACTGCGAGAGAATTTTCACCAATTCCTCTTGCGGACGATTGATCAAACGCGCGCTGCCGGTGAGTTTGTGCCGGCCCTTTTCGCGCGACGCGCGCAGTGCGAGAAAGCGCAACACCGTCCCGCCCTCGCCGCAATCGATGATTGCTTGGTCTTTCAGGGCTTTGATCCCTGCCTTCATCTTCACGACATCGTCGCTATCCGAAACCCCGTAAATTTTCAAATCCGGTCCAAAGCTCTGCAAAATCAAAGCGCGATTGAGAATGGATTTCGAAGCCGGAACATGGCCGATGAACGACGTCATGCGCAGGTCCATCCCTAGCGCTGAGTTTCCGTCAAAAGGATTCGAGTGTGACCTTTTTTCGAAACGCTGCGCCGATGCGCTTCGAGAAAAGCGAAATTCAAATTTCGTGTGTCAGTCAGTTTCTTGTCCTCGGACACGAGCTTGAGAAGCTTCGATCTGGCCATCACGCAAAATTCGCGAACGAACTCCTTCGGTATCGGAAATCCGAGCCGGGTTCAAAATTGCAAGCGCCCTCTCCTCCGCGGCGGCTGCCAGATAACCCTGATGCCGACTCCACTTAATCGCGAAAATTAGACCCTGCGCGACGGCCGCTCCATGAGGGAATCAATTATGGACCTTCCTCTTCGAGAGACCTGAAAGTTCTTGCCGGAAATTGTTTCCCCCTTGCTGCCCGAAGGGCTGTCTCATCGACGTTCAAACCTAGCCCTGGACCTTCCGGTAGCGCAATGTACCCATCGACTGGCCGGAGCACGTTTGGACATAGGCGCCGGCCAAGTTCCTCGAATGGGAGAAAATATTCAGTGATAATGAAATTTGGCATACAGGCAGACGCATGGACGGAAGCAGACAGCGCCAGGGTCGTCGAATTGTAGTTGTGTGGCGAAACAGCGATGGCCTCGGATTCGGCGGCGGCGGCGATGTACATCAGTTCGAGAATCCCGCCGCAGTTCGCGACGTCGGGATTGAGAATGTCGACGGCGCGCGCTCGAAGGACCGGACGAAAACCCGCGCGCGTGAGCAGCGTCTCCCCACTCACGACCGGAATGCGGCTCGCGTGGCGGACCTCCGCAAGCGCCTCGACGTTCTCCGACGGGCAGGGCTCCTCGAACCAATAGGGCGCGAACTCCGCGAGCGCATTGGCGAGATCGATGGCGTGCATTGGCGCAAGGCGCCGGTGGACCTCGATGAGAATATCAACATTCGGGCCGACAGTATCGCGAACCGCACGTGTGACCTTGACGGCGCGCCTTATGTGATCCTTCGGGATGTAAGTCCGCCAGGGGCCGGGAATGGGATCGAATTTCAACGCGGTGAATCCGCGCTTGAGCACAGCTTCCGCGCCGCGGGCATAGTCCTCCGGCAACTGCATCTTGTAGCTCCAGCCGTTCGCGTAGACGCGGATGCGCGAACGGCAGGGACCCCCGAGGAGATTGTAGACTGGCTGCTGCGTGACCTTTCCAGCGATGTCCCACAGCGCCTGCTCGATGCCGGACATCGCACAGTAGAGCTCCAGTGAGCCACGCCGCTGCGCATAGTCATCGAATGCAATCTGCATCATGTGACGGATGTGGAATGGGTCGCGGCCGACCAGATAACGGCCGAGCTCTTCGACCTGCGCGGTGATTGCACGGTCCCGGTCGTATTGGCTGTAGGCCTCGCCCCATCCGACGACGCCGTCATCGGTCTCAACCCGCACGAAAACGAAGTTCTTGCGCCAACCGGAATAGACCGGAAGACATTCGATGCTGGTGATTTTCATTGTGCCCCTGAGCACATCGGCACACCGCTTAAATGCGGTATCATCGCCGAAGATTGGGAAGTGAGATCAGAACGGGCGATCGCCTTTGATCGTCACTCGGCGCCCGGACCGGGTCTGTGGGTAATAATCCCAGAGTGCCTGGTGCTGGACGCAGCGGTTGTCCCAAAAGGCGACCGAATGAGGGTGCCAGCGGAATCGCACCTGGAATTCCTCCCGCGTGCTGAACTCGCACAAAAAGTCTAAGATTTCGCGGCCCTCATCTTTCGGCAACCCGTCGATATGGGTGGTGAACTCGCCATTGACGTACAATGCCTTGCGTTTTGTAACCGGATGGGTGCGAACAATCGGATGTGACGCCTTCGGGTAGACTTTGCCGCTTTCGGCGATGCCCATCAGCGCGTTGTTCCTACGATAGATATGGTCGCCCGAATGCGTCGCGGTCAGCGCTTCAAGATACCCCTTCATTCGCGGTGATAGCGCATCGTACGCCGCATACTGGCTGGCGAAGAGCGTATCTCCCCCGCAGCTCGGCACCGTGTGGAGGTAGAGGATGCTGCCCATCGGAGGTTCCTCGTCACACGAGACATCCGAGTGCCAATACTCACCGTTAATGCGCTTGGAATTGGCATCGGCATGGATCGGCAGAATCTCGGGATGTCCTTTGGGTCCGGGCGTGTTGGGATGAATATGCAATTCACCAAAATATCGACCGAGCCTCTTGTGGGCCTCCACATCCAGCGGCTGATCGCGAAAGAACAACACCAGGTGCTCCGCCAATGCCTGATGCAACTCCTCGACCTGACGGTTGCTGAGCGGCTTGGCTAGCGTAACGCCCTCGACATTGGCGCCGATGCGAGGTGTTACCGGCGTGACACCGATAGATTCATAACCCATAACATAACCTTTCTTGGCGCAGACGCGGATCAATGGATCCCATACGCTTCACTCACGAAGGCACGTTAGCTGGTTCAAGTGCTACGCCCTATGGTTTGCTAATTCAATATATGCCGTATGCCTTGAGCCCTAGCAACGAGGCGTAGGCCGTCAGATGATGCCGTGATTTTGCCGGCACGCGATCTCTGTTGGAGTTGATCACTCCGCCTTCGCTCCAGAAAACTTGACTACCTTGGCCCACTTTACGGTTTCTTCAGCGATGAGCCTTGTGAAGTCTGCAGGTGAGCCCGTAAGCGCGATGCCGCCGAGATCCATCAATCGCGCCTTCAACTTCGGATCACCGAGCGACGCATTGATTTCCGTGTTGAGCTTGTCGACAATTTCAGCGGGCGTATTCCTGGGCGCGCCGATGCCAAACCAGGCGCTCGCCTCGTAGCCTGGCACAAATTCGGCAACGGTCGGGATGTCAGGCAGTGTCTCCGAGCGCATTGCCGTCGTCACCGCGAGCGCGCGCAGCTTGCCCACTCTAATGTACTCGATCGATGACGCGGTGGTGCCGAAGTAAACGTGCACCCGCCCACTCAACATGTCGGTCATTACGGCCGCTACACCACCACGATATGGCACGTGCACCATATCTACACCGGTCATCATCTTGAACAGTTCGCCGGTGACGTGGGGCGTGCTGCCGCTCCCCGGTGATGCCATGTTGAGCTTGCCCGGATTTGCCTTAGCGTAGGCTATGAACTCAGGAAGGCTCTTGGCCGGAACCGATGGGTTCACCACCATGACGTTTGGAAAGCGGACTATGGCCGCGACCGGTGTAATGTCGCGGATGAAGTTAAAGTTGAGGTTGTCATAAAGCGAGGCGCTGATCGCGCTCGGCGCGCCGGCCAGGACGAGCGTATATCCGTCGGGGGACGAGCGCACGACCGTTTCGATGCCAAGATTGCCGCCGGCGCCGGGCCGGTTCTCAATGATGAAGGTCTGGCCTAGTCTCTCCGACAAATACTGGCCGATCAGCCGCGCGACGATGTCTGTCGCGCCGGCGGACCCGAAAGGCACTATCAATCGCACCGGCCGCGACGGATAACTCTCCGCCCTTGCGATCCGCGAAACGGCCGCACAGCCCAGCAACGTGAAGAACTCGCGCCTTCTCATGTTTCCCATAAGAGAGAGGACCGCACCCTACCATATCATCGAGTGAAAGCCGTGTTGTGCGTCGCAGCAAAATCCGACTGCGAATGTCCGCTTTGGGTCAAAAGCGGAAGTTCTGCATCGCTTGGTGCGTCTCCTTATGAAGGAAGTTTTCGTCACCCGGGGCCACCACTACCGAAAGCGCTGACCGGATCGGAATGCGTCCGGTCATGAAGGAGGCGCGGCCCGCCGTGCAGCTCGCCTGGCCGTACCAGCTCGTGAACATGGCGCCTTCTTTGGCCAGCCGATCAAGGTTCGGGGTCGGATGCGTTTGAATTTGGACTGACGACCGGACCTTTTTTCTTTGATCCAGGTCAATTTTGCTGTGCGTACGGTGCTTGTCTCAAATGCCCCAAAACAGAGACAGCGCAAAAAAGGCGGCATCAGCACACTGAAAGGTCGGGTCGGCGTTTCGTTTCTTGTTTGTATCACAATTGCTAAACTGGTTTGTCAGCGTGTTTCCTTAATCCTTCTCGCACAAGTTCGATATGTGCTCGCAGCTCATATAACATGCTCGCGTAGGCGACCGGCACATTGAGATGATTTACTTGTTCCTCCAGACGATCAAGTCGCGCGCTCATTTCACGCTTGTCCTCCGATCCGTTGTATTGGGCGCGTGAAGTCTCATCCTCCAGCAGCCTGAGTTCTCCATACATGCGCAAAACCTTCGAACGCATTGTCCAGTCATAGACGCGCGGCAGAAAATGTATCATCGGGTAAAGCACGCCAAAGATCGGAATGAACAAGATAATTACCTTGCCCATCAACTCCGCCATCCAAAATGGAAAATACTCCTGCAGGATCGGTAAGCCCGATTTGTAGAACCGCAGTGCTTCGCTACTCAGCGGAATGTCGACTTCTTCAGCAGCAGGGAACTCGTTTGCGCGATTAAAGATGCTTGCCGACGAGTGAATCTTAGTTGCGACGTTGAGCAGCAGATACTGAATCGCGGGATGCAAATCCTTGCGCACCACTAAACTGGCCTTTGAAGCGATCAACGTTACATCGGAAGGTGGTTTATCCTTCAGTAAATCTGCCGCGCCTCTGGGCACCACCAACTTGCTCAGAAATGGATAAAACGCAATGAACGCGTCGGCGCGCGGATACCCCGAAAGCACGATGTGGTCGTCGGCAAGAAGCTGCTGCACCACGGGCGATTCCCAGGAGGCCACCATGAAAGCCACATCGATCTCACTGGCTAACAGTTTTTCGGCCGTCGCCCGCCCCGGCAGGGACAGCAGTTCACTATTCTGTCCGTTGATCCCCACACGCGTGAGCAGTTCAAGTACTATCGCCCGCGTACCACTGTTTTCGGGCCCAATCGAAATCTTGCGGCCTCGCAGGCTGGCGCCTCCTACACCCTCAACCTCGCTTCTGCGGAACCACCAACACGGTTCGTAGAAAACCGTCCCAAGTGATTCCAGCCCCCGCGCAGACCCGGCGCTAACAATTCCGCCCTGCATCAGAGCGACACTTACCCCGGATTTCGGATCGCGCAGCAAGGTAAGGTTTTCTACCGATCCAGCTGTGGGCATCAGCCGCACTTCCACCCCGGCCTCGGCGAGCGCCGCGCGGTAGCGCTCCCCGACCTCGTAATAAGTGCCGCCTTGAGGGCCAGTCGCCATGACAATCGAGCGCGGTGGCATGTTCCACAGCATTACAAGGGTAGCACACGCCACTACCGCGGCCGTCACAGCGATTGCGACCGAAGGCCAGTGATTTTGCGCGAAGTGTTTGAGAGACATGCGCAAAGCCACACTGAAGCGCACG
>Ga0318507_10000022_pt1 | contig 18220 bp, 13 predicted proteins | sample GRESIP084b2f20_FD_203662 | JGI IMG/M metagenome (GOLD analysis project Ga0318507, IMG submission 203662) | Tropical soil microbial communities from Luquillo Experimental Forest, Puerto Rico - GRE.SIPMG.084b2f20 | ecosystem: Environmental > Terrestrial > Soil > Tropical forest > Bulk soil... | reverse complement strand
AGCTCGGCGGCGGTCGCGACACGCCATACGACACCGCGCTGCGTGCGGCGATGCACCTGTCGGGCGGGTTCGATCTGGCCGACGCGATCAAATCCGGCCGGCAAGTCGTTCCGGCACTGCAGCGCGGCGACACCCAAACCGGCATTGGCGCGACGCTCAGTGCCGCCGCTTCTGGCGCAATGGTACTGGGCGGGATTGTCACGCCCGAGGGCAAGGCGGCGGAAGCGCTTGAAGAAGGGGCGCGCGGCATTCGCGCGTTCCACGCTAGTCCGCACGATTTCGACACGTTCGACATCTCCAAAATCGGCTCCGGCCAGGGCGCGCAGTCCTTTGGGCATGGCATTTACGCGGCAGAAAGCCGCGCGGTGAGCGGCCCGGGCGGCCACTACGACTTAGAGTTCACCGCAAAAAATCTTGGAAAGACCGATCTGAACCAGGGCGAAGCGAACGTGCTTCGCATGCTGCGTGCCGGGGACTCGGATCTCGACATCATCGGTGACTTGGCGGGCAGCGGTTACTCGTTTGACGAGGCGCTTTCGACGCTCAACAGAGTCAAAGACGCCAAGGCGAAGATCTACGACGTCGACATCAAGCACGATCCCGCGCACTTCCTCGATTGGGACAAGCTGGCGACAGAGCAGCCTCCCAATGTCACCGCGGCACTTAACCAAATCTGGCAAAGCCGCGGTGGATCGCTTGAGGGCCGCCAATATCCGCCTTTCGCCGCGCACGCGGAGGCGCGGGGCGACAGCATCTATGCGGCGATCTCCACCAGTCTGGGCAGCGAGGCGGCCGCATCCGAGGCGCTGCGCGATGCAGGCGTGCCGGGCACCCGTTACCTCGACCAGGGCTCCCGGCGCCTGGGCGGTGGGGGCACGAGCAATTACGTCCTCTTTGACGACAAGAACATCGACATCCTGCGCAAGTACGGCATCGCCGGGCTGATTGGCGGCGGTGGTGCAGCGGCCGGTGCGGCACTGCCATCGAGCGACGTACCGCATCTGGCGACCGGCGGCACGGTGACAAAGTCGGGCATCGCACAGGTACACGCCGGCGAGGTCGTCGTCCCGGTTCAAACGATCCAGGCGGGTGCGCGGCAGTCGCAGCCGGGACCCGGCCCGGTCGGGCAAACGGCGCCGAACAGTTTCCTGTCGATTGCCGGCGTCCTCGCAGCATTGATGGTGCTGCCGAGGTTGCTCGGCGGTCTGCTTGGCGGGGTGCAACAGCAGACCCAGGCGACGCAACAGCAGACCCAGGCGACGCAACAGAACACCCAGGCGAAACAGCAACCGCCAAGCCCAGCCCCTGCCACCCCGGACTCGGGCACTCCTACGCACGAACCGCCGGTGTTGAGCGGCAGCCCGTTCAATGCGGCCGGCATCGCCGGTGCGTCGGGCACACCGAGCGGCACAGCGCCGCACGAGCCGCCGGTGTTGAGCGGCAGTCCGTTCAATGCGGCCGGCATCGCCGGCGCACCGGGCACACCGAGCGGCGGCACGGCGCCAATGCTTGGGCCATGGGCGGACGAGGGCGATATCCCGCAATATGCCAAGGGCGGGCCGGTCGAGAAGACCGGGCTCGCGATGGTCCACGCCGGCGAGTACGTCGTCCCGTCATCGGCCGGCGGCAACCTCGTCGTGCCGGGCGAAATCGCACCAGTCGCCACGCAGGGCTCACCTTCGCCGACGCTCCCGAGTGTCTCAACGGGTCTCGGCAAGGGCTGGGAGCTGTGGGCGGCGATCCTGGCGCTGCTGATGCTGATGGGCGGCGGCGGCAAGGGCAAAAACGCCCCGGGCAAAGGCACGTCCGATGTCGGCAAGCCTAGCCAGCCTAGCCAGGCCGAGCCCGATCTGACCGACGCCGACGCGGCCGAGCTCGGTGGCCAGCTCGCCGGGATGGGTCTGAGCGAAGCCGACGCGGCCGAGCTCGGTGGGGAACTCGCGGCCCGCGATGTCGCCGCACCCGATCTCGGAGCTGAGGGCGGGACCCTCGCGGCCGCCGGGGACGTCCAGGCGATGTGCGCCGGCGGTATCGCCAGCGCCGAGGGCGGGCTGCAGGTCCACGAGACCTCGCTACCGCACCGCATCAAAGCCGGCGTGCGCGGCCTCGCCGCCAAGGGCCAGGTGGGACTATTCCGCAGCGGACGGCTGACCAGCTCGATGCGCGGTGCTCCGGTCGCCGACGGCAAGGGTGGCCAGCTCGCGGTTGTCCACCCGGGCGAGATGATCCTGCCGGCGCCCGAGACCAGCCAGGTCCTCGGCGCGATGTCGTCGGAAGGCGGGGCCATCGTGCCCTCGGCCGCGGGCGGCAGCGTGGTGGCGCTACCGGAGCAGCAGACCGTCTCCTCGCTCGGCTTCCAGGGGGTCACCCTCGAGCAAGCCAACCCGAGCAGCAACTTCGGCATGCTGGCCCAGATGCTGGCGCTGATCACCGCGCTGCAAAAGCTGGTCGGCGGTCTTGGCGGGCTGTTTGGCGGCGGTGGCGGCAATCAGGGTGGCCAGGGCGGCGGCCTGTTTGGCGGGATCCTCAGCCTCTTTGGCGGTGGCGGGTCATCCGGCGGCGGCGTCCAGCAAATGGCCAATGCCGCCAACCAGGCGGCCCCAGCGCTGCAGGACCTGACCAGCAGCACAAACAACGCCTCGGGCAGTGTGACCGGCTTTGCCGGCATGCTCGGCAGCCTGTTTAGCGGCGGCGGTGGCGGCGGCGGTGGCATCCTCGGCAGCGTGATCGGCTTGCCGTTCAAGCTCCTCGGCGGCCTGATTGGGCTCGAAGGGGGTGGCGTGATCCCATCGGCTGCCGGCGGCATGGTGGTCGGCGCCGGCGGTGCGGTCGCCGATGGCAAGGGCGGCCGGCTGATCGTCGCGCACCCGCAGGAGATGGTCTTGCCGGCCCGCGAGGCGCGCGGGCTCTCCAACCTGCTCGGCAATTTCCAGGCGGGACCCCCGCCCGAGGGCGGTCTCGGCCGGATCCTCAGCATGCGGATGATGGTCCCGAACGTCCCACACTTCGCGCAGGGCGCCTGGGAGATCGACCGCGACATGCTCGGCATGCTGCACCAGGGCGAGGCGATCCTGCCGAGCTCGTATGCCGCAGGCTTGCGCGCGATGGGCGGCAGTGCGGCTACGACCTCAAGCCCGTCGGTCACCTATGGCGACACGCATGTGCACCTCTCGGCGATCGACAGCCGTTCGGGCGCGCAATTCCTGATGGCGAACGCCGACACGATCGGCAAGGCCTTCTTCAAGGCGCACCGCAACGGCAGCCGCTACACGCCCAACGGCTGAGACCTCGTAACTTTTTGCCGTCTCGTTTGAGGCGCCCACGGCGCGCGACGGGCGACGACTCGGCTTCGCTGGACCGACACGGCCTATGCCGGGATGCCGACGAAGCACCTGGAGCGCCCCGTGCTCGCGGGCGGGGGCCAGCGATAACGCACCGTGGGCATGGCCCCGCCCCAAATCGGACTTTACCGGGAGACTGACCAATGAGCCAGCGGGTCTACCCGGTGTTCCCCGGTATCGCCTATGCAGTGACCAAGACCCCGAATTGGGCCTCGCGCATGCAGCGCGCGGTCAGTGGCCGCACCTTGCGCACCAGCGACTACGTCAACCCGGTGTGGACCTTCAAGCTGATCTACGCGGTGCTGCACGACTTTGCGTGGTGCGCACACACGAGCCCGACCGAGCTGCGCACGATGATGGACTTCTTCAATTCATCGGGCGGCGCCTTTGACGCCTTTCTGCTCAGCGATCCAACCGACAACGGTGTCACCGGCCAGGTGCTGCCAGCGGCGATCAGCGCGGTCGCGACCGTCGCGGTCAACAACGCGGGCACCGGCTACAGCAACGGCGATCAGGTTTTTCTCGCCGGTGGCACCTATACCGCACCGGCCGCCTGGACGGTGAGCGGGTCGACTGGCGGTGGCGGTGTCACCGCCTTGAGCCAAATCAACCCCGGTGCTTACTCGATCGTTCCCGGCACCAGCGCGATCGCGACCACGACCAATGGGGCGGGCGACGGGACCCTGACCCTCAATGTGACCTGGACCACGACCGTGCAATTGGTGCGGCAACTGGTGCCGGGTGGTTTTGCCGAAGCGATCATCGCGCCCAACACCGTCAGCAACGTCTATTTCGGCGGCACGCCACAGGTCGGCTGGACCGTCGACAACACGACCGGGCTCATCACATTGCCAAACCCGTTCACTAGCACGCAGCCGGTCATCACCGCCGACTTCACCTATTACTTCCGGGTCTACTTCCCAGACGCGCTCGATTTCGAGGAGTTCGCCAATGGGTTTTGGGAGATCAAGCAGGTCAAGCTGACCTCGGTGGTGCTGTGACATGCGCCCGGTCACACCTGCGCTGCAAGCCCTGCTGGCGAGCTGGGGGCCGGACGTCGACATCAAGATGGCCGACCTCTACACCTTCACGCTCGAGGGTGGCGAGATCCTCAGATATACCAGCTATCAGACGGCACTGAGTGCCCCGGCGCCAAATACCGATCCGTCACAGGGGCTGTACTACTTTGGGCTCGGGCCGCCCCTCGAGCGTACCAAGATCACCGAAAAGATCGGCATCGATGTCTCGCACATCGACATCACGGTTTACGCCGGACCAAATGACGAACTAGGCCTCGGCGGCACGCTGACCTGGCAAGCGGCACTGCATGCGGGGCTGTTTGATGGCGCCTGGTGCAAGGTGTGGCGCGCCTACATCACCCCGCCGGCGACCGTGGTCGGGACGATCAGCCGGTTCTATGGCCACGTCAGCGATGTCGAGATCGGCCGCACCAAGACCAAGATCACCGTCAACAGTCTGACCGATCTGTTGACCGTGCAAATGCCGCGGCGACTGTTTCAAGCCGGTTGCATGCACAAATTTGGCGAGTACGGCACCGGCATGTGCTCCTATGACCGGGTCAATGGCTTGAACGCGCTGGGCACATCGACCGGGATCGGTCAGCAGACCATCACCTGCGTAACGACCACGGATGGTGTCGAGGTCTCGGATCAGACGACGATCTTCACGAGATTTTTGCCGACCCCAACGACCGCCTACGACAACGGCTCGATCATTGGCGTCACCGGCGCCAATGCCGGCTACACCCGCACGATCGGCAAGCTTGCTGACTTTCCGTGGTTTGACAGCATCGGTGCCGTTTACCCGATCTATTATCTGAAGCCGTGGATCTTCCCGGTCGTCTCCGGCACTGACCAGTTCAAGCTGCTGCCGGGCTGCGATCACACGCTCTCGACCTGCACAAACACCTTTCAGAACCAACTGCGCTACGGCGGGTTCCCAGACATACCCCCACCGGAAAACGCGATTTAGGGGTGCTCCACCCTGAATGACGCAGTTCGCGCCTCCGCCCACCGGATGGAGCGCTGGCGGAAACCAAAGGGATTCCCATTGAGCCAAGAAATCCGCAATCCACGCATCCTAAATACACCGGCGCAGGCGCCTCGCAAGAGCTTTATCGGTCAGTCGGTGATTGCCGTGAATATCGACGGAACAACGGTCGTCACGACCGTGCCATCGCCCACGCCTGCAGCCGCGGCGCCGCCCTCTTCTCCAAAATAAGGCGTTTCCAAAATGGTAATGATGCTGGCGCCGCCAGGCCTTTCGGTTGGCTCATCGGTCAAAGTATTGTCGGGCGGGACCTATACCGTCGACAGCAACTTCTTGGTCTCGGTCACTTCGCAATTCGACGCGGTCAACCTGAAGGGCATGGGGTTCGACCAGGTGCAGCCGGGCGGCCGCAACAATTTCGGTTCCACGGTTGATCCGACCACCGGCGACGACAACACCGCCGATTATGCGCCGGGCTCATTGTGGACCAACACCACCGCCTCGCCGCAGCGTGCCTGGATTAACCTCAGTGCGGCGACCGCGGCTGCGGTATGGCTGCAGATCTCGGCCGGCGGATTGATCGCCACTGCCGGTTCGGCGGATTTCGCCAACCTGACCTTGACCGCGCTGTTGACCAACTCGGCGGCGACCGCGGTCACCCCGTTCAGTGGCGGCGGCCAGGCCAGCGCCACGGCGCTGACCCTGATCTTCAACAACATCAGCTCGTCGGTCGCGTCCTCGGCACCGTATGACAGCGCCAAGCTCGTCGCCTCGGCCGCGGGACTGGCGCAGATCGCCTACAATTCCTCGAGCCACCCGGTGCAATTGTTCGGCACCGGCTCCGATACGATCACGCTCGAAGGCACGACCTTCGCCGCGGGCACCGGGATCACGATGCCGGCCAGCAGCCTGTTCATCGGCAACTGTCTCGTTGCCGGCAACTGGATCGGTTTCTTGCTCTGCCCGAATGTCGGGCTCGGTGGCGGGCTGACCTCGAACACCGCCTACAACACCAACACTGCCACTGCGGGCACGACCCTGACCGGTGCCAATGTCACCGGCGGGATCATCGAAGTCACCTTGAACATGACCGGGACGATGGGCGGCGACAGCAATGCGCAGTTGCCGACCGCGAGCAATCTGTTCGCGGCGATCCCCAACCCGATCGTCGGCGTTAAGTACCGGCTGCGCGTCATCAATTCGAGCTCGGCGAACCACGTCTGGACGATCACCACCAACACCGGGTGGACACTGAACGGCACGATGACGATTGCCCAGAACACCTGGCGCGATTTTTATCTGGCGCTCGCCGCCAGCACGACCGCGACCCTGCAAAATATCGGCACCGGAACATTCTCGTAATGAGCGCGAAAGCCGGCATCCGGCGCCGGGCGCAATCCGTCCTGCGTCGACCCAAAGGGCTGCGCGCCCGCTATCGCACTAGCAGTGCTGCCGCCGGCAACATGTTCGCCGGAAAGAGAGCGAAGACGGCTGCCGGCAAGAAGAAGTGAACCGGCTCGGCTGGCGGGGGAGTGGTGAATTTTGTCTGATCTCGACCCGCGTCGCCAGGCCATCATCGACGAAGCCAAGACCTGGCTCGGCACGCGGTTTCACCACATGGCCTGCGTCAAGGGTGCCGGGGTTGATTGCCTACACCTGATCTATGGCGTCTACCGCCATGTCGGGCTCGTCGGTGAGATCGAGATCCCGTTTTATCGGCCCGACCAGTTCCAGCATCGCAGGGAAGAGACCTATCTCGAAGGGCTCTTGCAATACGGCCATCGGGTCGAACGGCCCGAGCCTGGCGATGTCGCGATTTTCAAATACGGCCGCGTCTTTTGGCACGCCGGCATCGTCGTCGACTGGCCACTGCTGATCCACGCCTTTGCCGAGCGCGGCGAAGTGTGCCTGGGCGACGCCGACCAGGGGCGATTGCGTGGCCGCGATGTGGTCTTTGTCTCGGTGTTCTGATCGATGAGCCTGTTCCGCACGACCACCCCCTTTCTGCAGAACAACGCGTGGCTGCGCCAGTCGCAGAACGCGTTGCGCTACAACACCAGCCAAGTCGGCTCGGTCGTGCCCTTGTGCTATGGCACAGTCCGCCAGCAGATCAACCTGGTGGCGCTCGGCAATTTCATGGGGCCGGGCGGCGGCAAGAAGGGCAAGGGCGTCGGGCCGCTGCCGATCGCCGGCACCAACACGGTGGCGAGCGGCAAGGGCGGCGGCGGCAAGGGCAAGGGCAAGGGCAAGAAGAGCCAGGACTTTTCGGTCGATGCTGCGTTTGCGCTGTGCCAGGGGCCGATCACCTTTAACAGCAGCAACCTGGTGTTCGCCAATGCCGGGGTCGAGGCCTTTTCGTCGACCGCCTCGGGCGCGGGCAAGGGCAGCAGCGGCAACCAGCTGAATTTTTATATCGGCACCGACGGCCAGAACATCACCCACCCGGTCGGCAGCGTCAATTATTCCGGCACCTGCGTTGTCACCGCGACGCCGATCGACCTCGGCCCGTCACCGGCGATCCCCAATCTCGGCTTTGAGCTCTCAGCACTGCTTTACAACACCGGCGGCTCGGATTTCCCGCTCGACGCCAACCCCGGCAATGTCATCACCGATTTTCTGACCAACCCGCGTTACGGCGCGGAGTTCCCGGCCGCCAATCTCGACACTCTAACCACGACCATCTTCGGCACGAGCATTGGCGATTATTGCCAGGCCTTTGGTCTTTTGATTTCGGTGTCGTTGGACGGTCAGCAGAAGGCCTCGCAGTGGCTTCAGGGGATCGCCCGCCTGCTCAACACCGCCATCGTCTGCTCGGGCGAATTGCTCAAATTCATTCCCTTTGGCGACATCGCATACGCGGCGAACGGTGCGGTCTGGAACCCGAACCTGGTGCCGGTCTACTCGCTGACCGACAAAGACTTGCTGCCGTGGCACCCGCATCAGGACGGCGCCGATCCCGAGATCGGGCAGGACGATCCGATCATCGTCACCCGCACCAATCCGGCCGATGCCTTCAACTGGTTCTCGATCGAGTATCTCGACCGCCAAAACTTCTACAATTCGACGGTGCTCGCGGTCTATGACCAGGGTGCGATCGACCAGTATGGATTGCGCATCGGCGACAGCCTGCCGGGCAAGTGCTTTGCCAGTGCCGGCTCGGCGCAGGTCGCGGCACAGCTCTACCTGCAGCGCGCACAATACATCCGCAACAACTACAAATTTCAGATCGGCTGGGACAAAGCGCTGCTCGAGCCGATGGACATCGTGCTGCTGACCGGCAGCTCGGCCGACTCCTATCTCAGCCAAGAAGCGGTGCGGGTGCTGTCGATCGAAGAAAACGACAATGGCGATCTGACGGTCGAGGCCGAAGAGGTGGTGACCGGCAAGCGGTCACCCAACCCGGTTTACACGCAGCAGACCGGGCCAGGCGGGGGCACCACCGATACCTTCTCGATCTTTGGCTTGAGCATCAGCGGGCCGAACGGCGGCAGCCCGGACGACGCCACGATTACGCAAACGGTCAACCTCGCCGGCGGCGGCATTGCTCTGCTGTTCATCTGTTATGTGAATGACGGGTCGCTCGACACGCCGACTGTCGCTCTGGTCTCTGGCGGTGGCTTCACCTGGAAACGCCGCGCCGGCGGCTATCAAATCATGAACACGGATCAGGGCCAGGTCGTCGGGCAAGAAATCTGGTGGGCCCCGATCCCGCCCGCGTCAACAGGCACCTACTCGATCGCCGTCACATTCTCCAATGTTCAGTGGGGCGGCGTCATGCCCTCTAACGCGTGGGTCGGGATTGCTCAGTTTGTCGACCCGGGCGCCTACCTCTACTGTCCGTGGCAGCTCCCCGAGACGCTCTCCAACGCCAATTGGAGCAATACCCCGGCCGACGTCCAGCTCAGTGGCATGAGCTACACGTTTAACAATTCCAGCACCATCGGTGAGGGAATTTTTCAAATCTGCGCGTTCGCCTTTGCCTGCGGCTTCGCAATCCCGGAGAACAAGTTCTCCGACTATGCGGGCAGCCCGCACCACTCGCCGATGGCCGAGACGATCTACAATTACCACGGGATCCTCGACCTCTATCACTACCCGACACTCTCTTCCCCGCTCTACACCTTCAATCCGCAGCAGGTCCTCTCGGCCTATAACGTCTGGGGGGGCGCCCCGCCCGGAGTCGGGCTGATGAGCGCGTTGTGGATGCAGGTGTGCTTCTTTCGGGTCGAGCAAGACCCCGCGAGGCCCACCGATATGACCGCAGCGGGTTACGAAGTCGGCAACGGGATCACTCTGCCCTTTCAATTTATCCCGATTACGACCAACGGGGTCGACCAGTGCATCGCGTGCTTTAGCGCGGCGGCAACCTATGGCTCGGGTCCGGCCCCCTACAACAGTTGCGCCCAAGGGATCCTTGGCGGCACCGGCTCGGCGATCGGCGGCGGCATCCCGTTTCCTTACCCAGCCTGGATGTTCATGGCCGACTCGATCAGGCAAGGGCCGCAATATGTCACCAGCCCGGTCTATGTACCGGCGTGCGGGTAGTCCCGATGGCGCTTCCCCCGATCTCGCCAACCGGTGTGGCGACACCGTTTCTCTACAACACGCAGACCCAGACGACCGGCACCGGTATCGCAGGGCAATTGAACGTCAGCCCGGGCTATACCAACCGGCCGATCATCTTTGAGCCGCCGAGCGAGCTCTCGGGCGGCTTTACCAAGGTGTGGATCATCGCCACCGGATCGACCGCCAATTGGGGCGGTTGCGGGGTCTGGGTCAGCATCGACAACACGACCTATGCGCCGATCGGCACGATCCTCGCTGGTGGCGTCCAGGGTCTCTTGAGCACGGCGTTTCCGAGCCACACCGATCCCGACAACACCGACACGTTGACGGTCGATCTGACGATGAGCCGGGCGCAACTGATCGCCGGGACGACGCAAGACGCCGACGCCTTTCTGACCCTGTGCTACTGCGACCACGAACTGATCGCCTACACCGCGGCGACCTTGACCAGCGCCTACAATTACAGTCTCGGCACCCATATCCGCCGCGGCTGCTATGGCACGACGATTGGCGCTCACGGTGCGAGCACGCAGTTTGGCCGCATCACTGCCTCGACGTTTTCGTTCGACTACCCGGAAAATCTTGTCGGCGACACGATCTACTTCAAATTCCCGGCGTTCAACATCTGGGGCGGCGGTGCACAGGCGCTCTCCGATGTGACCGCTGTCCCCTATACACTGGTTGGCGGCGCCGGCGTCGCAAAGAACTGGTTCCAGGCCTTCTCGGTCGGCGGCAAGTTCCCCGACATTGCGCCCGATCCGTGGGACAGCAATTACGAGATCTTTGACGTCGAGTTCCCGGTGGCGGTCACCTTCCCGGCAAATTTCTCGAGCAGCCCGACACCGGGTTGCGAGGTCGCACCCCTGGCCAATGTCACACTGACCTTTCAGACGATCCACGCCGGCACCCCGACCACGGTCGGCACGATGACGATCGCCGCCAGTGCGACGACCGGCAGCTACACGGTGGCATCGCCCTTTACCGTGCCGATCGGCGACCGGCTGCGCTGCTATGCGCCATCATCCGTCGACACGACGATTGCCGGGGTCTTTGGCACCATCGTCGGCACCTATTGAGAGACCGCGATGGCTGTGATCTTCATCGAGGGCTTTGACAAATACGGACCGGTCGCCACGGTCAGCGCCAACGTCGCCGCGGCGCTGACCGCGGGCGAGTGGACGACCGCTCCGGCTGGCGTGTTTAACATCGTCGCCGGCCTCAGCTCGACCGGTTACGCAATGCAGATCGCCTATGCCGGCACTCAAGCCCAACTGGTCAAAACCTTTGCCTCGACCTGGACCCGGTGGATCGGCGGCATCCGCTTCAGCTCGACCTTGGGCACGAATGCCGGCATCGGCTTTGCCAGCAACGGCACACAGGCCTCGACGATCACGATCAACACCACCGGCGCGATCAGCCTGCGCACGGGCACCAGCACCGGGACGGCGTTGTCGACCTCGTCGAGCACGGTCAGCGCCAACTCGACCCATTACCTCGAGTGGGATATCACCTTTGGCGCGTCTTCGTCCTACCAGGTGTGGCTCGACGGGGTGTCGATCTTCAGCGGCACCGGCAACACCGCCAATGGTGTCAGCAGCGTCAACCAGTTCAATTTCTTCGGCTCCGCTACCTGCACGATCCAATGGGACGATCTCTACCTGTTTGACTCGACCACCGGCACCAACAATGCGGTGCTCAACACCAATCCGCGGATCGAGACGCAGTTTCCGACCGCCGACTCGTCGGTGCAGTTTTCCGTTGGTGCGGCGATCCTTGGTTCGGCCTATCAGGCTACTTCCAGCGTCACAAGCATTGGCGCCGGCTCTTTTATCTTGCGTGGCTACACAGCGGCGGTCGGCTGTGTCCTCAATTCGGTGTCGATGGTCCCGACCACGACCAGTGGCTCCGCCAAATTCAAGTCGTGCGTCTATGCCGACAGTTCGGGCGTGCCCGGTTCCTTGCTCGCCACCGGCACCGAGGTCGTCGGCTGCACCAGCGGCACCACGCTGACCAGCAGCTTTTCCAGCCCGCCGAGCTTGTCGGCGAGCACCAAATACTGGATCGGCTTCATCAACGACACCGCGATAAATTTGCAGATGAGCGACACCCACAATTTGGGGTGCAGCAAGACCAACACCTATGCCTCGGGGCCGCCAAACCCGGCCGGCACGATGACCTTCAGCCAGGGCTCTTATCTGATTTGGGGCAACGTCAGCAGCACCGGGGCCAATTATTACGAGGTCGACATCAACCCGCCACCCGGCGACCTTTCGTATGTCGCCTCAAGCACCGTCAGCAATCAGGATCTCTATTCATTCGCGGCGCTGTCGACGACACCGCAAAACATCTACACGATGGCGGTCAAAGGCTACATCAGGAAATCCGACACCGGCGCCCGCACGGTGAGCGTCGTCACGAGCTCAAGCGGCAGCAGCAGCACCGGCAGCAACAGCGGTGTGACGCCAGCCACCAGCTATGCCTGGATCGACTCGTTCTTTGACACCGATCCGCATACCAGCGCGGCGTGGACCCAAACCGGGCTCAACGCCGCGACATCAGGGGTCGAAGTCGCCTCATAGGCAATTCGCCAAATTTTCCAAGGAGTGTCCCGTGACTATTGAAAAGGTCATGACCGTTCTGCTCGTCCACGGCGAGGGCGACCGGGCCACGGTCAATGCGTTGCAGCAGCATCGCAACAATATCGAGATATCGAATTTCGCGCGCGCCAACACCGGCAAGCCGTTGCCGCCGCATCTCTCTGCCCTGCCCAACGAGCCGCCGCACGTCACGGTGCTGCTCGTCGACGAGGATGGCCGCCGCCTCGAGTGGCCGGTCAAGACGTGGGACGAGGTCGAAGACTGGAAGGCGCTCGCCGGCTGGGATGCCGAGAAGCGCCATTGGCGCCACGGTGCGACCGTGACGCTGGCATTGAGCTAAGGAGCCGGTAAATGTCTGCAGGGCGTACCTACACAATCAACTTCCGCGCCGTCAGCGTTTCGGCGGTGCAGGATCTCTGCGCCGCCTATGCCGGCGCCAGCATGGGCATCGAGGTGGTCTCGATCACCCTCGGCCAGATCACGCAGACCTCGGTCGAGGAGTGCGCGATCTCGATCAAGCGACTGCCGGCGACGGTGTCGACCGGCTCGGGCGGCAGCGCGATGACACCGACCCTCGACACCGATACCGACGCGGCGGCGACCTTCACCGCGCGGATCAACGACACCACCCCGGCGACCACCAGCGGCACCGCGGTTTATCCGCATGTCGATGTGTGGAACCAGGTCAACGGCTACCAGTGGATCTTCCCGGAGCGCGCGCGGCCCTCGTGCAAACTCTCCGAGGCTCTGGTCTTCTCGCTGGACGGCGCACCGGCTGCGGCGCGCACCTGCAGCGGCTCGATGAAGATCCGCGAACTGATCTAAATGACCACGGTCACCGTCTACCGCTCGAGCGACGCCAGCGCCCCGTCCCTGACGGGGCAGGCTGGCGGGCTGATCACCGTGCTCGACGCTTGCCTGGTCAATGGCTACGGCTCGCAGGCCAATGCTGGTTGGACCAAGAGCTTCTCGGGCACCAACAAGGCCGCCTACCGCAACAGCGCGGTCGATGGCACCGGCTTCTACCTGCACATCGACGACACCGGGACCAACAACACCGCCAAAGAAGCCCTGATGACGGGCTTTGAGGTGATGACCGCGATCGACACCGGGACCGGGCAGTTTCCGACCTCGGCGCAGCTCAACCCATTCGCCGGCAGTGTCACCGGCGGGGTCGTGTGCCGCAAGTCGACGACCGCCGATAGCACGGCGCGCGCCTGGACGTGCGTCGCCGACGACACTTGCTTCTACCTCTTCACCGAGACTGGCGACCAAGCCCAGCCGACCGCCGCTATGACCTTCGCGTTCGGCGACATCTTCTCGTACAAATCCTCCGACGCCTATCGCTGCATCATCATTGGCCGCAACGCGGGCAACTCCGCTTCGTCGGGCAACGAAGCTTTTGGCGGTCTCCTCGCCCCCGGCGCAACCGGAAGCGCTTCGATAATTGGCCATTTTATGCCGCGATCCTGGACTGCGCTTGGCACGTCGATCACGGTCGGCAAAAGCATCGATTATTACATGACCGGCACCACTAGCTATAACTGCGGCACAACCGGCAACTCGGGCACCAGCAATTTCGCGAACGGCGCATGCGTCGGGGCCTACGGCGCGGGCACCAGCATACCTTATCCGAACGGTCCCGATGGCGGGCTTTATTTGTCGCCGCTCTGGATCAATCATTCATCAGCGCGGCGCGGCTATCTGAAGGGCGCCTGGTGCCCGGTGCAGGACCGGCCGCTCAATCACAATGACACCTATTCGGGCACCGGCAATCTGGCGGGCAAGAGTTTTCTCGTCCAATGGATTTATGTCACGGCTGTCAACGGAATGGTCCCCGCCAGTATCGGCCAGGTTCATATCGAGACCAGCTCGACGTGGAGCTGATGCGTGACCGCGACGACCTGGGACCCGAACAACAAGAATTCGGCGATCGCGCTTTCCGGCGGCAACCTGACGGCGACCGCCAGCAACACCTCCAGCCAGGCTGGCGTGCGCGCGACTCGCGTGCTCACGGGCCCAACCTACCTCGAGTACACGATCGGGTCGTTGACCGGCGGCACGCTCTTTGTCGGCATGTGCACCTATGGTTGGGGTTTCAGCACAACGGCATTGGGCGCTGATACCCAGGGTCTCTCCTACCAGTCCTCGGGTGTGGTCAGGGTCAACAACTCGACGCTCTCGACGATCCAGACGTTCGCGGCCACCAATGTGGTGCGGATGGCGGTTTCGCTGAGATTGCAGCAGGTCTGGTTCAACGTCGGCAACGGCAACTGGAACAACAACGCCTCCAATGTCCCTTCGGACAATCCTGCCGTCGCAGTGGGCGGGATCTCGTATGCGACAATGGCGGCGTTCAACCTCTTGCCGGCGATGAGCTCGGCCGGCGCGGCCGGTAACACGAACGCGGTGACCGCGGCGTTTTCATCGAGTGGCTGGGGCTTCTCGGCACCGAGCGGGTTCGCTTCGCCCGATACTTGCGGCGCGTCAGGCTTTGCAGTCGATCTGCCGTCGAGCACGGCACCCTACAGCGGGCCGGCGCGGCAAGACCCGTTCAGCGGCACCTATCAAAAAAAGATGACGCTGCCGGTGGCCGCGGGCGCGTGGTACGGGATCAGCAACAACACCCCCAACACCGCAGTCAAAATCTGGTCGCCCGCCGCCGCCGCGACGCATGTCTCCGGCTTTGTCTATGAGAATGGCCTGCCGGTCAAAAAGATCGTGCGGCTCTACGACCACACCGACGGGACCTTTCTCGGCGAGACGACCAGTGCCGCCGATGGCTCCTACTCGATCCCGGGGCTCGGCCGCACCAATGTCGTCGCCATCGCGTTCGACCCGACGACCTTTAACGCCATCTGCTGGGACCAGGTAACGCCCGTCTAAAGCCCGGCTTTCGACACACCAGCGGCAGGGAGTAGTGCGATGGCCGTCTGGTACACCCGCGACAATTCGACGGTCGCCACCGACACGCTGTCCATCGTCACCGGCTCGGTCGGCTGGTCGGCGATGACCGCCTGGTCGGCCAGTGCCACGATCGCAGCCGGGGCGTTGGGGCGGCAGAGCGCCGGCACCGCGCAGTTTACCGCCAGCAGCAGCACTACGACGCTGACCGTCACGGCGGTTGCCAGCGGCACGATTTATCTCGGTATGCACACCCAGGTCGGCGGCACGAACAACGTTATTACGGCATTCGGCAGCGGCTCGGGTGGCACCGGCACTTACACCCTGCAAAGCTCGCAGACGCAAGGGAGCACGACCTGGAACGGCGGATTGACGGCCGGCAATGAGCGCGCGTTTGTCGCGATTGTCGGCGGCACGACCGGCGCGACCGAACCCAACTGGACGCTGACCAAAGGTGCCAAGACCACCGACAACACGGTCACCTGGCAGGAATGCACCGGGCAGCCGGCGGTCAATGGCGATCTGACCAACACGCCGCTGTCGTCGAGCGTGCGCTCGACCAACCCCGGGCTCGGCAAGATCATCACCGACAACGCCGGGACGCATATCTTCATCTGCTCGACGGCCGGGACCTGCGGCGCGGGCGAGCCCACTTACAACACAGCGGCGGTCGGCAACACGACGACCGACAGCGGTGCCACCTGGACTTATCTCGGCACGTCGTTCTCGAACTGGGCGGCGCCGCATGCCCGTGTCCACAATGTGTTTGGCACGAATTGGGCGGCAGCCGGCGATGTCATCTATTTCGGCGACGATCACGCCGAAATACAGGCGGCTCAAAACAACATCAACCCCGTTGGCACGAGTGCGTCGCCCAATTTTCTTTATTCGATCGATCACACGCTATCCTTACCGGTGTCCGGCAGCGGTCTTAAGACCGGGGCAACGATTTCGACCCAAGGGGCTAGTAACAACCTCGCCACGGGCAATACCGGGTCTTCATATTGGTACGGGTTCACTTTTTCAGCGGGCAACAGTAGTAACTTCGCCAGTGTCCTAATCGCACTGACGAGTCAAAGCCTGTGGATCAAACTCGACTCCTGTCTTCTCAAGCTAAACAATACCTCTTCCAGTTCAAGCATTTTCCTCGGTGGTGTTGGTCCTTTCGTCGAATTGGTCAACACGACGATGCAATTTGGCGCGGCTGGTCAGTCTGTTGTCTGTGAGGGAAATAGGGTGATCTGGCGTAATACCGCCAGTGCGATTGCCGGCACTGCACCGACGACATTGTATACCAGCACACAGAACACTGGTCTGATAGTTCATGAAGGGATCGATCTGTCGGCGATTGGTTCGGGCGGCACACTGGTCGGCACCGGGGCCATAAGTGCTACATTTTTATTTATCGACTGCAAGCTCGGTGCCAGTGTGACAATCGCCGGCACCCCTACTAGTCTGGCCGGACCCGTTACCGATGCAATCCGCTGTTCGTCATCTGCTACCAACTATGTGCAGCGCCGCTATTGGTACCAAGGAACATTGCAAGAAGAAACCACGATTGTCAGAACCGGTGGTGCGACCGATGGTACGACACCGATTTCATGGAATATCACGACAACCGCCAACTCAAAATGGCTGGCTCCGTTTGAGTCGTTTCCGATCTCGATCTGGAACAGCCGCACCAGCGCCAGTCTGACGGTCACCGTCTATGGGATCTGGGGCGGTGGTGCGGTGCCCAACAATGACGACATCTGGTTTGAGGTCGAGTACCTCGGCTCGACCGGCGCGCCGCTGGCGTCATTCGCCAACACCACCAAGTCGAACAATCTCGCCACCGGCACGGCGCTGGCTTCGGACAGCAGCACCTGGGGCGGCAGCACGACCAAGTTCAAGATGGCGGTGACGTTCACACCGCAGCTCACCGGCTATCTGCGCGTCTATGTCAAAGCCGCCAAGGCGTCGAGCACGTTCTACATCGACCCGCTGCCCGTGCTGAGCTGATTGGGCGATAGGCGATGGCTTATTCGCCGCAGTGGCAGGTCCTCTTTGAGGAGCCGGACGAGGAATTCTTCCTCCCGGTCAGGCGCCGCTTCGCCCGGGTTCCAGCGAGGGTTGCCCCAATCACCGGTTCCCCCGGCGGGTATGTCCCGCCGCCGGGCAACGATGTCTGGTTCGCGTTCAGCGGCGCTACCTACACGGCACCCGCCGGCAACCAGACCAATTTCAATTTTGTCGGCTTAGCGCGCCAGGCGATCACCGTCGGCTTTCCGTCGCCGAATTTTGTCGTCGCGACGGCGGCGCGCGACGCGATCCTGCCGGGCACGTATATCGTCGAAGAGACGATCCCGCCGCCGACGCCGCCACCGCTGCCGCCGCCGCCGCAGTTGCAGCGGCCGTGGCACCACATGGCGCGGTTTGAGGAGGAGGAGCCCGAGTGGCGGCCGCCGCGCCGCGGCTACGTCTTTCAGCCGCCGTCGGACGAGAAGAAAAAGAAAAAGCACCACGAGGTCGTCCTCGCCGACGAGGAGCAGGCGCACAACGAAGAGGCCGACTTTTTCGTCGTCTACGCCCAGCGCAAATTTGCGCCGCGAGCGCTGGCGGTCCCGCACATCAAGCCCTACCACCATGTGGCGCGCTGGGACGAGCCGGAGCCCGAATGGGCGCCACTGATCCGGGGCGCCGCGCAAGGGCCATTGCCGGCACCGCCGCGGCTGAAGACCTGGCACCATGCGGTCTTTCTTGAGGACATCGAGCTCGAGGCGGCGCCACTGCGCCGGCCGCAGACGGTGGCACCGCTACCGG
>Ga0318507_10000019_pt1 | contig 19090 bp, 14 predicted proteins | sample GRESIP084b2f20_FD_203662 | JGI IMG/M metagenome (GOLD analysis project Ga0318507, IMG submission 203662) | Tropical soil microbial communities from Luquillo Experimental Forest, Puerto Rico - GRE.SIPMG.084b2f20 | ecosystem: Environmental > Terrestrial > Soil > Tropical forest > Bulk soil... | reverse complement strand
GAGTAGATGCACCTCAGCGGTCGCGCTCGAACCGGTGATTTGGATGACGGATGAGGCGGAGCCCAGAGCGGGCCGCAATATCGGAAGCTGGTTGTTGACGCGGCTGAAATCGCAACGCCGGAGATCGCTCACCAAAGGAACCCTAGTGCTGCCATCGGCGGCGGCCTTGACGATCTCAAACGTCGCGGCGGGGGAGATCGCCACCGTGATCGCCGCCGTGTATGTCCCGAACCGTGTCAGCGCGTTCATCGGAGCCCCTTTTTACGTTTTTCGCCAGATTTCCCATGGGGAGTAAAAATCTACCCGAATTCGGCGAAATTAAACATCCCGCGGAAAGTTAGGCAGACGTAAAATTGCGCGATTATGGCGGATGGAATATGTAGCTTCGTGCAAATAGAAGCCATTTCGCGCATTGCTACGCCTTGATCCGGATCTGTCCCGGCGACCACCATCCGCTGCGGATAGCGGTGCCCAGGTCCAGTTGGGCGGGATGGGCGTCGGCGATGGTCTCGAACTTGCGCAGCGACCCCCAGTCACGGCCCCAGTCGTGCGACAGGTAAGTCGACATCACGTGGGCGCGCAGCAACAGGTCGGTGATGCCCAGCAGGCCGCCGTTGACGCCGTCATGCCAGGTGTCGGTGTCCTGCTTCTTGGCGTTGTAGTCCGGGGTGATGCGGAACTTGGGGATCTCGGTGACGCCGTTGACGTGCAGCATCGGCTGCTGGCAGGGGAAGGCCAGGCCGACGGCCCAGTCCAGGAGCACCGGCTGCGTCGAGCCGACGTACCCCTGCAGGGAGCGCAGTTCGGGCACGCACGGAGGGGTCACCGAGTGGAGCAGGGTGCTGACGGATGGTCATGCTGCCCTGGTCAGAGGACGGCGCGTGTTTCGTTACCTGCCGCAGCCGCCGCGGTGCAAGATGTGCAACAACTCGTTCGGCGAGAAACGACCACGTTGGAGTTCCGTGCAGTAAGGGAAGTGGGGGGGCCTGCGCCTTCGTCGACGTAATGCACACGGCAACAGTCGGTTTCGACGTAATGGTTGTCGAACGGATACAACTCGTGCCAAACCCATTGCGGCGTCACGCCCGGCGTATCGATGGGTCGGGATGCGGATGGGTAGGGTCGATCCAATAGACGGTTTCGGGTTCTTCGACGGTGGCGATGTCGAGGTTGATGGCGATTGCTTCGTTGTCACTTCGAACCAGGACGCACTTGAGGCGTTCGCTCCCGCTTGCATTGATCTCCTGGTGCGGAACGAACGGCGGAACGTAGATGAAGTCGCCGGGCCCGGCCTCGGCGACGAACTCCAGCCGTTCGCCCCCCGCATCCGCGCGCGGCCTTTCACGACGTAGATCACGCTCTCTAGGTGACCGTGGTGGTGGGCCCCGGTCTTGGCGTTTGGTTCTAACGACACGGTGCCGGCCGAGATCTTTTGCGCACCCACACGGGCGAGGTTGATCGCCGCGGCCCGCGTCATTCCCGGTGTCTGGGCAGTGTTGGGATCGAGGGTGTCAGCCGGTATGACGTTGACTCCGTGATCACGCCAATCGGTGGTACCCATGAACTGCTCCCCTCGGCGGGTTGCGCTCGTTGCCGAACCGCTCGTTTAGAGCAGATGGATCGTCACTGTCTGAACCGAATTCGCCCCGTAACCCAACGGGTTCCATTCGGGTTGGTCGGGTTGGGCACGGCCGGTGAGATCGGTGGCGCGAGCTTGAATCGTTGCCGTTCCCGGCTCGTCGACGCGGGTGCATAGTTCCCACCGCCGCAAGCCGTGGCGGTATGGGTGTCCGAGCAGGTGTGCGCTTTGCCAGGGCCGTCTTCCCACCCTGACCCGCACATCTGCAATGGGCGCATCCCCTGACCACGCCAATCCCCGGATCAACACGTCGCCGCAGCTAAGCGTCTGACCATAACTGGGCTCGGTGATTACCGCTCGCACCCGCTGCCGGCGCACGGGTTCGGTGACCGTATGGCCATCACGGAGCCATGCGTAGCGGTACCGCGCGGTCTGGAAGTAACCGTCGAAGGGATGGTCGAGAACCTCGATCTCCGTCAACCACTTCACCGACGCCACCCCGTACCAGCCAGGCACGACGAGCCGTAACGGATAGCCATGCTGGCGCGGCAGCGGTGCATCGTTCATCCTGTACACCACCAGGGCACCACTGTCTGCCATGTCGTCCAGGCTGAGGCTGCGTTCGAATCGGATCGTTTCGGCGCGACCGTCGACGCGTCCGCGATCCGCGCCACGAAACACCACCTCCCGCGCAGGTGATGTCAGCTTTGCGCGGTCGAGGACGTCCGCGAGCGGAACGCCGGTCCATTCGGCGGCGCTCACCGCGCCGAGACGCCATTGCTCGCCTGGCACCTTGGGGTCGAACGCGATGCGGTTGTTGCCGGCGCACTCCAGCGTCACGAGATCTGTGCGCGATCGCATCTTGTACAAGTCGTCCAGGTCAAGCGTCAGCCGGTGCTGCACACGGCCGGTGACGGTGAGCCGCCAATCTGCCGTGTCCAGGTCGGGGATATCAAAGTGGTTGCGCACGTAGAAATGATCGGTCGAGGTGACATCCCCACCAGTGAGCGCATGAACCGGGGTTTCGGCGTTGAGGGGATAGGCCCGATGAACCAGGAGGCCCGCGTCGACGGCCTGCTGGTGAGCGTGCTCCTGAATCGGCGCTGGGGCGGCCGTGACGGCGGTCATGGCACCAGGCATCCGTCGAGAATTTGCGTGGCCGACCACTCGGTGTATCCACCCAGCAGGTCGGAAACATCGACGAATCCGTTGGCCGAGAGCCAGCTGGCGGCGATCACCGATCGGTAGCCGCTGGCGCAGTACACCACGGTGGGCCGGCTGGCGTCCAGGTCGTTGACTCGCTGCACAAGTTGGGTCAGGGGCACGTGGAGGGCACCCGGGATCGCGCCGTTGGTGAGCTCGCCGGGGTTGCGTACGTCGACGATCACCAGGTCGGAAATATCGACCCGGCGCGCCGCAAGCCTTGCGGCGGTGAGCCTCGAACTGGCCTCCACCGCGTCTGGATATTCGTAGAACGCTCGCATGGGATCGTCGAGATAGCCGATTACATTGTCATAGCCGATCCGACCCAGGCGGATCGTGGCCTCGAGTTCCTTACCCGCAGGACACACGAGCACAATGCCCTGATACGGGCTCAGGATGTCGCCTGCGAACTCTGCGAACCGGCCACCAAGGCCGACGTTGATCGATCCGCGCAGGTGTCCGGCGGCGAATTCCTGGGGCTCCCGAGTGTCAAGTGTCACCGCTCCCGCGGAGAGCTGCGCTGTGAATTCGGCAAACGAGATGGCCGGCGGCGGTGTTGCCTCGTCGAGCAAGGGGCGCAGTTCGCGGTTGCGCTGTATGTCGAAGGAGAAGTAGGCCGGGGTGGGAGGTAGCCCATTGGTGACGGTGGCGACGAATTCTGGTTCGTCAGCCACGACGAGGGCATGATTGGTTCGCCGCTGTTCGCCTATGGTTGACGACGTCTCGGTGGAGATCTTGCGGCCACATGCCGATCCCGCCCCGTGTGCCGGGAACACCCTCGTCTGGTCAGGGAGCGTGAGCAGTTTGGTCTGTAGCGAGCGGAACAGCTGACCGGCGAGCTCGCTGCTTGAAAGGCCGGCGGCCGATAGCAGGTCGGGGCGTCCGACGTCGCCGACAAACAATGTGTCACCGGTGAGCACGCCGTAGGGTTCGGCGTCGTCGCGGTGTTCGTAGACCACGATGCTGATTGACTCCGGAGTGTGGCCCGGCGTAGCCCGGATCTCCAGTTGCACCTGCCCGAGGTCAAGTCGTTCACCGTCGCGCAGGTATTCGACGGGGTAGTCGGCCGTGGCGTCCTCGCCGTAGCAGATCACCGCCCCGGTCGCCGCCAGCTCAAGGTGACCGGACAGGAAATCGGCGTGACAATGGGTTTCGATCACCCGCTCGATGCGCAGTCCATCGCGCTGCGCGTCGCTTAGGTAGGCAGCCACGTCGCGTTGGGGGTCGACGACTACCGCGCGGCCGGATGTTTCGTCCCCGATCAGGTAGGACAGGTGTGACAGGCACTTGAGGAAGTACTGGTGAAAAATCATGTCGCACCACCTTGTTCGAGTTGGACAGTTCGGATGCTAGGAAGCTTTGCTGGTCCGCGAATGGGACAAAGGGCCCATCTTCACAAATCCGGTGCGGCCGCTGTCCGCAGGTTCAGACGTCGTCGATCGACCCACCGGAAGGCGAGCGGAGATGCCAGATCCCGTACGGCTCAACCGACTTTGACGTCGACCTCGTGGATGCCTGCGCCGCGCGGGGCGATTACGAGGTCACCGCAGCCCACCGCGGAAACCGCGCGCACGGTCCACGACCCCGGCGCGGCGAAGAACAAGAAGTCACCGGTAGCCGACGCGACGACCTCCCCAGTGAACTGGTCTTGAGAGTCCAGCAGGCGCACGAACGCGCCGCCAACGGGCTGTCCGGAGCCGTCCACGACGCGGCCGGTGATCACCGTTTCCTTCTCCAGGTCGATGCTGGCCGGCAACGTCTGTCCTTGCTTGGGCGCGGTGCACATATCAGCTTCCCAACTCGATCGGGGCACCCACCAGGGAGCCGTATTCCGTCCAACTGCCGTCGTAGTTCTTGACGTTTTTGTGTCCGAGCAACTCGCGGAGCACGAACCAGGTGTGCGATGAGCGCTCGCCGATGCGGCAGTAGGCGATTGTCTCGTTGGTGTCGTCCAGACCGGCGTCGGCGTACAACTTGGCCAACTCCTCGTAGGACTTGAAGGTGCCGTCCTCGTTGGCGGCCTTGCTCCACGGCACATTGATCGCGGTGGGGATGTGACCGGGCCGCTGGCTTTGTTCCTGCGGCAGATGTGCAGGCGCCAGGATCTTGCCGGAGAACTCGTCGGGGGAACGCACGTCGACCAGGTTCTTCTCGCCGATCGAGGCGAGCACTTCGTCGCGGAACGCCCGGATGGTGTTGTCCGGTGGCGCGGCGCTGTAGGAGGTCGCCGGCCGGCTGACCGTGTCGCCGGACAGCGGGCGGGCGTCGAGCGCCCACTTCTTGCGGCCACCGTCGAGCAGCTTGACCTTGTCATGCCCGTAGAGCTTGAAGTACCAGTACGCGTAGGCGGCGAACCAGTTGTTGTTGCCGCCGTAGAGAATCACGGTGTCGTCGTTGGCGATGCCGCGGTCGCTGAGCAGTTTGGAGAATTGCTCGGCGTCGACGACGTCGCGCTTGACCGGATCTTGCAGATCGGTTCGCCAATCCAGCTTGATCGCACCGGCGATATGGCTGCCGTCGTAAGCGCTGGTGTCCTCGTCTACTTCGACGAAGACGACGTTGGCGGCGTTGAGATTGCTCTGGGCCCAGTCAGCGGAGACCAAGAGGTCGGAGCGTGCCATGGGGGGATCCTTTCGATAGCAGTGCCACGTGGCGGGTTGACGATCGAACGGTCATCGGAACGCGGCGCAGCCGCGAGGCGACTGCGTACACCGGCGCGATAAGCATTTGACGAAATTTTGGTCAATAGTCATGTCGCACCCCCTTGTTCGTGCTGGCCAATTCGCACGTTACGAGGCGACGCCGGCTCGCGAATCGGCCAAATGCCCCATCTTCACAGATCGGGTGTGAGGTTAGCCCGGGGATTCAGACGTCGCCGATCAATCCATGGCGCGCGGCGAACAGGCACGCCAGGGCGCGACTGGACACCCCGATCTTGGTGTAGATGTGTTCGACGTGATGGCGGGCGGTTCGGCGCGAGATCACCAGGCGGTCGGCAATTTCGGAGTGCTTGAGCCCGAGGGCCATCAACTTCAGCACTTCCACCTCGCGTGGTGTAAGCCCGGCAGGTAACTGCGGGTGGCGCCTTGCCCGCTGACCGGCCGCACATAGCACCGACTCCACCGCAGCGCCGTCGAGTCGGCCTTCACGTGCTTCACGGCGAAGCTGGACGGCGACATCCGTCGCGGGGTTGGCGGGCCGGTGTGGCCGCGGCTCCACCCGGGTCTTATATGCGTCTGCCACCGCCAGGATCCGGCTGGGTAGCGTCGTCGCTTTGCCGGTGAGGCCTCGTGGGTAGCCCGAGCCGTCGAGGCGCTCGTGATGCTCGACCGCCAGGGCACCCAGCGGGGCCAGCTCGGCCGACGAGGCAAGGATGCGTTCGGTCAGGTACGGGTGGAGCCGGACCCGTTCGAACTCGGCCGCGGTCAACTGCCCCTGCTTGTCCCAGATGGCGTTCGACACCCCGAGCCGGCCCACATCGTGCACGAATCCGGCACGACGAACCAGCTGGATCTCGTCGGCAGGCAAGCCGCACTCGGTTGCGGCGGCAGCCGCCAGCTCGGCGACGCCGCGTGAATGCCCAATGGTGTAAGGCGATTTCAGGTCGACGAAGTCGGCGATCGCTTCCAATGCCGTGTCGAACTCGGCGTACGACAGCCACGTCGTCAGCCCGGGCTCGTCGGCAATCACCGCATCCCAGGTGGTGACGGCGTCCAACTCGGCGAACAACTCGGCAGCCGACGAACAGAACACATCGACCAAGGCGGGGTCGAATTGGGTGCCGCTGCGCTGACGCGCGACCTCGATTGCCGCGGCCGCGCCGCCCATCCGGTAGAAGACCTCGACGACGTCGGCCAGGTTGACGATGCGCGCGACGGTCAGGATTTCCTCGCCCTTCGCGCCGGCCGGCGCACCCTTGCCGTCCCATCGCTCGTAGGTCTGTGTCAGGCTGCGCCGGACCCCGTCGTCCATGCCCAGTTGGGTCGCCAGCTCGCAGGCCGCGTAGCAGTGCCGCTCCATGACCGCGCGTGGCCGCGGCAAGCCGTTTCTCATCATCGCGACGCCCAGCTTCGCGCGTTCGACGAGCGGCAGTCCGGCACCGAAATGTTCAAGCACGAACCGGCCCGAGGCCACCGGACCGGTGAAGTCCACGTTTCGGCCGTCGGCCTTCAGCGCCAAGTCATTGCCGAACCACTTCGCTTGCTCGTAGGCATCCACCAAGCAGCCCACCCAGGCAAGCAACGCGGTGTAGTACACAACACCGCGGTCGGACCGTTCGAGTCCCAGCCGATCCGCCAACCGCATCGAGATCAGGCACTGGCGCAGCACATGCTCCATCGGCAGGCCCATGCCCAAATCGAAGCCAAGCGACAATGCTGCCAGCAACTCCGCTAGCCGAACACGATGACCCGCGGCTGGCACATTCACAATGCGAATTTACTCCCCTATTTAACCCAAGTGGAGTTATTTCACGTGCGATGTGACGCTTCGAACGGATTGGCTTATCCCCCGGCCACCGCAGGTCAGAGCCAACATTGCCACGTCTAGCACGTTTCCGAGGTTTGGTTCGTCGGCACTGGGTAGCACGGCTCTCCAATCCGGGCGGCCATGGCCGCCGATCGCGCGGCGACGGTTGCGCGGGGTTCGCAGGGCTAAGTCGCCGGTGGCTGGCTGACGATGTCGCGGTGAGCGCCGTCCGGTTTACGCCTTGATCCGGATCTGCCCAGGCGACCACCAGCCGCTGCGGATCGCGCTACCCAAGTCCAGTTGGGCGGGATGGGCGTCGGCGATGGTCTCGAACTTGCGCAGGGACCCCCAGTCACGGCCCCAGTCGTGCGACAGGTAAGTCGACATCACGTGGGCGCGCAGCAACAGGTCGGTGATGCCCAGCAGGCCGCCGTTGACGCCGTCCTGCCAGGTGTCGGTGTCCTGCTTCTTGGCGTTGTAGTCCGGGGTGATGCGGAACTTGGGGATCTCGGTGACGCCGTTGACGTGCAGCATCGGCTGCTGGCAGGGGAAGGCCAGGCCGACGGCCCAGTCCAGGAGCACCGGCTGCGTCGAGCCGACGTACTCCTGCAGGGAGCGCAGTTCGGGCACCCGCGGAGGGGTCACCGCGATCCAGTCCTCCGGCGTCAGGGACAGGTCTTCGGCCACCACCCGGACCGCAACGGCGTCCGCGGGCATCTGGGATCGGGCGAAGCGCAGGTTGCGCCACACCTTTGGCTGTTCGCCGTAGAGGTCGTAGGGCACCAGCCGCCCGGCCGGGAGCACGTCGCCGCCGGGACCGGGTTTGCCGTATTCGAGCACGACGGTCTGCCCGGAGGTGTGGCCGTGCAGCACGCTGTTGCCCGCGATCGTGCCAGCGGCGGTGACCACCACCAGGGGATGCCCGTCGTCGGGTTTGGGCAGCTGGTACCACGCCGAGGTGAGCCTGCTCTGCTGTTGGGGCCCGGTGGTGTAGCTGCCGGCGATCGGAACCTGATCGGGGTTGAGGCCGTACGGCAGCGGCACGGTCGATCCGTTGATGCCCGGCGTCGTCAGTTTGAGCGGGGCATCCCAGTCGTAGTCGGTGCCGGGCTGAGGCACCGCCGTCTCCTTGACCGACTCGGCCAGGGTGCGGTCCGGTACGCCGTTGGGGGTGAACCCCGTTGGGTTGACACCACCGAGCGGGCCCAACGGGCCGAAATTGTCGGGTAGGGGCGTCATGAAGCCGGCGTTGCTGTCCGGCTCGACGAGGATGTCGTCGGCCAGCGCGCAGCCCCCGGCGAATTCGCGCAAGTTGTCCCAGGCATTGGAGTAGGTGGGGTACTGGCGCACGATTCCGGCGACCATCGACGCGATGAACACCAGCGCCATGAATCCGGCCGCTATCGGCACCGGCGCTGCCGTCACCGCCCGCGCCAGCCGGCCCTCGCCGTGATCCCGCGACGCGAAGTGCAGCCAGGTCGCCCAGAGTGCCGCGATCGCGAACAGGACGAAAAGGACTGTACTGACGCTGATTCCGTGGAACCTCGGCATGACGCTGTTGAACGGGACGCCGTAGCTCGAGACGTACCACCAGCCGTTGGTAGTAGCGAAACAGAGCGCCAACACGAACAACACCGCCGCCACGAACGCCATGCGGTTGCGCGACCAGCGCAGCACCTCATGCGACACCAGCACCGTCGTCAGCGCGGCCATCGCCGCGCCCACCGCGGCGAACAGCCCGAAGTGGTGCACCCACTTGGTCGGGGTGAACATCAGGAAGAACATGGTGCCGAAGATGACACCCATCAGCCGCCACGCCGGCCCACGGGCCACTCCCCGAACTCGCTTGCGCCGCAACATGATGAACATCGCCGTGAACAGGCACAGCGCGGTGATCAAAAAGCCGAACCGGCGCGACAGCGAACCGTCGACGGTGGGCAGGATGAGGTAGTAGTAGCGCAGGTTCTCGGTGTACCACGCCTGGCTGGGCCCGATCGCGGTGCGAATCCTGGTGGCCTCCAACACCGTTGACAGCGTCTGGTCCGCGAACACCACGGTGAGGATGACCGAGCCGGCCGCCAGCATCGGGGCCACCAGGGGCCACGTGCCGACGAGGCGATGGCGGTGGACCAGGATTCGCAGGATCGGGCGGCCACCGGCAACCAACGCGGCCACCGCGATCAGGCCGGTGGGCTGGACGCCCAGGGTGAACGCGGCGGTGATGATGGCCAGCGCCGCCGGCGTCAACCGGCTGTAGCGCATCGAACGCTCGATCAGCACGTAGGTGACCAGCGAGCCGAGCGCGATGATCGGCTCGGGGCGAAGGCCGTTGTTGAACGGCATCCACGCGGTCAACAGGACCAGGCCAGCCGCCCAGGTTGCGGCTTTGCTGGATGCCACCGCAGGCCCCAGCCGGGGAAGCACTTCCCGCGACAGCAACAGCCAGCACAAGAGCCCGGCGACCAAGTCCGGCAATCGCATCCACAGGCTGCCGTCGCTGACCTGGGTCATCAGCGCCAGCAAGTTGTAATACCAGCCGAACGGGTCCTCCGGGCTGCCGAACCAGCGAAAGTAGTTGGACATGTAGCCGGCGTGACCGGCGACCCGCGCCATGCCCAGGATGTAGCCGTCGTCGGAGGAGTTCGCGCCGATCACATGCCACAGCAAGAAGCCGAATATCACCGTGGCGTCGGCCAGGGTGAACTTGCGCCAGTTTGCCGGTATCCAGCGTTGCATTCGCCGGCCGTCCATTTGGTCGAGGCGCCACAGGGCGACCAGCGCGACGATGGTGGACACGATCGCCAGCACCATCGCGACCAGTTTGAGCGTCGTCGGTGTGGTGGAGAACCGGGTGTCGATGGTCGCCGAGAGCTGCAGCCCGGGCGGGGCGGGACCGGTCAGATCCGTGAACACCCCGACGATCTGGGGGCGCAGATTGGGATCGGGGAAACCGCCGCGCACCGGCTTGCCCGCCGGATCGCTCAACCCGACGAAGGTGGCGAAGGCGCCGGCTTGTGTGGAGGTGATCTCGATGCGCTGGCATTGCGGGGACTCCGCCTGATCCCGAGGCACGCTGGCGATCACCACATTGCGGTCGGTGACGTCGACGCGCTTGCTGTTGGCGACGACGAACAACCCGTTCAGCGCGGCATCCTTGCCCTTCTTGGGTGCCGTACTCAGTACGACCCCGCCGTCGGGTGGCAGGGCGCGCACCACAGAACACGGCACGGTTGCCGTCACGTCGACCGGTGTCAGCGAAATCAGCGGTGCGGTAACGCTATTCAATTGGCCATTCTGCGGCCAATTCAGCGTGGCGGTGGTCTGCACGACGGGCAGCAGCGGCGTCGCGACCGACAAGACGAAACCAATCAGCCCCGCGATCGTCGCGACCCAGCGTGTCCCGCGCACGTCTTGACGGGCGCTCGCCTTGTCTTCGCGGTTGGTGACGGTGGTGACGCTCATGGCAGCGCCCTTATCGGTCCTTGCCGGCTCCAGCCGGGCACCGTGGTCACACCCTGGTCGACGACGGCATCGGGTGCCTGATCAGCCGGCACCAGCCGGTGGTACCGCTCGACCGATCCCCAGTCGCGATACCAGTCGCCGCGCAGGTACGTCGAGACCGTCGAGGTGCGCAGCATCGCCTGTGTAATCAGGAACGGACCCCCGTCCTCGCTGGCCTCCCACCCGTTCGACGAGGCCGCCGTCTGTTTGTGATCGGGCAGGATGCGGTATTGCGGAAGTTCGGCAACGCCAAGGTGTTCGGAGAACGGCCGCTGGCAGGGTAAGTTCGCCGCGGTTGCGATGTCCATCAGCACGGGTGTCTGCGATCCGATCAATTGCTGCAGGGTTTGCAGCACCGGGACCCGCGGCGGCGTGAAAGCGAACCACTGCTCGGAACTCAAGTTCGGGTCATAAGCGACGATGCGTGCCACGTTGGCCTCCGGGGGCGCCCAGGTGAGCGGGAACCGCAGATTGCGCCACGCCGGCTCCGGACCTATGTCGATCGGCTGTACCTCCGTAAGCGGCTGGGTGGTGCCGTCGGGGCGAGCGACGCCCCACTGCAATTTCAGCGACTGCCCGTAGGTGAAGGTGCCATCCTCTTTATACGACCAGATCGCACCGGCGGCGGAAACCACCACCAGCGGCCGGTCGCCGGTGCGGGGCGGCAACTGGTACCACGCCGAGGTAGCGGTGGCGGCCAGCGAATTTTCGCCGTAGCTGCCCATCACTGGTGTGCGCGTCGGGTCGAGGCCGAACGGTAGTGCCACGTGCGACCCGTTGACTCCGACCGGGCCCTTCCCGCCGGCCGTGCCCGCGGAGTCACTCATGGTGGCGTTGGGCTTGTTGGGTGACCCGGTGGAATTCACCACCCCAGGTTTGGTCACTACGGGGTACGACCTCAGGTCATCACCCACCCCTTCGGGTTTGAAGCCGATCGGGTTGATACCGCCGAGCGGGCCGTCAGGCCCGAAGGTCTGCCCCGGAACTGGCTCCAACATGCCGGCATTGGAGTCGGGTTCGGTCAACACGTCGTCCGCCATCGCGCAGCTCGCAGGCGAGAGGCCGGACGCGATGGCCGCCAGGTTGGCCTTGGCGGTGGTGTAGACCGGGTAGCGGAAGACGGCACCTTTGGCCAGCGAACCGACCTCGCCCAGGACCATGATCGTCGCGACCACCAGCAGCGGGGTGGAGGCCAGGACGCGGTTGCGCCGGTTGTCCTTGACTTCGGTGTGCCCGGCGTAGTCCATGCGGAAGTGCTGCCAGGCGGCCAGCAGCCCGGTGAGGATCGACAACGTCAAAAACATCGACGTCACCGGATGGCTGGCGATGACCGGCTGGATGTCGAACCACGGCACCCCGTAGTTGCCGACGTAGAACCAGCCGTTGATGCCCGAGGTGGCCCACGCCAGCACGAACAGCAACGCGGTGATGTACAGCGTCAGATTGCGGCGGCTGTGCAGGCCGATCCGGGCCAAGGCGAACGCCGTGACCGCACCCAGCGCCCCGGCCAGGCTGGCGAACGCACCGAACTGTACGGCCCACTTCGTGGGCGTGAACGTCAACAGCAGCAGGCCGACCGCGGCGGTGCCGATCAACCGCCACGTCGGGCCGCTGGCCAGCCCGGGCACCCGGCCGCGCCGCAGCATCACCACCAGCATTCCAAACAGGCACAACAGCAGCACCAGCACCGCGAATCGCCGCGCCATCGACCCGTCAGGGTTCGACTCGACGGTCAGGAAGTAGTACCGCAGCCAGTCCTGGTACCAGGCGATCGTCGGCCCGACCTTGTACTTGATGCGCACCGATTCGGCGACGGTGGCCAGCGTTTGACTGCGGAACACCACCACCAGGATCAGCGACAACGACGCAGCCAGCACCAGCAGCGGCGCCAGTACCCCGTCGGTCGCCTGGCGTCGCCGGATCATCTGTGCGATGGCCCGGGCCCCGGTCAGCAGCACGGCGACCGCGATCAACCCCTGCGGTGCCAGGGTCACGGTGAGCATCGCGACCACGATCGCGACCGCGGCCGGGGCCAGTCGTCGCAGCGCGATCGAGCGTTCCACCAGCATCCAGGTGACGATGACGCCCAGCGCGATCAGCGGCTCGGGCCGCAGACCGTTGTTGAACGGCAGCCAGGCTGCCAGGAACACGGCGCCCGCGGTGAGCACCGCCACCCGGTTCGTTCCCAGGCTGCCCCTGCCGGGACCCAGCCGGCGCAGCACCCAATGGCCGATGATGAGCCAGCACGCGATCCCGGCCAGCGTGGCCGGTATCCGCATCCATACGCCGGCGGTGCTCACCGACGCCAATTTGGCGAGCACCGACAGGTACCAGTCGAACGGCGCCTCCGTCGCCCCGAAGTAGCGGTAGTAGTTGGCCACGTAGCCCGCCTTCGGCGCGACCCGGGCGATGGTCAGGTTGTAGCCGTCGTCCGACGAGGTGGGGCCGATGATGTGCCAAAGCAGCAGCGTGGCAATCACTAGGGCGTCGGCAAGCCAGGTCGCCGCGCCGACATGCCGCCACGTCACCCGGCTCTCGCGCGGGCGGTAGCGGGCGAGCCAGGCGATCGGGGAGCGCCAATTGACAAGCGCGGCCCCCCGACTGTGACGATCCAGCGTCGCCAGCGCGAGCACGGCGACCAGGACGGCCAGCGCACCCAGCACCATCGCGATCATCTTCGTGGCCGAAGGCGCCGCGATAAACCGGGTGTCGATGTCGATGCGGGCCGACAGGCCGGGTTGGGCGGGCACCTTCATATCAGTGAAGATTCCGCCGACCTGTGGCTTCTTTTCTGACGGGAGAGTCCCGGCGGCGCCGGGTATGCCGACGAACTCGGCACCGGCAGCGCCGGCGTTGGCCCAGGCATGCAGCACGGTGCACGCGCCGGCCGCGACGGCCGGGCGCTGTGCCACGGCGGCCACCGAATCGCGGAACGCGACCACGATCGTGTCCTTGTTGGCGCGCACGAAGAGCCCGTTCTTGCCGGCGTCGACGCCACCGGCCGGCAGGGTTGACACCACCAATCCGCCGCCGGGAGGCAACGTAGCCATCGCCACGCACGGGATGGAGATGTCCAGCGCGCGCGGTGCCCCGGAGACCAGCGGGGCCGTGATCTGGGTGACTTGCCCGTCGGTGGTGCCCTGGGGCCAGACGACCGTCGCGGTGGTCTGTTTCACCGGAAGCAGTGGCACGAGCACGCACAACAGCACCCCAACGAGTCCCGCGACGACGGCGATCAATCGCGGGATACGCTGCGATCGCTGATTACGGTCGTGGGGCACGAGGCTCGATGGTAAGGGACGCCGCTTTGTGCGGTGAGGACGCAGGGCCGCCCGCGGGCCGACAGCCGCGCGCCGTCGAAAGTTCGTGACAACTTTTGGTTTAAAAACCCACGGCATTGGAGTACAGATGGCGCGTTGGCCACCGAGCGGAGGGGACTTGCGTGACCGCACCCACCCAAACCGGCTCGGAGAGGATCCAACACTCGCCCAGACACTGATCCGGATGCGAGCAAGCGCGCCGTCGAGCGGCTGGTGAGCGTGCTCAACGGGTCGTCGTGCAGGGTGCGTTACCCGCTCCCTGAATCGGCGCCAGCGGCGAGCCGAGCTTGCCGAGCCCGCGCGTGATTTGCCGCGCCCAACCCACCAAATACACTGTCGTCGCGGCGTATGCGTTAAAAATGGGGACTTGAGGCCCTCAAAAACGGCCCCGATCACCCGGGAGGCTGGCAGCGCGATGACGAATACAGGTCTCGGCTTTGGTGTCTTGGGACCCTTGCTGATGACCTCCCACGGCGTCCGGGTGCCGGTGGGGCCGCCGAAGCAGCGAGCGGTGTTGGCCATGCTCCTGATCAACCGCAACCGGCCGGTGTCCGTGGAGTCGTTGATCAACGCGGTATGGGGTGAGGACCCGGTGCCGGCCGCCCGCACCAGCATCCAGGCCCACGTGTCGAACCTGCGCCGGCTGCTTCGCACCGCCGGCGTCGACCCTTACCAGACGCTGGCCAGCGCACCGCCGGGGTATCAACTCAGCGTCCCCGACGCCGACTGCGACCTGGGGCGTTTCGTCGGCGAAAAGGCCGCAGGGATTCAGGCTGGCGCGGCCGGGCACTTCGACGAGGCCAGCCACCACCTCTCGTTGGCGCTGGCCGAATGGCGTGGGCCGGTGCTCGACGACCTACGCGACTTCGCCTTCGTCGATGCCTTCGCGACCGCGCTGATGGAAGAAAAGGTGGCGGCCCACACCGCGCGCGCCGAGGCGGAAATCGCGCGCGGACGCGCCGGCGCGGTCATCGGCGAGCTCGAGGTGCTCACCGCCGAGCATCCCTACCGCGAGCCGCTGTGGGCGCAGCTGATCACCGCCTATTACGTCACCGAGCGTCAGTCCGATGCCCTCGGCGCATACCGGCGACTCAAGGCCGCCCTGGCCGAGGGGCTCGGCATTGACCCCGGTCCCACGGTGAGTGCCCTGCACGAGCGGATCCTGCGCCAGGAGCCACTGGGCGAAAAGCGGGAAGCCCTGACCACCCACAAGCGCGGCGTCTACCGGCGGGAGACGACGACCGAGGGCATACCATTGGCGCAATTCGTCGCGGCCCGCCTGCGCGACCAGAACGGGCGAGTGCATCGGCTGACGGGTGCGATCACCCGGATCGGGCGTTTCGGCGACAACGACATCGTCCTCGACGACACCGACGTCAGCCGCCACCACGCCGTGATCACCGACACCGGAACCGGTTTCGTCATGACCGATTTGCGGTCCACCAATGGCGTCGAGGTGCAGGGCCAGCGCATCCGGGGCAGCGCACCCCTGGCCGAGGGCGACCACATCCGCATCGGTGGTTACGAGTTCACCTTCGAAACCCGCCCCGGCTGACGATCGGCTACCCACGCAGCCGTTTGGCCAGTGTGTCCAGTCCCGGGCCGCTGAGGTCCGCAAGCGCCGCCGGGCGGCCGGACATCGCCATCAGGAGAGCCTCCCCGGGGCCGGTGACCTCGGGTCCGTGGCCGTGTGTCCAATCCATGTCGGTCGCGCGCAGCAGCAGTCCCCGTATCCGGCGTCCGGCGCCGAGCCTGGGGTTACCGGGTACCAAGCCGAGGACCCGCTCGAGCCGATCGGTCGGGACGCGGCGCGGCCGACCGAGCGAGCGGCGGATGTCTTGGTGATGGATCGTGCCGTCGACGAGCGCGATCATGCCGCCGAAACCCGCTGTCAGTCCACGTGGCTGGAGGTGATTGCGCAGAAATTCCAGCAGCTGTTGCGGACTCATGGCCGCGAACTCGTCGACGCCCACCTGGTTCACCTGGTTGGCCCACACGATCCCGCCCTTCGCGAAGCGCTTGAGCAGCCCCAGGGTGCCGAGGTCTTCGTAGCTGATCACATGCGCGACAACGTCTTTGACGGTCCACTTCGAACAAAGGCTCGGCGCCTCCCAGTCCTGTGGCGTCAGCGTGGCCAGGAATTCCGCGAGGTCGCCCCGCTCGGCGTGGGCCATGGCCATCAGGTTGGGCGTCATTTGCGAGCCCCGGCGCTGAGCAGGCGACCGTAGCGATCCAGATACAGCGGCCAGCCCGCGTCGCCGTCGACGCCGTCGGCGACGTTCTCCCACCCCGGGCCGTGGCGATCCAGATGGCGGTGTTCGAGGTCGACGCGCGTGCGATCGTCGGACTCCGCGGTGAAGCGGACCTCGACTTCGCTGGCCTTGGACTGATCGGCTTCCAGCCGCCAGGTCGGACCGATATCCCAGGTGAACAGCACGCGCCCAGGCGGCTCGTAGGCCAAGATGCGCGCCCAGCGGCAAACGCTGCCGTCGACGCCACGGTCGTAGATGTGCCCGCCTACGCGGGGCTCGAAAACCGTCTCGGCGATCGGGACGGCGAGCAGATTGTGCTCGCGAGGCTTGAAGTCGCCGAACCGCTCGGTGAACACGGCGAACGCACGCTCGATCGGTGCGTTGACGACTACGTGGTGCGCGATATTCGGAGTGCGTGGCTGCGTCATGAGGGTTCGCCTTCCCGGTGCTTCGGTTCGTCGATGGTCTGCGCGTAGGTGGACAGGGCTTGGGCCCAGAACCGGTCAAGCTCGGCACGCAACGCCTCCAGGCCGGTCGGGTCGAGCTGGTAGACGCGACGCGTTCCCGCGGCGCGATCACGCACCAGTCCGGCGGACTTGAGCACCTTGAGGTGCTGCGAAACGGCCGGCCTGCTGACGGGTAGGTCGCGAGCCAATTCACCGACGGCCGACGGCCCGTGCGCAAGGCGTTCGACGATGGCCCGGCGCGTCCCGTCGGCCAGTGCCAGCCACGCCGCGCCTTCTCGGACAGCTTGGTAAGTGGCCACGAACGGTAAGTCTAAGCTTACCGAAGCCCGCCATCAAGCGACCGCAAGGATTTCCCAAGGATCGCGCAAAGATCCGGCAACTGGTCGGCAGCACACTTCCGCTGTCGGCAACCGCCTAGTCCAAAGGAGAAATCGCAACCATGAGTGCCAGAAAAGCGAAGATGTCCAAGCTGCGAATCGCAGCCGGTGTCGCAGTGGGCACCATGGGTCTGTCACTCCTCGGGTCGCTGGTGCCTGCCGCCGCCTCGGCGGATCCGTGGGTGCCCAACTCGGGGCCCCTGCACCCGGCTCGCCACTACGCCCCGAATGTCCTCCACCCGGTCTGGACCCTCACACACCCGATCCGCGCCGCTATCCCCTAAGCGGGCTAACGCGAAGGCCCGCGGCAGGCATTAGTGCCGAAGCGGCGCCGGGTTCCACAGGCCGCTGCGCGTCGCCGTCCCCAACTCCAGACTGGCGGGCTGTGCGTTGGGGTAGTAGGGCGTTAGCCGCTGCAGCGAGCCCCAGTCGCGGGACCAGTCGTCCTTCAGATACGTGGCCATCGTGGTCGCGTTCACCAGCAACTCGGTGACGCCAAGCGGGCCGCCGCCGTTGTTGTCCATCACCGGTGAGTTGGCCTCGGCGCCGAATCGGTCCGGCAGGATGCGCCATTTCGGTGTTTCGTCGACGCCGTTTTGATGGCCGAACGGTCGCTGGCACGGGAACGCCAGGCCGACCAGCCAGTCCAGCAACACCGGATTCTGCGAGCCCACGACATCCTGCAGCGTGCGGAGCTGCGGAATCCGCGGGGGTGTGAGCGCGATCCAGTGCTGCGGCGCCAGATCTTCGTCATTGGCGACCAAGCGGATTTGGGTGGCGGTGCCCGGAATTTCCGACAGCGGCAACCGCAGGTTGCGCCACGCCGGCGATGCCCCGATGTCGGCGAATTGGGACGACCCGTCGGGGTGTCCACTGGCCGCTTCGTCATCGGTGGCCCACTGCACCTGGACCTCACGGGGATCGAAGCGCCCGGACGCACTCACGACCAGCAGCGGCCGCGCCTTGTCCCGTGCGGGCAGTCGGTACCAACCCGACCGCAGGTGAGCGGGGAGTTGGATGCCCGACCGCCAGCTGCCGAGCACCGGTGTGCGGGCCGGATCGAGGTTGTAGGGCAGCTGCGCGACCGAGCCGTTGATTCCCGGCGCCGGGGTGGTGCCGCCCTCGGTGCCCGGCTCCGCGCCGGTGGTCAGCTTGTCGTTGATGAAACTGCGGTCGCCCGGACGTTCCATCACCGGGTCGGCGCGGACGTCGGCGGGAATACCGTTGGGCGTGAACGCCTCCGACAAGCCCGCCCCCAGAGCATCGCCCACCGAGCCGCTGACCGGCGACAGCATGCCGGCGTTGGGATCCGACTCCACCAACACGTCCTCGGCCAATCCGCAGGACTTGCCGGTCAGCGCCTGCAGGTTGGAGCGGCCCACCGACCACGCGGGATACTGGGCGGTCATCGCCAGGGTCAACGATGCCACCTCGAACACCACCAGCACCCACGTCGCAATTGCCAACGGGGACTGGACGATTCCGGCGAGCCGTGCCCCATAGCGGGTTTTGGGCGGCCCGTTGTCGGGGTCGACGAAGTGGAACCACGCCGCCAGCAGCAGCACCAGTACGGTCAGCCCGAGGAGCGCGGTGGCGAAGGCGTAATGCCACGCCGGGAACGAATTCGACCAGGGCACGCCGAAATTCGACACATACCACCAGCCGTTGACGCTGGCGAACGACAACGCCACCAAGAACAGCACCACCGCGGCGAAGACGGTGCGATTGCGCCGGGAGCGCATCGCCACGGACGTCACCGCGACCGCGGCCAGCGCGCCCAGTGGCCCGGCCAGACCGGCGAACACCCCGAAGTGGTGGGTCCACTTGGTGGGAGTGAACATCATCGCGACGAACGAGATGATGGTGATCCCGACGATGCGGCGGCTCGGTCCCGCGGCCGTGCCCGGAATTCGGCCCTTGCGCA